>Ga0307511_10000711_pt1 | contig 35465 bp, 22 predicted proteins | sample 13_EM_MG_FD_200266 | JGI IMG/M metagenome (GOLD analysis project Ga0307511, IMG submission 200266) | Populus trichocarpa ectomycorrhiza microbial communities from riparian zone in the Pacific Northwest, United States - 13_EM | ecosystem: Host-associated > Plants > Roots > Unclassified | place... | reverse complement strand
TTTCCGGGTACCCGGAAATTCCCCATTGTTTAAAATGTCTGAAACGGGTTGATACACAGAAACCAACGCACACAAACTTGAATAGGATATAATGCCGTCTTCAATTGAAAGATCTACATGTCGGTACATGTACGTATTCATAGTTTTAGGTGGTAAGCGTTCGTACGGTAACTAAAATCCCCGCAAAAACAGCGAAAACTGGCACTTTTGCAAATGGTGTAAAAAATGAACATCAACATGAATATATAATTTTAGTTAAGCATATTATTGAAAAGTAACACCCAATAATTTTCTATATCTGGGACATGTATACTTAAGGCCTGTGATTACCATACAAATTTGCATGGGAATGGCCACGAGCTGGGCTTTGGATTTTTCTACACTTCACCAGTTTGTTCTGAAGCCTAGAATTTAAGTCGCGTAAAGTAGGGCAGTTTGGGTGTAAACAGGCGAGACTTACCGACTGCGACTGATCAAAATCTGCAAGCACCTCGGGGGTTACGAAGTAAGTAAGGATGTAGATACAGCCGCACCTTGCAATACGGAACACCTTGTACCGGAGAACTTGCTGTTACGGATGACCTCTTATCGTTTGTCCCCCCTCACTTACACCCATTACCGGATTATCAGAGGGTTAAGTGGTGGTCTACCAGTACTTACCGAATCTTGTCCTACTTACATCTGTTATTGGGTTAGCGTATTATTGCTATCCCGGAATCCCATCAAGTTCCTGAGTGATGATCATGACTGGGATAAGAAATGGATTGACTAAACCTGTCAAATCCCGCTACAGTGGTTACCTAGTCAACCCACTAAGGAAGTGTGCAAGAAAGCGAGATTGGTAAACATATGGTAAATTGACAAGAAAGGTCAAGTGCTCGTTTCCCAGGCAGTCTCGCGAGCCCGTGAGTTATGATTGCAGAATATTGCAGAATACAATAATGGATTCCGTCAGTCTAGTTGGTCAGCCCCCCACGTGGACCCCAGTCATGCACAATCGTGGCGAGGCGAAATATTTCCTCCCATTAAGCTTCTTCTAGGCGAGAAGATATATTAACAATTAATAACGATGCTAGCAAACACATCATTATGCATAGAGCTCGCGATGGCGGAACTGATCGGCACATTCGAGCCCGTGGCTGCAGAACATATGAATGCACTTAATGACAATCATTCTCTAAATTTATCACCACTCATGAACCCAGTAGGCAACCCGTGGGTGCTCCAGGTGGTTATAGTTTAGTTGCTCTACCAGGGCATTACAGTCAATGGTACCAGTACCCGCGCCTGCCAGCAAAAGGTATAGGGAGAATATACGCCAACTGGTACTTCGGAGGTGTCTAACCTTTCAGGTGTATAGCTAGATACGTATGCACTGTGCTTCCTAGCCAGCCGGGAGTGGTCAATCCTGTAAACGACCACAAAAACGTAAAATTGAGCGCATTGACTATACTACAGTACTGTGGGTTGATTTATTTGGGCAGAGGCCATTAAGAAGAGCTTTCTAGATGCATTATTAAAGAGTCTGTAACGCACTTCTATGTCACTTGCCGAGATACCTAGAGCCACCGGTAACACTCTTTAAGTTCACTTTCACGGCCTTGGATGGGTATTGCAGGTACGAGAAAAGATTGCGCTGCTGCTGTATGTTTCATTTGTACTTTGTGATCCACAATAAATCCACTAATGGGTCAAACTCCACCACTACATTCTATATTGGGATTCTGGTGCTGACCTCAATGGGCTACTTAGCTATATTATATATAATAGGAGACTAATCAGGGAATTTGATGAACTATTACCGACTACTGAAACAGGCATCTGGACGCAATACCTTCGTATTTATAACCATAGACTCTGCTACGCTCATTACTTTGCCGACCCTTACCCTAAACAGCGTTGTCGCTCGACCAACACCCCTCTCGAAACGGCACAAATATACAGGATAGAAAAGGAGAAGAAACAACCCAGTGAATGAGGCCTTTGATTTAAAACACTGTAGAATTGACTAGGCGACAGGCCACAAAAGACTCCCCTGACTAATCCATCTGTAACTCCAGCCTCAACACTTGAATTTATACATACATACATTAGATACATCCTAGAGTAAAGTATGTTCGCTAATTTAAGATTGATTGACTGAGTGACATCCAGTCTCGTGACTAGAATGAGTCCGCCATTTAGAAGGTATATCAAGGAGGTCATAGTGATGAGATGAGGGTCAGGACTTGTCCTCCCTCGTATGACTAAGCTAGACTAGTCTAAGTAAACCTTCTCTTCCACAAGACCTCCCTGCACTCCTAAAAACCCTACGATATTATTCTGCATCACGCCCCTACCTTGAGCAATAAACACCCCAGTACCAGGTACATAAGTTCCTCTGGATGCTACTGGAGCCCATATTTTAACTCTTGCCCCCCATGGCCACCCCACCTCGAGGTAGACAATTATCAGAACATATCGGGCTACATCTGGTTGTCCCCGAAGGAGGCGCTAAAGAGCAATTGATTGAGCCCCGCAGGGTTTTTATGTGTGTTTCTTAGGCCCATTGGAAAATCTACTACCAACACAACCCTTGAATAATGAGGGTAAATCGGTCGAAGAGCTTCTCGTCGATTTTCGACACCAAGTACTTCTAGTATCAACACAACCCAGCTCCAACTATGGGTACGTTGCTTTTAAAGTCGCGGAGGAGGCGGAGAGATTTGTGAAACGGATAAATGTGGAATCAATCTACAAGCCAATTGCTCTCGGCGAATGGTACGGTTTTATGAATGCCTGTGTCCAATTACCTAACTATTTGAACTTCTAGGTGTGATGGCATAAATAAGTGGCTCCAAGATAATCCTCCGATGAAATGTAAGCTCCACAGCTTCACCTATGAGCATGTAGCTAATCCTTATCCACTATTTAGTATTATAGCTGGTAATATATAGCCCAAGCCGAAGAAAGACTTGACTGACTAAAGCCAGATTGCAGAAAATCCCAGGTCAAGTTTGCAGATAGCTATACAAATAGAAGAGGAAGGGATTAGCGAATTGAAGAGAAGCTCATCCGGTACACTGGCTAGCCTCATATCTTAAATACTACTAAAGAGTACTGCTAATGCTATCATCGGTCTAGCTTACACAGTACAATCGAGAATAGTCCGAAGATGCTAAGGCTCCACTATTGAAGGCTATAGGTGACCTCAGATAAAGAAAGCCTTATGTAGTTGGATCTCAACCTGAAGTATAGTTTGTTCTATAAAAAAGGGGAATTTACTGGTGGTACATACTAACCGAGGGAATTAGAATTGAGATTTGTGCGGCAACTTGACGACACCTAGATGTTTGTGGTTCTTTCAAAGTCTTATGGTATTCTGAATGTGGTATTAGCCCTATGATACCACTCTTAGCGCTAGCGAAAGTGATATGAAAAAACTCAAAACATGTAATGGATTATAATATGTAGGGTTCCCACTTCCTGCCATTATTCTTTTCCTAACTTCTATTGACAAGCTCTTTTCAGTTGGATCAAGTATTTAGAGTACATATTATCCTGCCTTAGGGGCAAATATATTTGAATATCAATTATTCTCTAGAATCCGAACTAAATTGGGAACACCATCTCAGTCAGCCAGCAGCCCCGGGACCCGGGAGCCGACGGTCCAACCATTTATCAAAGTCGCTGGGACGCAATCGACCCGAGGAATACAGTATCAATTCGACAAAAGGAGTATATTTTTGGGAGATAGATCAACTGAAGTCATGGACACTTATGTTAGAGACAAGGATTGGGGACTCACACTATGGAGCAGTTACCGATTAGTACTTGGTAAGTGTTGGGGTTAAGAGGGATGCTTCACAGAACGTGTCTGGGAGGGAGTTCATGAGGCATGCATATTGGGCAACGAACTCAAATCCGCTGCAAGCTCAAGAGGACTGAAACGGCCAAGACAATGATTGCACATCAGGCGGATTGACGATAAGGTTGATGGGCTGGCTATTTATGCTGAAAGAAGAGAAGACAAGGCTAGAGGTTCGTTTGACAGGCTCAATGGGGTCGACCCCGACACCGGGGAGAATTCTCCCGACCAACAACCAGTCCGAAACGGCACAGATATATAAGGCAGCAGAAACAACCCAGTTAGTGAGATCTAGGGTTAAAAGCACGGTGGAGATGCGGGCTGTGTTTTTGCCCTCTGCAACTAGATTTGCCCCATGCACTATGGTCCCTTTCTGAGGTTTTTGCCTTCCTCACAGCTACCAAACTACCGACGACCGCAGCGATGAAACTTGATCCACCAAAAACTGTCCCAACGATTTCCGCTTGGCTGGAGGAATCTCATTTTTACCCTAAGCCATCATTACTACCGGAGTGAGGAATTTGAGATGTTGTAAGTTGATTGATAGCAACAGTCGGTGTGAGTTGTTGGGGTACTTAGTCCTGGCATCGGTAGTGGTAGCGGACTACAAAGACAGCGGAGCTAGGCGCAAGATTAACCTATCGAAAAAGTATAATCAATGTCCTTGTTTGTGGTTATACTTTCTCCTGGATTAATCTTAGATCAAGTCCCCCCGGTAGCTGTCTACCATTTTTTTTTTACAGATCTGAGAGCACTAGTACCCCAATTCTGTGTTTAAACTAGACTGCCTCGATATCAAGACCTGAAACCATGGAAACAGCCCACCACTGGTTATACCAATATGTCTGTATATAACCAGCACGGCAACCGTAGCTAGAGCTGTGAAAGCAGATGCCTGGGAAGGGATCACCTACGAGATCAAACCCCTTCCTCTGAACAATATACCATTAACAAGTCCTTGCCAGTTTGTCCATCCGCCGTAGTCTTGTTGAAGTCATTCGTTGGAAAGCTTCTTCGGTCCTTCCATCATTCCCACAGGCATTGATAGGTTGTACATCCCTGCATCGGATCGTCACGCCATAGGACTGCGGGGACTAGTGACGTAGTTCTTTGTAAGAGTGCCGTTGAATAGAAGTTGTGCCAAACAAGCTGCCCCCAGTGCGTGGCGGCACGTGCTGAGATCTGACTGCGGGGGTATAAGCTTAAAGATGCTAACGTACTGGTGAGTCTCGTAACCAAGCTTAAGCTTGGTGACTAGGGTAGCACAGGGTACCAGATGCAACGAGTATAGGAGCACAAGGTGATTGTGAAGGCCCAGAAATAAGCATTACTAAGCGAGCGCTCGATATCTGTCTAGCTTGATGGGTGGCCGGTGCACCGGTGAGGCGTAGTCTGGTCGCTATGGAATGCTACCTTTTCCGGATGTATACTTGCGTGTCTGGTCTCCAGACTATAATTGGGTTAGTTTCGAATTGGTAGTCTGGTTTCGAATTGGAACCAGACTATCGAATTGGTAGTCTGGTTGGTCGAATTGGGTGGGCTTGGTATACAAGATCGGGCCTAGTCTGGACCCTTAGCCTAATAGAAAGGTTTGATGGTATTACCACATGTGGAAGAGACTTTATCATGTGCGGTCTTGGCATTTTCCTAGATAGAGTTCCGGAGACACCATGTCTCCCTACCCAGTGCCCAGTTCATCATCGAACATCATCATTCATACCATCTCTCATCCTGAGTTCCATCAGGGTTAAGGTCTAGTCTGGTTGTACAACCCGCCCCAGCATGGGTCAATCCGGCGTCAGGCATACCTATGGCTTTGTCCGATCTGATCTTATTCGCAAACTTATCTGGCAAACATGTTTCTACATATTGATTCAGCAAGCCTTGATAGTCTGGTTGGCACAAACTTTCAGAAGGAAGGATTTGGCGTTTGTGTCTTGGTGAGAATTAATTTGTTAGACGCTTTGTGAGAGACAGCTCTATGACAGGTGCCGGAATATATCGCCTACAAAGCTGACAGAAATGGTCCTAGAAACCTACCCGATCATCTCCTTCCTCTATGAAAATCATATGCCTCCACCACTCACCTTTTCCCATCGACTTCAGCCTCCACTTCTTCGACTTCAGCCTCCTTTTTCTCCTCCGACTCTATACCTGCCAGCTTTCCTCCTCCTCTTTTGCTGGTATTGCTGTAGGTGGTTGCTGATCTGGCTGAAGTAGGGGCTTCGGCTTTGTTGCAACGCGCCGCTTTAACTGTACGTATGTTAGCAACCCTTACCTCCCTACACCCCACACGTGACAGCCGCAAGATGTAGAACCTCTCAGAGCAGGTAGGTAGTGGTGCCTTACCCCGGTAGTGGTCTTACCCCATGAGACCTCACCTCTCACTACGAAGGTATACTGTGTCCTCGCTGATTGACTCTACCTACGTACAGATCTGCAGAAACCCTTCTTTTCCGGGAGCCTCTTTCCTTGGGAACCGTGCTGTCTGCAAATACCTCAAACTTGGGCAGCCTAGGGTATGTTCGACTCCTCCGCCATACAATTCACTAGTTGGTAGTACGTTGACCGCTGAGATATGGGGCAACCGGTAATAGATAAAACCACAGCAACCCTCGAAATGACAGCTCAGCCTGGAGTTTTTATGGTGGCAGAAGGGCTCGAGAGGCCAGTGGCGCCGGCGCGGGAAATTCTAGATTGGGGGTCTTTGATATCCAGTTGATGAGGCCTCCCAACACAAACGACCGCCCTCATGACCATATGTTCATTAAGATACCCCCCAAATTTGCCACGCCACCGGCAATAATCCTTGGTTTAACTTCCTTTGAAGCGGACCGTTGTGCCAATGTGCGTGTTCACGCAACAACCGTGGAAGACGTTTACAAACATATCTTTGGCGCACACATCCACTCATGGGCAGACACAAAGCTATATCGGGCAAGTTGTACTTGGCTGGCTATGCCTAGCGGGCACCCACATTTCCAGGTTGGCAAATTCTACACTAGAGACGATCCGGATGGAATCGAGAGAAATGTGTCACGCATCGCGAGGTCGTCTTCCCTCATCAATATGAGGCACCACCGAAGGTCGTCCTATGGTTGAACAAGCTTGACATCGGCCGTCAGCATAATGAGCATATTATGACATTTGCCACCGACGTGACGAGAGCAGGATTCACTGCGCATATCAATTCATGGGGCGATACAAAGCTTCATGCAGCGGGTATCTTTTGGTTTGCATACCCTGTTGGATATCCGGGAATATGCAGTGGGAGTGTACTCCCGGGAAAGGGTACCTCCGGGGTGGTAGAGTTTGAGAAGGAGTTTACGAATTCCCCAACCGCTGTGTTGGTGGGGTTGAACAAGTTGGAATCCGATAAAAAAGGTCGTTGCAGCTTCAATATCATCGCAGAGGCAGTTTCCGGAGTTGGTATGGGTATCCGGGTTGAGGGTTTCGGTGGTACTGTCCTGCATTCAGCGGGGGTCTCATATATAGCAATAGAGTAGGGGCAATCCAAGATGTGGGACCGGTGGAAGGAGGATTCTGGGTCTGTAGCAGAATAATTACGTCAATGAGTTTCGATTGGTAACGTTCTGACCAACAAGCATAGTGAATCCCTAAATACTGTGAATAACTAGCGTCTGTGTCAAGTGTACCCGATGCTCTAGATCTATAGCAACCTGAACTTCCAGACGCAAACTCCTGACGCTGCTCGTTTTCTTTCCTTGGCTACTTTGCCTTCCTTCACCTTCTTCTATTATGCCCACCAGCCTCTCCATTCCACAGTCTTTTTCTCTTCCTATTCCGTCTTCTTCTTTTGCTTCGCCTATGCGGTAGTAGTATTACCCGGATTGAGCGATCCCATTGCATCTCCTTGTTCTTGACCTTCCTCTTTGCTTCCCACTCCTTCTGAGGCTCCTCGACTGCCAACCTGACACATTCAGCCCTTATTTCCTTGTAACATTTCGAGAGCGTGATATGCAGATTTCCAGCGTAGTCGTTGGCTGCATTTCACTTCTTCTCCCACCTTTGTGCATCTGCCTTCCACTCTTCCACGCTTCTCTCGCCTTCACTGCTTCGACTTGCTTTGGCAGCTCATTCTTTTCCGCGATGGATTTCCCCTCCCCGTCCTCAATCTTCACTGTTTATTCCCTCGTCATCTTCTTTGAATCTGGTGATGACGTTGTACTTGTGTTAGTTATATCCTGCCGCCTTCTTTTCCCTATCCGCTTCAAAGAACACTTTCTACTTCGTATCTTCTCTTCCCATGAGCTCCACTAGATAACTGTGTTGCTTTATCCCAAATGCCTGGAAAAGCACCGTTACCGTCATGTTCAACTTCCATTCGTGCTTTCGGTAGCGGTGGTTGCTGATCTGGCTTTGCAGTGTCGATCGGCGTAGTTGCAATGCACCGCTTTACCTGTTCTGTAGGTACTGTGTCCATACTGTGCCCATACTACACACCACAGCGGCAGGAAGCCTCAAACTACAAACTCCCCTCCCTGTATGTAGAACCTGGCATGTTCTATAGCAGAATACCAGTATATAGATAGTGGTCTTACCCCGCGAAACCTCACCACTTACCACCAAGGGGTCGCTCGCTGCTTGACTCACCGTGCAGATCTGCAGAAACCCCGCTTCCCTATAGCAAACCGTGCGATAACATCCGGAATAGAGTGTCTGCAAATCGTTGAAGGTATATTCCCCTCCACCACACAGTTCACACGTTTGTAGTATGTTGATCGCTGAAATATGGGGCAACCAGGAATAGATAAAACCACAATAGCCATCGAGATGACAGGGGATGTTACAGCGGCAGAAGAGCTCGAGAGGCCGCAGGAAATGCTGGATTGGGGGGTCTTTGATACCCAGCTGATGAGGCCTCCCAACACAAACTACCGTCTCCACGACCGTATGTTCATTAAGATATCCCCGAAATTTGCCACGCCACCGGCAATAATGTCTGGTTTAACTTCCCTTGAAGCGGACCGCTGTGCTGGTGTGCGTGTTGACGCAGCTGTGGAGGACGTTCACAAGCATATCTTCGGTGCACACATCCAAACCTGGGCCAACACAAAGCTATATCGGGCAAGTTGTACTTGGCTGGCTATGCCTAGCGGGCACCCACATTTCCAGATTGGTAAATTCTACACTTGGGAAGGTCCGGCATGGAAACCAGAGAAATATGTCACGCATCGCGAGATCGTCTTCCCTCATCCATATGAGGCACCACCGAAAGTCGTCCTATGGTTCAACAGGCTTGACTTCTGCTGTCTTTGTAATGAGCATATTATGACATTTGCCACCGACGTGACAAGAGCAGGATTCACAGCCCATATCAATTCCTGGGGCGATACAAAGCTTCATGCAGCGGGTATCTCTTGGTTTGCATACCCTGATGGATATCCGGGAATATGCAGTGGAACTGTTCTCCCGGATAAGGGTACCTCCGGGGTGGTAGAGTTCGAGAAGGAGTTTACAAATCCCCCAACCGCTGTGCTGGTAGGGTTGAGCAAGTTGGAATCCGATAAAAAAGCCCGTTGCAGCTTCAATATCATCACAGAGGCAGTTTCTGAAGTTGGTATGGGTATTCGGGTTGAGGGTTTCGGTGATACCGTCTTACATTCAGCGGGGGTCTCATATATAGCAATAGAGTAGGGGCAATCCAAGATGTGACTGTTTGTGGAACCGGTGGAAGAAGGATTCTGTGTCTGTAGTTGAACAATTATGTCAATGAGTTTCGATTCGTTACGTTATGACCAACAACATTTGCATACGGGCATAGTAAATATCTCAACACCGTGAATAGCTAGTCGAGTAGACTATCAGCAACATGGAAATCTGCATCAGGTGTACCTGATACTCGAGATCTCTAGCAACCCTGAACTTCCAGACGCAACTTCCTGACGCTGCTCGTGCTGATGCACCACCCCACGTCCCCTCCTCGGTGCCGGGGGTCTGAATCCTACATCTACAACTCCACCACACTATTTCCCACCACCACTCACTTTTATATATGCATAGTAACGGATCGTATATTCAAACTATGTATACATATATAGTACTAGCGGTTTTACACCAAAATCTCCAAAGTACCCCTCTCCAACAAAACCCCTGAGATTTAAAAAAAAAAAAAATTAGGAATTACTATGTACACCTAGTAATTTATCTGAACTAGATTTCTATAATATATCAAGAAATCAAGCTGTGAGATTACTGCTGTAGTGGCCGTGCTCGGTTATCTGTCATGAGTTTTGGATAGCAGTTATATAGCCTCTAAAGGACTCGATGACTTGTGGTTGTGGTGGCATGAGACTAGATTATGGTGAATTTGTGATAATATTTCAAAAAGCGGCTAAAAAATTAAGGTCCTTAGAACTTAAAAATGATGCCTCCCGCTAGGCCTAGTTACCAAACTGTCCGTGCTTGTGGGGGTACATGCTGTAGATAGTTTCGTGCGAGCGGTGTGGCCACCGGGTACAGGAAGGGTCGATATAATGGCAGGAGGAGTCCGATATCGCTATTGAGGTGCTCACTTAGCAATGTTCACCTCTTGGGCTTCTCATATTCATCTACACACAACACTCAGCACTAACAGCTTGTACAGACGGTCGCGAGCTGCCAAAACGGTATGTGGAGGTTGATAGTTCATCGGTTCTGGCGGACATCATGATCACTACTCTTCGGTTTGCGGCTCAGAACTAAGCTTAATATATTATCGGAATCTTGAAACCCTGCATCACTTCCAAACCAAACGTGCTCCAAGTAGTTTCTCAATTGATCTACTGGGAATAGCTGCAGGAGCTATTGCAGAGTTACTGATATAATTACTCCCTTATCCATGTATGTTGTACATCTGCCTTTGGTCAGCCTTGATCTGACTTACATAATAGCACTGTCCGAACTGGAGGTTCAGTTGCTAGTTCTATTTGCGGACATGGCCTGTCGCTTGTAGTATCTACATGTCTGAGTTAGGACCATGGAGACTTCGAAGTAATATCAATGATATATGTGGATCTAGCAGTATCTGCACGGCCCCTTACACTAAAGCTATGAGTTCTTGACAAATTTGAAATATAAAGCACAAAAAAGACTTTTGAAGTCAGTTTGATTTATTTCGTTGTGGAAACTATACTCCCAGGCTTGTTATTAGAACAGCGCTTATGGCAATTGGGGTACTAAATGTTGAAGAAAATTTGAGAGCTGAGCCGGAGGCGGGTATGTATTCACTATAATTTCGTATAGAATAGGCACTTTGAAACCACCATTCAGAAATCACAGCGGTTCTCTTGTGCTCGGCTCAAAGCATCTCCAGCTACAGGTATTACAATAGATACAAGTGTTCCTTTTCGAGAGAAGAATATAGGTGAGGCTAGATACGATAGGCAGAGACTTTAAACCGCGAAATAATTAGTAATAGACTGGCGAATCGTGCGGCCGTACGATTCAGCAATAGGTTGGTGATAGTTAAACCGATTGACCAATGGACGTGATTGCTGAATCGACTAGAACACATGTCTCACGACCCAGAAGCAAGCAGGCATTTAGTTCTTCCAATTGTCTAAGCTGCAGGTCGAGAACAGAACTGTACAAAAAAGCAAAATTTTGGGGAGCTGCAGGTTGGGCAACCTTTGGACTTGAAACAGGTAGACACCAGCGCACAGGACAATCACCTGTTCGGGAAGATCTGGCAACCCTGAAGCGATCATGAAGGCATGAGCCACTAAAACAAGGAGTTTAACACGTGCCTACTAAAGTACATTAAATTATTTTCTTATGCAAGGCTTTGCATGCTTATCCGTATGGATAATATCCGTACATATGATTTAATTAGGGGTATAGTACATACATAGGTACTGTCTTTCGGTACCCCATACATGTATACAGGCTTGCTGGGGCGCCAATGAGCGCCAACATGGGCCCAGGACAGTGCTATACAAATGTAAATAAAAACAATGGCTGCTGGTTGGGCATGTTCTTTTGCCCCACGTGGCTGCTGCACGCAAGTGCTGATCACCGTCCACCAACGCCCCGCTAGGGGTGGAGCGATTGGAAGGTGGATGAAGGAAGAATTGCGAGGAAAGCGACGTGGCACAATGATGTCAAGGATGAGGTGTTTTGCAAATGAGGATCATATTAGAGTGAAGATCGGCGATAAAGCAATGAATCCAGCAATGACTTGGGCAGCTCTTTAGTGTCTTATGGGGCTACTGACTTTTTACTTATGCGTGGCGCCGTTGGTGGTGTTAGTGATGATGATGATTTATCTAGTGCATAGTACATACCTGACGTTTACTTATGTTACTTGTGGCAGTGTGTTATCCCTCCGTCTTATGCTTCGTCCTGTATTTTCCAATGCATCACCATTGGTTGAATTGGTGAGACGGAAGTCGAGCACTCAATATTAAAAAAAGGAGTTAAGAACATATATCCGTGTCTCGTGGAGCCAACCCCACAATTTGAAGTCCATAGGGTAAGGAGATCTACAAACTAAATTACGATATGTATAACAGCTGGACCAAATGCCTGCTTGCTTTTGGGTCGTGAGACATGCGTTCTGGCCGATTCAGCAATCACGTCGATTGGTCAATCGGTCTAACTATCACCAACCTATTGCTGAATCGAACGGCCCGCACAGACAAAACGATTCCGCCAGTCTATTACTAATTATTTCGGGTATAAAGTCTCTGCTTATCGTACCTAGCTAGCCTCACCTATATTCTTACCCTAATATCTCTTTATGTTGATGCTAAATATCCATGCCTATATTGCATATGTTTTCATATTGGTCACGCTTACATTGAAGTTCTACTGTATCTATTGTAATACCTGTAGCTGGAGATTCCGTGAGCCGAGAACAAGAGAACCACTGCGATTTCTGAAGTAGTTACATGTACATACATACCAATCTAAGTAATGCATGGGTTGTTCTTGCAGCTGCAGTGGATCGCAATACAGGACCGAGCTTCTTCGAGTAAGTACATCGAACAGTTTTTTCTCTAAAACAACACACCGAACAATTCCCATCCGAATTAATATATATACGGCATTAGGTATACGTAATGATCAAAACCCCTGATTCTGATCGTTGGAACTCAGAGCGAGAGACCTTACAGCGCAAAACACATATTGTAGCGAAGCACTTCAGGTTGATTCCGCAGGTGACATATAGCCCCTCCAACATCCAGCTGATTGCCAGGATGAACGTGTTTATCAACGGTCAATGCTGATATATTGGTCTTTTGAAGGTATAGTCGACATAGCTGCAGCTGGACTAGCAAACCGGTCACCTATATCTAGACAATTCCCGACAAGCACAATCGCGAGCGGAGTACGTACATCGCCACCAAGATGACACATTGGACCGGTACCGGTACCGGAACCGGAAATCACAACATTCAAAAAACGAGCGAACTCGAACCCTATGGCTACCTACCTTTGCTTCTAGAAACTCCAGAACCTTGGACTAGTAAGCCTAGGCTAGCTAAACACTTCCCTAGAAAGTGGTATGCCCTTAAACTTCCAGATCCCGGCCCAGAATCGATATCATGCCAAGGGCGCGTACATGAATTCGGTGCAACCCCACCCCCAGAATATTCACCTCGTGTATCATCTGGTACAGCCCCGTCAATCACGCCTAGTTTTTCAGGCCCCACGGGAACTAGCAACCGCGTTAACACCGGTACCTACGATGAATTTTTTGTCAAGCTCAAGACCCGAACACTGGATTCTTCCCGGTCTAGCTGCGACTCCCGGGATGCACAGCAATTGCTTGCGGACTTGAATGCCCTCATGAACACCAAACGCAGTCTGTCTGAACAGGGAGTGCTAGACGACCTCGAATGTTGTATAAGTAGGGGGCTTGATTTTGGCACGGTGTTTGGCTTGCTGCGCACGCGCTGGGAATATCAGTGCTTAAAGTGCCAGGACTCAACCTACTCCGGTTTCTTGGATACGAGATACGGAAGCTGTGTTTGCGCACTTTGCACCTATGCATGGCTTGATGCTCCCTTGGGCGGCAAGTCAGCGGGTGAACAGACCATCACTGAACCGTATTCCAGGATGCCGCGACGGATGTGGGATCTATGCAGCAACCGCGTTGTCCCACTGGAAGCCATGATACAACCCAGGTGCCGGCGCTGCTACTGTCCCGGGGCAAAAGAGCAGGGTGGGGAAGACCACTCAGCCCGAGTGTCACAGTTCATGGCCGTCTCGCATACTTGGACCGATGATATGACCCCGGCCGTGTCTGATATCAATCAAAGGCAGTGGGAAATTCTGTTGCCAAAGGGCATAAGCTTAGATCTTGTTCGGAACCAGCTTCTGGGTCTTGGAGCACAATATGCATGGCTTGATGTTCTCTGTTTACGACAGCAGGCCCTCCGCTGGCCTGCGCTTGAAGAGTGTAGGAAATCGGAGTGGAAAACAGATGTCCCAACGATGGGCAACGTCTACCGCAAAGCCATGGGAGTCCTGCGGTATTTCAATGGCCTTGGGCGAGAATTGAAGACAACGGGTTGGGACAATGAAAGGCACTGGTTGAATCGTGCGTGGACTTTGCAGGAAATTCGGCCAGAGGGCAGAATGTTCACAGGTGGTGTACCACCACACATACTGCTTCCAATGAATTTGATGGGTGAGGTGACTGTAAAATGTAATGCCCAAAGCGGAAGCAAGGATACCAAAGCTCTCCCTGTCAAGGTCAGAAAGAGACTTCGAGATCTAATTTCTCCCCTTGCTCACATCGCCTTGGAAGCAGAAACCCAGGATGGATGTAGCGTTTTGTCTCTGACTCACGAAATGGCACGTCGATTTTCTAGAGAAGAACTTGACAAAATTGCTGGCATTGGCTACCTCCTCCGCGCACCCACACTCCCAACCTATACTTTGGGGCAATCTCCGGAGGATGCCTGGAAGAGATGCGTTACGCACATGCCTTATTTGATGAAGTTGGAAATCCTATTCAATTACCCCTACCCGCGGCTGCGCTCCCCCCCACCGGAAGAGTTAAAAGGTGACAGGCTTTGTTGGCTCCCCACCTGGAAACAAATGATGGCACTGCCAGAGCCAAACTTCCATCCACGGCGACCAAAATGCCCCCCAGAGTTTCAACCAATCCCATTGAGACTCGAAGCTTACAGTTTCCAAATGGTAGAATACCGAGCTGGGATAGTCATTATGAGATGTGAGATCCAGAGACTACCGGATATTACCGGTAACACAGTCACTGAGTTCCGCGTCACACCCTTGCGACTGAGCTGCAAGAGCGCCTCGGTGAGCGCTGGTTTCTACTCTCCGTATCCAACCGCGCTGCAGGATGGAGACAACTACATTCTCGTCGCACAAGGGAACCACACGGAAGTTCAGGACTGTACTTGGCTCGTATGCCAGGAGCTCCAAAGTGATGGGAATATCAAAAGAGATCATCTGGAAGCGACGTTGGAGGATAAGGGCATAATACTTGACCGTGGGGCTCTAGTCTTGGAGAAGCATGCTATACTGATGACGGATGATGCACGAGTGCTTCTTGCTCCCAAGAATGTGACTATGGAGACATTCGATCTTAAGACGCATGAGCTGAATCACGACGTTCTAGTGGAGCCTGTGTGTTATTTTATTTAAACTTGATGGTAGCTTCTGTGAATGAATAGGAAGGGGGTTCAGGAAAATATTGGAGGTAACAAGGAGCATGGGGGTGCACGTGGAGCATGTTGTTTAAGGGAATGGGAAAGGTGTGCAAATCTGTATTTTGGGAGAGGTTCTCATACGTTTAAATCTTGGAAAGGCTGAAGATATTAGGTTGTCAGTCTGGATAAATTGCAAGGTAGTGCCATCTTTTATAATGAATTTCATATCTCTATTTACTGAAAATTGGTTCATAACCGTCTTTTATTAGTTTGGTTATCAATTTGTATAGATTCGACTGAATACTGCTTGACTTCTAGTTTCCACCAGCAAATATCCCTGCAGCTGATCGGGTGCCTGTGTACTTCTAACTATGTACATTTCCTCCAGTTGATTAAAGGTCAAAGATTTTCAATGCCACGACGACAGGGATGCAAAAGTTTACAATGCCACAACTTATAGCGCAAGTTTTCAGTACCCTTGCACCGCGCCAAGTATGTGCGATTACAGTCAATGAGAGTAGCACACGAGACCAGAATAAGTCTTGAGCAGAGCAGTTTGAAGAGCAGGAGAAGAATATTAAGATAATAAATATCGGTACCACAAATACAGTACTAGGACCGCATGTAGAACCCAGGTGTTTTTGTAAAGATTACGAGGTTATTGAGCGGAGGAATCGTGAGAGAGAGAGAGAAGTAGAGATATATTCGTGAAGACTATGTAGGGATCGCTATAGTATAGATGCTATGGTTCTACTGCCTTATCCATTCTTGTTTTCTTCGCCGGATTTCGTTCCTTATATCCCTCGATCCCTAATTCAAACTTGCCCTTTTGGTCATCCCAGTTCCTACCCGCATAATTCAAAGTTGCCCTTTTCTACCCATGATCGACCTTCCGTTCGGCCTTGCATTTGTCCGAGAGTATTTCCTACAGTTTTTGTGCCGCTGGAGCAGGCTGGAGGGTGGAAATTGGTGAAATAGGTATCTTGCCAGGTTTGAACTGAACAAAATTAGTGTAGAAATACAAGACGGAACGTGTAATACAGGCGCAATTTAAGAGCAAAAGCAGTGTGCATAGTCTCCAGACCTTGTTGTAAATGGGTATAAGCTGTAGCTAGTATCGAGGTCGGAATGGTGATGTTTTTAGCTTTTTAGCAACCCGGTTGCTAATGATCTCACCAAACTGTAGAGAAGCGCAGTTGATAATCTTTTGAAGTTTTGTCGCTTTGGTCACATGTAGATATTGTGGGGCTTGCATCGTTTTTGCACTCATATGTGACTCGAGACGTATCTTTGACTGTTTATCTTTTCAAGCATTGAACGACACATGCAACTGTTGTAGTTCTGGAACAGGTAAAAGATGTGATCTCGTGCTTTACGAAGTTCAACAGTACTACCAGATCTTTTAAGCTACTTCAAAATAACCCCCATTTTGGATATGTTATCTATGATCTATCCCTTTCTTCTTAGACCGGATGTTTAGCCCACTATAAGATAACTTCCATCTCGGGTATCCCTCTATTAGGCATTTCTATACGCGCTCTTTGACATTACGCGCGCTATTGTAGCACCGCTGTGTCTCTGTGGCATTATAAAACCATTGTGGCATTGTAGAAATTATACCCCTGTCGCCGTGGCATTGAAAACCTTTGACCATGGTAAAACTGTGCTCTGCCATGTTGCTTGGGCTGTTCGCATTTGTCAGCGGGGGCGGGGCCATCGCTCCTGGGTGCTGGGTGTTGGATTACCCTTGAGAGTTAATGATAAAACCATAATCCTAGGTATCTGTCGGAGTTGACGTTGGCATTGGCTTGTGCGCTGGTGTTTGTGTTTGTGTTCGGTAGGGGTGGTGGTACGGTGATGGTGATGACCAGGATGTAGGCGTAAGTATACTAGTAGATGACTTTGACTTCCACTTCCACTCAGTCCGAGTTCCCTCCCACCGCCGCCGCCTTAGGGTTTCTTGTACTACAAGGTAGCTTGCTGGTAGACTGTGAAATCGACGATGACTCGAGCGCAAACGGGTATGCAGTAATTGTGATGGCTTCTGTTGTATGGGATGTGAGGGCTGATGCTATCGTACTCCGCGTTTGAATGGAGAATACTGGTATTGTTCGTTTTAATCATGATCACCAATAATTAGTGAGGAGAAAATACATACTTCAGTTATAAAATTGATAATTAACAGACCCTGGATTGAACCTCTCCGCTCCGCCTCGTAAAACCCGCCAATGGTTGTCGTTGCAAGTTCATCTGTAAACACCCGTGCTGGGATCGTTGCTGGCCTACTTCCGATCGGTTCTCTAAGATTCGGTAGAAACGGGGACGGGCAATCTGGGTGGATTCTAGGTGCAAACCAATTTCAGAGAGTGTAAGGGCGACCATATTAAGTTAAGGGCCAAACCATGACAGGTCGAAACACGGTAATTTGTGGATTACACTGCTCGTGCTGCTGAACAATGTGCACTCATCACAATGTCTTGAAGCGTCCTGTGAGCGACGCTGTTCGTTTGACTCAGGGTCTTTTCCTCAGATTATGCATATCGAAATTGTTGTCCTGATACGTACGGTACTGTACGTACCTGCTTGTTGCCGGGGCTTCGAAGCATTCTTGATGTACACTCCGGCCGGTTGTACTGGCTATATTCGTACTTTATTGTTGAGTAAGCACAAAGATCATGCGGCTGACCTCCATAAAAACGTTTCATCAGCACCGCAGTTGTTGGTATAACAGTGGTTGGTATAAACGCATCAACGACATCGCAAAATATTGGTCAACCAATCTTCACCTTCTAAGAACGTGTGAGCCTACCATGGAAGTCCTGGGCGGCGCCGCTAGTGTAATTGCTGTAGTGCAACTCTCTGGCCAGATTTTGTCTCTTTGCCAAAAATACTACGGGGAGGTTAAAGATGCTAAGACTGAGATCGAAAACCTTCGGAATGAGATAGCTGCCGTCCAAGCGGTGCTGGAGCGGGCTCAAGAGCTAGCAGGAGGGACGGATAAGCTAACCGTATCCAAAGCGCTCATAGAGGATATTAGAGCAGAGCTTGAGCGATTGGTGAAGCTGCTAGATCCAGGAAAACGGAAAAAGGCCATGCGCACGGTCGGCCTTCGTGCATTGAAATGGCCGTTTACGAAAGCGGACATTGAGAAGACTCTTCGGTTACTTGAACGCCATAAAACAACCCTAATCACAGCCCTAGATACTGATCAAATGTATGACCTTGATTAATCTCGTCTTAAATACAAGTCGCTAATAGCAATAGGAGGGTTATCCTTGACATAGACAGCAGGGCTGAGGAAAGTAATTATTATTGCAATGTTGTACTATGTACTCATCAACATGTGTAGGCCCACGAATGAAGCACAAATATATCCAAGCTACCTTATGCCAACGGCGCTGCCTACTATGATCGGCTCTGGGAACATGAGGACCAGTGCCTGCCAGACACACGAGTAGAGCTCCTTCAACAGATCATGGCATGGAGTGGGGATGCCGATGGTGCATACATCTTCTGGTTGAATGGTATGGCTGGCACTGGTAAATCCACCATTACTCGCACAGTAGCACATCAGCTTGCAGAAGAAAAGAGGCTTGCAGCAAGTTTCCTCTTTTCAAGAGGTCGAGGCGATATTGGCCATGCTGGCAAGTTCTTTACTACCATTGCCACTCAGCTCGCACACAGTTTACCATTGCTCAGCCCTTCCTTATCAAAAGCGATAGATGAGTACCATAATATTTCCCAGCGAGGGTTAAGCGAACAATGGAAGCATCTGATTCTCGAACCCCTTTCTACTCTAACTCGAGCTCAGTCTGCACCAATGGTGATTGTTATCGATGCCCTCGATGAATGCGACAATGAAAATGATATCAAGCTAATCCTGGCCCTGCTTACGGAAGCCCAGCATCTCAACTCAATTCGGCTTCGGGTTTTTGTCACCAGTAGACCGGAGATACCTATACTATGCGGGTTTCGCAAAATGCCCGGGAAGACACACCAGAATTTTGTGCTCCATGACATCCCGCATGCCTTAGTTAGCCGTGATATCTCAGTATTCTTCCAGCAAAAGCTGGCACAAGTGAAAGCGGACCGTGGCTTGCAATTGGGTACACCATGGCCAGATGAAGATACTATTGAGCTGCTAGTACAAAGGGCATCCGGGCTGTTCATCTACGCCGCAACTACTTACCGGTTTATCCGACAACCCAGATACCACCCTGAAGAACAGCTTTCTTTAATTCTCAGGGAAAATAAAAGTACCAGCGCACAGTCACCTACAAAGGAGCTTGACGCCATCTACACACAGATTTTGAGACACTCAGTCCTCGGAGCAACCGACACGGATGAGCACGAGGAGTTACTAAGACGATTTAAGGAATGTATTGGATCGGTTGTCATGATGTCTGACATGATCCCCAGGAAGAATCTAGCGAGGTTGCTCTTCTTGCCAAAATGGAAAGTGGAACTTACGCTTATGCCATTGAATTCTGTTTTAAATGTCCCCTTAATCGAAGACCAACCTATCAGAATACTCCACCCATCATTCCGGGACTTTTTATTGGATCGGCGGAGATGTTTTGATATTAGGTTCTGGATAGACGACAAAGAGCGACACATTAACCTGTTTCGTAACTGCCTTGAACTTATGTCCGCACATCTCCGGCAAGACATATGTGATCTTCGAGAACCAGGTATTCTGGTACCCGAGATACCAGATAATATTATCAAAGATGCTATTGAACTAGACATTCGATATGCTTGCCGTTACTGGGTCTACCATTTTCAGCAAGGCAATTCCGTTAGGGAAGACAACGACCGAATACTACAATTTCTACGGCAACACTTGCTTCACTGGCTAGAGGTGCTTTGCCTGGTTGGACAAGTATCTGAAGCAGTTCTTATGATCGCAGACCTAGAAAATATGCCTGAGGTTAGTTGGAGCCTCCTTATACAACCTCCTTATGCTGTCTCCATAACCGCTATAACTAACTAGAATAGGAAAAATTGAATCATTCTCAAGATTTGGTTACATTAGCGTATGATGCCAGACGTTTTATTCTGTCCAACAGGTTGATGATTGAGAAGGCGCCTCTGCAAATATATTCCTCAGCGCTTTTGTTCAGCCCAGAAAGGAGTCTAATCCGGGAACAATATTATGGTGGAATTCCCTTTATTAAACAGGACCCCATAGTATTACAAAATTGGAGCCCTTTGATACAGACCTTTGAGGGTCACTCAGATTGGGTCAATGCAGTTGTGTTCTCACCGGACGGAAAGCTGATTGCTTCTGCATCATGCGACAACACAGTCAGGCTGTGGGATGCAGCAACAGGAGGGTCATGCAGCGTTCTTAAGGGTCATTCAGGTAGAGTCAATGCAGTTGTGTTCTCGCCAGATGGAAAGCTAGTTGCCTCTGCATCATGGGACAACACAGTCATACTATGGGATACAGCAACAGGACAGTCATGCAGCGTTCTTAAGGGCCATTCAGATAGAGACAATCCAGTTGTGTTCTCGCCAGACGGAAAGTTGCTTGGCACTGCATCATGCGACAACACAGTCAGGCTGTGGGATACAGGAACAGGAGGGTCATGCAGCGTTCTTGAGGGTCATTCAGCACGGGTCAATGCAGTTGTGTTCTCGCCGGACGGAAAGCTGCTTGCCTCTGCATCACACGACAACAAGGTCAGGCTGTGGGATACAGCAACGGGAAAGCCATGCGGGGTTCTTGAAGGTCATTCAGCTCCGGCCCTTGCAGTTGTGTTCTCGCCAGATGGAAAGCTGCTTGCCTCTGCATCATATGACGACACAGTCAGGCTATGGTATGCAGCAACAGGAAAGCCATGCGGGGTTCTTGAAGGTCATTCAGCTTGGGTCTATGCAGTTGTGTTCTCTCCGGATGGAAAGCTGGTTGCCTCTGCATCAGATGACACAACAGTCAGGCTATGGGATATAGCAACAGGAAAGCCATGCAGGGTACTTCAGGGTCATTCAGCTTCGGTCCTTGCAGTTGTGTTTTCTCCAGATGGAAAGCTGCTTGCATCTGCATCAACTGACAACACAGTTAGGCTGTGGGATACAACAACAGGAAAGTCATGCAGGGTTCTTGAGGGTCACTCAGCTCTGGCCACTGCAGCTGTGTTCTCACCAAACGGAAAGCTGATTGCCTCTGCATCAGGTGACACGACAGTTCGGCTCTGGGATACAGCAACAGGAGGATCATGCAGTGCTCTTGAGTGTCATTCAGCTAGGGTCTATGCAGTTGTGTTCTCGCCCGATGGTAAGCTTGTTGCCTCTGCATCAGGTGACACAACAGTCAGGCTATGGGATCCAACAACAGGGGGTTCATGTGGAGTTCTTAAGGGTCATTCACAATGGGTTGAAGCCGTTGTGTTCTCGCCGGACGGAAAGCTGGTTGCTTCTGCATCAGGTGACTTCACAGTTAGGCTATGGGATACAGCAACAGGAGGGTCCAGCGGAGTTCTTGATGGTCACTCAGCTGTGGTCAAGGCAATTGGGTTCTCGCCGGACGGAAAGCTACTTGCCTCTGGGTCACTTGACTGGACAGTCAGGCTGTGGGATACAGCAACAGGAGGATTATGCAGGGTTCTTGAGGGTCATTCAGTACCGGTCAATGCAGTTGTGTTCTCGCCGGACGGAAAGCTGGTTGCTTCTGCATCGGGTGACACAGTCAGGCTGTGGGATACAGCAACAGGAGGATTATGTGGGGTTCTTGAGGGTCATTCAGCATGGGTCAATGCAGTTGTGTTCTCGCCGGACGGAGGGATGGTTGCGTCTGTATCCGATGACATGACAGCCAGGCTATGGGATGCTATCCAAAAGACTACAATTGAAGAAATACACACACGAGGAAAGCTTCAGAATCTAGCTTTCTCTGATGGCACACAACTGCGTATAGATCAGGGCATTTCAACTCTTACACCCCACCTCTATCCCAGTACTAACACACCGACGACCTTCCCTTCATCATTTTATGTTACCACAGAGTGGGTGACCTGGAATACAAAGAAAATATTATACCTACCTTTCGATTACCGGTCACATTACATTGCAATCAAAGACAATATTCTGGTAATGGGATATGAATCTGGCCGTGTCATATTCATGTACTTTGATCCTGCGTGTATCGCTATTTAGCTTTCACATCGGCCATCTACAAAAAGTTCAGCTGTTGTTTAAGTAAGGTAAGGCCTCACACGAATCAATTCCAGTCTCTTACATGCTGATGAAATTTTGGGTTCACATAGGTATAAAAATATATACTGGTTGCCAAAGCCAAATTCCTAGGAAATTCGAGCAAGGGGTACGTCGGGTGGTGTTCCAGACAGACCGATCAAGTAGCAGGATTGTTAAATAAGTAGTTATCTCAAGGCCGATGTATTGAACATGGCAGGAGACGCCATAGTCTTCCTATTAGACCACATACGAGCACCTAATGAATTTTCTTTTTCAAAAACCCTTCAGCGACAAGAAATGGTGAGAGAGGCTTGATGAAAATCGCCCCACATTTCCATACCAAATGCCTCGGGTCTTCGGTAGTGATATCTGTGCGACCCATATCCATCATTGTAGTGGCGATACAGTATATTGCCCTCTGATCCAGCCTTATACACACAGAGGCGTGAATTACATTCAGACATCCAACTACCAATTCCTGTTTGGAATGCTGGAGTGTGACTAGAGCTTGACCCAATACCTGAGGTTGTGGTGAGTACTACCAGCATCAGGCGATATAGCCTGCGTGGGATTGTGTTGTAGATCGATAGATGTCAGACTACTTGGAAGGATGTAAGGGACCCTTGATTGAAATATGCGAGAAGGTGCTTTTCGCCGCTCACGTTACAGAGTACCTTGAATGGCGATTGCGTGGATTTATCTCAGTCTGATGCGAAAATTGAGCCCAACCTCGTCTCATCTGGATCTCTTTTTGACGAAGAAGGTCTTCCAACCCCGGAAGCAATAGGGTCATGGAGATAGCGCCAAGGTTGACACTGCCAGCGCTGTATCAATGCTCGTATTGAGGATGAGATTTCAGCTAGGAAGAGTTCACTGCCGATTAGTTGTCACCATTCTGTACCGCTAAGTACAGATAATCTCACATTACCGTATGTTTTTTCTAACCTGGGTGGGACGGCTTCGGGCTCAATCATTCCTCCACAACCTCAAAACATATACCAGTCATAATTATAACTCTCTATTTCAGGATTATATCGTGTGCTTGCTTTTGAGATTTCAACGGTACTGCGTACCTACTAGATCTTCTGCATCATCATGCTTTCTTTGTTCGACTCGACGTACTTAGGTGACTTGGATTTAGTTAACCTCTGCGACAAACTGCCCTGCGTAAGCATACTCGTTTGTTCAAGTTACAAGCATTTGTCTTGGTGATAGCGTATGATAGGCAAGGAGCCCACACTTTGGTAGCATCTGAGTTGCTTGATATATAGCTCTGTACTCTAAAATTTCTCCGTAGAAGGATAACCCCAGCATAATTAGCCCACAACAGAAAATTCTCTCACCTCAATTTCAATGCAATTTTCAGTATCCCAAGACACGGTGAGGAATTGCCTCTGCTGAGATCTGAGTTCCAACCACGCATGATATCTGGTTTGGATTGTTTGGGCACTTAGTTTAGTTTGTTGGCTTGAACTTTATGTTCTATGAGCCGGTTGTCAATTAGCTTGCATATTGCTCCAAGACAGCTTGCGCACGTGATCTGATTCCCTTGGGGTGGCACCCTACTCAATTCTACATGCATAGGGTCCATATCCATACAGTGTGAAGTCGCAATATGTAAGCAACCCCTTCGAGACTACCTGCAGGATGTTTCTGAGGTTTCTTATAACAATAATCATGTGAAGGGATGCACCTGCCTAAAAGAGAATAGGCATGTGAGAATTAACTGAAGTGCCTAAATTTACGGTATAAAAACCCTCCCTTCGTAATAAACAACCTACCAATAACTAGAGCTGCCATACAAAACCCCTAGGGTACAGGAGATCCGTTGCTTATATTGAGACTTCACTGTAGTAGTCTGGTTGGCACGACCGCTCCTGTCACTGTAGTCTTGTTGGCTCGACCCAAAAGGGTCTAGGTATATGTACATGAGGGCTAGTGGCCTTCGTGTACATTATATTTTGGAGGTGTCAGACTACCTACTGTTGGAATATACTCTCACGTGCATAGGACCAGGGAGATAGATCACGAGATATGTAGGCTGACCGATGGAGGCAATTGGGATATGAGACAGAATGTCCGAATGGAGGCAATTGGGAATTCAACGTTTGGGAATAAAAGAGGCGGAATTTCCTATCAAACAAAAATAAGGCAGTAGAACCATAGCATTCATACTATAGCGATCTCTACATAGTCTTGACGAATACATCTTTACTTCTCTCTCTCTCTCTCAAGATTCCTCCGCTCAATAACCTCGTAATCTTACACCTACCGTACTATCTTATTTGGCGAAGTGACCGCAGCGCTAGAAAGCTCAAAATTTCTAAGCCAAGTTACCTTGCTCGATTGGTTGGGTCTCTCAAGAATCAAAGAGACCCCAGCCCAGACTTTTCGCCACTGCCAGATCATACGGCACAGGTTTTTGGTATGTGTATATTGCTGCATACGTATCCGATCGCACAATTCTAGTCTGAATACCTCTGCTAATAGATCTACTGAAAGGTCGAGAAGGGCTATTGAAGAGGGCTTATATTGGATATCTGGTTCAATTAAATACATATATTACCTAAGTTATAACCATTGATTGTCCCAATTATAGCTATCTGCCTACCCATCATGCACCGTACCGTGCCTCCTTCCTTAGATATATATCAAAACTATCAATATTAATAGTGACGCCTATGTGCATAACTGCCCACCCCTCTCTCTCGCCCCACAGCGCTGCCATACCCCGTTCCCAACCCACTGATAAAAGTGCGATCAATATCTCATCCCCGGAGGAGTTGACCATGCCTTCCCTCTTGGACACGAAATCAGCTCCTTCGTAGCATAATCTGGTTTAGATGAACTATTTTATTTCCTGTCTCGGAACGCCTCTAGTGCCCTCCAATACTGCAACACACCACAAATACCACACGGTTCCTTATTCCCCCCATCCCACTGCTTCTCCTCCAGCGCCCCGAAATCTGTTAAAAAAGGCGCTAAATCTTTAAAGGTCTTTGTATCCTCAATCCCTTTGACCTCACCTGTATCGGAGCTAACCCCTTGCTCTAGCACCCTCATTGCAACCTCTGACCACTCCATGTCCTCTCGTTGGTCATAGCGGTGTGCCTTTCTATACTCCATGTACGGCAGGAATCTCTCCTTATTCGGAATACACTGCGCAAGCAACTTCGCATCCTTAATCCCTTCTCCAGAGATGACCAGTTCCTCAACTACCTGCTTCTGTACCGATGCCGTAGTAATCATGCGTGCTGGAGTAATAATCAAATCCTCATCACCCAATCCCCACGACATCCGTTCGGTATTAACCATTCCATGCTCCTGCTTCAACTGGAGTATATTTTCATCTTTATGGAAGCTGTCGCAGTCCGGGATGAGCTTTACCCGGTGGGCACGCCAGGTAAGGTATGTTTGGAGCGGGACGAAAACGTGAATTTGGACGATATTCCAGCTAGGTAAGCGCCGAGTTTGTGCGTATGTGAGCCCCAACAGCCCCCCGGCGGCAGCGAGGTTTCCCGTGGCAGGGCGCTGGGTGAGGTATACGCCGGGGCCGTAGAGGAGGCTGCGGGTGTTGTTGTTTGCGGGGCGGATGGTGGTGCGGAAGATTGAGTTTAGCTTTTGATTCCCTGTGGGAGCTCCGGCGGGGCCGCGGATGAAAGGGGTCGGTGTGGAGGTGGTGGTGGGGGAAGCCTTGGGGGCGGCGATAGGACTGAGTTCACGATCAACCCCGCCGAGAGTTGCTACAGTGGTACTTGTCTTAGCCTTATTGGCATGGTCAATGTCATCACCAGCGTGGACAAAGGTGTGGTGAAAGCCAATGTACACGAGCTTGGTGCCGGAATTTGGTTGCAAGCGGGAGACCATTACATCCGGGGTTGTTTGTAGGAGGGGCTCGGTGGGGAGAATAGTGGCTTTAAGGGTTTCAGCGTAAGCCTGTAGAGAACCTTCTGTGATGACGAAGGTGCCGTGCTCGGTGGTGAACATGGGCACCCCGGCGCATCCCGAGGCGGGAGAAGGGTTCATGTGAGTGCCGTTTGACGATGCGAGAACTGGTTTCGAGTTCATTTTATAGAGATATATGTATTGCGATTGCAGCTTGGGGGAAATGGCATGCGCGGGCAATGTACTGCAAGGTTGGAGTTATCGATATATGGCTGATTCGACCGCGAACGAGCAACAGACCTAGCACACAGATATATATATAACTATGAGCTGGAGTGTGGGGTCTGGTGATGTCTGCCTATAGCGGGATCAGCAGGCACGGTCACTGCTTAGCCTGTGCATATGTACTCTACATGTGGAGGATTGGGGCTGACGCGCCAACAGAAAAAGTAATATATTAGCCCTACGGACTTTGATATGACTGTTCAGATCAAATCCCCAACGTGCCTACTCATATACATCTTGGTTATCTAGGCGCCCACAGTGTGGTACAAACACGATGGCTGTGCTGCGGGGAACATTCTAGCTTCCTAACCCCAAAAAGGAAATGCCTATCTGGCCGATGAAACTACTAGTCACGTGACCAACTTATTTGAAGTTCGATAATTAGCGTCGCCACGATAACATGACAATATGTAGGTATTCATATAACTATTACGTGCAACCTTTGATGTTGATTCCAGTTAATAAAAGCATTCTCTATGGGTCTGACGCTGAGACTAATTCCTTATGGTCAAGATGCCGATCCTTCTTGGCAGCGCTAGTGGATTGAGCGGGGGAAGCCTACAAGGAGCATTGCACCTAGGATACCCCTAGAACGAGGGCATGTACCCCGAACCATTAGGTGTTAGTTATCAGTATCTCATATATTGGCCGCCCTGGGAGTATGCTATTAACTATGCTGGTGAAATCAGCTCTTTATCCACTGAGTCCAAGGAGTAGTCTTGCCTCTGCCAGCGAAATCCACTATGATTTTGAAAAGTGACATTGCGTATACATACTGGACCCTCTGCGCACTGCAGCAATATCAGTGGCAGCTCACTGCGTGTGAATCTCAAAACTCACACATTGTTTGTATTTAGTGAGTATGTACGGAGGCGCAGAACAAAGTCTTTTCCCATTCCTATTTGAGAATACTAGGCTAGGTAGAATATGCGCGCATATACTGGCATATGCATTTGTATGCAGCGTCCAGTTCTTTTTGCCACCTAGCTGTACATACATTTTCATTTCGGATATGCAAGACAATAGTGCATCGGCCAGGCCTCCTCCTACTCAATTCTCTAAATATCACTTGAACTCCTGCTCAATTCGCCAGCTATGCCTTCCACTCAATTCGCCAGCCACCCTAGTCTGGTTTAGCCACCCCTGCTGCTCAATTCTGCAGCTCTCCCTCCTACTCAATTTCCTAGTTATCCCTCCCTTTCAATTCCTCCGGCACATTTCCACAGATACATGTTGACTGACTCATACTCAGGTGGCGATTTGCGGTCTCTTGGAGAGACCTTTGAACAGAGGGATAGCTGAAGTATTGGATTGGACGATAGTTGGACACTTGCGTAGGAGGCAATGGGCGAGGAGGGCCTGGTCAATTCAATAATACTTTGCATAAGCCAAGCCATGATGCATATTTTACCAGTATATGTGTGCATATGCTGCCAAGCCCCATATTCCGAAATAGGAATGGGAAAAGACTTTTGTTCTGCGCCACCGTACAGTCACATAAAGAAGGTCTTCTGCATTGGCAGCAGTCTAGGCATAATGGCCAACATGTGAAAAATGTTAAAAATCAAAGCTGCTAGGTAAATACATGAATACACGAAATACATCTTAGATTCAAGAAACAAGTTTATAGCCTCTTCTCTGATTTCTGCACGTAGGTATGGGCAGGCACAGGGCTGCGGACTTAAAGTCATTTCAAAAATGCACAAATGGCGCTAGTTTGTATGTATGAAGAATAGTATAGAAGGCTTTTTTTATGGCACTGTATGTATACCCAAGTAAGCCCAATCAATTATAACCCGACCACTCCACTCTACTAGATGGTGATTAGGACTTGCCCCGTGCATAGACTATATATGAGGAGCACAACTTGTGTATAACTGTCCCCCAAGAGTACCCCTAATGCGGATTTCAATTTCATCAACTAAGGAAATTCTATGGAGCCATTTTTGATACCTGAGGAAATTTGCTTTATCTTAGGATTTATGTAGGTCTCGGGATCTGTATAATAAGTACTAACTCACCTAGAATGAAACTAGTCACTGGAAGTGAATGAGATAGAATTCACTAAATATGTCTGAGCTTGTACTCGCTTAGTATACTCACCTCAAGAAAGGAATACCACTTCAACATGCACAAAATCCTCACTCTTTGATCCACACAATGCTCCATACTCACCTTATATCCACCCCTTATAGTCACCGCTATAGACCTTTGAATCCATAGTAAACCGCTGGGCCGGCTATTGAGTCTTGGGGTGGATGTAGCTAGGTTCGCGAAACCGAATGCTGATCTTTTTTTCCTTCTCGAAATCACTGCTCGCATATAGCTTAAGGCCATGACATGTTTCCTCATCTATAATTGAGTCCTCGGAGAGCTTTGGCTATGCTAGGCAAGTCCTGGTGGCACGAGGAAGAATTCCCACTCGTATCCGCAATCCGCTGAGTAGGCAGAGCTGGGGGACCTTATAGACGTCACGTATGAGAGCCATAAATAGGCCATAGTACGTCAGATAGTTATATATGGGTAGGAAAGCACCTGACACAGGCAGATAACTCTGGGGATGCAGATTCATTGATGGGATGCCTGGTGGCGCAGGGCATACATTTTGACGACACAGGGCGAACCAAGCAAACAGTCCGAGTTGGAATCATTTAAACTGAATTATGACGGTTTCTCTAAGGTTGGGTAAATAGAGTGTATTTCATATCATGAGATAAGAAAAACTAGCATAATCCAAAATGAAATGACCCATATTATTTCTAAGGTACGAAGCCTATATAATCGCTACCCACCCCTAAGCAGAATTAATGGCAGTACTAGTACTGGAAGCAGCTCTCGTTGGTGTTACCCTGGGGGTTGAGAGTGCGTGGGTATTCGAATAGGCTATTATACAGGAACCGAAGCACCGTTAGCATCATCTCTCGAGGGACCCGAAACAAAAAATTCATCAACCTCAGTCAATGTACATGTACTTACCTGCACCTTTAATCTCCGTATTTGAACTAGATACGCCCTCAGCAATACTGCCTAATCTCTGCGCCAATTGCTGACTGGGGTTCCACTCCCTCCACTTCTTCCGCAACTCCTCCTGCCCCTCCCCGCCTTCCGACTCCCAAATACGATCAGCTTCTTTCAACCAAGATCTCCAAGCTGCATTTTTTGGTGCCACCCCTGCAAACTTCACCCACATTGCCCCCTCCGCAAGCTCAATCGCGGCTATCAGCGCCTGAGTGAAGTTCTTGTATTCTATTAGCCAAGGGTCTTGCTCATTTCGCTTGCCCATGTTCCCAGATTCCAAATTATTGTTATCGTTTTCTCCCACTGGCACGCCCAGATTGTTGTATTCGACGACATATGTAGCCTCTAGCTGCCAATGCCAGGTTTCCGGTAATAACGCCGCTAGCCAATAGAGTCCGTTCATTGTGATATATGTTATTCCTAGGACATATTGCAGCACCAATGTGCAGTTGGCCATTGAAATCACAGCAGCCATGAGCGTGAATGTCGATATTCCAGCCATCACATGAAACCCACGAGTGCCAAGCATGTATTTGCATTCTTCCTGCCCAAAGTATAGTTCGCGAGCAATCTCTTCTGTGCAGGTAATGTAGAGGAAGGCGCCCTGACGCCCACAAACCATGATATTGGGTTTCGGAACACGTTTCGTGCCTGTACGGTGAGGGAGTGCCAATGTCCATTTACTACCCAAGCCGACGAGGGAGGAAGTAGTTGAGAGCAGGAGGATGGCCACGACGGCCATACCATCGCCTCGGACAATGGAGAGAATAAGGATGCCTAGGGCGGCCAAGGCACCAAGGAGTGAGAGGAGAATGACGGGACCAAATCTGCGGAGGTGGATATGCTTTTCTGCTCCTGCGCCGAAGCCAACTCGCAATAGCGGGCTCAAGATGCCGGTACCAGGGGGTTTTACCCCAGGCTCAGTATTGGTACTACCCTTTTCTGCATCACGCTGGTACCAGTGCTCGTGGTGAGGTTGCTGCTTATGCCGGATTGTGATAGAACCAACAGAATATTGCGGCAGCTGCTCGATACCATGAAGGAGGTTGGCAAAGTAACCGAGCTCCTTTACCGCATTGCCGGAGCAGACACCCACAACCGTGACGCCTTGCGTGAGGGGGGGAAGACGGTGAGGGCGCGAGTGCCGAAACAGTGCCTGCGGCGCCGGGATAAGGCGCGGTACGAGACCCCACTTCGTTGCCGTTGCGATGGCGGAGTGTGCGCTCATTGCGGACTCCCCAATGACGGCGAGGAGACCCACGACATCTAGACGTAGGGTAGTCCATTGAAGCCCGCCCATGGTTCTATTAAAATTTATAATTAGCCTCTTGGTTTGCAGGACTATGAACGTGCAAATTTCTTATAGTTAATTAATTAAATAATAATTAATCCTGTCATGCAGAAAATATCCATCAATGTCTGGTAGTGCTAGCGCCCCCACTGCTAATATATAACCATGGAACATCCTGGGTTAAATTAAAGGGGGCAGTTCACAAGATGAACCAGGCAATATGTAGACTGTTCTCGATACCCACCTAATGTAGCTATAGTAAGTTTATATGTCGAACTGCCCCTAGGGGTTATGGGCTGGTGATCGGTGGTCTCGGGTTCACAATCGTAGAAATCAGTTCTATGCGGACCGGTACTGTGCGTGCTGCGATATCGATGAAATGGGGTTATGGACAAATAGCGTTATATATATAGGCGACTGGGAACAGTCCTGCCGTGCGCGTGTTGAGAAGCACCGCGTCCTGAGGGAGAAAGTGAATGAATCAATTGATATATGAAATTCGGGCCGACGCCTCCCCGTAGCAAATGAAAACACACCAATTATCTTGGTTTGTTGACTGCAGCTGGTAGTCCCGCCCCCATGCACAAAAGGTCAATTCAACCCCAGCACCGTCCCGTCCTGAATCCTTGAGCAGACACCCACCAGGAGCGGTGGTAAGGCGTAGTGGACCCCTGCAATAACATTGATAAATCAAATTCAACGTGCATACTCCATTGATGGACTCCAAGCTGATGATTAGTGTAACCACAAGGCCGGCAATTCTCTTTGGCCCAGCCTGTCGTATTTCGTTCTGATAACGGTGTGACGTATCGGTAGCTAGTCCTCAATCCAAATCCCTCCGCACGCGCTGAATTGGGCGATCTGGATCGACTCTCCGGTGCCCACCCCGCTTCGCAAAATCATCCCAGCTTTACCACCACTATGGCACGAACACCAGCGCAATTGAGAGAGCAGCATATACCTACGCTTTAATCTTGTTGGAACAGGCCAATATCATAGGACGGCATACAATAAAGACCTGCTTGCGGTACAAAAGAGCTCACGAGCTTAAATCACTATATCTACCTATCCCGTGGTGCCAGTGCAGACAGGCACAATAGATGTCCTCGAAGCCTATATTCGAGAGTACTCAGATAGGTACTGCTTTCTTCAGGTTGCCTGGGCATGCATACAAACTCCGGAGTTACACGTCGGTGTTAAACAAGGTCCGGTTCCTTTAACCGAGATGCGGTCTCAGATTATGGAGGGGTTGGTTATGTACGTACAAGTGTGGTGCCAGTTCGGTCAAGAGTACACACTGGCAGGTACCCCGGCACACGCAGCCTGAGGGGTCTAATGATCAAGAAAGGCTCCTTAGTGAAGGAAGGGATCTACTTATGGAGTTGAGCATGACATCCACAGGATAGATGGTACAAATATAGTGTTGCTCGTATCGGGGTCTTAATCTACTGGTCAGTTTTTGCAGTATGTGCATGTGGTAGTTTTTAATATTCATTTAATAACCCATTCCTCCTATCCAAGGTAGCACATCCCCAAGATTTTCTACCACTGGGTTGTTCCTGTCCATTTGTCGCCCCCGTATGGGAGTACCGTATATTCTACTGAGTGTGATATTGGATCCCACAGCTGGCTGTGCCCCAAATGTACATGGATGCTTCACCGGGACGGCATTAATCCGAGAGCTGCGAAGAGTACAATACTCCCCGAATTCTTCGGAGGATTCAATTTCGGGGAGTCACGATTCCCGAATGAGGGTACATTTGGTCATGTGCACCCACTCGGAGGTAGGTTGTAGCTAGCCACCATCGTGCCTATTACATAGTTACCAACCTAGTGCCAACCGTTGCTGCAGCACTGCCACCTTTCATACTGAGCTCACCTCGTTGATGGAAAATTCGTGTATGGAACAGCTTTAGATAACTGTGTATATAAGGAGATTATTACAATACTCTAGTAGATCTCCGAATGACAGCACATTCTCTGGCTGGGAGTACGTGATTATTATTAACTCCCTACCGGAGTGTACACACCTGTTCACAGAGAGAGCATTCACTGCCTGATAGTTCACTCTGAGTAGCCCTAGAGTACGATGTACCCGCCTACAGGTAACCCAAATTTACTCCATGGCGGGTACAAGAATTATATCGAGGTTACCATGGGGAATACTTTAGCCTATAGGACATATGGGGCATGTTCGAGGCATATACGGGAGGTACATACTCTCATCCTTGGGTATATCTTGCTGTGTTTATACCCTCTATAGCTTAAATAAACAAGTCACGTGATTGGTGATTTCTGACGGTGAGATATTCCATACAATAGTGATAGTACCCCTCCCACCAAGAACGTGGCAATCTGCTTGTATATACATATATAAGCCTTCAATGACTACGGACAAGTTGCCTTTTATCCCCTCGGCATGAATCAAGAATTCAACAAGCTGCCAGAATGACACATGATGGTATGGCTTCTCCTGGCCAACGGGTGCACTTCCCATCCACCGCAATTCACTGGCAATATACAAGGAAACATCTGATTACACCCGCTAACACATTCACCATACATACTGGTAAATCTCTGTCCACTCCTCGCGGACTAATCCCTGGAAGCCGAATGTGCTACAGCTTGCTCGCGCTTTGTGCTTATCCCCTCTCTAAATTTCTCATTGGCTGTTTCCATGACCCTAGTATTACCCTTACCTAGCAGATGACCCGTAGCCTCTGCTGCCGCGATCATCCCAATCTGTGCCGTATCCACTAAGAGGTCAATAGCGGAATGTTTGCGCAGAGCCTTTTGCACCGTGGCTGTAGGTGTGATGAATTCACGCATACTATTAGCAGCTGTACCTAAGTGTGAACGAGTCCCAGGGATATGCGGGAGCTCACCATGAGCGGTAACCTGACGAATATACAGAGTGTATTTCCGTGCATAGGGAAAGGCTGTGCGTGGGCCTATTTCATGACCCCAGCCGTTGACGATGAAGTATAGAGAGTCTAGATCGAATGGGTTTTCAACTAGACCATGTTCGCGTACCATTAGCTATTAGGGCGAACTATGGAGCTGGTAATAACAGAATTCAATTCATACTCTCTGGCTTAAGCTTCTCCTTTGGCTTTATCGCCTTATCATCTGACTTAGTCTTCTGGAACTGTGTCTCCTGCGCATTGCCCTGATTTCGGATATCACCGGGTGCCTTTATGACCTGACCTTCAACCATGAGGTGGGGGTCTTTCTCATCCTCTAATAGGTACCAAGAAGAGTGTCAAGGCCACAACATCAATAACTATGTATGCGAGGGACTCACTATATATAACGATACCATCTTGGAACCTTGCTGTGCCCTGATAGGAAATCAAGAAAATCACATCAATGTACCCGATCAACTGAATATTCCCTTCCCACCTCACCGTCTGAGGTTTCTCTCCAGTTTTGTGTTTCTCAAGCCTGATATCCCATGGGTGAATTTGACTATTGGAATACTCAGGGATTATAATTAGCCGAGGCAACATTGATGAACCATTGATCAGCCAGAGCTTCAAACTTACACATTGCAAATACAATCAGCATCGGAAATAGTACGACCAAACGCCTTTAGAACCCGTTTGTATGAGGTCATGGCTTCCTTGAAACTCGGCGAGATCTAAAATAGGAGGGTAAAATAAAGGAACAGCTTGCTGGTAGTAAGTTGGAGTTGAGTCTTAGGATGGAGCAATATGGGGGTAATGCAGAAACCTCCAGTGCCTGGTAATGAGAGTAAAATTTGCGGCTATACAGGTTTGTTAGGAGAGCTGAAGGGATAATATGGGGAACAGTAAGCTCTAGCAAGGTGCGCACGTGCAATTGATCAAGGCGTTAAACATTGTACATTGAATGCTCGCCATCTTCTCCCCTTAGCCTGGATGTATTGCTTCCCCGCTCACCAATTGATGCATGCTTACGGCGGTTTATGCTTGATCGAGCCATTACCATACTGGGTGAGCCAACCGGCCAATCGCTCAGAGGACTAAGAATCATCACCAGAATTCAGCCCCACAGATCAACACCGTATCTACCAGTGGTGTAGGTATCTTATCGTTTGGAGAGGTTGTGCTAATCAGAGAATTGACTGGGCATCCATCACCATGTGCATCTGAACACTAGTACTTTTTAAGTTTTACCGGTTGCCTGCCGGTACCTAGACTAGTTCATAAAAAAAAAAACCCCTTGACAGCGGATACATCACAATGTTTCGGGGCCGGCTCCAGCAATTCTCTACACTCGGTAATCCCAGTTCCCAATGCAGTTGCATGTGGGTAAAAGGAAGAGTAGCCAAAGC
>Ga0307511_10000710_pt1 | contig 35487 bp, 37 predicted proteins | sample 13_EM_MG_FD_200266 | JGI IMG/M metagenome (GOLD analysis project Ga0307511, IMG submission 200266) | Populus trichocarpa ectomycorrhiza microbial communities from riparian zone in the Pacific Northwest, United States - 13_EM | ecosystem: Host-associated > Plants > Roots > Unclassified | place... | reverse complement strand
CCTGGGCCAGGGGACGGTGTGGTCCAACTCTTGGATGGGGATGGTGCAGCCGGGAGCGCAGCACGTGCCGCCGTCGCGGATCTTGACCAGTTCGCGGCAGTGGGTGTCCGCCCGATATTTGTGGGTGCTCAGGGCCTCGGCGTGGCGGTACTGGTCGAGCAGGATGCCCCGCCACGGACCATGCATCGCAAGTTCGCGGGCGGAGTCGGCGGCGATCGGGCCGTACCCGTCCAGCAGGGCGGGGTCCTCAGTGAGGCCCATGAGGGTCTCCATGGAGAGGGTGACGTGGACCTGAACCTTGCGGTCCACCCCATACCCCAGGAAGCGGTCCAGGAAGGCATCCGCCCGTTTCTGATCGGTGGTCCGCTCATCCTTCGGGCAGGACCGGGCATCCTGCGTGAGGACCTCGTAGCAGGCGCGGGCATCGACCGCGGACAGGCGGATCCGCAACTCGGCCATGCCATCGGGCAACGGCACGAACTCCACCCGCCGCTCCTGTGTGGCTTTCAGGCGGCGCTGGTCGTAACCGAGAGGATCGACCTCGGCGACCGCCTTGGTGGCACGCCGGGCCAGCTGAGTCCGGGTCAACCCGGGAGCTTCGTCAATCAGGGCGTCTTCCACCTCGGTGATCATGGCCTGGGTGGGCAGGTTGACCACGCGCTCGTCCACGGTCTCCAACCGCCGCAGGTCGATCTCTCCGCGCCGCAGCAACTCCGCGAGCCGAGGCAGCCGGTCCAGGACCCTACTGCGCTCCTTCTGCCGGACCACCGACTGTTCGGACTCGTGGGTGGCCATGGCCATCTCTGTCGTGTCCTCGAAGTCGCGCAGAATCGACAGCCGCACATGGTCGGCGACGGCTATGATCTTGCGGGCAAGAATGAACGCCGTGATCTGCTGATCGGGGTCAAGGCTGGAGAGATCCGCATCCAGAAGCAGGTCCAGCATCGCCCCCGAGGGCTCCGCAGACTCCAGCTCCCGGGTGATTTCTTCCATGCCTTCAGAATACGCCTATCAAAGATCGAACTCGAATCACTAACGGGTGACTCTAACTTTCATGCATAATCGAGGAAACCGTCAAACCCGAATCACCCCACCAGGCCGTGACATTTCCCTCTCGGAGGGTGGATTTTGCGCGGAGGGGGGCGATGACATAAGCTTGCAGCGTATCGAGGCAGGCGGAGCCTGCCCGATAGCGCCTCGATACGTCATCGCGCAGAGGTCTCCGCGCAAAATCCACCCGGAGTAACCCGGCAAACAACCCCAAGACCCCTCAAACCAGCGAGGCCAGCGCCACATCCGGCAGACTCACCACCATGGAGATCATCACCGCCAAGACTTTGCGGCTGATCGTGCTGCTCGGCGTGGCCGGGGGCTATCTGGACGCGTTCACGTTCGTGGCCCACGGCGGCGTGTTCGCCAACGCCCAGACCGGCAACGTGGTGCTGCTCGGGGTCGCCGCGGCCCACGGGGACGTCGCCGGGGCGCTGCGGCACGTGCCGCCGCTGATCGCCTTCGTGCTGGGCGTGGCGGCGGCGGATACGCTGACCCATCCGAGAGTGGCCCCGCTGGTGCGGCGGCCGGTCCGGGTGGCGCTGGTGATCGAGATCGCGGTGCTGCTGGTGGTCGGGGCGATCCCGACCTGGTTCGCGGGCTCGGTGGTGGTGCTGGCGGTGGCGTTCGTGGCGGCGTTGCAGAACGCCACCTTCGGCACGGTGCGGGAGTGGTCGGTGAACACCACGATGACCACCGGCAACTTGCGTACCGCGGCCCGCGCCACGTACCGCGCGGTCTTCCTCCGTGACGCCGACGCGGCCAAGCAGGCCCGCACGTTCGGCCTGGTGGTGCTGTCCTTCCTCATCGGCGCGGGCGTCGGGGCGCTCGTCACGGAACTGGTCGGGAACATGGCGGCCTGGGGTGCGAATTTGCTGATCGTGACCGGATTGGCGCTTTTCTTCCTCGACGAGCGATCGCCGGGGTAGGTTGCCAACCCTGCGACCGAGCAGGGGGGAACTACATGAAAAAGTACCTGGTCACGGCCATGGCCGGCTTGATGTTGCTGGCCCCCACCGCCTACGCCGACGCCTCGCCGACGCTCACCCAGATCTCCGCGCCCAGCCCCTTCCCGGCGGGCTGCGACCACAGGGATCCGGTCGGCACCAACTACCCGAACGCCGAGGTGCAGCCGGACATCGCGGTCGATCCGCGCAACCCGGCGCACATGGTCGGGGCCTGGCAGACCGACCGCTGGTCCGGCGTCGGCGGTCAGGGCCTGATCACCGCGGCCACCTTCGACGGCGGCCGCACCTGGACATACGCCACGCCGCCCGCGGTGTCGACGTGCGCCGGCGGCGACTTCGCCCGCGCCACCGACACACAGGTGACCATCGCCCCCAACGGCATGGTCTTCCTGATCTCCCTGAGCATGAACACCACCACGCCGCAAGGTGATCACGCGCTGCTGGTGGTCAAGTCCGGCGACGGTGGCCGCACCTGGGGCGCGCCGGCCACGATCACCCGCGAGGGCGCCGGCGACACCGCGAACATCTGGAACGACCTGCCGACGATCTACACCACCGGCAAGGACGTCTACGTGGCGTGGGACCGGATCAACCTGACCGACGGCACCGCGCCGATCTACCTGGCCCACAGCGGCGACGGCGGCGCGACCTGGGGCGAGCCCCGCAAGGTCGTGGACTTCGGCGCCGGCAACGGCGCTTCCTCGGTCCGGCTGGCCACCGCCCAGGGCCACCTGGTCGCGTTCTTCTCGTACTATCAGCTGAAGCCGGGCAGCACCACCGACTACGACCAGACCTGGCGGTCGATCCGCTCCGACGACCGCGGCGAGACCTGGTCCGCGCCGGTCGTGGTCGGGCCGGTCAAGTCGGTCGGCACCAAGGAGCCGGGCGGCAAGAACGTCCGCGACGGGCGCGACTACATCGGGCAGCTGGCGGCCGGCCCGCACGGCGAACTCCGGGCCGTGTGGCAGGGTTCGCAGTTCGCCGGCGATCACGACGGCACCGTGCTGGCCAGCTCCGCCGACGGCGGCGCCACCTGGTCCGCGCCGGTCCCGGTCGGCTCCTCGGCGGCGCAGCAGTTCATGCCGGCGGTGGCGGTCAACTCCGACGGCGTGATCGGCGTGACCTACTACCAGCTCGACAGCACCGGCACCACCTACTGGCAGGCCACCTCGGCCAACGGAACCTCCTGGCACGCCAGCAAGTTGGCCGGTCCGTTCGACATCACCTCCGCGCCGGTCGTGACCGACGGCTCGTACTATGTCGGCGACTTCCACGGCATGGCCGCCGCCGGCACGTGCTTCGTCTCCGTGTTCGCCAAGACCAACAGCGGGCAGCCGAACAACCGGACGGACGTGTTTGTCACGATAGGCGGATGACTTCACCGTCCGTAGTGGACTGTCGCCGGATGGCCTCCGGCGACAGTCCCTTGGACCGAACGGCAGCATGCCCCCGTGGCTGACCGGCCGGGGGAACACCCGGATGACGTACTACACGAGCGCTGACGCCGGGTTATGTTCAATCCGTGCTGGAGAGCCAGGATCCTGACGAGTTCATCCGCGCCGCCATGCGGTGGCACTTCGATCCCGGGACGGGATCGCCGTTCTGGCTCGCGCAGGCGGCGCGGCTGGGCTTCGACCCGCGCGAACAGGTGCGCTCGGTCGATGACCTCCGGCTGTTCCCCAACGTCGTCGACGAGCTCCGGGACGTCCGGGCCGAGCACCTGATTCCTCGTGGATACGGGGAAAACGCCGATGTGGCCGGTGTGTTCGACAGCGGCGGCACCACCGGCGCGCCCAAGCGCGCGGTGTTCCTGGACGACTGGGTGCAGCGGATGCTCACCCACATGCTGGAGCCGATCGACCGGCTCGGTGTGCCGCTCGGCCTGAACTGGCTGGGCATCATCCCGACCGGCCCGCACGTCGTCGGGCACTTCGTCGGGCTGGCGGCGCGGGCCCGGCGCGGCCTGCTGTTCACTGTGGACATGGATCCGCGCTGGGTCCGCAAGCTCATCGCCTCCGGGCAGGCGGCCCAGGCCGAGGCGTACGTCGAGCATCTGGTCGGGCAGGCCGCGCATGTGTTGCGCAGCCAGGAGATCGGCGTGCTGATGACCACGCCGCCGATGCTGGAGCGGCTGGCCCGCCGGGACGACCTGCTGGCGCTGATCACCAAGAACGTGAAGCTGATCATGTGGGGCGGCGCGCACCTCGACGCCGACACCCACGACCTGTTCCGCACCGAGGTGTTCCCCGGCATCCCTCTGCACGGCGTGTACGGCAGCACCATGATCATGGGCGGCGCCAACCAGCGGCTCGGCGACACCGAGCTGCCGACCTTCGACGGCTTCGGCCCGCACATCACCTTCCGGGTCGTCGATCCGGTCACGCTCGCCCCGGTGCCCTACGGGACGCGTGGCCAGGTCGTCACCAATCACGTCAGCAAGTCCATGCTGCTGCCCAACAATCTGGAACGGGACACCGCCGTCCGCGTGCCCGCCCCGCCCGGCCAGCCCGGCGACTCCCTGGCCGACCTGGCCCCGGTCCAGGTGTTCGGCGACGAGGCCGTCATCGAGGGCGTGTACTAGCGATGTTCACTGTGGACGCTCTGGGACCCGCCGGCCCCTACCGGTCCCGCAAGCAGCTCACCGTCACCGACGTCACCGGTTCCCCGGTCGCCTCCGTGAGCCTTGTGCCGAGGTTGTTCGTCACCCGCGCGATGTCCGCCCTGCACAAGGCTTCCCCGCTGCCGATGCCCGACCGCGTCGCGGCCTTGACCACCGCCGGTTCCTTGTTCGCCAAGGACTCCTCTTCGTACGTCGACCTTGTGGCGCGAGTGTCGGGCCTGCCGGTCGCCGACGTTCGTTTCGCCGCCGACACCATCGCCGAGGCCTGCGTCACCGCCCACGAGGCCGCCCAACATGGCCGCCCGATCGGGACCACTATGGACAGTGGCGCCGCGTGGACCAGACGCGGCAACGTGTTCGCCGTGCATGCCGCCGGCAACCATCCCGCCGTGCATTCCCTTTGGTTGCAAGCCCTTGCCCTCGGCTATCGCGTCGCCGTGCGCCCCTCGCGCCGGGAGCCCTTCACCCCGCACCGCCTCATCACCGCCCTCCGCGCCGCCGGCTTCGGCCCTGATCAGGTCGTGCTCCTCCCGTGCGACCACGACGTCGCCGACGAGCTCCTCCGCTGCGCCGACCTCGGCCTGGTCTACGGCGGCGACGACGTGATCGCCAAGTACGGCGCCAACCCACGCGTCCTCCCCCAGGGCCCCGGCCGTTCCAAGGTCCTGGTGACCGCCGACTCGGCCCCGGTCCTCGACACCATCGTCTCCTCGATCGCCCACCACGGCGGCGTCGGCTGCATCAACGCCACCGGCATCCTGGTCGAGGGCGATCCCGCTCCCCTGGCCGACGCCCTGGCGTCCCGGTTGGCGGCCCTGCCCGACTCCGTCCTGCCCCGCTATCCCCTCGCCGGCGCCTCGGCCCTGCGCGATCACCTGGCCAAGCGCGCCGTCGGAACCCGTCCGCTGCTCGGCGCCGACCAGCTCGTCACCGATCTCGGCGACGGCTCGGCGGTCATCCGCCCGGCCCTACACCTGCTGCCGTCGGCCACCGCCCCGCAGCTCGACGCCGAACTTCCCTTTCCCTGCGCCTGGATCGCCCCCTGGAGTCGCGCCGACGGCCTGGCGCCGCTGCGCAACACCCTCGTGCTGACGGCGATGACCCGGGACAACGACCTGATCGCCGACCTGCTCGCGGAACCGACCATCGCCAACCTCTACCTCGGCGACGTCCCCACCCACCACTTCCGTCCCAACCTCCCCCACGACAGCTACCTGTCGGACTTCCTGATGCGCACCAAGGCGGTCGCGGGCCGATAGGGTCCGCTGCGTGCGGGAAGTGATGCTCGGAATCGACGTCGGCACGACCGCGGTGAAGGTGGCCGCCTTCGGCCTCGGCGGCGAGTTGCTGGCCACCCACTCCACCGCCTACCCGACCCACCGGCCCCGTCCGGGCTGGGCCGAGCAGGACGCCGAGGACTGGTGGCGCGGCGTCCGGGAGGGCCTCGGCGCGGTGGTCGGCGGGCGCCAGGTCCGGGCGGCCGGCATCGTGAGCCAGGTCAACACGCACGTCCTGGTCGACGAGCACCTCACCCCGCTCACGCCGGCGATCATCTGGCAGGACCAGCGCTGCGCGGCCATCGCCCGGGAGCTCGACGGCCGGTTCACCGAAGCCGACAAGCTCCGCATCTGGGGCGCACCGGTCGTGCTGGACGCCTCGTTCGTCGGCTCGCGGGCGGAGTGGTTCGCCCGAAACGCCCCCGACGCCTGGCGCGCGGCCCGCTGGATCCTGAGCCCGAAGGACTTCGTCGCCGCCAAGCTGACCGGCCGGGTCGCCACCGATCCGCTCTCCGGCGTCCGGATCGCCGGGGCCGATGGATATCTCCCCGAGGCCGTCGCCGTCACCGACGGCCTCAAGGACAAGCTCCCCGAGATCCTGCCGCCGGAGGCCGTGCTCGGTCCCGTCGACGGTCTCGACGCCCGGCTGGTCGTCGGCACGATGGACGCCTTCGGCGCGGTCTTCGGGGCCGCCACCACGCGGCCGGGCCGCGGCATGATCTCCGCCGGCACCTCGCTGGTGGTGGCTGGGGCGTCGGAGGTGCACGTGCCGACGCAAGGGGTCGTCACGTTCCCGCCGCGCGACGGCCTCTACGTGCACGCGGGCCCCACCCAGGCGGCCGGCGACGCGGTCCGGTGGTGGAGCCGCACCAGCGGCCTGTCCATCCCCGAGGTCTTCGCCGACGCCGCCAACGGCACGTCGACCGTGGTTTTCACGCCGTATCTGTCCGGCGAGCGGGCTCCGATCTGGGACGCCGAGGCGCGGGCCAGCTTCCTGAACATGAGCTCCGCCACCACCCGGGCCGACCTGTCCCGGGCGGTGCTGGAGGGCGTGGCCATGTCGGGCCGCCACGTGCTCGACGCCGTGGAAACGGCCGGCGACCGGCCCATTCCGGCGCTGGCGTTCTGCGGCGGCGGCGCGCGCAGCGACCTGTGGGCCCAGATCTTCGCCGACGTGCTGCGGCGGCCCGTCCAGCAGCTCAAGGTGCACGACAGCGCCGCGCTCGGGGCCGCCCTGCTCGGCGCGGTCGGGGCGGGCCTGTTCCCGGACGTCGAGACCGCAGCCGAGGCTGCCGTCGCCGTCCGGCGCACTTTCGAACCCGGACCTGATCCCGCGCGTTACGAGGCGTATACGCGGGTGCATCTCGCCCTGCGGGACATCCACCGGTGGTTGAACCAACAAAATCCCCAGTTCCGACCGACGGAGGATTGAGATCAACCGAAGCGGGTAACCCCTGTGCCTGATGGAGGGGAGGACGAATGGACGAGCATCGGGACGGCGCCGTGCGGCTGCTGGTCCGAACGGCCGTGGACCGCATGCGGGCATCGGACCCGGACGGCGCGCTCGAGGCGTTGACCGCGGTCTACCGCGCCGCCGACCACGGGCCGCGCGAGGCCGCCGACGTGCTGGCCGACGCCTCGGCGGACATGCTGAAGTCCCTGTGTGTGCAGGTCGGGCAGGATGCACCGATCAAGATGCAGCTGGGCGACACCGAGGGCAACGAGATCGCGATCGACGACATCGACCCGCCGCTGCGGGCCAGCTTCCGGGCGGTGATGGCCCTGGTGAACTCCGACGAGCAGGCCGCCGACATCCAGCTGGACCTGGTGTTCGACCGGCATGATCCGGAGGAGGACACCGTCGCCCTGATGCACCTGCTGCTGTGGACCACCGACCTGCTCACCGCCTGCCGGGAGGGCGGCGCCCGGGCCCCGGACTGGCTGGTCGACTCCTCGGCCGGCTAGAACGACAAGAAAGCACCCCAGATGAACACCTTCGAGGAGACGGTCGAGCTCGCGGTGCCGCTGCGCACCGCGTTCGAGCTGTGGACCAGCTACAGCTCCTCGCCGCGACCCGTGACCGTGCGGCGGCAGGACGAGCTGATCGCGTGGCCCGGCGGCCGCGTCACGTTCCAGTACGTCGACACCCACACCACCAGACTCGCCCTGCGGGCCGACGCCGACACCACGCCCGCCGGCATCCTGCTGCGCTTCAAGGAGTTCGCCGAGTCCGCCCCCGTGGCCACGCCGGCCGCCCGACAGTACTGGCGAGTGGAAAGAGCCTGATCGGGTTACCCCCACCGGGGTAGATTCGCCCTCCCGCGGCCCCGGAGTTTGGTAGGCAGACATCAGCACGGGGAGGGAGTCACGCTGATGTCGCCAGGCACCCCGATCTTCGACCAGCTGGCCCAGGCCAGCGGCCTGCGCTGGGTGTTGCTGCCCGACGGCCGGATCAAGGTCGCCCTGGGGGAGCCCAGGCAGCAAGAGCCCACGCCGGAGCCGGCCGCGCCCGCCCACCGGTCGCCCGTGCCCTGATGCCGCCGGAGCCCTAGCTGGCCGGGCCCAGCCAGGTCAGGGCGGCGGTCACCAGCGCGGTGACGCCGCCGTCCAGGGTGGGCTGGAGCAGCGGGGCGAACTTGGGCGAGTGGTTGGACGGGATGTCCCGCTCGAAGGTGCCGCCGGTGTACGCGGTGACGAACCGCTCCTGGTCCTCGCCGCCGAACAGCCAGAACACCGTCGGCACGCCGGCGGCGGCGCCGTAGTTGCCGAAGTCCTCGCTGCCGGTGACCAGCCCGGGATCGACGATCATCGGGAACGCCTCGGCGAACGCCGTCTTGGTGCGCTCCATCGCGGCCTCGTCGTTGAACAGCAGCGGGGCCGAGTTGACCCGCTTGAGGTCCGGCTCGGGCGCGCCGGCGGTGGCGGCCTCGCCGCGCACGATCCGCTCGACCGCCGCCAGCACCCGCTGCCGCACCTGCTCGTCGAAGGTGCGCACGTTCACGCTCAGGTCGACGTGTTCGGGAATGATGTTGTCCCTGGTGCCGCCGTGAATGGTGCCCACGGTGACGACCACGTGGTCCTTCGCCGACACCTCGCGGGACACGATGGTCTGCAGCCGCAGCACGGTGGACGCCGCCAGCACCACCGGGTCGATGGCCGTCTCCGGCCGCGAGCCGTGCCCGGACTTGCCGTGCAGCCGCACGTCGAACGTGTCGGTGGCGGCGAACGCCGGCCCGGGGTGGCAGCCCAGCCAGCCGGCGGGCAGCGGCGCCAGGTGCTGGCCGAGCGTGACGTCGGGCCGGCCGAACCGCTCGTACAGGCCGTCCTCGAGCATCGTCACGGCGCCGGAGTCGACTTCCTCGGCCGGCTGGAACACGCCGAGAATGGTGCCGGACCACTGATCACGGCTGCGGGCCAACAGGTCCAGCGCGCCGATCAGGCACACGGTGTGCATGTCGTGCCCGCACGCGTGCATGACGCCCTCGACCGTCGAGGAGTACGGCAGGTCGGTCTGCTCCTCGACCGGCAGCGCGTCCATGTCGGCCCGCAGCAGCACGGTCGGGCCGGTTCCGTTGCGCAGCACGGCGACCACCCCGGTGCGGCCGACGCCGGTGGTCACCTCGTAGCCGGCCGCCTCGACGCGCTTGGCGGCCTCGGCGGCGGTGCGATGCTCCTCGTAGGCCAGCTCCGGGTGGGCGTGCAGGTCCCGGTACAGGTCTTCGAGGCCGGCCCGGAGGTCCTCCAGGCCGGTCAGCACGGCTTCCCGCGGCGAGGTCATGCCCCCGACATTACAGAGCGATCCGACGCTCCCCTGAGGTGATCTTCAGGTCGTTGATGCTGGCGTAGCGCCGGGCCATCAGGCCGTTCTCGTCGAACTCCCACTGCTCGTTGCCGTAGCTACGCCACCACTGGCCGTCGGCGTCGCGGGACTCGTACTCGAAGCGCACCGCGATCCGGTTACCGGTGAATGCCCAGAGCTCCTTGCGCAGCTTGTAGTCCAGCTCGCGGGCCCACTTCTGGCGCAGGAACTCCCGGATCTCGTCGCGCCCCCTGAGGAACACGTCGCGGTTGCGCCACTCCGAGTCCGCGGTGTACGCGAGCGCCACCCGTTCCGGGTCACGGCTGTTCCACGCGTCCTCGGCCGCCTGCACCTTGGCCCGGGCGGTCTCCTCGGTGAACGGCGGCAGCGGCGGGCGTTGCTCGGCCATGATCGACTCCTGTCGCTAGAGAACGGTCGTTCTCCGAGCTACAGTAGGAGAACGTTGGTTCTCCACGCAAGGGGCGGGCATGATCGAACAAGCCGAGGTGCTGGCCGCGGCCGAGACGCTGTTCTACGAGCGCGGCGTGCAGCAGGTCGGCATGGACCAGGTGCGCGCCGCCGCCGGCGTCTCGCTCAAGCGGCTCTACCAGCTGTTCCCGTCCAAGGACCGGCTCGTGCTGGACTACCTGACCGCTCGCGACGAGCGCTGGCTGGCGTCGGTCCGGGAGCACGCCCACCAGGCCGGCACCGTGCTCGCCGTCTTCGACTGGCTGGCGGAGTGGTTCGCGGAACCCGATTTCCGCGGCTGCGCCTTCGTGAACACCTTCGGCGAGCTCGGCGGAACCTCGGAGCCCGTGGCCGACATCGCCCGCCGACACAAGGAAGCGTTCCGACAGCTCATCCGGGATCTGGCCGGCGACGACGAACTCGGCGACCAGATCACGCTGCTGGCCGAGGGCGCGATCACCATGGCGGCCATCGGCGGCACCGTCGAACCGGCCCACCAGGCCAAACGGGCGGCACTAACCCTGCTTGACGGTTCGCATCAGAACCGCCGTCTCCAGTGACGTGATCTCCCGCAGCGGCCCGACACTCTCGGTCAGATACCGGTAAAGCTCGCCGCTGTCCCGACACGCCACCACGGCGACCAGGTTCGTCGGCCCGGTGGTGGCGGCCACGAACGACGTCTCCTCGTGCTCGGCCAGCCGCCGGCCGACCTCGGTCAGCGCGTGCGGCGGCACGGTCAGCCACAGCCGCGCCTGCGTGCCGTAACCCAGCAGCGCCGCCGCAATGTCCACTTGGTACGACACAACCCCGTTGTGCCGCAGCAGATCCAGCCGCCGACGCACGGTCGACTCGGACAGCCGGGTCCGCGCCGCCAGCTCCGCGTACGGCACGCGGCCATCAACCGCTAGCAACTCCAGCAACGCCCGATCGGCGTCGTCGACCTCGACCCGAGCCATCCTCGGTTGCTCGGTCCGCAGCCGCTCCACCTGGTCGTCGGACAACCAGCGCAGACCGGACCAGGCGGGCGGCAAAGCGAAGGCGTGCAACACTGAATGCGCGCTGACGCCCAGCACGCGGCCGGCCCGCGGCAGCTTCTCCAGCAGCACCGACTCCTCGCCGGGCGGCAGCTGGGCGTGACACGAGATCTCCGCGCCGCCCGACATCACATGCACCCACGACACATCCGGCCGCTTCGCCAGCGCTTTGGCCAGCGGCAACGCGACATCCGGCGTGCAACGCAGGCGCAGCGTCCACGCGGTCCGCCCGAACAGCACCCCGTTGACCACGCCGACCACCCGCAACGAGGCGACGGATCGCAGCCGCTTGTACCGCCGGGCGACGGTCGTCTCCGACACACCCAGCACGTCGGCCACCCGGGCGAACGGAACCCGCCCGTCGAGCTGCAACGCGTGCAGGAGTCCGCGATCCACGTCGTCCATGGCGACTGATTCCGTCACATCGGGCAGCCTAGCGCCGGAATGCGCCGCATCCATCGGCCACGGCGCCGGCCCCGCCGCAGACTGTCTCACATGAGCCACGACTTCGACGCCTTCTATCGCGGCGCCCCGCTCGCCGCCGGTCTCAAGCACAACGGCATCCCCTGGGACATCGGGCGCCCGCAGCCGGCGATCGCCGATCTCGACTACCGCGGCGACGTGCTCGACGTCGGCTGCGGCCTCGGCGACAACGCCGCGTTCCTCGCGAGCCGAGGCCTGAACGTCACCGCCGTCGACAGCAGCCCGGCCGCGATCACCCAGGCCCGTCAGCGCTTTCCGGACAGCGGGGTCCAATTCGCCGTCGCCGACGCGGCCGATCTCGGCGAGTTTCCTGCTTCCTTCGACACGGTGCTGAGCTGTGCCCTGTTCCACTGCCTGGACCAGACCGACCGGATCCGCCACCTCAAGGCACTGCACCGGGCCACCCGTCGGGACGCCGTGCTGCACCTGATCACGTTCTCCGACCGGCTGCTCGACGGCCTGCCGTCGCCGTTCCCGCAGTCCGCGCAGGACGTGCGAAACCCCTTGTCCGACAACGGATGGATCATCACCGAGTGCACCGAGACGACGCTGGTCGCGGTCGGCGCGACGATGGTCGCGCTGTTCGAGGCGGCCGGCGTGCCGCCGCGGGAGCAGGCGGAACTGGCCTGCTGGCGGGTCCGCGCCACCCGGGAGTGACCCAGGACACCGAAACTTTCCGAATGGGTCGACCGCGGGATGCGGGCTGGCACCAGGGTCCCGATGGCGGTTGAGTGGACCTTGTCGAATCGTGAGGAGCCCCCGTTGACCGACCTGAACATTCTCGGCATCTCCGGCAGCCTGCGCGCCGGCTCGTTCAACACGGCGCTGGTGCGCAACGCGCAGAAGCACGCGCCGGCCGGGCTGAGCGTCTCCCTGTACCAGGGGCTCGACCAGCTGCCGATCTACAACCAGGACCTGGACGACGACGAGAACCTGCCGGAGTCGGTGGCCCGGCTGCGGCTGGCCATCGCCGACGCGGACGGGCTGCTGATCGCCACCCCCGAGTACAACTACTCCATCCCCGGCGGGCTGAAGAACCTGCTGGACTGGGCGTCGCGGCCGGCGGCCAGCTCGGTGCTGCGGCACAAGCACATCGCCATCGCCGGCGCCTCGCCCGGCGCGTTCGGCACGGTGCGGGCCCAGCTGGCGCTGCGCCAGGTGTTCCTGTGGACGCACTCGCACGTGGTGGTCAAGCCGGAGCTGATGCTGTTCGGCGCGGCCCAGCGGTTCGACGAGGCCGGCAACATCACCGACGAGACCACCATCGACCTGCTGCGCGAGCTGCTGACCGCGCTGCACGACCAGATCCGAGGCTGAGCCATGACGCGCGGTTTCGTGCACTCCCCCAGTCCCACCAGGGTCGTCTTCGGCGCCGGCACGGTCGCCGCGGTCGCCGAGGAGGTGCGGCGCGTGGGCGGTTCCCGGGTGCTGCTGCTGGCCCGGCCGCGGCACGCCGAGCGGGTCGCCGCGGCGCTGGGGGAGCTGGTCGTCGCACAGTTCGACGGGGCCCGCATGCACACCCCCGTCGAGGTGACCGCGCAGGCGCTCGACGTGCTGAAGTCGGCGGCCGCGGACTGCGTGGTCGCGGTCGGCGGCGGCTCCACCACCGGGCTGGCCAAGGCCCTGGCCGCGCGCACCGGGGTGCCGCAGGTGATCCTGCCCACCACCTACGCCGGCTCCGAGGTGACGGCCGTGCTCGGCGAGACCGAGAACGGCCGCAAGACCACCCGCCGGTCGCCGGACGTCCTGCCGGAGACCGTGATCTACGACGTGGACCTGACGCTGGGGCTGCCGGTACCGACCACGGTGACCAGCGGGATCAACGCCCTGGCCCACGCGGTCGAGGCGCTCTACTCCCCCGAGGCCAACCCCCAGGTCGACGCCGTTGCGCTGCAAGCGATCCGGGGCATCGCGCACTCACTGCCGCTGGTCGCCGCGAATCCATCCGATGTGGACGCACGGGCGGAGCTGCTGGAATCAGCCTGGCTCGCCGGCACCTGCCTGTCGGTGAGCATGGGCCTGCACCACAAGCTGTGCCACCTGCTCGGCGGCCAGTTCGATCTCCCGCACGCCGAGACCCACACCGTGGTGCTGCCGCAGGTCATGGCCTACATGGAGAAGGAAGCGCCGGAGGCCTTGGCTCGCGTGGCCCAGGTGCTGGACGTGCCGGACGCCGCGGCGGCGGTGTTCGACCTCGTGACCTCGCTCGGCGGCCCGACCTCGTTGCGGGAACTGGGCTTGGCCGAGTCCTCTTTGGACGGCATCGAGCCGGCGTCGGTGCTGCGCGCGGCATGGGAGGGCCGGCGGCCCGAGGGTGCGCCGGATCTGAGCGTGCTGACCGCGCAGGTGATCGGCAGCTTCGACGACACCCCGGACCCGCGGTTGAAGCGACTGCTCACCGACCTGGTGCGGCACCTGCACCACTTTGCCGTGCACAATGACCTCACCGAGCAGGAGTGGCTGTTCGCCATCGACTTCCTCACCCGGACCGGGCAGATCAGCGACGACAAGCGCAAGGAGTTCGTGCTGCTGTCCGACACGCTCGGCGTGTCGTCCATCGTGGACGCCTTGACCAACTCGCGCAGCCCGCTGACCACGCCGTCCGCGGTGCTCGGACCGTTCTATGTGGAGGGTCCGCCGGCCATGGAGCACGGCGCGGACATCTCCGGCGGGCTGGACGGCGAGCCGCTGTGGGTGTCGACGGCGATCGTCGACGTCGACGGCGCTCCGGTGCCCGGTGCGGTGGTGGACGTGTGGCAGGCCAACAAGGACGGCTTCTACGACGTGCAGCTGCCCGACCTGGACGGCCCGGTGCTGCGCGCCCGTTTCGTCACCGACGACCAGGGCCGGCTGACGTTCTGGACCACCCTGCCCAAGGAGTACCCGGTGCCGGAGGACGGCCCGGTCGGGCAGATGCTGGGCGGCACCAACCGGCACCCGTACCGGGCCCCGCACGTGCACTTCATGATCATGGCGCCCGGCCACCACACGCTGGTCACCCAGCTGTTCGTGCAGGGCGGGCGGTACCTGGACTCCGACACGGTGTTCGGCGTCAAGGACGGGCTGATCGTGGACTTCCCGGTGGCCGAGGGCACGCCGCCCGCCGGGCGTGAGGTGACGGGCGGCTGGCGCCGGCTGGACTACACGTTCCGCATCGGCCGCTGATCGACGAGCTCGTTCTCCTTGCGGGGATTGAGCGCGGCGGCGAACACCACCGTCAGCGCGCAGAGGACGATCGGCAGCGCGAAGGCCACATTGAGCGGCATCAGCCGGGTCAGGCCGCCGATGACGGCCGGCCCGGCCAGCAGGCCGACGTAGCCGAGGCCGACGACTCGGGCCATCAGGGCGCCGGACGAGCGGTGGTCGAGGTTGCCGGCGGCGGTGAACAGCTGCGGGACGCCGCCGGACAGGCCGATGCCGAACAGCGCGTATCCGGCCAGCGCCAACGGAATCCACGGCGCGAGCGCCGCCAGGGCCAGGCCGATCGCGGCGATCGCCGCGCCGTAACGCACGATCCGGGTCGCGCCGATCACCGCCGCGACCCGGTCGGTGGCGAACCGTCCGACGGTCATCGCCACCGCGAACGAGCCGTAGCCCAACGCGGCCTCGCTGGCCGAGGCGTTGAGCACGCCCTTGAGCTCCAGCGCGGCCCAGTCGTTGGCGACGCCCTCGGCCAGCATCAGCGCGAAGGCCAGGCCGCCCAGGATCCACACCAGGCCCTTCGACGCCGGCTTCGCCTCCACGACAACGGTTTCCTCGGTCTTGCCGTGGTGATCGGCGTCCATGGTGAACCGGGCGGCCACCACCGACACCGCCGCGCAGAGCAGGCCGGTGACGGTCAGCGTCAGCCCGGTCGGCACGTTGGCGTTCAGCACCGCCGCGCCGATCAGCGCGGCGAACGCGCCGCCGATCGACCACATCGCGTGGAACGTGGCCATGATCGGCCGGCCGTAGCCCCGTTCCACCACCACCGCATGGGCGTTCATCGACACGTCCAGCGCGCCGTTGGCGAAGCCCACCACGATCAGGACCAGGCCCAGCCCCCACCACGACGTCATCCAGCCCGGCACGACGAGAGCGAGCCCGAACGCGCCGAGAGCGGCCGGCGCGATCCGCCGCGGGCCGTACTTGTCCACCAGCGGGCCCACGACCTGCATGCCGATCAGGGCCGCGCCGCCGAGCACGAGCAGCAGCAGGCCCAGCACGCTGTGCGGGACGCCGATGTTGTGCTCGACGTTGGGCAGGTGCACCAGCCACATGCCGATGCCGAACCCGTTGAGACAGAACAGAAGGAAGGTCGCGAGCCGGGCGGCGCGGGGCGGGGAGGTCATACGTTCTCGCATCAATGCTCCTCGGCGGCGACGTGCACCAGCACGCCGCGCTCGGCCAGCGCACGGCGCTGGTCTTCGGGTGCGGTCGGGTCCGTGACGACAACATCGGGTCGGTCGGCGGCGCAGACGTGGGCCAGCGCGGCGCGGTCCCACTTCGCGCCGTCCGCCAGCACGACGCTGCGGGCCGACACCGCCAGCGCCTGCTGCTTGACCTCGGCGTCGTCAAGATCGAAGGCGGTGATGCCGGCATCCAGGTTGAACGCGCAGGGGCTGAGCACCGCCACGTCGAACCGCAGCTTCCGCAGCGACGCCAGCGTGAGCGGACCGATCATCGCCAGCTCGCCCGGCCGCGGCTCGCCGCCCGGGACCAGCAGCCGAACCCTTGGCGCGTCAAGGAGTTCGGTGACCGCGTGCAGCGACAACGGCATCACCGTCACCGCGCGGTCGCGCAGCAGCCGGGCCACCTCCAGCGCCGTCGTGCCACTGTCCAGCACGATTGTCTCGCCGTCCTGGATCAGCTCCACCGCCGCCCTGGCGATCGCCTTCTTGGCCGCCGGCGCCGACACCGCACGGGCCGCGAACGGCGGCTCCACTCCGGACGGTGTCGCCGGCACCGCGCCGCCGTGCACGCGGCGCAGCACGCCGTGCGCCGCCAGCACGTCCAGGTCGCGCCGCACGGTCATCTCCGACGCGCCCGTCACCTCGGCCAACTCGGCCACCGTGACCTGCCGCGCGCCCTTGAGCCGCTCGACGATCACCCGGTGGCGCTCATTACCCCTCACCCCTGGGATGTTCGCACCTCCCCGCCCGTTCGCACAACTTGTTTGTTCGTTCTATCACGCCGTTTGTGCTTTTCCGGCTGCGGCATGATGGTTTCATGCGCGCCGTCGACACCGGGGGCTACCTGAAGGGCCGGATCCGCCGGGAGGACATCCTCTCCGCGGCCGCCGTCGTGTACGGCGAGGTCGGCTACCACGGGGCGTCGATGCGGGAGATCGCCAAGCGGGTCGGCATGTCCCACGCCGGGCTGCTGTACTACTTCCCCTCCAAGGAGGCCCTGCTCGCCGCCGTCCTCGAACGCCGCGACGCCGAGGACGCCGAGCGCGAGCAGCTCTCCTCCCCGCCCGGGCTCGAGGTCCTGCGCCACTACCTCGCCCTGGCCTCGCACAACGTCCGCCACCCCGGCATCGTCGACCTCTACACCCGCCTCGCCGCCGAGGCCGTCGCCCCCGACCACCCCGCCCACGACTACTTCCGACGTCACTACGACGAGGCCCGCACCGGCATCCGCGACACCTTCCTGGTGCTGGCCGAGCGCGGCCAGCTCCGCCCCGACATCGACCCCGAGCTGGCCACCGTCACCTTCATCGCGCTGATGGACGGCCTCCAGGTCCAGTGGCTCACCACCCCCGACACCGTGGACCTGGTCGCCTCCCTCCGCTTCTACCTCCAGTCCCTGCTGACCGTCCCCCTCGACTGATCGCCACGTGCGCTTCCTATGTGGCAGCGGATGCCACATAGGAAGCGCATGTGGCATCCCCCGACGCCTGTCAGAGGGTGGCGGTGTAGGGGTTCCAGTCGACCGGCAACGCGGGCGGCACGTCGACGGTGCTGGTGACCTCGACCGGATGCCGAGCGGCGATCGACTCCTCCACGGCCAGCATGGCGTCGAGCACGTGGTAGGCCATCTCCCCCGACGCCCGCTCCGGCACGCCGGCCCGGATAGCCCGGGCCAGTTCCAGGGCCCCGGTGCCGCGTTCGGCGGTATTGCCTTGCGCGGCAAGGGTTTCCTCGGTGCCACGGCGGTGCAGGACGGTGTCGCCGGTGAACTGGTTGGGGTCGGGCAGGACGGCGGTGCCGCCGGGGCCGGTGACCTCGATCAGGAAGCGGCGGACGCCGGAGTCGAAGCTGAACACGGCCTGGGCGAAGCCGCCGCGCTCGAACTCGATCAGGGCGTTGACGGTCGTGAGCACGTCCACCGGGAACTCGGTGCCGGCCTTGGGGCCGCTGCCGATCACCCGCCGGTCCCGGGCCCGGCCGCCGACGCCGGTGACCCGGTGGATGGGCCCGAACAGCTGGATCAGCTCGGTCAGGTAGTAGGGGCCCATGTCCAGCAGCGGCCCGGCGCCCGGCTGGAACAGGAACTCCGGCGACGGATGCCAGTCCTCCGGCCCGGGCGTCTGGAGCAGGGCCAGGGCCGACATCGGGGTGCCGATCGCCCCGGCGTCGATGGCCCGGCGAGCCGTCTGGAGGGCAGCGCCGAGGACGGTGTCGGGGGCGCTGGCGACGCGAAGCCCCCGTTCACGGGCCCGGTCGAGCAGCTTGCGGCCGGTCTGGCGGTCCATGGCCAGGGGCTTCTCGGCCCAGACGTGCTTGCCGGACTCCAGCGCCGCCAGGCCGACGTCGACGTGCGCGGTGGGCACGGTCAGGTTGACCACCAGCTCGATCGCCGGGTCGGCCAGCAGCTCGGCGACCGTGCCGGCGCCGGGCACCCCGTACTTCGCGGCCTGGCTGGCGGCGCGGGCGGTGTCGAGGTCTGCGACGGCCAGCACCCGCAGGTCCGGGAAGCTGGTGAGGCTGGTCAGGTACTTGTCGCTGATGACGCCGGCGCCGATCACCCCGACGCCCATCGGGCCGGTCACGGCTCCAGCCCCAGCACAAAGGCCCGGCTGGCGGCGATGCCCTCATAGATGTCGCCGGAGTACTGGTCGAACTCGACGACCCGCAACGCCTGCGGCGCCGCCGCGAGGACCTCCGCCACTGGGACCCGGCCCTGGCCCGCCGGCACCTGGCCGGTGGCGTCGGTCTCCAGGCCGCCGTCCTTGACGTGGATCGCCTGCACCCGCGCGCCGAGCCGGCGCAGCAGCTCCGGCGCGTGCTCCCCGCCAGCCGTCGCCCAGTACGTGTCGACTTCCAACACCAGCTCTGGATCCAGCTGGTCGGCGAACACCTCGAACGCGCTCCGGCCGTCGAGCCGGGACCGCAGCTCCCACCAGTGGTTGTGGTAGCCCACGCGCACGCCGTGCTCCGCCGCCAGCTTCGCCGCCGCGTTGAGGGCGTCCGCCGTCGCGCCGATGTCGCCGGCGTCCTGCCAGTGCTCATCGCCGACGTACGGGTCGATCACCACGTCGATGCCCAGCTCGGCCGCCGCCGTGAACACCGCCTGCTGGTCCGCCCCGATCAGCCGGGCGTGCGCCGTCGGTGCCGTCAAGCCGTTGGCCGGCAGCCCGGCCCGCAGCGTCGCCAGGTTCTCCAGCACGCCGTACGGCTCGACGTGCTTGAACCCCATCTCCGCCAGGCGCCCCAGCACCGCCCCCGGATCCTCGGCGAACTTGTCACGGACCGAGTACAGCTGCACGGAAAGCTCGCTCATCCCAACTCCTCGATGTCGGTGACCGCCGTCACTCAAATCTCTACCACCCGGTAGAAATCTGCGCCAGAGGTTGCGGGGAGACGAACCGGTTCGTATCGTGAGAGCGTGTTCACGCTGACAGGCGGCCGGCTGATCGATCCGAGTGGACGCCCGTTCCGGTCGATCGGGATCTCTCACGCCGACGACGCCAACCTGCGGTACCCGCACAACCAGGCCATCTGGCGGGAGCGATACGGCGGGTCGCGGCGGCGCTGGCTGCGGGAAGGGCTGGCGCCGACACGGGCAACTGGTGCCCGACGGAGATGAGTCCGCATCGGACCGGCAGCGAGCCGGACCAGAAGAGCCGCGCGGACGGATACGAGCTGCTGGCCGGCGCTTTTGCCGCCGAGGACTGGATTCTCGGCTGGCACTGGTGCGGCTACGTGGAGAATCCCCAGCGGGGCTTCGGGTTGAAGGATCCCTGGGACGAGCCGTACGCGGAGCTGGTCGCCCGAGTCGCCGAGGTGAACCGCCGTGCCTGACGCCTCCCGCCGCAATTCCCAGTCGCACCAAGCCATCCTCGACGCCACCTGGGCCCTGCTGCTCTCCGGCGGCTGGTCCGCCGTCACCGTGGACGCCATCGCCGCCAAGGCCGGCGTCGGCAAGCGGACCATCTACCGCTGGTGGCCCAACAAGAACGCCGTTGCCCTGGAAGCCTTTCTGGCCCGGGCCCGCGCCACCCCGCCGCCCGGCGACCAGGAAGGCCTCCCCGAGACGCTGAGGGCCCACGCCCGCCACTTCGTCGACCTGTACGTCGGCACGCGGCTCGGGGCCCTGCTCCGTGAGCTGATCGGCGCCGCCCAAACCGACCCGGAGCTCGCCAAAGCGCTGCGGGAGCACTGGTTCCTCCCCCGGCGCGAGCCTCTACGGGCGCTCGTCCCCGGCGACGACCCAGACCTGGTGCTGGACCTGGTGTTCGCGCCGCTGCACTACCGCCTGCTCACCGGCCAAGCCCCCATCGACCACGCGTTCGCCGACCAGGTAGTGACAGCAGCCCTAAGCCCCCGCGAGTCCCGGCCACAGTCACACCGAAATGCATGAATCTGTTTCATACATTTCGGTGTGACGCTGAGCGGGACTCGCCGGGGTTCAGGGCCAGGGTCACGGCTTGGTCGATGGAGAGTTTGGCGCCGGCGGAGAAGGCGAGGTCGAAGGGGCGGTCGCCGAGGGCCTGGCGGGCCAGGGACTCGCACTGGTCGTGCGGGGCGGCGAAGTGCTGGGAGCCGAAGAGCGGGACGCCGACGCGGGGCCAGATGGCGGAGGCGGCGCCGAGCAGGGTGGCGGCCCGGGACGGTTCGCCGACGAGGGCGGCGAGCAGGGCCAGGAGCTCGACGGACAGGGCGATGCCGAGCAGGTCGTTGAAGGTCTGCTTGATGGACAGGCATTTCCGGGCATGGGCGACGGCCTGGCCCATGACGCCCTCCAGGCAGGCAGCGAAGGCCAGCACGTAGTGGGCGTAGGCGAGGGCCCACTGCTCGCCGTGCTGCTCGGCGACGGCATGGGCCTGCTGGGCCACGGCGACGGCGGCGGGCAGGTCGCCGGCCAACGCCGTGGTCATGGCCAGTCCGACCTTGGTCATGACGACGTTGCTGGTCAGCTCGCCGAGCTCGGTCAGCGACCGGGTCGCTTCGACGAACAGGTCAGTGGCGGCGAGGAGATCGTCGTTGAAGAGCGCGGCGGCGGCGCGGACGTAGGTGGCGTATCCCAAGGCGACACGGTCGTCGGACTGGGCGCGGCACTCGTCGAGCAACCGCACGGCGGCGGCGGTGTCGCCCTGCAAGGTGGCGACGTATCCGTTGACCCACAAGGCCTTGTTCCGTTCGACGCCGCGATAGGGCAGCCGCAGCAAGGCATCAAGCCACCGCCGGCCCTCGGCGAACACCCCGCAGCCGATCCAGTAGAACCACAGGGTCCCGGCCAGCCGCAGGCCGGCGGCCGGATCGGACTCCAGGCAGAACTCCAGGGCGGCCCGCAGGTTCAGCCGGTCGGCGTGGATCCGGACGAAGACCAGGGCCTGGTTGGGCCCGAACCACTCCCGCTCGCCCCACTCGGCCAGCCACTGGCACCAGTCGAGGTGCTTGCGCCGCAAGGAGTCCTCCGCCACCAGCTGCTCGGCGCCGAACTGGCGGAGGGTCTCCAGCAGCCGATAGCGGACGACGCCGCGCACGGTCTGCGAGGACAGCACGGACTTGTCGACGAGCCGGGCCACCAGCGCCAGGGAGTCGCCGCACACGCGCTCGACGGCCTCGATGTCGAAGCTGCCGGCGAACACCGATAATCGGCTCCACAGCAGGCGTTCGGCCGGCGTGCAGAGTTCGAAGCTCCACTCCACGGCGGCCCGCATGGTCTGGTGCCGGGCCATCACGCCCCGCCGGGCGCCGCTCAGCAAGGCGAACCGGTCGTCCAAACGGGACAGGATCTGCTGGGGTGTCAAGGTCCGCAACACCAGCGTGGCCAACTCGATGGCCAGCGGAATGCCGTCCAGCCGCCGGCACAGGTTCTCCACGACCCGCACATTGTCGGCCGTCACGGCGAAGTCGAGAACCACGGCCCGGGCCCGGTCGGCGAACAGCCGCATGGCCGCGTGCTCGACCGGCATCGGCGGCACGATCAGCACCTGCTCCCCGGCCACGCCGAGGGGTTGCCGGCTGGTGAGGAGCATCAGCAGCCGCGGGCAGCCCCGCAGCAGCGAGGCGACAAAGTCGGCGCAGGCGTCCAGCAGGTGCTCGCAGTTGTCCAGCACGACCAGAACATCCTGGTCCCGCAACACATCGACCAGAACGTCCAAAGGCGATCGACCGGACTGGTCGCGCACGCCCAGCGCCTCGGCGACGGTGTGCGGGACGAGGGCCCGGTCGCGCAGGCCGGCCAGCTCCACCAGCCGCACCCCGCCCTGCACGGACGCCGCCAGCTGACCGGCCGACCGCAGCGCCAGTCGGCTCTTGCCGACGCCGCCGGTGCCGACCAGCGTCACCAGCCGCCCACCGGCGAACATGCCGCCGAGCTTGGCCAGTTCCTCCTCACGGCCGATAAAACTGGTCACGTCCGCCGGCAGGCCGGACACCACGGCCTGCACGGACACGGGCGGCTCGTGCACCGGCTCCTCGGCCAGAATGGCGCTCTCCAGCCGCCGCAGCCGCGTCCCCGGCTCCACCCCGAGCTGCTCCACCAGCGTCGACCGGGCCCGCCGGAACGTGGCCAGCGCCTCGGCCTGCCGCCCCGACCGGTACAGGGCCAGCATCAGCAGCTCCCACAGGCGTTCCCGGAACGGGTGCGACACGACCAGCCCGGACAGCTCCCCCACGACCTCGGCGTGCCGGCCCAGCGCCAGCTCCGCGCCGAACAGGTCCTCCTGGGCGTCCAGCCGGGCATCGGCCAGCCGGGCGGCCTCCTGCCGCACCCACTGCCCGGGCCGGCAGTCGTCCAGGGCGTCGCCCCGCCACAGCGTCATGGCGGCCTGGAGCTGGTCGGCGGCGGCCCGGTGGTCACCGGCCGACAGCGACTGCCGACCACGGCGGGCCAGCGACTCGAAGCGCACGACGTCCACCGAGAACGGCGGGATGCGCAGCAGGTACCCGGGGTCCCGGGTGACGATCATGTTCAGCACGTCGGCGGCGCGCAGGTCGCGGCGGATGTGCGCGACGTGGCTGCGCAGCGTCTTGGGCGCGGTCGGCGGGGCCTGGTCCCACAGCGCGTCGATCAGCGCGGACGACGCGACCGGCTGCCCGGGGCGCAGCGCCAGCCGGGCCAGCAGGGTTCGGTGCCCCCGGCCGCGCAGCGCGACCGGCCCGTGCGGGCCGGCGATCTCGACGGGGCCGAGCACACGCATTCTGATGTCGTCGGACACGAAGGCACAGTCGACGCCCGACCGCGACTGCTCCATCGGCCAGCCGGGTGTAATCCCTACACGAGAAGGTGATTTAGCCCGGCTGGCCGATGGAAACGGTCACTCCTTGTCGATCCAGATGGCCGACGAGGGGCACACGTTGACCGCCTGTCGAACGGCGTCCTGGTCCCCGTCGGTCGGATCCACCGTCAGCGGCGCGACCAGGCCGTCGTCGTCCTGGTCGAAGACGGCGGGCGCGGCCAGCACGCACTGGCCGGCGCCGACGCACCGTTCCCTGTCCGCGGTGATGTGCATTGGTGTTGCCTCTTCCCTCAGAAATTCACCGGCACCTGGTAGATACCGTAGATCCCGGCGTCGTTCTTGTACGGCAGGTCGTCGGCCGGCGCGGCCAGCGACAGCCCCGGCATCCGACGGAACAACGTCGCGAAGACGATCTCGAGTTCCACCCGGGCCAGATTCTGCCCGAGGCACTGGTGCACGCCGTAGCCGAAGGCCACGTGGTGCCGCGCGCCGCGGTGGAAGTCCAGCTCGCCCGGGTTCTCGAAGACGCTGTCGTCCCAGTCGGCGGCCAGGCCGGACACGACGACGCCCTCGTCCTTGCGAATGGTCACGTCGCCGAGCTCGATGTCCTCGGTGGCCACCCGGGACGTGGCGCTCTCGACGATGCTGAAGTAGCGCAGCATCTCCTCGATCGCCGAGGGCAGCAGCGAGGAGTCGGCCGTGACCTGGGCCTTCTGCTCCGGGTTCTCCAGCAGCGCCACGGTGCCCAGCGAGATCATGTTCGCGGTGGTCTCGTGGCCGGCGATCAGCAGCAGGATCGCGGTGCCGACGATCTCCTCGTGCGTCATGACCGGGTTCTCCCGGTTGCGCGCGATCAGGCGGCCGATCACGTCGTCGGTGGGCTCGCCGGCTTCCTTCTCGGTGACCAGCTTGTCCAGGAAGTCGTTGAGCGACTCGGCGGCCTCGGTGCGCTCCTGCGGCGAGGTGGTCCGGCTGATCAGTTTGCGGGTCCACTCGTGGAAGCCGTGCCGCTGCTCGTAGGGCACGCCCAGCAGCTCGCAGATCACCAGCGACGGCACCGCCAGCGACACGTGCTCGACCAGGTCGGCGCCCTGCCCCGCGGCCAGCAGGTCGTCGATGCTCTGGTCGACGATCTCCTGGATGCGCGGGCGCAGCGCGGCGATGCGGCGCACGGAGAACTCGCTGATCAGCATCTTGCGGTGGACGCCGTGCTCGGGCGCGTCCAGGCCGATCATGGAGCGGCGGAAGCTGAGCCGGTTGTTGCGATTGAACGCCTCGCGCTGCTCGGCGGTGAACGTCAGTGGGAACGCCGGATGCTGGCGGTCGGAGCTGACCCGCGGGTCGGCGAGGAGCTTGCGCCCCTCCTCGTGGCCGGTGACCAGCCATGCCAGCTGGCCGTCGGGCATCCTGACCCGGCTGACCGGCTCCTGCTTCCGGATCTCCTTGTACTCGGCCGGCGGGTGCATGGGGCACTCCCGGGCCATCGGGAAGGACGGAACGTCGTGTTCGAGCATCTCGGTCATGGGCGTGCTCCCCAGCGTCACCTGCAACCGACGTCGCCAGTTGCCTGTCACAACCAACGTTAGCGAAGTGGAAGAAAATCGTCCACATACTTCGCTACAGCCAGTCGGCGGTCCGTGACCAGGTGAGCAGATTGTCCAGTTCGCCGTCGACCTCGTAACGGGACTCGGTGGCCGCGTACGCCCCGCGGTAGAACAGCAGCGGCTGCCCGTCGCGGCACTCGCCGAGCTCGGTGACCCGGCCGACGACCACGTGGTGGTCGCCGGCGTCGTGCACGTCCTCCACCTTGCAGTCGATCCAGGTCAGCACGCCGGCCAGCACCGGACAGCCGCTGGGCGACGGCTGCCAGCCGGTGCCGCTGAACCGGTCCGCGCCGCGAGTGCCGAACAGCCGGGAGACCTCGCGCTGGTCGTCGGCCAGCACGTTCACGCAGAACAGGCCGGATTCCCTGATGGCGGGCCAGGTTCCGGACCGCTGGTCGGGGCAGAACAGCACCAGCGGCGGGTCCAGGGACAGCGCCGCGAACGACTGGCAGGCGAAGCCCACCGGCACGTCCCCGGCCATCGTGGTGACAACCGTCACACCCGTGCAGAAGTGGCCGAGGACGTGCCGGAAGCGGTCCATCTACTTGTGGCCCACGCCGAAGTCGTGGCCCCACAGGCTGACCGCCGTGCTCTCCCGGGCGATCCAGCTCTCGTCCTCCACCTGCCGGCCCTCGGTGCCGAACTCGACGTCGAAGCCGCCGGGGGTCTTCATGTAGAAGCTCAGCATCAGGTCGTTGACGTGCCGGCCCAGCGTGGCCGACATCGGCACCTTGCGCCGGGCCGCCCGGTCCATGGCCAGGCCCACGTCGTCGGCGCTGCCGACCTCGATCATCAGGTGCACGATGCCGCTCGGCGTGGGCATCGGCAGGAAGGCCAGGCTGTGGTGGCGGGGGTTGCAGCCGAAGAACCGCAGCCAGGCCGGCGGGCCGTCGGCCGGGCGGCCGACCAGCTGCGGCGGCAGGCGCATCGAGTCGCGGAGCTTGAAGCCCAGCACGTCGCGGTAGAAGTGCAGGGCCTCCTCGTCGTCCCGGGTGCTCAGCACCACGTGCCCCAGCCCCTGCTCGGCCGTCACGAAAGTGTGCCCGTACGGGCTGACGACGCGCCGGTGCTGCAGGGCCGCGCCGTGGAAGACCTCCAGGGTGTTGCCGGACGGGTCGTCGAAGCGGATCAGCCCGGCCACCCGGCGGTCGGCCAGGTCGGCGTCGCTGGCCTTCTCCACCGCGACCCCGGCGGCGTCCAGCGACGCGGCGACCTCGGCCAGCTCGCCCTCGTTGGCCACCTCCCAGCCGGCCTGGGCCAGCCGGTCCCGGTCCCCCGGGAAGATCACCAGCCGGGCCGGGAAGTCGTCCATGCGCAGGTAGAGCGCCTCGGGATCGCTGCCCTGGCCCTCCACCATGCCCAGCACCTTGAGGCCGTACTCGCGCCAAGCCGGCACGTCGGTGGCCTCGATCCGCAGGTACCCCAGCGACCTGATGCCCATCTCTAACCCTCGCTCAGGAAGTCAATGGCCAGCCGGTTGAACTCGTCGAACTTCTCCAACTGCGCCCAGTGCCCGCAGCCGCCGAACACGTGCAGCTGAGCCCGGCGGATCACCTTCAACGCGACGAGCGCGCCATCCAGGGGGTTGACCCGGTCCTCGCGGCCCCAGACCAGCAGCACCCGCTGCCGCAGCCGGTGCGCCTCGCGCCAGAGCATGCCTTCCTCGAACGTGTCCGGCCTCGAGAAGGACGCGCCCATGGCCGCCATGGCCCGCAACGACTCGGGTTGGCTGGCGACCTCGAAGCGCTCGTCCACCAGCTCGTCGGTGACCAGCGACTGGTCGAACACCAGCGTGCGCAGGAACGCCTTGAGCGCTTCTTTCGACGGCGCCATGGCGAACGCGCCCAGGCGTTTCACGCCCTCGGTCGGGTCGGCGGCGAACACGTTCAGGCCCAAACCACCCGGGGCCATCAGCACCAGCCGGCCGGCGCGGTCGGGATATTTCAGGGCGAACCGCACGGCGGTGCCGCCGCCGAGGGAATTCCCCAGCAGGTCGGCCCTTTCCACGCCCAGCTCGTCCAGCAGCGCCTTGAGCGCGTCGGCGCTGTGAGTGAAGTACTGGCCGTGCTCGGTCGGCTTGTCCGACAGGCCGAAGCCCGGCTGGTCCGGCGCGATCACCCGGAAGTGCTTGGCGAACACCGGGATGTTGCGGCCGAAGTTGCTCCACGCCGACGCACCCGGGCCACCGCCGTGCAGCAGCACCAACGGTTTGCCCTCGCCGGCCTCGTGGAAGTGCAGGCGGATCTCGGCTTTTTCGGTGTACGTCATAGCATCGCGTCCTGGACCGGGAGGCCGAACTCGCCGTTGCCGTACATCATCAGCGCCCGCTCGGGGTCGTTGATCGCGTGCACGCGGCCGGCGTGGGCGTCCCGCCAGAACCGCTGGATCGGCGTGCCCACGCGCAGCGCGCGGCCACCGGAGTTCTCGAACAGCAGGTCGATGGCCTCGATCGCGCGGCCGGTGCCGCGGACCTGGTCCCGGCGGACCCGCAGCCGCAGCGGCAGCGGAATGCGCTCGCCGCGGTTGGCGTGGCCCATCAGCTCGGTGATGTTGTGCGTGAGCTGCAACCAGGCCGCGTCGATCTCGCTGGCCGCGGTCGCGATGCGCACCTTGGCGAACGGGTCCTCGTTGGAGCGTTCTCCCTTGTAGGACACGCGAACCCGGGCCGCCATGTGCTGCACGTGGGCCTCGTAGGCGCCGGTGGCCATGCCGATGATCGGCGTCGTGATCGTGTACGAGAACAGCGAGCCGAACGGCAGCTTGTACAGCGGCGAGGTGTTGACCTCCTGGCCCGGGCACACGCATTTGGCCGTGTCGGCGAAGCTCAGCGCCCGGTGCCTGGGCACGAACACCGTGTCCACGATGATGTCGTTGCTGCCGGTGCCGCGCAGGCCGACCGTGTCCCACACGTCGTCGATGGTGTAGTCCTTGCGCGGCAACAGGAACGTGCAGAAGTCGACCTGCTTGCCGTCGGCGTCGGTGACGATGCCGCCGAGGAAGACCCAGCTGGCGTGGTCGCAGCCGGAGGAGAAGCTCCAGCGGCCGGTGAGCTCGTAGCCGCCGTCGACCAGCTTGGCCCGGCCGGTCGGCGCGTACGAGGACGAGATGCGGCTGTCCGGGTCCTCGCCCCAGACCTCGCGCTGCGCCTCGTCCGGGAACAGGCCCAGCTGCCAGGGGTGGATGCCCACCACGGAGCTGACCCAGCCGGTCGACCCGCAGGCCCCGGCGATCAGGCGGATGGTCTCGTAGAACGTGACCGGGTCCGCCTCCAGGCCGCTGTAGCGGGCCGGCTGCAGCAGCTTGAACACCCCGGCCAGCTGCAAGGCCTTGATCGACTCGTCCGGCACCCGCCTGCGGTCCTCGGCCTCCTGGGCCCGCTCGCGCAGCGCCGGCAGGACATCCCGGACCGCCGCGGTCACCTGCTCGCTCATAGACCTAGACTAGAACGTGTTCTCGTTTGTGTCGACCGCTGACGGTAGCCATCCACCGCCGCGAAACTATAACCTGTTCCAGTAGTCGCCTCTGGAGGTGTGATGGGTACCGACGTCCGCACGATCGAGGCCGGCGCGCCGCCGTCCCGGTTCGCTCGGGGCTGGCACTGCCTGGGGCTGGCCGCACAGTTCAGCGACGGGCAGCCGCACGCCGTGCAGGCCTTCGGCACCAAGCTGGTGGTGTTCCAGGGCTCCGACGGCCAGCTCAACGTGCTCGACGCCTACTGCCGGCACATGGGTGGGGATCTCAGCCAGGGCACGGTGAAGGGTGCCGAGGTCGCCTGCCCGTTCCACGACTGGCGGTGGGGCGGGGACGGGCGCTGCAAGTCCATCCCCTACGCCAAGCGGGTGCCGCTGCGGGCCCGCACCCGGGCCTGGACCACGTGCCAGCAGAACAAGCAGCTGTTCGTCTGGCACGACCCGCAGGGCAATCCGCCGCCGCCCGAGCTGGCCATCCCCCGCATCGAGGGCGCCTTCTCCGACGAGTGGAGCGACTGGACCTGGGACTCGGTGCTGATCGAGGGGGCCAACTGCCGCGAGATCGTGGACAACGTGGTGGACATGGCCCACTTCTTCTACGTGCACTTCGCCTTCCCCACCTACTTCAAGAACGTCTTCGACGGCCACATGGCCAGCCAGTACCTCAACTCCAAGGCCCGGCCGGACGTGCACGCCAACTCCAGCTACTCGAGCTCTGGGGCGAACGACCTGGCCACCCGCTCGGAGGCGTCCTACTACGGGCCGTCGTACATGATCGACTACCTGTGGAACGACTTCCGCGGCGCGACCGTGGAGACGGTGCTGATCAACTGCCACTACCCGGTCACGCCCAACTCCTTCGTGCTGCAGTGGGGCGCGATCGTGAAGAAGTTCCCCGGCATCGACGACGAGCAGGCCAACAAGATCGCCGCGAGGTTCGCCAAGAACACCGGCGTGGGCTTCCTACAGGACGTGGAGATCTGGAAGAACAAGGCCCGAGTGGACAATCCCCTGCTGTGCGAGGAGGACGGGCCCGTCTACCAGCTGCGGCGGTGGTACGAGCAGTTCTATGTGGACGTGGAGGACGTCCAGGACGACATGGTGCGGCGGTTCGAGTTCGAGGTGGACACCACGCGGGCCAACGAGGTGTGGCAGGCGGAGGTCGCCGAGAACCTGGCCCGGCGCGGCGGGTGAGCGTGCGCGAGTCGGCCAGGTACCTGACCGAGGGGCTGCGGCCGCACGTGTGCGACGGCTGCGGGACCACGGTGCTGGTCAAGAAGAACAGCCCCGAGCACACCAGCGTGCAGTGGCAGTCCGACACCTCCGCGTGCCCGCGGCTGGGGCCGCTGGTGTCGGGCTGCACGATGCTGCGGGACAGCATCGAGCGGGCCGTGCGGGACGGGACGATCGAGGTGCCGGCCGATGACTGAGCTGCGGGTGGCCGAGGTCATCGAGGAGACGCCCGACGCCGTGTCCCTCGTGCTGGACGCCGAGCTCGACTACGAGCCCGGGCAGTTCCTCACGTTCCGGCTGCCCAACGGGCTGGAGCGCTGCTACTCCCTGTCCAGTTCGCCTTACACCGGCGAGAAACCGACCGTCACCGTGAAGCGGATGCCCGGCGGCGCGTGCTCGGGGTGGATCTGCTCCTCCGTCGTCGCCGGCACCGTGTTGGCAGCCCGGCCGCCCGCCGGCCTGTTCACGCCGTCCTCGCTGGACCAGGACCTCGTGCTATTCGCCGGCGGCAGCGGCATCACGCCGGTGATGTCCATCATCAAGTCCGCCCTGGCCGCCGGTTCCGGGCGGCTGGTTCTGTTCTACGCCAACCGTGATCCGTCCAGCGTGATCTTCGCCGGCGAGCTGCGGCGGCTGGCCTCCGAGCACCCGGATCGCCTTCAGGTCACCCACTGGCTGGAGTGCCTGCAGGGCCTTCCCTCCCGGGCTCAGCTCGCCGCGTGGGCCGCGCCTTTTGTTACGCGGGAGGCGTTCGTGTGCGGGCCCGGTCCGTTCATGGACGCCGTGGTCGGGGTCCTGCCGTCGGCCCGGGTCGAGCGGTTCGACGTCGTCCAGGAGACCATTGTGGACGACGGCTCATCGTCCACTGTGGAGGTTTCACTGGACGGCGAGCGCAAGCGTTTGGCGTGGCCCTCGCATCGGCGACTGCTGGACGTGTTGTTGGACAGCGGATTGGACGCCCCGTACTCGTGCCGGCAGGGCCAGTGCAGCGCGTGTGCGTGCCGCATCGTGCGGGGCGAGGTCCGCCTGCTGCACAACGAGGTGCTTGACGATGAGGACTTGGCCGAGGGGTATGCGCTGGCCTGCCAGGCGCTGCCGGTGAGCGATGAGGTTGAGATCACTTACGAGGACTAGGCATCGGCTAGTGGAGTGGGTGTTCCTCGTCGCGGGGCGGGCGGACATGGTCGAGGTGGCGTTCGGCTGAGGCTCCGAAGGCGGCGAAATTGCGGCGGGCCTGGGTGAGGCTGAGATCCTTGTTGGGGCCGCCTCGGACCAGCACTGCGTCGAGGTCGTCCTGGCCGTCATCCTGCCAGAAGCAGACCGGGCAGATCTCGTGAGCGCCCCGGGTGTCGAGGGTCAGGTAGCGGCAGCAGGGGCAGGCGTGGGGTCCGCTGCCGGCCGGCGGGGACACGGTGACGAACCGGTCGCCGAGCGCGGGCGGCGTGATGGTTCGCTGGTGTTTCCGGCTCGCCCGGACTGCGGCCGGCGGTCTACGCGCCATGGCCCTTTCGGATGGTCGTCATGCGCTGAATCATGCCACGCGCGGCTACAACGCGGCGCGGGCTTGGGCCAGCAGCTCCACCTGTTTGAACCAGTCGCCGCCGGCGAAGCTGACCACGAGCTCCTCGGCGCCGGCGGCGAAGTGGCTGGCCATGCGGTCCGCGGCCTCGGGGCCGACGCCGGTGATCGGGATGGACTCGGCCTGGTCCAGCGGAATCTTGAAGCCGTTGGCCAGGCTGGAAACCAGGGCCTGGCGGCTGGGGGCGCCGTCGCCGAGGGAAGCGACCACGCCGGTGGTGATGCCGGGGACAGGGCGGCCGCGTTGGTCGGCGCCGTCGCGCAGGATCTGGCGGACGGCGGCCACGGAGGTCGGCGTGACCATCGAGGGGAACCAGGCGTCGCCGTACTGGAGCGTGCGGCGGATGGCCACCCGGCCAGCGCCGCCGACGATGACCGGAGGCATGGGCGAGCCGGGGGCCAGGGTGATCGTCGGCGTGCCAGGCAGGTGGCTCAGCTTCGTCGGCTTCCCGGTCACCAGGCCGGGCAGCACGGCCAGCGTCGCGTCGGTCAACCGGCCCCGATCGGCCTGCGGCACGCCAACCGCCTGCCAAGAGGACACGCCGTGCGGCGTGCCGCCCGAGCCGACGCCCAGCAGCACCCGGTTGCCGGAGATCTGTTGCAGCGCGGTGATCTGCTTGGCCACCGCGGCCACCGGCCGCAGCGGCAGGATCAACACGCCGAACCCGACCCGCAGGCGCTCGGTCACCGCGGCCGCGGTCGTCAGCACGATCATGGCGTCCAGCAGCGGGGTGCCCGACCCGACCACGATCTGATCGCCGGCCCACACCGCGTCCAGCCCATGCTGCTCCGCGTGCCGCGCGAAGGCGACCACGTCGCCCGGACTGCCGCCCCGACCCACGGTCGGCAGGAACACACCGACCCGCACGGGGGCAGTTTACCGGGGGAGGATCCGAGCCGTGACGGCCGTCGTCGCATAGGGCAGGGTGAAGCCGTCACCGAGGGCGGGGACGACGCCGGCCAGGACCTCGGCGCGCTGGGCGGGGGTCAGGCGGGTCATGCCGCCGTGGGTGGGCAGCAGCTCCAGCCACTCGTCCCGGGTGTAGAACCGCTCCCAGTCGTAGCGCCACTGCTCGGGCTCGTCGAAGCCGGCCTGCCGCAGGCCGTCGGCGGTGCGGGTGAACTGGCCCTGGTAGAGGTCGATCATGGAGCGGCCAGGGTCGAAGGTGAACGGGCTGTCGGGCACGACTCGCTGGTAGACGGCGGCGAACGCTTGCGCGATGGGCTGGGGCAGGTCGAAGACGTGCCAGAACGCGGCGAGGCGGCCGTTCGGGCTGAGCACCTCGGCGGCCTTGGCCGCGCCCTTGACGGGATCGACCCAGTGCCAGGCGGTGCCGGAGACCACGGCGTCGAAGCGGCGGCCGCGGGCGTCCCAGGTCTCGAAGGTCGACACCTCGGTCTCGACGCCGGCGCCACGGGCGAAGTCGGCCATCCGGGCGTCCGGCTCGACGCCGAGGACGGTGCAGCCGGCGGCCTGGAACTGCCGGGCCTCGATGCCGGTGCCGGCGCCGACGTTCAGCAGGTTCGGACCGGGGCTGCCGGCGACGATCCGGCTGATCAGGGCCCCGGGATAGGGCGGACGGTTGCGGTCATAGCCGGCCGGGTCGACCCCGAACGACTCGGCGACCGCGCGAAAAGACTCCGGAGTGGGCATGCGCCCACCTTAGTGGGCAGCCGCCCACTTGGATAGGGTCTAGCTCGTGCCGACCGGTGTGCACATCCAGGACGCTCGCGCGCAGCTGTTCGACGCCGCCGAGCGAGTCCTGCTGCGCGACGGGCCGCACGCGCTGACCAGCCGGGCCGTCACCACCGAGGCCGGCGTGGCCAAGGGCGTGCTGCACCGGCACTTCGACGACTTCGACGCCTTCCTCACCCAGCTGGTGCTCGACCGGATCGCCCGGCTCTCCTCACTGGCCCCCATCGCCGGCATCGGTACCGTCGTCGACAACCTCACCGAGACCCTGACCCGGCTCTTCTCCTCCGTCGCCGTGGCCATCGTCGCCCTGATCACCTTCCGCGACGACCTCCGGCACCGCCTGCGCCAGGCTCGCGGCACCGGCGGCGTTCCCCTGGCCGCCGAGGCCACCGTGATGATCGGCGACTACCTGCGGGCCGAGCGCGACCACGGCCGCATCGCCTTCGACGCCGACGTCGACACTCTCGCCCCCACCCTCGTCGGCGCCGGGCACCTCCTCTTCGCCGACCGCCACGCCGGCCCGCCCGACCCGGAAGCCGTGCGGCGCATGGTCCTCACAGTGCTGGCGACGGCGCTCCCGTGATGACTTCGCCCTGGTCTCAGGTGGCGAGTTCGGCGTGGGATTGCGCCCTTCCGGCCAGGGGGAAGAGCGGGAACAGCGCGCGGCCCATGGTCTCGTTGGCGAGTTCGGCCAGCACGATGTAGAACGCGACGGCGGCCAGGACGATCTCCGCGTAGCCGGCGATGTGCAGGGCGGCGGACTGGGGCGCGCCGGCGGCGGAGGCGCCGAGGTAGGCCACGAGCAGGGACACGATGGTGATGTCCAGCAACACGAAAGCCGTCACCGTCACCAGGTTGGTGCCCAGGCTGACGACCGTGAAGATCAGGGTGACGACGAACCACGCGATCAGGAAGACGCCGAGGGCCTGGGTCACGGTGTGGCCGGCCTGCGCGGCGACGACGTCCTTGGGGAGACCGGCGTTGGCCGGCGCGGATATCACCGACTCGGCGATGTGCGGCGCGAGGTAGACCTCGATGACGGAGTAGCCGATCCAGAACGCGCCGTACGCGGTCAGGAACGCGGCGGCGAACGACGCCCCCGCGGCCAGGGCGAAGAATCCGGCCACCAGCTGGACGATCCCGCCGTAGAAGAACGTTCCCGGCACGATGATGGCGGCGCCGGCCGGGCTGAGCGCGCCGACGGTGGCCAGGCCCAGCGCCAGGGAACACCAGGCGAAGCCGGCGGCCCCGATGGGCAGCGCATGGCCGATGCGCGGACCGGCGACGGCGGCCGGGCTGTTTCCGTTGGCAGGGGCAGACAGTGTGGGCGCCGACAACTCTGTCATGGCGGAGTGTCCCTTCCGGTCCACGTCATCCGGAATAGCTATTCCAGGCGAATCGGACTGTAGCAGGGGACACGCCCGGACGCTCTGACTACTTCCCGTCACTGATCGGACACGTGCCTGAGTGGCTCACTTGGCCTCTGGGACCAAGTGAGCCACTCACGTAGGTGCCGGAACACCGTCAGCCGATCAGTTCCCGCTGCTGCTGCACGGGAACGGCGATGTCCTCGTCGAGGTCGGGGATGCCGTGGCGGTCCCACCAGCGGGCGAGCGGGGCGGGCGACCACCAGGCCCACTTGCCCAGCAGCTTCATGGTGGCGGGCACGAGGAGGCCGCGCACGACGGTGGCGTCGACGATGACGGCGATGATCAGGCCGACGCCGAGCATCTTCATGAAGGTGATGCCGGAGATGAGGAACCCGCCGACCACAACGACAAGCAGCAGGGCGGCGCTGGTGATGATGCGGGCGGTGCGTTGCAGGCCGACGGCGACGGACTCGGTGGTGTCGCCGGTGCGGACCCACTCCTCCCGGACCCGGGACAGCAGGAAAACCTCGTAGTCCATGGACAAACCGAAGGCGATGGCGATCACCAGCACCGGGAAGTTGACGTCGACGGCCCCGACCGGCACGAAGTTCAACGGCCCGGACAGCCAGCCGTCCTGGAAGATCAGCTTGATCGCGCCGAAGGACGCCGACAGCGACAACAGGTTCATCAGCAAGGACTTCAACGGCAGGATCACCGAGCCAAAGGCCAGGAACATCACCACGAACGACACCAGCGCCACAAAAAGGGCCATCCACGGCATGCGGTCGCCGATCATCTGCACGATGTCCACCCGGGACGCCGGCATGCCGGTGAACGACGCCTGAGCGCCCGGCGGCGCGGCGACGGTCCGAATGCCGTGGATCATGTCGGACGCCGCCACGGACATCGGATCAGCCTTGTACCCCAAGGAGATCCGGGCGAGGTCGCCAGAGGTGCCGGTGACGGCGGAACTGGTCACGCCGGGCACCTCGGCCAGCCGCTGGGCAAAGGCCGTAGCCTGCCCGGAATCCGCCGCCCCCGGGAACTCGACCACGCCGGTGACGATCTTGGCCGGATCGGCCGGGAACTCGGTGGCCATGATCTGCGTGACGGCCCGGGCGTCGGCGTTGACCGGCAGCACCCAGTCGCCGGGACGGGCCCAGTTGACGCCGAAGAAGGGCGATCCGAGCACCAGCAGCACGACGACAATGCCGACGGTGGAGGCT
>Ga0307511_10000709_pt1 | contig 35515 bp, 23 predicted proteins | sample 13_EM_MG_FD_200266 | JGI IMG/M metagenome (GOLD analysis project Ga0307511, IMG submission 200266) | Populus trichocarpa ectomycorrhiza microbial communities from riparian zone in the Pacific Northwest, United States - 13_EM | ecosystem: Host-associated > Plants > Roots > Unclassified | place... | reverse complement strand
TTACCCTTCACTTACAATGGTGCCCTATGCTTTTAATAATCTCTGTTGATTCACCCTCCGCTTTTTTTTTCCTGGAAAGGTATGTCAGCAGCCAGGAAACCTCCTGCAAGCAGTTTCTCTGCAACCAAGCCGGTGAAACAATGGCACTAAAAGTGAAGGAGTTTTAGATGGTAGAATGATTGAAGCTTAACCTTAGCAGAATGTGATTCTAACTTGTAATGATTATTATTACCAACAATTACTTCCATTTATCTCGTGGGAGTGTTTGTGCTTGTATATAGGCAATGGTAACCCATTTAGGTTTCACCATTGTAACTCTATAACATCACAATTTTTTTTATTTTTTTTTTGCTTCCCTTTTCTGTAGTTTTTGTTTCTGTGACTGCTTCAATGGCGGAGAGAACATATAAAGTGTCAATGAACCATCTCAACTCAATAACTTAAGCTGTTAGGTGAGGTTTCAGGATATAATTTATATTATTCTCTAACACACTCCCTCAAGTGAAAGCCTTTTGGGCTTGAAACTTGTACAGACCCATATTATCTTGTGCTTAATTTTTTTTATCAAATAAATAAGGATGGTGAGATTCGAACTCGTGACCGCTTGGTCATCAATGCTCTGATACCATGTCAAGAAACCATTTCAATCCAATAGCTTAAGCTGTTAGGTGAGGTTCCAGAATATGATTTATATTATTCTCTAACATAAAAAAGAAAAACAACAAATACTATTATTATCTATAGAGATGTTCCTCATTCTTTTTTTCCTTTTTTTTTTTAAATGGGAGGTCGCGGGTTAGATTCCTAATTAAAAAAGGAACCTGAATTCCTAAGCACGTAGGAAAAGAATTATAAATATAGTGTAAAAGTCCACTGAATACAAAGTTCCCGTTTTCTTCCACTGTATTAAAATAATTATCCTTCTTTTTAATATTAAGTAATCCGACAAGCCGACTCCTTGAACAGGAAAGTTGAAGAATGGGCTAGCTCGGACAGATATCCTAACGGTTGAGCACGTTCGACAATCCTTAAGGAACCAGGCTTCGGAAAATAAGAAGTCATCCGATTTAACTACGGAATCATGAAGTCTCTGGTTTTATATACGTAAGAGGCCGACCTTGTGTGTAGCTGCTCTATCACATTATACTTTTCACTAGTTAGTCTCTTCTTGGAGCACAAATTGCCGCAGCAACCAGAATGGCTGAGTGCTATAACCTTCCTCAAGATTGCAATAACTTAGCGATTCAGCAACTTCCAGGTCTTATACTACCTCCTGGTAGCCTCAAGAGGTCCTCCAAGACACACCAATTCTTGCCTCTGAAACAAATCTTCAACAAGGATGATAACCAAGATAGCCCTGCCCCTAACAAACCGCTAATGCTAACAATCCCGCTAGCTGGTAAATATTGCGGGTCTTATCGAGGGTGGTTGATCTTGGAGGACAGAAAAGAGGAAGCATTCACCAATAAAATAAACAAGGACATGCTTGTCCTGAATCCTGTCTCGGGTGAAAAATTCGAACTTCCTGATGTGTCCACACTCCCTCCTTATGGCACAGACGGTGTTCCATCATGGTATCCTAGATCATGCTCTATTGAGAAAGTTGTTTTATCTTGTTGTCCAAACCCCTCAGAATCAAATTCATGCTTGGTCTTGGCCATTTATAATTATGGTCAGATTGCTTATTGCAAATTGGGAAACAGAGAGTGGAGAAGCATTGGATTTGGACATTCTTCAATTGACCACGAGGGTTATTTGGACGCGGTTTATTGCCACGACCGGTTCTATGTGTTGCATGTAACTAAGAAGTTATTCGTCTGTAATTTCGACGGGTCTGATCTATGTATCAATGAATTAATAAACAGTGTTCCACGCACTCGGAATTCCAGTTTCAAAACGTTCGAGCATCTATACTTGGTGGAAGCACAAGGCGAGTTGTTGATTGTGGTGCGCAGAAAGGACGGAGGTGATCAACCTGCACTAACCTCACAGTTCCTACTGTACAAACTGGATTCCGATTCCTATTATCGGGATAAACATGAAAAAGTTATTGACTATGATTGGGATAAACATCAAGTCAGGAGTTTGGGTGATTATGCCTTATTTCTGGGACCAACGCATATGCAACCATTTACTTTACCAGAGTCAGAGGCATCGAGCTTAAAGGGAAATTGCATCTATTACACGGATCAATCTGTCAATGCAAAGGGCTGCAAGAATAAGCAAATAAGATATGATGCAGGTGTCTATAACTTGGAGACCGCTTGTTTTGAGCAATTCCCTACTACTTCCTCAACACAAAAGATGCATATGATTTGGATTACCCCCCATGGCATAGTGTAGGCCTGCATTGCAGTATTGTCATCATTATCGTTGCTTTCTTTATTTTGTGCTATATCTCTTATAACATTTGATTGAGGTAATTTTTATGATTATAATTTTCTATGTTGTAGTTTTGTAGTATGAGAGAACGATAAAATCCAATGGTATTGAGCAACAGCTCTACCAAGAGGTATCGGTCAAAAACTGTGAAGAAGAACCCTACCTACTCTGAGTTGTTTTAGCCCCTCTTAGTTCTCCACAAATGAACACATTATCCGATTTTTAATTGAAAAAGAAAAATTAAAAAGAAGAATATTATTAGAATTAATGTTTGATGCTTGATAGTATTTGTTTTTCATTGCTGACATGTATTAATTATCACAGACATCCGTGAATGACACTGATAATTCATTGTCTTCCTGTAATTGGTGGTTGCTATTATATTGTTCGTAAACTCTTGCATGAACATCAGGTCATCGACAATTAAAAGAAACTCCGGTGAAAAGAAATAAAAATAATAAAAAATAAATATGATAGGTAATGGAGAGAATGATCTTCAAAAATAAATCTAGAGATATTGAGAAAACTGAAAAGAGATTTATGAACTTTGGATTAAAATTCATAATGTCATTGTCTTTTTTGAATCATGCATATTCATTGTTAATTGTTGGACAGTTTATGAATCATGCATATTCATTGTCTTTTTTGGCTAATATTGCACCATTTATGACAAAATTTCAAGAATGCAAGTTATAACAAGGATGAAAAAGATGAATAGATGTTTTTTACTTTAATTTTTAAACCGTTTTTTAATCAGGGATTTTACAGTGATCTATCTTCATCACAATAAAATTTTAAAGATTATTGGGGACTTAGCCAAATATTTTGGATGGACCACATAAATTCATTGATGGAACCATCATGTTCAACAATGGTATTTCTAAGGGAAAAAACAATTAGAAATTTTATTTCTTAGAATAATATCTACTGCTTGATGAGAGGAGTGCTCCATCGGATCCATTATCATATCAATGATCGATGATTGATACTTGATAGTATTGGAAAAAATAAATTTGGGAACGAATTGCATTACTTATTTACGAGAGGGTCCTCGCAGTATCGTCTCGGCCCATTGAACATAGTCCCAACATCCAATTTTCAAACAGGCAAGAATCTGTACGGTGGCCCATCACTGCATAATGGTAAAGCAACGATTTGATAGAATTTATGCTTAAAAATGATATCACAAATTTAAATAAAAAGTAAAAACCCTCGTAAAAACCCCAAGTTTTCCTTCCTTCAAAAATATTTATGCAGAAAATGATTCAAGAAACAAATCTCAGATACTGCTACTTTCTGCTAGAAGAAAAGTCAAACTCATCAAGGTCTGAGCTTTCTCTAAAACTCCTTAAACTCTTATAAATGTTTGACCTTTTTATTTATATTCTGTTTGGATAATGTGAAAGCTCTAACCCAAATAAGAATGGTCTCACTTTTTGTTTTTGTGAACTGGGTTTTAGTTACCTTTAGAAGCTGCCATGTAAAAAAGCTTACTTTTTTGGAATTGGGACTACATTTGTTCAATTTTGCATTCCATTGCAGCAGGTGGGTTTTGCTATTAGTCTCAGTCAATCTCCTTTTTGAAAGGATTTTGGGTTTTGCATAATTACGTGAATTACTTGGGATTTAAGGTGTTTGTGTGTTGTTTAGATTTGAAACTCAATCTTTGTGTTTGCAGTTGCTGTTGCATTCAAGATAGTGATGTTGTACTGTCTGCTTTTTCGAGGGAAGTCTTGAAAGATTTGTAACAAAATGTATGGGGGCAAAAGGCCTGGTAGAGGTAATCACCCTCCTTCAATTACTTACAAGAGGAATCGAAATGGGGGAATGCCTTTTGACCTTGCTGATTTTGTCCATGATGGACATTCCCCTTCCATTTCTGAGAATAATAAGCCAGATGACATAAAATCTGGAACTTCGTCGCCAGAAATATTCAGCACGACTGAGCTTGTCTCAGCAGTTGGGCAGGTTTGGAATCTTTTGAATCCTTGCGCCGTTCCTGAAACCAAGGAACAGAAAAATGTTATCTTGAATGATCTGAATGGGGCAGGAGCTGGCGGGGCAGCTATTCTAGATGATAATACTAAATACTTTTGTGTTGATATAAGGAATGGTAGCCATGTTACACAGATGGTGCAGCCACAGTTTGAGTTTCTTAAAGTAACTAAGAAGATGTTGGTGTTTGAACCTTCTAGTGAAAATTACAGCCGGTCACTGTTCTGGCGGTTTTTGAAGAGAGGTACCAGCTCGCGGAATGAGTCTCGGGAGGGAAAAGGTCTTGCAACTGTGGGTACTGGATATGAATTGGATAAGATATATGGATGGATGAAGGAACTGATTCCTGCTGGTTCAAAATATCCTGCAAATAACAGCACAGAAGGTTGCATTGCCAGAGATCGTCCAACTAACCCTGCAAATAACTTAGCTTCTAAAACCGCTGACTGTTATTCTGATTCAGTCGAATCAAAAGAGGTATCATTGTGCGATAATGCAATAGTAGTAACTATAGGAAAATCCAGCTCTGTATCCTCTGACTATTTCCTTGGGGCTCTCCATGATTTTAATGCCAATAGTAGTGCTTCAAGAGCTCTAAATTATGTTCTTTGCGCAGATTATCATATTAATTGTTTAGCTCCATGTAAGAGTACATATGAACATTTTGAAAATGACATTGGTGATTTTGATGTACCTAAAAATTCAAGAGAACAACCTCAAAATCTGGTCACTCAGGGCAGAACTGGAATACAAATTCAGTCATCAGCATGCGAAAGACCTCAGTATGCCTTAGCTAAGCAAGAGCATGCTTTTGCGGGTGCATTTGCTGGTATTTTTGTTAGCCTTTCTCTGCATCCTATAGATACAGTAAAGACAATCATCCAATCTTGCCCTGCAGAACAGAAGTCTATCTCCTTCATTGGAAGATCAATTGTTTCTGAAAGAGGTAAATTCTAGTGTGAAAAGTTGAAGGTGATTGTGCTTGCTGGTAGTTTATTGAACTTGTTCTTCTTCTTGGCTTTCTGTTTAATATTTATCTTGGCAGAATTGGCATCATGTATTGATCGAGATGGAATTTTCAGGCATGACTGGGCTTTATCGTGGAATAGGTAGCAATATTGCATCGTCAGCTCCAATTTCTGCCATTTACACTTTTACATATGAATCAGTTAAAGGATCTTTGCTTCCTCATTTTCCCAAGGTTGCATTTATTCTATTTGCTTTGTCCAACTTTCTTGTTGTTCCTTGTTTTTGAAATGTCTACCCTCTGTGGGCAGGAAAAGATTTAAAAAGGAAATGGATTATGATGCTTAATATTGCTTTTCTGCATGTCTTTTGTGTTATACCTTGATGTGATGTCTATACACCTAAAAGTCTTAACCATTTACTTTTGCAGGAACATCATTCTTTTGCCCATTGCATTGCAGGCGGTTGTGCAAGCATTGCAACTTCCTTTGTTTTTACTCCCAGTGAACGTATAAAGCAGCAGATGCAAATTGGTTCACACTATAACAATTGCTGGTATACCTTTGAGAGCATACTATTAGCTTAGTGTTTGAAGTTCTGTACTTATTTTTCCTGGACACTGTTTTATGTTGTCTTCATAATAGAGAATCCATTCTATTATTGGTTGTCGTTCCTGTGTTACTTAAATATGCCAGTCCTTTGTTACTTTAATATGTCATTCTTTTGTTACTTTAATATGTATTTGCAGGAGTGCACTGGTTGGAATAATTGGAAAAGGTGGTTTTCACTCGTTGTATGCAGGTTGGGGAGCTGTACTCTGTCGGAACATTCCACAGTCAGTGATCAAGGTTAGATCTTTCTACATGCTAGATGTTTTTGCCTGTTCTGTGCACCAGATTTTAGACTAATGATCTTTCTGATCATAACGTAAATTAAACTATGAAATCTAACCGCTTTACAGCTTATGTTGACTCCTGCTATTTGATATTCTACAGCCTCTTTTATGTTAATCTTCTGCTCTACTTTAACATGTGATAATGTCTTTAACATGTGATAATGTGATGCCTCTGGGTTGCAAGATAGTGAAACGCCATAAAAAATCTGGCTGCTTTAGACCTCAAGTTTTAACAAAGATTTTGTTTTTTATGGACTGTCTGCTGATGCTTTTTGATTCAGCATCCAATTCTAAAGATATATTAGCCATTATGCAGTTTTACACATATGAAAGCTTGAAGCCGTTGGTGCTGTCATCTCAAAATTCCAGTGCTCAACCCAATACATTACAAACGGTTTGTTCCTTTCTTTATGCATGCTCCCTTTATAAACCCTCTGCCTGTTGTGTGTAACATTTCCACTTTTTTGTGGTGCTGGCTTGGTGGTTGGATCATAGCATTTTCTTTTAGTATCTTCAAATCATTTACACGGGATATTCTTAGATAAAGTCCAATCAATGCAGCTAGTTTGCGGAGGATTAGCAGGATCTACTGCAGCCTTATTTACAACTCCTTTTGATGTGGTGAAGACAAGATTGCAGACGCAGGTTTGTAAATGTATTGAATTGTTGTTGTGTAGCCTCATGTGATTCTTGAAAGTTAGATAGTAGAAGTATTACATTTGTCAAGCTCTTATGCACCCATTGAAACACACACACACCCCTCCATCCATATTTGAAACAATGCACTGAAACCTTTTTTGTATTTCCGTTCTGGAATAGCTCTATATGGGTGTATCATGAATCTGACTGTACAATTTAATTGCAAGGATATGTTAGGGACTTTATTATTCAAGATATTTATCATAAAGGAAAGATTGATATTATTCAATGACATGCCATCTATAGATTTTCAACTGATGAGAAGTTTATGTAGTATTTTTTTTTTTTTTTTACTTTTCTAAAGCCTTTTTGAGTGTGCAATTGTGTAACCTCAAGAGAGTTTGGTGCAAAAAAAGACCTGTCAGTTAGCTGTGTAACTTGAAACTAATTATATTTCTCTATGCGTTGCCTACTATCATCATTAATCTTTTGCACATGTTTCTCTAACAGTGGCATTTTGCAGATTCCTGGATCCATGAGCCCATATGGAAACGTATTTCATGCACTTCAAGAAATAGGCAAGAATGAAGGTTTGAAGGGCCTCTATAGGTACAGTTGATTTGGATCTGCACATTTTCATCTAAGCATGATAATTGTTTTAAAAATTGTTTACACGCTTAAAATGGTGGAACATTTCAAGTTCTTAAGTCATCATCGACGAGTCATAACTTCTATGTGAACAGATAACTCTGCTGTGGCTTTTGAGTTGAAGAATGTCAGGGTGTTAAAAATCTGAAGTTTTTTAGGATGAACTATAGTATCTAGAAGTGTGACATATTTGGCAAATTTATTAGAAGTTTGAGAAGGCAACACACATCTGAGGAGCTTATGACCTGTATGACCGTTCAAACTCTTTGCAGAGTAATTTTAGTTTTTGAATTATCATTTTATAAATTATATTCCCAGCATTGAAACTTGTGATTTGCAGATATTATCAGCTCTGCTTAACCACTATTCTTCTTGTTTCCATGTTCAGGGGATTAACTCCGAGATTGGTTATGTACATGTCTCAAGGAGCACTATTCTTTGCATCATATGAATTTTTGAAAAGATTATTTTCTTTGGAGATGCCACAGTTTAGTGCTTAAAGTATTCAGCACAAAGAAAGGATTGAAGATGATTCAGCATCGTTGCCAATAGCATCATAATCACAATGTTGGCAACCCGTCATCAAGATGATCAGGATTATTTGTGAACAAGTGTGTTCACTTGAAGAATAAAGAAAGAAGATATCTTCGTGGATCATGATTATTTTGTGAACTGTGTTGATTGGAATTGGAAGAATAAAGGAATGAGAGAGTCCATCAAGGGAACCGTGGACTGGAAATGGATGCTGTACCTGCAACATGAAGTGGATTTTTGTCTTTGCCATTCACCTCAGCTAAATATGATATTCCATGCTATTCTAGCCTCTCTCGGGTTTCTGGAAAACATCGACCATGATATGAACCAAATTCTTGGTGTTTACATTATCGAAAAACCAATGCTGTTCTGGTGCTGCTTTTTTTTTCACAGAGAATGTAGTAGTGGATGAATAATGGAACCAACACTAACGCTATTTTGAATCCAAATTCTTTTTAGTCCAATCACTGTAATTTTTTAAAGATATATTAATTAGCTAAGCACTGGAAGCATTTCAACAATGATTTCAATGTGTTTCTCTCAGCTGACTTTACTATTGATAATTGTTTTCAACTTTCCAGTCACCGGTTCTTGTTTCTTGAATCCAACCACGTACGGTGCCCCCAAGCGGCGTTTACCTAATAATTATGTTGTATAAATATTTTAATTATGCATGACCTTACAAGCGTGTCGTTGTAGTATAGTGGTAAGTATTCCCGCCTGTCACGCGGGTGACCCGGGTTCGATCCCCGGCAACGGCGACTGACTTTTTAAGTTGAGCTAATTTTATTTGTCAGCGTATATATGACCTCTATATTGTACTTTAGCCCTGCAGATTCAGAAACTTTCTACTCCGGTCCCTGTAGTTTAAAATCTGCGATGTTGGTCTTATAAATTATAAAAAGATCCAGTGTGGCTCTTGATTGGCAAATAACTTACGAAATTCCCACTTTCACATTTAACTTTTTTTTCAATTTTTCCATTTCTTTCTTTCATCTGTATCTTCTAGACCACTATATTCATGCAATAATAATCTATGAAAATAATAATAATAATAATTATTAAAAAAACCGATTAAGGCTGTGCTGAAACTGTATGAAAATAATAGGAATAACATTGAGACACTTTGAGTTATGGGAAACGTTGTTGAATATGTAGTGGCTAAAATAAATTAAATAATCGATACTTTTTTAATATATTTCATTTTTCCCAAGCCACATAGCCATGCCGGAGGAGGCACGAGGTGTTGTTTCAGCTGAGAAAAAAGGACAGTGAGTATCAAAGTATGCTACTGTAAGTATTAGCTTAGCAATTCCATGAAAGCCAAAAAAGATGACATGAAGGCCAAGGATGTAAGAATTTGTTTAGTGCACGGTCACTGTCATGGGAGCATGCTCTTTGGGACAGAACATGTCAAGATTTTCTTACTTAAGCAAGGACATGTCCTGCAAAAGTTAAACCACAGCATGGCTCTGTCATGATTCTCATTAAGGACATCAAGAATCTGGGAAGCCGATGTTTTCGGACTCCCATCCCAAGTGTGAGAATTTATTGAGTTAGAGAGGGGGGAAATACTCAAGAGGTAATTGCATCACTGCGTGAAATATTTAACCATGGAGAACAAACAAGGATAAAGTAACCCATTATTCAAAATTTTGAAGTTACAATATGGTTTTGTGAACAAATATTTTGAACTGCCTGCCTCCAAATACATTAGTGATGAACGCTTCTAAAAACCATCTGATATCTACTCCCCTTGGCACCATATCCTCAAATATAATACAAATAAGAACAAGACCCCCCTCTTATCTTTCCAATTAGTGTTTTTCCCTTCCTGTCAAGTTACAATTATGGACAGTGATACGTTTCTATACTATTTCTAGCTAGTTGAAAAATGGAAGAACAAAATAGAATCAAATTATACATTGAAGTATTCTGATGAGCACAGCTGTGCAAGGGTTTCAAAAGCATTTTCAAACTCCCAGCTTAGTCACCCTGGCAAAGATTGCTGCAACCGGCTTCCTGCCAAACCCTTTTAGATCATGAAAACCTCTTTCTTCATTGAATTTCTTTTGGTTCTGGATCTTTGCAAGCCTGGTCAGTTTCGCTAGAGGAAGCATTCAGTATGACGTTGAGGCTATACCCGAGCAATTGGAGAAAAGGGAGGGTTAAGCACGTAAGATTGCTTGATCCCTTCCACTTTCTTGGATGCTTTCCTTTTCTCCTCCTCAGTGACTGATTCAATGAAGAACTTCACTTCCTCCTCCATAAGCATTTTCAGTGAATTGCAATGTGATAACCGATTGCCTCTTTCCTCTCCAGTCACACCAGTGGCTTTTGTACCATGCAATACGGCAACACAGATGGAAAATGCTTGTAATGTGGATAATTGTGCATGGAAATCAACAGCATACTGACCCTCTTCAAGAACAGTCATGGTCATTGCTGGTATATTATTCTCTTTCATTCCCTGCACAAAAATCAGAATCTTGTTATAGGTAGGAACTATGGAGAGACTAATTGCATGATTCATATTACCAATAAAGCAAAGTTGCCCGTATTTGGGGCATAGATTCTTTTATCCAAGTGTAAGATTTCCATTTTATCCATGTCAGCAATGTAAAACATCTTCGAGTATGAACTAGGAAACTTACCTGAAGAAAAAGTTCCAAAGGCCGCTGATTATCCAAGAGTGGTTCGTCTTCAGCACATTGGATGCCTGGATTGCCAAAAACTGTAAGGGGACAGGCCATATCCCAGCCACCACAGTCACAGCCTCCACCAGATCTCCATCTTTCAAGCAATGAAGAAGGACCCCGACCATCACCCCTTGGCAAACTATGTTTTCCAGTTGGAATCACCACCTTCACCTTCTCTTGATTTTCTTCATCACGGATAGTTTTCATCCTTTGCTCGCCAACAGAAAGGTTGAGCAGATTCGAATGCATTTTATCACTACCCTTGTCCCCCCTTTTGTATTTCAGGCTCTCTCTCTTTGCAAATGGGAGTTTAATAACAACGGCTGCTATTTCGAGGTCTGGATGCAAAACTGCAGCTGCCCATGGATAAGGATTGGAAGAATCAAGGTCGCCTCTATCAAAAGCATGTTGAGGTTGATGTTTGAACTTCGCTGCATCAGAGTTGCCATCCATCTCATGACTTCCACCAACCAAGCCTGGTTTGGCACCTATGTCAGGTCTAACTCCAGGGGATTCTTCAGTAGAAACTCTTTGTCTTGCATGGACATTATCGTACAACACAAACTCTGTCACCAGAGAGTTGTCAAAGTTCCCCCCATCTTTTAATTCTGAACATAAATAACATGAAACTTGCATCTGCCCCACCACCGACGATTCCTTATTTCCATCACTCAACCCCCGTCCTGTGGCGTTGCTCTTTTTTCTATTAGAAATGGAGTGAAATGTATAGACCCAGTTAAATGCATTATTTGCTTTCCATGTCTTAGCCACCAGAACTTCTTCAGGGCGATTCAATGAGAACTCGAAAAAAGGCACCCCGTGCTTAATTTCCATCTTCAGACAACCATGTAGGTGAACTGGTGAACACACTACAGCTGAATGATGGTGATCTTTCTTGACATTCTGAGAACCAAAATCTGATTTCTGAGCTGTATGTGAAAATTCATGGAACAAAGATCTCCGAAATGTCTGATTCCTTCCCATGTTTGACATCCCAGTGGTTTCGGCATCACTTGGTTCAGGTACATGACAAAACGGACTGCGGATAGACTTTGATTTTGTGAATGGATCGAACATCTTTCGGATGGGACTAAATTGGGACTCTGAGATGGCTCGAGTAGAGAAATCGCTTTCTGAAGAACAAGGTGAACAGGGCATTTCTACCTTAGCACAGACTGATTGGTGGAATGTCAGAGCTGTATCTCTTTCCAGAAGTTCATTTCCATCATTTAGTGGACCAACCACCTTTTCGCATTTGAAGTTTGGATTCCCAATCGAGTCACTCCGTACAGCTCCAACAGAATGTTTGTCTCTCTTATCCAAATTTGGACAGATTTCAATGAAGTCATCTGATGAGCGTGGTTCTACACAAGGTCTTCGAACAAACTTAGAATTCGAGTTTGAGTTTACAGAGCTTGCAAGAGATCTCTTCGGCATGCTCTCTTCATCTAAGCTACACAGAGAGTCAACAATCCTGAAAGAAAATGAGGTGTCACTAGCACGGGAAAGTTCAATTGTTCTCCTCCCCCCATTAGAACCCATTTCCTTCGTTCTCCTTACTTCTCTGGAGCTTTGATATATGGAGCCTCGCTTCAGCTCTATGTTACCTTGTAGACCGACAGGTCTAGATGGAACATTCTTACAAGAGGAACTACGGTAATGACGGAAGCTAATGTCAGTGAAGCCCTCCTTCATCCTCAAAATATCATCTTTACGTGTGAGTTTGCCATTTGCATTTCTCTTTTCTGCTTTTGAGCAACGTCGATGCGGAAGAACAGTATTAGGACTCAGATCTGAGGTGCTACTCTTCTCAGAATCCAACTCCATCTCCAGTTCCATTAATAGATCCACAATCCTAAGAAAGAACAAATCCAAAATAAGAAGAAAAATATGTTAATATCTGAAGAAGCCAAAAAACAAAAGACCCAGCAATGCGATAGTAGCAATGTCTGATTATAAAACTCACAGTACCCCCAAAAACAAGAAATAGAAGCCAACTTATCTGACAACTAAACGTTGCCAGAGACCGATAGTATTAATAGAGAATCAATAAAAATTATCAGCATTTAAGAGGATTGTTTAATTGTCATCATATGCATTTATTTTTACACTAAATTTGACATCCAGCTACAAACAACAAATAGCTATCTGCTTCCAAGTAAACTGTACAAATCACACATGAAACGGAAAAACAGACAATAAAAAATAGCCGCCTAGTAAGAACTTATCAAGCCAGCACATTCTCATTTACAAATACCAATCTGCTCACTTTAAAGTTTAAAGAGCCGTCTCTGATATTCTAATTTTGAAGAGCTAACGCAAAAGTTGAAGAACTATTATGACGACCTTAAAAAAAAAAATTACTTCAAAAAGCATGCTCCCCATTTGATGATTCCTAAGTTTGAGATCACAAAAAACCTCAAAAGAAACTAACTTTGATGATCCATAAAACTGAAAAACTTGAATTAACAAGGAATCCTATGATCTCTATAAATTTAACTCCCCAAAAGAGTAAAGTTGCAGACATGAAGGCTGCATACAATTATTAGCAACAACTTTATCTTCACTTGCATTCTAAGCCAAAGAAAAAAAAGAAAAGAAATGTTGAGAAAAAAACGAACTTGAGGAAATGCCATACCCCACTGGATCTCACGGCTGTGAATTCAAAGAAAAACCCAGCAACAAGTAGCTGTAATCATATCCTTCCAATCTCTTCAAGCTAAAGCCTTTTATCAATAGAAACAAAAAGGTCAAAAAAACAATCCTTAAGAACAGTCAGCAATGACCCCAAAGAGTGTTTACACTCTCAAAGTATCAACAAAAGTACAAAAGGAAAAGAAAACAAGAAGTAGACCAATGACAGTAAAGCATAATAAACACAAAAAGTGGGAGAGAGGGGAAGAGTGCATGCCTTGGTTTTAGTTACAGAGAGAGTGTAATGTGTCTTTGTTTCTATAGAATATAGAGTGGAGTCTCACTCTCTCGCCCACTCACGTGACAAAGGGTTGCAATGAGAGACAGAGAGCTGCAAAGCTTCTGCGCATGTCTACTAAAAAAGCCATCTTGTGTTCAAGTCATGATTTGCAGCCTAGCTATGTTGTTGCCTGTGTTTCTTTTTGTGCTTTGCTTTGTTTTGTTTTTGCCTTTACTTTTTTGTCTGAATTATATGGCCAGTTTTAGATGGGGCACTCATGTATGCAAAGACATTTATACCCTTATTTAAAAGCGGAATTCATTTCTTGGGTGAGGGTGATTCTGGTTATTTGGATGTGTTTTCAATTTTAAGAAGGCAGTTGAATTTTATATGATAAAATTATAATATTTTTTATTATTATTAACATGGATATTAAATTAGTTTGCGCGTACTTGATTAATCTTACAGGTATACTGAAGTTAACAACCATGTAATTTTTCAATGGCTATCATATTAGCAAGTTTTTCTTGAATACATTAGTGAACATATTATTTACCTTTATTTTATATATAAGTGTATAATTTTCTTTTTCATTTCTCCTTCCTTTGTATACGATTTTTTAAATAGAAGTAACTTAAAGTGGTACTAATTAAATATATGGATAGTTTATGTGTAAATATATTTATATTTTAATTAATAAATTTTTGACATCTACTGAAAATTAAACACACGTAATCTATATTGTCACGCATGCATATACAAATAGGGAAATCAAGATATTTATATCAAGCTAAAATATAAAATATGAGGAAATTTTAAAATTAAATACATTGAATTATAATTTTCTATAAAGGTTTATTGTAACAAAATTTTATTAAACTAATAGAAAGTTCATATCATAAACTTTAGTTTAAAATACATATTAAATAATTTTCAGTAAATATATATAAAAAAACCCCAAGAAACCCATTTCCTATACTAGATTAACCCATGTCACTATAGAAGTTTTATTATTTGATTCTTTATTATTTTTCAACCAAGTCTTTTTTTAATAAAATTACAAAATCAAATGATACATTATTATTTTTTAAAAAAATTAATAATATTAGCATTTTTATTATCATTTTTTAGAATATTGTTTTGTTATTCTTCACTGTTTATCTTTTATGAATTTAATCTTAGATTCATGACTAGACTGGTTTCAAATATTAAGATGAATTAATTTTTTTTGTTCTTTAATTAAAAACTGATCTTAGTATTTCTTTTATTTCTTTTAAATTGAGTTATCATGATCTTGTGTCCATGGTGGTGAGATTAGAGGGTTAACTTGTATAATTTTTTCCATTATTTTCTAATTATTATTTTTTTAAATGAAAATCAAGAGGGTTAACTTATTACTTAGGAGTGATATATTATACCTGGGGGAGCATACTACTAATTTTTTTAATTAAAATGAGACGGTGTGCCGGATTCACTGTGACATCTTATTATCTTATCGTTTTGGGAATAACATATATCAAGACAAGATGGCGACTACATTTAATTTTAGCTGTTTCGAGTAATTAAACTAATAATTGGTATTAGAGTACCAAAATGCAGGTCTAATTCTACTGTAATTACAACTAAGTCCTCAACGTCTTGAAGCTGTGAAATTGTTAGTTGGCATGAATGGCCATCTGCAAGGAGCAAACTTCCAATATAGCAAGTAAAAGAAAACAAAATTGGAAATCATAAGCAAATTATTTATACCATTTACAAGTGGCTCGAGATTCATGGAACTGGTTCTTAAACTCTCTTCTCCTGTGATTACTACATCATATGGATGAACTAAAGTTTAGTTGAAGTGGTCCTAGACGTAAATAAAGTGGTCCGAATTGATGTAAAAACCTGCATCCAACATTCTTGAATTGAATGGGAAGAATTATTAATTTTTCTCTCCAGTATACTCCATGGATTTTCCACAAGTTCGAGAACACAACGATTTGTTTCAAGGCATTCAAGTCCCCAGCAACGTGTGTATAGTTCATGTGATACCCCCCATCTTGTTTTTTTTTAAATAATATGCTATTCATGTGATAATTGATGTAATATAGAGCATCAAAATCTACAGACCAGTTAAATTCACTCCGTCAAGGTTAAATATACTATTAATCAATGAATATAGCAGATATCATCTCTCTCTCTCTCGCTCTCTCTCAAAAGTGCTAAGCTAAAAAGCTCATGTAAGAAATAGCTCATGCGCGTGCATGCCTAGAGCATATCACTTCGAAGAAAACATAATGGAACCTCCACGCACTTGAACAATAGAGTGCTTGAAACCTAAAGAACGGCTCACAAGGATGATTGGTATTTTCTTTCTCTCTTTCTTGCCGCCCGTGCAAACCAACAAGAAGATATTTGCAACGCTCATTTTGCCAGAAACCGTACTATTCCGAATAAAGTTTATCCATTTCGGCAGAGATCCAAATAACTTCAGCTATTTCAGTAACTATGCATTTATATAAAATTGATTCAAGAACAAATCGAGACTTGCTGTCATTAGGTACAGATAACTTCTATCCTGCAGTGATCAGGTAGAACTCCTAAGGTCAGAAGTATTACTAACATAATCCTACTCCTGTACAGCAACTCTTAGTTAATTTTTAGATAACTATACTTGGAACTTCAGGAATGTGCAAAACTATGCATAACCCACTAAGGACATCTGCACAATCAAGCAAATTCCTGGCAGTGTTTATTATTCAGCATTCTTTTGAGTTTCAGAACTCTCTTCAACCTTGACCTTGCTAAATGATCTCTGGTTTTCCAACACGGGCATGTATGGTTCACTTGTTTTCTTAAGGAATTCAGTCGCCTTATCAGATTCACAGGGACTCACTAGCTTCTTCTCAACCTCATCAAACTTGGCAGTTGCCCATGGTGCAGTGCCTACACTTCTGGCAGAATTCGGGGTGTCTATTAATAGCATAGATACCTCATCCCTGGATGCATACCAGGAATTGCCACACGCAATGCACTCCAGCTGAAAAAAAATACCCTGAAAGTTAACTGACTTAAATATGGCAGTTCATTTACATGGACAATTCCTTCTAGCTATTGGAGATTGCAATTCAGAGTTGTATTATAGTCCAATCATTCAAAATAACACAGTTTGTTTGTCACGTTAATGTTCTCGATGACCCAGTTAAGACGTCATATCAGTAGAGAGATGGAAAGGCATGCATTGTCTTACATAAACATTTTTTAAGATTTGATGCTTCCATGGAAAATGGCTTGTGGAGTACAAGTTGCCAAGGGAATTTGGCAGAGCCAAGTCTTCCGGCACAGATGCCCATTGAGATTACATGCTGCTAATGCAAAGTACATAACCTTATTGGATTGGGGACTAGCACTACTGGCAACGAGTTTAAGAAGACATAGCTATCAAACACGAATATCTGCAAGCTAGCTTAGCAACTGAAAGAGTAGCAAGCATTATAAAGCCAACTTGTTAAGGTCCAACAGAAAGGCAAACCCTAGGAAGTTCCAACTGATAATCCAAACATGCAAATTGGTTTTCAATTCCGTGTCTGGTCCCAGTAATCATTGAATATAACAAGACAAAGAATACGGAGAAAGAAAAGGAAAGATTTTGATAAAAAGGAGCTACTGTTCTTCAACATATAAGCAAACGATTTATACAAGAGAATAACTTGTGGTTTTTATTTTCTTTTTTATGGCAACAGACAGTTAACATTTTGTCTGTTGAACTTATTGCCTTCTGAAGTTGTTCACTATCATAGATCACCAATGGAAATCTGAAATGCAATCTGAGTTACCATGGTCAGCAAAATTTTGACTTGCAAGCCAATATTTCATATGGGGATTTAATAAATGCACAAGAAGACTGAACAAGGACTACCAATTAATTTACCAGACACGGAAAAGCAGATGAGACCAGGTGTCTACAACTTGGCTGTATGAACATATTATGCAACTGTGCATGAAATGCATCTCTAGAGTTCAAAATATTAGCACGTCTAACATGTCACTTTATGCATTGGGTGCTTGCACCCTAGCTCGTTAGATGTAATACAGTCAGAAAGGCAATGCAACATGCTAAATATTTGAAATTAATGTCAATCTAAAAAATAATAGCAAGTAGAAAAAAAGGTTCGGGTGTGAAGAAAACCTGGTAGCGGGCTCCATGTCCTGCTTGGATTACATCCCTTAGTCGCACTTTAAACTCGCTGCATCTTGAGCAACGAGCATCGGTCATCTGATACACAAGCAAACAGGTTAGCCAAGCAATGAGCACAAGCACCCATCCAAGTGTACAGCCAAAAAATCTATCCAACACCTCAAAGTTAAAACCAAAGTGTGGCAAAAAGAAGCAACCTGCATGCGCTCTGACTCATCAGGCTCCTTCTTTGCAGTTTCCTCAGCTGTTAAACCCTCCTGCAGATAAGTTTGTTAATTCATACAATTTATAACATTTGTACATATTCCAGAACAAGATCATAATAGCAGAAATAATCAAAATAATGTCAAGCAGGCAGATATAGAGCTTATACCTTCAACTCATTTGGTGACATGTTCAGCATTTTTGAGGGTTCCAACTCTTTGTTTAGAAGACGGCGGGCTAGAAATGCATTATTCTGCCAAGAATAAATGGAAAACATTTTAGGTAAAGAAGATTGGTATCAATATCCTCAGCAAAAGAAGGTGGCATGCTCAGTCAAAAGTTGAATACTAAACACCATTAGTTTGAAAATTCATCTTGTTCCACAGCAAAGTCTTAATCATGTGAATTTGGACCATACTCCACACCCTATGATCAATACCGCTTAAGACAATCCTACTAGAATGCTTAGTTTTCCCTTTAAAAGCATTTCACCAAATGCTTTTGATAAATTTCAATCTTTCATTTAAATACGCCAGTAAATACATATGTATTAGCACCATTGATATTCAGAGTATGCTTGTTTTCTCTTTTAAAAACCATTTCATTCACATGCAAACAGGAAAAACTTCAATAGTTTATTTTGTTTAACAGCTTAACACGTATATACGTGCATCACTAATATACAGATGTAAAGAAAAAGCAACTACAGTCCCTCAACATGACTGACATCTTTTATGAAGACTGAACTCAACTCCATTGCACCTTTATTCCCATACTGAGCAGAAGGGAAGAAGAGTATCCACATGGGGTGAACCCCCGGAGAATAACAACCTTGATAGAGAGTGAGAGCAAGACTAACCTTGAGGTTGAATGCTAGCTGGCGCAGCTTTTGATTATATTTCTGAAAATCAGAGGAAAGAGCATCATGTGAGGCCTTCTCAAGAGCACTTACTGCAGGAACAGCTGCATCCAGCCAGGGAAAAGACTTGCCAACCTGTCATTTACAATTAGAGCACTAGAGTCAAAACATCTTCAAGATTGTCAAATTTCCATCTCTAATCTCCTCCTACTAATCAAGATACAAAAAATAGAATTCAATGTCATATGCCAAAGCTAAGTGCAAAAACTCATTATACACCTTTGCACTATTTTCTTCGGATCCATTTGCAGCTCCCTGGGACTTCTGCTCTTTTTTATGGTCACCACCATCAGAACCACCTTTTAGCTTACCATCATCAAGTGTGCAGTTAGGAGAACTGCACATATATTGAATACTCTGAAGAAGCCGCTCCAACCACTTGTCTCGAAGGGTATCTCCAGTCAGGGCATCAAACTTTACTAAGATGGCATGATATTCTGAATCATTACTTGGGCAGCTTCCTGGTGTTTCAGCTTTTAAATTATCAGGTCTGCCAGTTGCTTCTTCCTCCCTGGTCACATCAAGAGGTGAAACATTCTTTCTCCTCAGAGTTCTTTTTGCCTTTACTGGATCTTCCTGTTCAGGAGCAGCAGTGGGAGCATCTTCAATTTCAATGTCAGGAAGGTCTCCCATCCTTGATAGAGTTTTCTGAACAAGAAGATCAATCCCGTGCTGTTTATTATATTCATAATCCTTGTCAGTAAGCTTCCAAAGCTTCCTCTCCACAGTGTCATACACTTTCTGGACAATAAAGCCAGGATATTGTTTGCGATTTGGCAGCTGTTTGTGAATTGGGACAAAATGCACAACACACTTGTGCATGACAGACTCTGCTGGAACCTCATCATGATGAAAACTATAAAAGAGCTCTCTAGTATCACGTGACTGCCAGCTTCCACCACCTTTTCTCTCAGCTTCCTCAGGGCGATAAAACCACTGCCCAGTGACCATCATGCTGCCGTGCTTAGTTTGAGAAATATCCTATCAACAGAATAACAATTCCATTGGTCTCAAAGGAAGGTGATGACAGAAATCATACATACTAAATACAAAATCAAAACAATCTGAATGGTTTACATCATCAAGATGAAATGACTAAATGAGTCCTATGTTCACCAGGCAGCATATGAATTATGTTAAATAGAACAAACTCAGTCAGCAACAGAACTACAATGAAATTGGCCAAACAGTGTGTACTTAAGAATCTTTTACCAGAGAGATCCATGAAATAATAAAATGCGAGACAACAATTTACGAAATTAATTTCCAATTCGGCGTGCAATAGAAGTTTATCGCATGCCCAAAAGTGAAAGAAAATAAGTTGGAATATGAATAATTAAATCGCCGAGGTATGCAAGCCACGTCCCATTTCCAACTAGTGGTTGGGAAATAAAAAATGAAAAGAAATGAACAGACAGAAATACATTAATATGGAATAACAGGGTCTTCTCATAAGCTTGAGTGTAAACAAAAAGATGCTCCCATTTAAAATATGATAGGACCAAATTCCCAAACTTAATTGATGTTCAGAATTTATCACCGTTTCATTTTGGAAATATTTTAGTATATCACTCATGTGTTCGGATATATTTTAGAATATTATTCATTTAAGCCCATCACCTATTATTTAGTAAAGGGTCGACAGCATATCATACTATTGTGAAATCTGTCAAAACATAACTGCTCATCATTAGAATCAAACATCACCAAAATATTATTGATTTCAAACCAGTACAAAATCTGTGCATGAACTCCTGAAAATTTGCACAGTTAACACAAAAAAATTCTCATTATCAAGGAAAACAGAAAATCAATATTTTGCTTCACCACCAAGCCATCCATCATTAAAGAGAAAATAATGAATGATAAAGGGTAGGAGGAAAAACCACATGAAATTCAAAATAGGATATCCATGCATGAGATACAAATCCACCAAATATGATACAGAACACATGAGGAATTAAAATAACAAGTAATTCCATGAGTTACCTTGATAATTGCCACATAAGGTTTTTGCTCTTTATCTTCAGGAACTAGAAGGACAGGATCCTCCTGCAGAATAGCCAGAGGAAAAACAAATAAATAACCACGATGATTCATTATATGACAATTAGGGAAGAACAGTAAAAACAACTATGATTCCATGAAGTTCCTCAAAACCACAGCTGCATTTACTGATTAAATAGGGCTAGAAAAACAGCTGACAGCTTAAATCTTAAAATGTACAATTGTATACTTCCTTCAAATTTTGCAGGAGCAGAAACAGCACCAATAGCTAAACTGATTGCCAGCAACAAACCAATATTACCAAAATATGGTTACAGCAAACCCCAAAAGCAATCAATCAAAACATATGTATAATCCTAGATTCCAGCAAAGCTTCTCAAAACGATGAATACATTAGAATCAATAAATCAAATAGTGCATAACACAAAAAAAAGAATAAAGAATCTAAATTCCACCAACCATCATCATTTCAATTTCTTGTGATTCTGAACAACAGCCACATTAAGCCTGTCACTGGACTTTACAAGTCATTCTCCTTCCCCAATTCTTTTTAGCACACTCAAACTCCATAATCTAATCAACTAAAATAACCAGGTGCAGAACAAAAATCAAGGGATCCATAAAGTAAAGCACACAACAGCTCAACAAAATAACAAAAAACAAACACAAATTCAATCTAAGCTTGAATGTTCCCTGTTTTTGTCAGAGCCGAGGATAACCTAGGCCAAAGTGTTTCCAGAACTAAATCCAGCATATATATCTATCCCGATCACAAACACAAACTCCACTAAACCCTTCAAAAACCAAAACTGATGTCAAAACACAAGGCCGAAATTTAACTAAACAAAACATACTTAAAAACCTTAAATCCACCAAATAAACCTCCCAGACCAATCAAAACCAAACGGACAAAAATCCCCTATTAAACCCCAAATTCACCATGCCTGCCACATTCACAAGTTCAAATAACTTCTAGCGAACAACCAAAGTGCTAAAACAGCTAAAACAATGCGAAGAATCATTCAAAGAACAAAACCAATTGGCAAAATTAAAGCGCAAAACCTAATCTTTCTCCAAAAATTGTAGCTAAGAAAAAAACCCTAATTACACTAATTAAAATAAATAAATAACTCACGAGCTCATATCGATTCCCATCAAACTCGAAAGCATCAAAATGAGTTCTCCTCCCTCTCCCTTTCCCCGAAACCCTAGTCAATACCCCAGCCGGCTTCGCATCCTCCTGCGGCACCTCTTCCACCTCTACTTCCTCCTCCGATTTCTCCTCTCTTACTTTCTTCCTCGGTCTCCCTCTCCTTCTCGTCACTGCTACTTCTTCTTCTTCTTGAAGCTCTATCTTCTTCCTCTTCCTCTCCATCTCGCTGTTGTTTACAGGCTTTGTCTTTGTTAATAATGACGGTGCCTTTGGTGGCGCCTCCTCTTCTTCATCGCTGGTGGAGACTTGAGCGAATCTTCGGTTTCCCATTTTATTTTGATTTATCCGGTGAGTTTGTTGCTGCAACAAGACTTGGTTTTTGCGGTGGTGCAGATAAGTATATCCAGGCCAAGCAAGGAGGAGTTAGCCGTTGGATGCTTTGTATAGGAAAGATGACGATAACACCGAAATGGTCTTACAATTTAATTAAATTACATCTATCCCATGCAATCACATTGTCGGCAAACCAAGAATGTCTAGTCAACGCTGCTGGTATTATTAAAAAAATAGGACAAACATTTCCGCATTCTTGTTACGGTCTTGGATTTTGACTTTTTTCAATTTCATTCAATTTGCTCTTAATCATCTTTTGTTTTTTCAATTATATCCTTAATTAAAACATTTTAGATCTTTAATTTAACAATTTATTGCAAATTCATCATTGATTCTCATAATTATACAATTTTGATCAATTTAGCTCTTAATTTTGATTTTTTTATTTTAATAAGTTTTTAATTGAGTTCTTAATTTGATCAAATGATTCAAATTCATGGTTGCCTCTTCAATTTTTCTAATTTAGAAGGTCAAATTAAGTCTTTTTTCTTTGATTTCTATTCAATCAAATTCTCAACTGTTTTTACTCATTATCGGTCAAATTTCAACCTCGACTATGTTTTTTATTTTTGTATTTTTAATTTGTCTTTGTATTTTTTGTTTTTGTTTTGCATTTTCATGTTTTCAAGATTTTTTGAGACAAAAATTAAATAAAAAATGATTAAAATTAACTAAAATTACTGAGAAGATATTTAAAAATAAAGGGTCAAAAATTGAATTACAACATCCTCCATGTATGATTTCATGCAAATAAAAGCAAAACTGAACATATGAATCAATATCAATATCAAGTGCAAATATAAAATAGCAAAAAATAAAGTTTGAGAGCTAAAATAAAATTAAAAAAAAAACTATAAAATGATTAGTGTTGTTCACGTTGATTAGACCATGTGAGAAGGGAAGTAGTAACATAAAACAAAACTAGATGGTTTGGGGCCTGGGAGAACAAAACAATTTAGGAGCAAACAATTGAAGCAAACATGAAGCTAGGAAGCAAATGTAACGGATAAAAACAACGGGATAATGCAGAACGAACAAAAGCCTAGAATTTCATAAAATCTCCCATTCTCTACTGAAAATAAGGACGTTGCAATCGGATGACTAGAGTAACCCCTTGTGATTCTTGCCCCCTGTATTAAACACAAGAATGCCTGTCCTACTTGCATAACTCTGGATTAGTCAAATCAATTATGTTCATTGCTGTCAATCATTTCATTCTTTCTTTTACTTGATGTCCTAAGTTATTTTAGCACCTATTGCAGCAATATGCCTTTTGGATTCCTCTGATTACTCGCATCCTAATCTATTTTTCTTTCACAGAACATTGGGAAGAACAGAAATGCTAGTTATGGTCTTTGTCAGTTATTTTCCAGAGCTTCTGCTCTACAGCATCATAAATTTGCCGGACGATAAACCCAGGATGTTTTCTGCAATCTGGAAGCTGCTTGTTGGCGGGGATAAAATGCACCACACACTTGTGCATTACACATTTTGCTGGAACCTCAACATGATGGGTACTGTAGAACAGCTCCCTGGTATCACGTATCTGCCAGTTTCCACCACCCTTTTTCTTAGCATCTTCGGGGTGATAAAACAGTTGTCCAGTGACCATCACCATACCATCAATGGTCTGAGTAATGTCCTGTCATCATGATAACAGGCATGTTGGTTTCAATGGAAAAGGATGATATGGAAGTTGTTTATGCGCTAAATATAAAATGAAGGCAAGCTCAATTATGCGCTAAATATAAAATGAAGGCAAGCTCAATTAATTCACTTGAAAAGATTGGGAGAAATTTAGATCGGTTGACAATCAGTTGCTTATCATTTATTAAAGACATCCAAGCATGCCAGCAACGCATGAATTGCAATATTTATGCAGAACAGTTTCATCCCTACAAACAGAGAATCATGTTTATGCTTTAACACTAGCTTATTTAGCATCAAAAGCAAATACGAGGAACAAAGTGAAAATGAAAAAATGTGCAAATATCCAATTTAAATATGAATGGCATAAGTGCGTGTCCACCAGATGGGTCAACGAACAAAAAAAGAGGATCAATGAGAAGCCTATGACACACCACAAAGCAATTCCAAGCAATTACCTTGATAATTACAATGTCAGGCTTTTGCTCTTTAGTTTCAGGAGCTAGAAGTACAGGATCTTCCTGCAGAAAAGCAAAAGCAGAAACTGAGAAATATAATTCGTTGATGACATGAACAATTAAAGAATATATAAAAAAAAAAAAGCAAATGCAACCATGATTCCACCAAGGTCTCAAAACCAGCGTGCATTCCCACATCAAATTTAAACACACAAACAGTTGAAAAATTAAAGTTCAAATTGTCCAATTAGCTAACCTAACTTCACCTCAACAAACTCGACACACTAAATAAGGGATTTTTCAAACATTAAAACCCCGGATGCAATCAATGAAACTAACTGCAGTCTCATTCCAACATAGCAGCTCAAAACCACTGCTGCATTTGAACCAGTAAATCAAAGAAAACAGGTAATTCGAAGACAAGAAATGAGAAATCTGAATACCATAAAAAAATCAATTCCTTTTCTTGTAATAGTACATTTTCTTCAAGCCACTTCAAGTTCAAGCTAGGGAGACTTCGCCCCGCTTTTTCAGGCCCTCACGCAAACTCCAAATTCTTACGAATACAGGTCCAGAATAAAAACCACATTGATAAAGAAAACAGATCAAACATTAGATAGCCAAAAACAAACAGGTACAGCCTTCGCAACACATGAGAATGAAACAACTGACATTGAAAAGCTCTAAACTTTCATATCTTCCTCACTTATTTTGAGCAAGCAACAAACCTAAACCCAATTCCCTCCTGATTTAACAACAAAAAAAAAATTAAAAATAACCTCCAGCACTCAATAACAAGCACAAACTCAAAAGCCCTTCAACAAAGAGACCAATAGCAACTAGATATCCAAGGCGAGAGGTTAACCCAAAAAATTACTTAAAACCCCAAAATCCCACCAAGAAAAAGTCAAAAAAGCTAGCAAACCAAACGCAAGACCCAATTTCTTTCCAGCTTTAACCCTAAACACACTGAATAAAAAAACCAAAACTTTCAATTCAAACACAAAACGTCGAAACCCATTCATGTTGTCAAGAAAAAAATCACTCACAATAGTGTAACGGTTTCCGGAAAACTCGAAAACCTTGTAGTGACTTTTCTTCTCGCTTCCTTCTCCTGAAAACCTAACTCGTTTCCCAACCGGTTTGGGATCCTCCAGCGACGCCTCCTCATCCTCATCCTCTTCTGGGGGAAGTATCTCACCCTCTTCATGTTCATTTGACATTTCTTCTTCCTCTTCCTCTTCGCTCGTTGAGATCTGCGCGAATTTTCGGAGTCTCATTCTCTGATTCTCTCCGCAATTTGGCTGCCGCCTGGTGTTGCGCCACTGTTCCCATTTCAAGAGGATTTGACCACTTGGGGCCTAGGAGGAGAGTAAATTACAGAAATGACATGAATGTAGGGATTTGACAACTGTTTCCATTACTAGAGCACGTAGTCATGAAATGTAAAATATATCCTTTTAATATATTTTTTTAAAAAAAAACATTTTAAAAAACAATGTAAAATATTATCCTCGTTGAGGGAGATTTTATTGCATTGGTGGTCAGTATTTGTGCAGTATCTGCAGCAACCTGATGATGCAGTTGCTGAAGGAAATTGAAGATGAGTTTTTGCAAAGGGACAGAGAAAAAGAAAAGAGTAGGACAACTGAACTGAGAATGGAAGCATTGCTGACGGCTTTCTTCTGGCTATAATCTTGTCAAAAGCCATGTTTTGGTAAGATAGTTTTCATTTTCATCCTCTAATTAAGGTGGAATGTATTAGATAGTGTTGTTGGTTCTTAGATAGTAAGGTTTATTTGTTCTCTTCCAGAATGGAGTCTATTTTACATACCCCAGCCATTTCCAGTATGGTTGCTTCACGAAATCAATCTTTAATCTCACCTCAAAGGTTTATTTAATTTTTTTACGAGAAAAAATACTAACAATATCTGAATAGTTTTTTTTATTTTTATTTTAAAATAATCCACCCGGCAGAACAACAATCTAGTAACCATCTACACAGAGTACCTTGGTGAAAAATTGAAAAGCATTAAAGCCCAAACTTCTATGTTGCTAACGAAAATACAGAAGTAAATCCAAAACTTTGTTTTGCTGGAACCTTTTCTTCCCTCAAGATTGTTTATGTTGCAGTAAAAACACAATTGGCCATGATCTTACCAGCAGTCTTCATTGTTAAGAAGATTTTTCTATTTTACACAAAACAATGGCTTTGTCAGGGTTTTAATTTTTCGACTCCTATTGTGCTCTTTTCTCCACAATTTCCTTCAGGCTTGTCCAAGATTTTCTCTTTCTTTTACTTGATGTGCTGACAGTGTTTTCAGCATCCATTGCAGCAGAATCGCCTTCAGATTGCTCTGGTTTTTTAGCTGATCTATTTCTCTTTTTCTTCGTGGCATCCAGCAGAGAAAATCTGCCGCTTGGGAGTGGAGTAGCTGGACTGCTTGTGATTGAAGCGCTCATGGATATTGCAGGTAAAGCTGTCTCATCAATCTTAATTATCTCGTCTGTCTTAACTCTTGGAAATGGAGTTGCTGGACTGTCTGTGATGGAAGTATCCACAGATATTGCAGGCAAAGCTGTCTCGGCTATCTTGTATATCTCATCTGTCTTAATCCTCGGAAATGGATTTGCTGGATTGTTCGTCATGGAAGTACCCAGAGATATTGCAGGCAGAGCTGGCCCGTCGATCTTAACTATCTCACCTTTGCTACTTGTGCCTTTCTCCAAGTTGGCAGACTTCTGAAGCACGGACTTGGTTGGTTTAGCTTGTGGCTTGGGCTTGGGCGGACATATTTCTTTCATGTGGCCTTTAGGAGTTCCTCTCTTTAGATTAATATGTAAACAGTGGTGGCATTTGTAGACGACATTATTCTTCGTCGAAGTACTAAATCTCTTGTGTCGACGCCTTGCCTTTGATTGATTCTTTTCAATTTGTGTTGTGCAGTTAAAGCCAGGTCGAAGAAATGTCCCGCACCTGCGAAACAAAGGATATCCAATTAGGATGAAAAAATCCTACTGATCATGACAAGATTGAATTTCAACAAAAAAAAAAGGGGAGGGGGTGTCAAGCAAATAAGCTCAGCTGGACCAGCTAAACCACATTTGTAAGATTATGCGTTCAACTAGAGACCGCAGTTGAAAGATTATGCATTCAAGTAGAACGCCATTTTCATACAAGCAGAAATTCGAGTCAAAAGTAATTGAATAACGCTGCTAACAAACGAGGAAGTCAATATCCATTGCAATGGCAAAAACAAGCACCATAGAAGCACACTGCTCTGCAACCACAGTGTGAAACTAGTGAAAAAAAATCCAATCTCAAGCCTATTTCGTAATCAAATGTTTGCACGATGACTTGAAAAGCTAACAATATTTCACAACCTACTAAGCAGTGTAATTTCTTCAGCTTAAGCCAGCGCGAATTCATCAGCAAACTTCTAATTCATCCATTCAAGTAAAAACAATTGCGTTGAACCCATATTAAAACACACAAGAAACAGAAACATAAAACATAAAAGTCTAAGAAACCGTTTTGCCAACACAATCAAGCTCAGACGTTTAAGACTAACCTCTGACACTGAAACAGAGCAGAAGGGTCAAGTGGGACACCCAAAGCCTCTGCAGAAGACGCAAACTGACGCCCAAAAAAGGCAGCAAGAGAAGGGATTGAAGCTTCTTCAGTAGCCCATGATGCAAGATTCTGCAAGTGTTCAAGTCTCAATAATGACCTGGGATTGTGATTTCCGCCTTTTGCACTCAGTGCGAAAGACTTGTTAGACGCTGTTAGCGTGTTCAGTGGTGGCTTTTTGCTGGCTCCCCCTCCTCCTCTCTTTCCCATGGGTTTGTTTCTTTTAAGAGTTTTATCGAACAGCTGGTAGAGGAAAACGGAGAGTAAGAAGATAGGGAGGAGCTTAGGTTTTTGGCCTGGATGAAGGAATAAAGGATTGTTGATAACGACGTCGTGTCAAACGTTATGGTGATTATTTCTGGGGACGCGTGTTTTTTTCTCCATAAAAAAACTACCCCGTGCACGTTTTGTTTTCAACCATTTCTACAAATTATTTGTGCAGGGATTTTTTAATAAATTGAACATGGGATTTGGATTTTGGAGCATTGGGGAGTTTTTGGTTTGATTTTAGCCCAAACTAATTATATTATTAATTTTCTTATTTAAGTTAATAAACATAAAAAAAAAAATAACAAAAAAATGTCGGTTATTAATTACTCGACATTGTAAATATAAGCTATTTGGTTATTAAAAAAAAACATTTTCAATCATGTTACGTGCTTCAGTAGAACAGATATACACGTGGATTTCAATGGTAAATATGAAAGGTTTGACACAACTGTTATCAAGCATCTAATTGTACTAGGATTAAGAGAGGTGGAGTCTAAATAAATACTCGTGTGCTTAAATTGAATAAATTTTATAGACAAAGGAATACTCAATTGTCTATATAAATTATGCAATTCTACAATAGATTCAAGCGTAATAAGAACTCACGAGGGATATTAATCAATATATATATATATTAAAAAAATTAAAACTCGCTTAAATTTATATTCATTTTAAAAGAAAGAGCCAAGAAGAGTCGAGACTCGCGGGCCTATAGCCCAACGTGTTTGAGCCACTATAATGAAGAGCCCAAGAGCATTGGTAGGGCCTTGGTTTTTCATTTTTAAATTTTTAATGTCATTTACTCTTATTTTTTTTTTTAAAAAAAAAGGAATAAGTTGTTGATATGTTGCTAGCCAAGATAGATGACGTATCGTCTGTAATCCTAAATTTTAGACACTAAAGTGGTGACTGAAAATCAGGACAGTGACATTTTTTATCAAAATAACCCATTTTAAAAGCTATTTTTACCTAAAAAAACATTACAATCACACTTATAACACCCAAAAATCATTTTATTAACTCCAAATACCTAAAAAATAGCCTAAAAACCCGAAATCAGACCGAGTTAGTTTTTATTTTCTTGACTTAGATCTGGTTTTTCATGCAATATGAAGGATTCAAACAACCACCACGAAGTCCCTTTCATCTCATAGAACTCATTGACATCAATAAAAACTACTTTAGTGGTTGAAAAGGCAATGAACAATGACATTCTCTCTCATCGTTGAAATCTAACAACCCCTCTCTCTGTTCTCTTTGACTGTAAATTAAAAAATAACACAAATAAACTTGTGTATCAAAAATGATTTTAAAAAATTTAAAAAAATCTAAATTATATAAATTATGTTATTTTCAAATACCAATGATCTAAGTATATTTTTCATATAATCTATGACATGTCATCTATGTCTGACCTTATTTTTATTTCAATCATATTTCTTTTAATTCCATTATTAATTAAGAAATTAGAAGTAATTTACTTTCAGATCAAATAGTATAAAATAAAACTTTTAGTAACAAAATAAATTATATAATCCCCCTGTATTCTATAGTCTATGATACAATAATAATAGTAACTGACGCGTGCCCAGCAAGCTGGACCCTTTTCTCCTTGTAAAAAAGTCTGGGTGTAATTATAAACCACAGAAAACAACTACCATTCCTTCAACAATAAGCATCACACACACTCGGAGATATTCACATATCCTTCCTTCCTCGAAGTATCTAGCCACTCCCCTCTCCTTCTCCAATCCCACCCATCGAATATTTAATCAACGATTACTTCACAGGTTCTTCATTCCCCCCTTTTCCACTCTAAAATTGATAAAAAAATTCCATAATTTAGAGGCTTTCTTATTTGTTGTGTATTAGCCTTCTGGGGTGAGTTTTTATCGGTTTTACAGCTGTTTATGTTGTTTCTTTGAGGTTTTAGATTGTCGGGGTTAATGGGCTATGCCTGGTTTGGCTTTTAAGCAAGCAAGTTGCTTTCTTTTTAGTGTAAGAAAGCTTTGCTTTATTCTGGTCTCTTTTTAAGGTTTTAGAGAATACTATTATTATAGGAATTTGTATAGCTTTCTATCTAAAAGTTCAGGTATTGAATTGATGTTTATTTGTGTAATTATAATTACTGCTGTGTAAATTTTAAGTTGTGTACGGTACTCTAGGGATTGAATTAGGGGAAATTTAGTTTAGATTCGAGTTGAAATTTGTTGGTGGGTTTGCCTATTTTGAGAACTGGTAAACATGGCGGATTCAGTTGCTGCAGCATCTCTTATTGGATATAGGCCACTGTGTGGGGGATTGTCTGTCAAGGATACTTCTTACAGGAGAAAGTCTTTGAGTAGTTGTCGGTGTCCGATAAAAGAAGCCGTGGGTAAAAGGCTTGTTTATTCTTCTCCTATGTTGCCAAGATTGAAAATTGATAGGTTAGTTAATACCTCAATTAAGGCTCTGGCAACAGAGCTCACGAAAAAGGTGTATTCATACAGGGAGGAAGAGAGAATACCACGGACTTGGAATTACCGAGTTGATACTGGTGTTGATAGAAAACCAGGTTTGTGGCCACCAGAGAACAGAGCGGATAATGCTTTGTTGCATAACCCCTTGATTCGACAAGAAAGGATGGGTTGCAGTTGGCTGGGTGCTATATTTGAGTGGGAGGGTGTGATAATTGAGGACAATCCTGATCTCGAGAGGCAAGCTTGGCTTGCTCTTTCCCGAGAAGAAGGAAAACCCACTCCTCCAGCTTTTATTTTGAGACGAGTAGACGGGATGAAGAATGAGCAAGCGATTTCTGAAGTCTTGTGTTGGTCGAGAGACCCGCCAGAGATGAAAAGAATGGCTACAAGGAAGGAAGAAATCTACCAATCTCTTCAAGGTGGGATATTCAGATTACGAACTGGCTCAAAGGAGTTTGTGAATATTTTGATGCATTACAAGATACCAATGGCATTGGTTTCCACGCGTCCAAGAAAAACTCTCGAGAGTGCAATTGGAACTGTCGGGATTGAAGGGTATTTCACTGCTATTGTAGCAGCAGAAGATGTTCACAGGGGGAAGCCTGATCCGGAGATGTTTATTTATGCAGCCCAGCTTCTAAACTTTATACCACAGCGCTGTATTGTGTTTGGGAACTCTAATCAAACCGTGGAGGCTGCACACGATGCTTTTATGAAGTGTGTTGCTATTGCTAGTAAGCATCCCGTGTATGAGCTTGGTGCTGCAGACTTGGTGGTGAGGAAACTAGATGAACTTTCAATTGTTGATCTGAAGAATCTTGCTGATATTGAATCGCCAGAATTTGGGCCTGTTGAGCTAGAGACGGAGCTGGAGCCTGAGGAGGATAATGATCGATCTACCTCAGCGGGAGTTGATGATATCTTCTGGTAACTCTTATGAATTGTACAGTTTATTTTGTGCTTTATCCAATTCTTGATGAAAATAGTTCCATATCGCCCCCCCCCCCCCTAGAATCACTGCAAAATGGTGAATCCCTTGCCGTGTAGAAGGGATAAAAAAAGATTAAAAGTAGAAAGAGGGAAATACAAGAAAAGGTCAAAAAAAGAAGGAAAAAAAAATGGTGGTCTACATTGGACTAGAATTACATTATGATGTATCACCCGTACAACGTATATAGTTGTGTTTTCAATAATTTGTTTGCGGTGCTTCATTCTGTTTCTGTTTGGACCTTTAGAATCAATTCAACTGTACGTATAAGAATCATTAAGATCATTGCTCAATGTTCCCCCTGTTGATCATATTGTTTAACAATTCTCAACAGCAGAATTGCTTAAGATGATCAGGTCGAGAGCCTGGTTTGTAACAATTGGCACGATTCCTTGGAGGTTGAAGTTGCTTCATAAAATCTTTGGTTTCTCAGAGGTCTGGGATGTTTGGCTGAGCAGTTAGACATCTGTAATATAATTGCTTGCCGCCGTTGTGCTCTAACCAAGGAACCAATGATTCGACTTCGAAAATTATTAGATGACTCCAGGTAAAATCATTGACAACATTATAGCACTAGCGTTTGTGGCAAAAGTGGCTCCTTTTGTCATGCTCTCAACAATTCTTTGGTAATTTTACTTGAAAGTTGGAATGGCGTCGTATTTGGTCTTCACAAGGCTGGGGATTCGGTTCCTGTTCTATCCGGTATCACTTGGTTCGGTCCGCGGTTTCTTTGTTACCATTTGGGTTCTAATCCAAAGGGGCCGATGACCAGCATGTTTTAGAGTCCCCGTTGACATTCCGACAGGAGAATGAAAAATAAGTTTGAGAACTAAAAAGTTAAGACATGATACTGTAAAAATTAAAAACTTTATGAACTAAATTATACCTTTTCACACCTTAAGAATAATAATAAAAAAAAAAACACATTATTCCAGTAAAGTCTACCATAAAAACCATAAACCAGTTAATTTATTTTATAGTATGACTACATGCCTATTTGAAATTTATGCTGTAAATTCAAGTTTATAGCAACTAAAAAAAAAAGTCACTGTCTCGTGTCAAACAATGATGACAGTCGACCCAAACTTACATAATAGTAGAAGACTAGAAGGATGGAAGACAGGACTTGTATGTTGGGTATACTTTGGGCCATGTTTTATATGTTCGGATCCATGACATGTGTTGGGCTTTACATTCCCTTGCTCTCACCTTTCTATCTGCAATTATCATAAATGTTGCCTTATCTTAAAGTTATCACTTTTTTAGTGATTCGGAATTATATAAAAACCCAATTTATATAATAATAAAAAAAAGTGAAAATAATTGGAAAAAAAAATAGAAGAGAAAAGGGATGGAAAACAAAGGGTAAAAGAAAACAATTTGTATTAGGAAACATGAGAATGCAAGTAAAGGGGGACAAAGCACACCAAATGAAGGTGGGAAATCCCTCCTAATGATCAAAAGAAATCCGCAAAATGACGAGGGAAAGAAACAGCAAGAAGGAAGATACCATAGCAATGGTGCAGATTGCATTAATATAAAAAAATTATACAGTAGAAAAGGCATCCCAATATTAGACTATATATTGCGTATTAGAAGAGAAACAACCCTTGCACGAGATTTTACTCTGTAGCACGACGACAAGGTGAAAAGGTAGGGGAGATAAACTCAGGGGCCCAATTTAACATGTAGAGGAGCCGAAATAGAAGAAGGTGAACAGTAGCTTTAAGAAGGACTGTAGTAAAGGAAATTGACTTGTAAATTATTTTGCTGAGCCCAGGTACGATGCCAGGAAAACTCGGCGGCCTAGCTGATCACAAATGCTATTGAAGAAATAATGTGAGAAAAAAGCAAAGCTCAAAAGCTAACATGCTAAAATTATAAGGAATGCGAAAGGGGAAACCCGAGAAGCACGAACAAAATGCAGGAAAAGCTAGTTCAAAATTGCAGTGAGTGGTAAAAAGAAACGGTGGGCAATTAAGAGTTGACAGAAAACACAACGTGCATGCACCTACTCGTAAGAACAGAGTCATAAAGAATCGTATGAGGCAAAAAAGGTAATGAAAAGGACTCGTGCATGGGGAAGTTTTCAAGGAATGCGAGACTAAGAATGGCAGAAGATAAAAATTGAAATGCATCATCAACTTCAGAAAATGCAAGGATTTGGTGGTTAGCACGGAGGCCAGGTGCATTGAAAACGATGGAAAAGCTATAATGTTGATTGATAAGCCATTGTAGACCTGTACACACCAAACAGAGAGCAAGGGGAAAGAAGCATAAAGCCACATCGGCCATGATAAAAGCAAGCTCTGTTAGATCTAAGCATGTTCACCATGCTAGGTTTGGTAAAATTAAAGACGCCCTTAAGACCTTGCAGCTCGAAGTTTCAGCCCAGTAAAAACTTTTTTTTGAGTTTGTACAAGTTAGTGGTTATTTTTTAAAGTATTTGTTTTATAATAAATTGAAATAATATATTTTTTATTTTTAATATTAGAATATTAAAATAATATGAAAATTAAAATATTAAAATATTTTCAAAAATACTGATATAAAAAGACGTCCAGATTGAGTAAACAAGAGGAGAGAAATGGGCTTTAAATAAAGCAATTAAAAAGCGGGAATTACAAGACTCGCCAGTAACTGAGGCTGATATTGGTGGGTCCCGCACAGTGGACCTCTGGTTTGGAGAGAGACCAAACACGCTTTACATGAAACGAAGAAGCTACCTCGTGCACATAGCAAAATGTCTAGAAAGCCATGCCCCACTCCATTTAGTGTGAAGAAAAAAAGGGCAAGATAGTAAAGTCAAGGAGACAACAACCCTGGCAATTAATATAAAAAAAGACGCAGTAAAACGCAGCCACAAACAAAAAGGTGAGACCCTTAAAAAGAAACCCTCGAAGTTTAGTTTAATTACATAGAAAGCCTGGAAACTGTTCCTTACCAGCTCCCATATAATAGCACTCATGATGGTACATACGGTAAATGCCCCGCTGCTTTGTTTAGCTTTGTTTTTTTTTTTTTTTTTAATTTAATGAATACTTAATAAAAATGAAAGTGACCCGTGGAAAGTTACATTCACAATTTGTTTTTGCTTTAAATTTTATTTTTTTAATGTTTTTATATATTAATGTTAAAAGTTAAATTTTAAAAAATAAAAAATATTGTTTTAATACTAATAGAACAATCAAAATAACACACGGCTCTAAATCGGTACAGATTTTCCTAGAAACGGCATATTAGCATTAAAATAATATTATATATATTTAGTTTGGACTGTAATGGCTGTTGAAATATTCGGCTTTCAACTAGAAAATTATTTTTTAAGTACGAAGCCACTTGTCTTTTTATCAGTGGTCAGGTGTAAGCCGCCGAGCAGTAACCCATTCCAAGAAACGTGTACGTATTTTCATTCATCATTTTCGTTGACTATTTGGCATAAATTTTACAGGATTGATTCACAAGAATTATGTATAATTTTCAATTGCAATGCTTTTATGTTTTTTTTTTTTTTTAAATTGGTTTCCCATTTTG
>Ga0307511_10000708_pt1 | contig 35517 bp, 27 predicted proteins | sample 13_EM_MG_FD_200266 | JGI IMG/M metagenome (GOLD analysis project Ga0307511, IMG submission 200266) | Populus trichocarpa ectomycorrhiza microbial communities from riparian zone in the Pacific Northwest, United States - 13_EM | ecosystem: Host-associated > Plants > Roots > Unclassified | place... | reverse complement strand
GCTCAAGCTCTCCGACTATGTGCACCCGCGCGTCGAACCGGAGATCGCCTTCCTGCTCAAGAAGCCGCTCTCGGGCGTGGTGACGCCGGTGCAGGCGCTCGCCGCTGTCGAGGCGGTGGCGGTGGCGATGGAGATCATCGACTCGCGTTACGAGCGCTTCAAATTCTCCCTCTCGGACGTGGTGGCCGACAACGCCTCCTCTTCCGGCGTGGTGATCGGCCCCTGGCATGCGCCGGACATCGATTTTTCCAATCTCGGCCTGGTGCTGAGCTTCAACGGTACCGCGAAGCAGATCGGCTCGACCGGCGGCATTCTCGGCCACCCGCTGCGCTCGCTGGTCGCCGCCGCGCGCATGACCGCGCAGGGCGGCGAGCAATTGAACGCGGGCGACATCGTGATGGCCGGGGGCATCACCGCCGCCGAAGCGCTCTCCGCCGGGCAGTATGTGGAAACCGAGATGCAGCACCTCGGGCGCGTCGCCTTTAATGTCGTTCCTTAGCGAATGCTTATGGCGGGAAGGCGTAAAATCGCACTATTCCGGTAGCTGGATCAGGCCAAGGAGACGAACATGGAAATGAACAGCGGCGAAGTCGTGCGCAATGCGCAGGAACGCAAGGATTTTTACGCCAAGATCGACCCGCACAATCTTGCCCCGCTGTGGGAAGTGCTCAAGGGCCTGATCCCCAGCGAACCCAAGCCGAAGGCGGCCCCGCACGTATGGGATTACCAGCAGGTGCGCAAGTTCGTGCACGAATCCGGCGGCCTGCTCACCGCCAAGGAAGCCGAGCGCCGCGTGCTGGTGCTGGAGAACCCGGCGCTGCGCGGCCAGTCGCTGATCACCGATGTGCTGTATGGCGGCCTGCAGATCATCATGCCCGGCGAGGTCGCGCCGGCGCATCGCCATACGCAATCGGCGCTGCGCTTCATCATCGAAGGCAAGGGCGCCTACACCGCGGTGCACGGCGAGAAGACCCTGATGAGCCCGGGCGATTTCGTCATCACCCCGGCCTGGACCTGGCACGATCACGGCAACGATTCGCCCGACCCGATGGTCTGGCTGGACGTGCTGGACATCAACATCGTTGCCCTGTTCCATGGGCAATTCCGCGAGGAGTGGGAAGAGGAGCGCTTCCCGGTGTCGCGCCCCGAGGGCGATGCCCTGGCGCGCTATGGCGCCTCGATGATGCCGATCGAGTACAAGCCGACCAGCGCCGCTTCGCCGATTTTCAACTACCCCTACGAGCGTTCGCGCGAGGCGATGTACCGCATGCACCGCGCCGGCGACCCGGACCCGCATTTCGGCCACAAGCTGCGCTACATCAACCCGGTGCACGGCGGCTGGGCCATGCCGACCATCGCCACCACCATGCAGATGCTGCCCAAGGGTTTCAACACCCAGCCGGTGCAGAGCACCGACGGCCTGGGCTTTGTCTGCACCGAAGGCGGAGGCGAGACCCGCGTTACCCTGCCGGACGGCAAGGAAGTCACGCTGCCCTGGAAGCCGCAGGACGTGTTCATCGTGCCCGGCTGGCTCAAGCACACCCACCACGCCGCGCAAGACTCGGTGCTGTTCGGCTTCTCCGACCGCTCCGCGCAGGAAAAGCTCGGCCTGTTCCGCGAAAAGAAGCACTAGGCCGCGAGCTTCAAACCCGATACGGAGGCCCGGAGACATCCGGGCCTTTTTTGCATTTTATGCCCGGCCCCGCCGGCGCCATCAAGAGACGTAAAGACAATTCCCATGCCCCTGAACGCAGCCGAAGTCATCCTTGCCCGCTCGATGGAGCCGGCGATCCGCATGCGCCCGGCGATCCATTTCAACGGCAAGGTCATCAGCTACACCGAGTTTCACGCGATGGTGAACCGCGCCGCCAATACCTTCATCGGCATGGGCGTGGCGCGCGGCGAGCGCGTGCCCTTGCTGCTCAATGACAGCCCGCTGTATGCCGCCTCGATTCTCGGCCTGATGAAAATCGGCGCGGTGGCCATTCCCCTGAACACCAAGCTCAAGCCCGAGGAGTACAAGTTCATCGCCACCGATTGCGGCGCCAAGTGGCTGGTGCATGACCCGGCGTTCACCGAGGTGCTGGGCGAGGTGGCGGGCGTGCGCCTGCTGCCCGCGATGGGCGGCAAGGACTCGATCCTGCGCCGCATGGACACCGCCTCCACCCACGTCGCCTTCGCCGTGATGGAGGAAGAAGACCCCTGCTTCTGGCTTTACTCCTCCGGGACCACCGGCTCACCCAAGGGCATCATCCACACCCAGCGCGGCGCGGCGCAAAGCTCCAAGCTGATGCGCGAAGTCTTGATGATCGACGAGACCAGCGTGGTGTTCTGCACCTCCAAGCTGTTCTTCGCTTTCGCCTTCGACAATGCGCTGCTGGGCGTGATCCGCGCCGGCGCGGCCACCGTGCTCAACGAAGCCTGGGCCGATCCGGAGACCGTGATCGCGCAGGCTGAACGGATCCGGCCCGATGCATTCCTGACGGTGCCGACCTTCTTTCGCCGCTTGCTGCAACTGCCGGAAGACAAGCTGGCGGTGTTCAAGGACATTCCGCTCTACGCGACCGGCGGCGAGCGCGTGCCCGATACCGTGTCCATCAGGTGGAAAGAGCTCACCGGCCACGAGTTGCTCCCCTGCCACGGCATGAGCGAGACCTTCTGCAACACCTTCTCGAACCGGCAGGGCGAAGTGCGCCTGGGTTCCTGCGGCAAGCCTTTGGCGGGCGTGGAGCCCATGCTGCTGGCGAGCGGCACCCGGCCGGGTGAATTGTTCGCCGCCGCCGAGCCGGTCGGCATCAACGAGCCGGGTGTCCTCTGGCTCAAGCACCCGTCGCTGGCGGCGCGCTATAACAGCGCGCAGAAGACCGCCGAGAGTTTTGCCGACGGCTGGTTCTGCACCAACGACCTGTTCCGCGTCGATGAAGACGGCTACTGGTTCCATGAGGGCCGTGGCGACGAATTGCTGAAGATTGCCGGCCAATGGGTCAAGCCGCACGACGTGGAAGACGCCGTGCTGGCCGCCGGCGTGCGCGAAGCTGCCTGCGTGGTGGTGCCCGATGCCGATGGTTTCGAGCGCCTGGCGCTGTACGTGGTGCCGGCTGAAGCAGGCAGCCTGGAGGCAATCGAGGAACAGGCGCGCGCCGCGCTGCCTTCGCATTCCTGGCCCAAGTGGGTGCGCAGCCTGGAGGAATTGCCGCGCACGCCCACCGGCAAGGTGCAGAAGTTCAAGCTCAAGCAGATGCTGCGCGCGGAACTTGGCTTTGTGGAGCCGGAGCCGGAACTGGTGCCTGAACCGCCGCCGGTCGAGGAACCTGCCGCGGATGCGCCCGAGAAAAAGAAAAGGATCCGGCCGCGCAAGTCGCCGGCCGCGCAGGCGGTGCTGGCGGAGTTGCCGCTGGATGCGGCGATGGCTGATGCGGAGGCGTCCGAAGATGCTGGGACGGAAGATGCCGTGACCGCATCTGCGTCGGAGGGTGACGCCGATATCGAGGCGGTGGTGGCGCAGCCCGAATCCTCCGAGGGGACCGCGCCCGATGCGTTGCTGGAGAGCGGTGAAGCGGAGGCGGCCGAGGCTGCTGTTGCAGATGCGGAAGAAGCAGGTGCCGCGGCGGAAGAATCCGGCGCCGCGCCCGCCGGGGAAAGCGAGACTGTGGACCAGGTGGCGCCGTCAGAAGAGGCTGGCGAGACACCGGCACCCGCGCCGGAAGAAGGTGCACCGGACGAGCAGGCTTCTTCCGGCGAAGCAGCGCCGGAAGAGCCGCGCCCCTGAGCTTGCGCTACTGCGCTATGCCGCGCTGATCGCGCAAGGTGCGCGATCAGGAAGCGGGTCGAGATACGCGGCAAGGCAGGGCGTGAGTTCCCTCACGCCCGTCGCGCCAGCTCGGGACGGATCAGGAAGCCGGCGGCGCTTCGGCGGAGACTTGCGGTTCCGGCTTTGCGCGCGGCGGCCGCTTGCGCCACAGGCCGCCGTTGGCGAACGCCGTCCAGCCCCAGCGCAGCCAGGAGACCAGGCTCCACGCCAGCCACAGCGCCCAGCCCAGCATGATGCCGCGCCACACCAGCATAGGCAGGGAATACAGGCTGACCACCGGGAAGTCGCCGCGGTCCTGGTACCAGTGCAGGCTGTAGTCGCTGGAGCCGTTGCCCACCACCTGCATCTCCGGCGTGCCGAGCAGGGTGCTGCGCACCGCATTGAGCAGGAGCAGCAGCGCCAGCACGGTGAGCAGGGCGAGCGCCACCTGCGAGAGGTTGAACCAGCGGCGCTGCGCCAGCGACTCGCCATAGCGCTCGCGCGCCGCCAGCGCGAACAGCCAGGCCACGATGATCGCGCCCGACAGCACATCGGCCTGGGTGAGGCCGAGCAGCAGGAGGATCCATTGCCATGACCTCAAGGGCGTGGCCGGTACCTTGCCCAGTGCGTAACCGACCAGCGCCAGCACCAGCACCACGCCCCACAGGAGGATCGCCGGACCCAGGCGCGGCCCGTCGAACCAGAGCAGCCAGCGGTCGCGTGGCAGCTCGACACGCACGTGCTCGTTCAGGCCCGGCAGGTTGATCTTGATGGCCGGGATGCGATAGGCCAGGCCCATGCCGTCGGCGGCGCGCAGGGTGAGGTTGATCTGCTGCGCGCCCGGCGAGATCGGCAGCTTGAGTTTGCCGTTGTCCAGCTTCAACGGTTCGGAGCGGCCGTTGATCAGCGCGCCCTGCAGGCTGATGCCGGAGGGAAACTCGATCACGTGGTCGCCGCCGCGGCTGGCGCGCAAGCTCAGCGCCAGTTGCATCTCGGCGACCCGGCTGCCGGGGGTGACATTGAGGGAGGCTTCATCCAGGGTCAGCCAGGCGCCCGCCACGGCGGCCGGCTTGGTCGCCTTGATGCTGACCTCCTCGCCGGGCCAGGGCTGCCACTGCGGCAGGTAGCGCCCGCCGCTCTGGCGATGGATCATCGGAATGCCGGCGAGTTCGACATGCCATTGGGTGCCGGCGTCCAGGCGCCAGATTTCGACCCAGTCCATGCCCTTGGCGGCGGCCAGCCTGAGTTCCGGCCTGATCTGCAAGGTGCTCTCGAAGCTTGCCTCGGCGGCCTGTGGCGCCAGGCTGACGCGCGCGCGGCCGTTCTCGCTCTTGACGTCCGGCGTGATCACGCTCTCGCCGGGCAGCAGCGGCAGCTCCAGCACCAGGGGCAGGCCGGGCGAGGTGGTCCGCGTCACCCGGGTGAGCACTCGCCATTCCAGGCCCAGCGCCAGGGTGCGCTCGATGATCGCGAAGGGCGGGATGTTGCCGTCCACCGCGCCGGCGCCGTCGCCCGCCTTGCCGCTGGCCATGGCGGTGCGCGAAAGCTGCAGGCTGCTTTCGGCGGCGCCGTCGGCGTCGACGCCGTCGAGCTGCCAGCCCGACAGGGCGGACTCGACGTGCCGCGGCCTGACCGGCAGGGACAGTTGCACCGCGTCGCGCGCCGGCAGCGCGCCCGACAGCACCAGCTGATGCACGCCGGGGCCGACCGCCACCCAGACCTGGTTGTCGGCGCCGCGCAATACCGGCGCCGGCTTGCCGTCGAGAACGGCGAGGTCCGGCAGCCATTGGCGCGGGCCGCCGGGCAGCGGCACCGCCGTCTCGTCGGCGGCATGGATCTCCAGGCGCAGGCGCAACTGGTTGCCGGCGTTCTCCACGCGCAGGCGCGTGATGCTGGCGCAATCGGGCCGGCACGGCGGCTTGGGCGGCACCAGCCGCTCGCGCAATTCATTGAGCAAGGCATTGTCGGGAAAGGCGCCTCCTCCCGTGCTGGCGGATGAGGGCGCCGCCGCTTCGGTCGCCGCCGCGGGCGCCACGCGCTTGACCGCGGCCGGTTGCGGGGCGGCTGCGCCGGCATCGTCGGCCGGCCAGGCGATGACGAGCAGGGCCGCCGCGCCCGCGCCGCCGAGCAGGCGGCGCAAGGGCGCGCCCATCCATTGCGCGGCGCCGAAGGCGCGCGCCAGCACGGCGCCGGCCAGCAGCAGATGCAGGATCACCAGCAGGCCCTTGGCCCAGGGCGGCAGCAGCCAGAGCGACAGGCTCTGGCCTTTTTCCACCGGCCCGCTCCAGGTCAAGGCATAGCTGCGCCACTCCCAGCGCGGCAGGCCGGGCCCGGTCTGCACGATCGCCTTGGGGTCGATTTCGTCCAGGCGCACGCTGCTGGCCGAGCCGAGTGCGCCGCTGGCTTTGGGAGCAATGACGCTGCTTATGCGGCCGCCCACATTCTGTTCGGGCGCGATGCCCCGCTTCTCCATCTCGATTTTTTCTTCCATCACCGCGGGTGGGGCAGCCGCTGGTACAGGCTCGGGCGCCGGAGTCGCCGCGGCGGGCATGTCCGCCTGCGCGACCTCGGACTGTTCGATCTTGTCCCGTGGGGCTGCCATACGGTTGCGGCGCATGGCGGTGAGGCCGTAGCCGTCACTCGGCCCGATCTCCTGATAGCCGATCTCCAGTGCCGGATAAAGCGTCTCGCGCACCTGCTGCACCGCGAAGGGCAGCGCGAACAGCAGCACGCCCAGCCAGGCCAGGTTGCGGTAACGCTTGAGCCATGGGCCTAGGCGGGTGGCGGTGAAAGCCTGTGCGAGGGCCGCGGCTGCCACCAGGTTGATCCAGGTCCAGCGCGGTGCGCCGGGCTCGTGCCAGGTCAGGATCAGCAGCACCAGCATCGCCGCGCCCCAGGCGAGGCCCCACAGGCGCAGTGCCGCGACGGTGGCCACCAGCACGAGGAAAAAATCCAGCAGGGTCCAGCGCGCCACCCATGCGCCCTGTGCCTGGTCGACGCCGGCGGCGCCTAGCAGGCGCCAGCCCGGCGGCAGGTACAGGTTGGCGGAGAGCCGCTGCGCATCGAAGCTCCAGCCCACCGCCGGCAGTTCGCGGTCACCGCTTTCCAGGCGCGATTCGGCGACGATGTTGGCCTGACCGACGCGCACCTCGATGCCGGGCGCGTTGTCGGCGCCGGTGGTGATCAGCTGGTCGCGGTTGCCCAGAGCCGCGCGGCCCAGTACATAGGGCGGGTTGATCGCCAGGCGCCAGGACTGCGACAGGCTGCCGCTGATCTGGTCGCGCACGGTGTAGCCGCGGCCGTCGAAGTCGAGCCAGATGCTGCGCGCCAGGCTCAGTTGGTCGGGATTGGGCGTGGCGTCGCCGCGCCGCGTCTCGGTGAAGGTCAGGGTTTCGCCGCCCTTGATGCGATAGGCGGGGTAAGCGCGCCAGTCCGGCGCCAGGCTGGTCTGCTGCGGGTCGATCTGCGGCGCGCCCTCGAGCGTGACCTGGCGCAGCGCCGGGCGCGCGGCGAAGGCCCACACCTCCTCGGCGACACCGGCGACAGTGGGTGCCTTGAGCGCCTTGACCGGACCGGGCAGGCGGGCATTCAATGTCAGGTCCCATTGGCCTGGGCGCACCTGCACGACGAGTTTGCGGTCGGCATCCAGGCGCGCCGGCAATGGGCTGGACAGGGCAGTGGGCAGGGCGTCGGCGGGCAGGATGCCGGCCAGGCTGATCTCGCGGTTCTTGCCGGCTACCGACAGGGTGATGCGGGTGGTGATGCCCAGGGGAATGTCGTCGCTGATCAGGCGCTGCACGCGCAGCTCGATGCTCTCGGCGACCTTGGTCTCGCGTTCCGCCGAGGCCAGGGTGAGCAAGCCGTTTTCGTCCCAGCGCGGCTCGGCGACCGGCTTGCCGCCGACCGATAGCGCGATCATGCCGGTGCTTTTGGGCACGGCCAGGCTCTCCGGCAGCGCGCCCCAGGCAAAGCGCCCGACCAGGCGATGCTCGCCCGGCACCAGGTACACGCCGGGAGCGCCGTCGCGCTCCAGCACCGCCTGCGCCTTGCCATCCGCCTGCACCTCCTGCGGCCAGCGCGCGGCGCCGCCCGGCAGCGCCACCCATACCGGCAGGCGTGGTTCGCCATACACGCGCAGGCTCTGGCCGAACTTGCCGCCGGCTGAATTCAGTTCCAGGGTCAGCTGGCCGGGCCAGACGCAGGCGCGCGTGTCGCCGCCGGCCAGCAACGGGCAGGGCGACTCGGCGGAGCCGCGCAAGGCCCAGGGCACCCAGGGCTTGAGCGGTGCCGGCACATCGGCGCGGTCCATCGGGGCGGCGGGCGTTTCCTGGGCGACGGCCGGCAGTGCCGCCGGCAAGCCCAGCAGGACGATCGCGATGGCGAACGCCTTCGGAAGACGTGGCTTCATGTGCTCTTCTCCCATCTTATTGTTCGAATTGCGCCGCGCCTGGCGCGGGTGTTTCAGCTGCCGGGGATGATCCCGGGCGGCAGACTATAGCAATAGTCCGCGATCTCGCAGGGCCGCGTCACCCACACGCGGTCCTTGAACCGGTGCTCGAGGCAATGCCGCAGCGCCAGGCGCAGCGCGCGCAGGCGGAAGGGCTGGCCGAACACGTTTGGGTGGATCGAGACGTTCATCACCAGCGGATGGTCCTCGCACTGCTCGACCATCTCGTCGAACTGGCCGGTGATCATGTCGCAGAATTCGCGGCTGTCCTGCTTGCGGTGGATGATCACCTGCGAGTCGTTCAGCTCGATCGGGTAGGGCACCGAGAGGATCGGGCCGCTGCGCGTGCGCAGCCACACCGGCTGGTCGTCCATCGGCCAGTCCATCAGGTATTTGAAGCCGGCCTCTTTCAGCAGGTCGGGCGTGTTGGAGGTTTCGTAGGCGCCGGCACCCATCCAGCCGGTGGGCGCTTTCCCTTCGTGTTTCACGAAGGTATCAACGACCTCGCCGATGATGCGTTCTTCATCCGCCTCCCACATGCCGCGATGGTTCTCTGCGTTGGTGCGGCCGTGGGCGACGAACTCGTCGCCGCGCTTGCGGATCGCGTCCATGATCTGCGGCGCGTATTCGTAGAGCAGGCTGTTGACGTTGTGCCCGGCGGGCAGTTTCATCTCGTCGAACATGTCGAAAAAACGCCAGATGCCGATCCGGTTGCCGTAGTCGCGCCAGGAATAGTTGCGATGGGTTTGCGGCTCGCCGGTCTTGGCCGGGTCGTGGCCCATGCCCGCGCCAAAGGCGAAGCATTCGACGTTGGTGGTGAGTACGAACGCGAGGCGCTTGCCGCCGGGCCAGGAGTAGTCGCGGCGTTCGGTAAGCGGATGAAAGTCGTAGCGGTTGTGCCGGGGGAGCAGGGGGCGGGGCATGATCGATGGATGGTATTGGCGGGATACGGCATGCGGGTTGCCATTGGGCAGCGGCCCGCGCAGGGCGGAAGGGCGGCCCGGCCTTTGTGGTCCGGGCCACGCTGCCCAAAATGTAGGGACAAGCTGTCAGTCTACAGTTGCACCAGAGAGTTTAACCGCCTGCACCATCTTGGTGATCTCACGGTTGATGTGCGCGCTGAATTCGGCCTGCGTGTCGGTCAATTGTTCGGCGCCGATGTTGCCGTAGATCTGCTGCATTTCGGCGCTCGCGACGGTCTTGGCGAATTCGCTGTTGAGCTTGGCCGCGATGGCGGGCGGCAGGCCCTTGGGCGCAAGAATGCCGCTGTAGAGCACGAACTCGAAGCCCGGCAGGCCGGCCTCGGCGATGGTCGGCACCTCCGGGGCGGCGGCCACGCGCTTGGCGGTGGAGACGCCGAGAGCGCGCAGCTTGCCGCCGCGCACCTGGGTGAGCGCCGGCGGCATGGTGGAGAAGTTCAGCGCCACGTCGCCCGCCAGCACCGCCTGGGTGGCCGGGGAGGAGCCCTTGTAGGGCACGTGGATCGCCTCGATGCCCGCCATGTTCTTGAAGGTCTCGGTGGCCAGATGAGGCACGGTGCCGTTGCCCGAGGACGCGTAGGCGAGCTGGCCCTTTTTCTCCTTGGCCAGGCTGATCAATTCCTTCACGTTGTTGGCCGGCAGCGAGGGGTGCACCACCAGCATCAGCGGGGTGGAGGCCACCAGGGTGATGGGCGTGAAGTCCTTCACCGCGTCGTAGGGCTGCTTCTTGTACAGGCCGACGTTGATCGCGTGGGTCGTCATGTCCTGCAGCCACAGGGTGTAGCCGTCCGGTGCCGATTTGGCGACGAACTCGCCGGCGATCTGGGTGCCGGCGCCGGGCTTGTTGTCGACCACCACCTGCTGGCCGATCTGGTTCGACAGCTTGGCCGCCAGGGCTCGGCCGAGCACGTCGGAAATACCGCCCGCGGTGAAGCCCACCACCAGGCGGATCGGCTTGTTCGGAAAGTCGCTTTGGGCGTGTGCGCCGCCGGCGATGCCGATGAAGGAAGTAACAATGAGGGTACTGGCGAACTTCAATGCAGTGCGCCGGGCGCCGAAGCGCTTATGATGTTTGGACAAAACAACCTCCGCAAGTGAACCGGTCAGAAATCAGGGGGTCTTACCCCGCGTATTGCAGCGCAAAACTCGCACCTGTTTTACGGCATGCTAGTTGCATAGCAGTTATAATCGAAGTCCGCGAATGGAGTACACTTCGCGCACGTGCCGCCGCTCTTGGTCGGCACGCCTTTACGGGTCTCACTATGGGTACACCAGAACAAAAAGCCGGTGGCGCGGGGGCGGCCACTGGAGATACACGCATCCAGGAACCCTACCTGAACCAGCTGCGCAAGGCGCGGCGGAATGTGGTGATCTATTTGCTCAGCGGTGTGCGCCTGACCGGCCGCATCGCGTCATTCGACCAGCACTTCATTGCCTTGCAAGGCGTGGATCTGCAGGTGATCAACAAGGATGCGATTGCCTCCATCATGCCGGGCCCGCCGCAGGCTGCCAAGCGGCCGATGGGTCCTGGCGCCGGCCGTCCGATGGGTGGCATGGGCGGCAATCGTCCCGACCGGCCGCCGCGCCCGGGTTCCGGCACGCCGGCCCAGCCGCATGTGGTGACGGTGACGACGCGGCGTTCGCGCATCGTCTGAAATCTGGCGCGCCGATGGCGCGGAACAAATAAGAAAGGCGCCCGTTGGCGCCTTTCTTTCTTATTTGTTCCCGCGGGGAACCTCAGAGGATCTGCCGGCCCACCCACCAGGCGACCGCGGCGATGAACGCCGAGCAGGGGATGGTCAGGATCCAGGCCCACACGATGCTGCCCGCCACGCCCCAGCGCACCGCCGAGACCTTGCGCGAAGAGCCCACGCCGACGATCGCGCCGGTGATGGTGTGGGTAGTGGATACCGGAATGCCCAGGGCGGTGGCCATGAACAGGGTGATGGCCCCGCCGGTCTCGGCGCAGAAACCGCCGACCGGCTTGAGCTTGGTGATCTTTTGCCCCATCGTTTTTACGATTCTCCAGCCGCCGAACATGGTGCCGCCGGCGATGGTGATATAGCAGGCGCCGATCACCCACAGTGGCAGGTGGTCCTTGGTCGCGTGCATCCAGTCGGGGAAGCCCTTCGGGTTGGTGGTGTTGGCGGCGATCAGCAGCATCCAGATGATGCCGGCGGTCTTTTGCGCGTCGTTGCCGCCGTGGCCCAGGCTGTACAGCGAGGCGGATACCAACTGCAGGCGGCGGAACCACTTGTCCACCTTGTGCGGGGTGGCGCGCACGAACAGCCAGGACACCGTGACCATCAGGATGGAGCCGAACAGGAAGCCCAGCATCGGCGAAAGCACGATGAACACCACTGTCTTGACCAGGCCGGCGGAGACCAGCGAACCGGTGCCGACTTTCGCCACGGCCGCGCCCACCAGGCCGCCGATCAGCGCGTGCGAGGAAGAGGAAGGGATGCCGTACAGCCAGGTGATGATGTTCCAGGCGATCGCGCCGACCAGCGCGCCGAACACCAGATAGTGGTCGACGATCGAAATGTCGATGATGCCCTGGCCGACGGTGGCCGCCACCTTGAGCGGGAACAGGAAGTAGGCGACAAAATTGAAGAACGCCGCGAAGGCCACCGCGAATTGCGGCTTGAGCACGCCGGTGGAGACCACCGTGGCGATCGAATTGGCCGCGTCGTGAAAGCCGTTCATGAAGTCGAAGGCCAGCGCGAGCAGAATCAGGAGCAGCAGGATCTCGAAAGTCATTGTCAAACCGGTTGGGGGCGCGGCGCTTCACCGCCGCGCGGAACTGCTGGGGGATACGGCCGGGCAGGCGGGCGGCGCATCGAACCCTCGCGCCTGGCCCGCGTCCCCGGGTCAGGCGTTCTCGACGATGATGCCTTCGATGATGTTGGCGACGTCCTCGCACTTGTCGGTGACCGACTCGAGGAGCTCGTAAATCTCTTTCAGCTTGATCACGTTGAGTACGTCGGGCTCCTCGCGGAACAGCTTGGCCATGGCGGCGCGCATCACATGGTCGGCGTCCGATTCCAGCTTGTCGATCTCGTTGCACAGCGCCAGCATCTCGGCGGAGTTTTCCATCTTCGGCAGCAGGGCGACGGTGGCCTTGACCTTCTCGCCGCAGGCCACGCAGATGTCGGCGAGCTTTTGCGCTTCCGGCGTGACGGACTTGATGTCGTAGAGGAAGATCGAATGGGCCACGTCCTCGGTCAGGTCGAGGATGTCGTCCATGGTGGTGATCAGCTTGTGGATGTCGTCGCGGTCCAGCGGCGTGATGAAGGTCTTGTGCAGCAGCTCGACCGTCTGGTGCGTCACCTTGTCGGCTTTTTTCTCAATCGTTTCAATCGAATACGCGCGGCGCTCCAGGTCGTCGAACTTCGCCATCAGTTCCGCCAGCTCGCGGGTGCCATTGACGATGCATTGCGCGTGTTCGTTGAAAAACTCGAAAAACTGGCCTTCCTGAGGCATGAATCGGCCGAACATGGCAACCCCTGACTTATTTGAGATGCACCGAGTTGGTGCGGAAAAACCGCTTGTGCGGTGCAGCGGCGCGCATTATAGCCGGAACCCCATATTCCCCCGTCCCGTCGCGGGCTGACCCACTCCGGCATGACAGAGTGATGACCGGGCCCAATGTTGGGGCGTGGGGATGGTCGCGAATATCCCGGCGAAATGGTATATACGGTATAAATAGTTTCTACTGTTTCTTGTTTCTGCCAAAAGGCAGGGCGATCCGGACCCGGCAGCCACCCCCACCCATCCCGCCGCCGGCCCCGGGGCCGACAGCGCGCCCCGTGCTGCCTGTCTGTTCAGTGGCGCTGCGCCGCCGTATAGCGGGAGGCGACGCGGTCGGCGGCGACGCGCAGGCGGGAGGAGACGTCGGCATTGCACGGTCCCTTGATCTGGCCGGCGAACCAGACCCAGGCACGGCGGCGGATTTCCAGGGTCGCACGCTCGCCGGTGTCGACGTCTTCGAGCGCGAAGATGCGGGTGTCGCCGCGCGCGCAGTCGCGCGCGTAGCTGGCCACGCAGTGGCGCATCTCCATCCCTTCGCGCGCCAGCATCAGCGAGTCGGTCAGCGGCACCACGCGCAGGCCGGCGGACTCATAGGCCGGCAGGGCGCTGCCCCACATCTGCATATGCTCCGGGGAGCGCAGGATCATCAGTTGATGCCAGCGCTGCTGGCGGCGGATCAGCGAGGCGTAAGTGGCGTTCTGCCCGATCACCGCGCGGCCGCGCGTGGTCTCGTCCAGCCACCAGTCGATCACATAGCCCGCATCGTCCCGCAAGAAGCGCAGTGACTGGGTGCGGCGCATGCGCTCGCGCGCCTCGCGGATCAAGAGGCGCATCAGGCGCGCCAGGTCCTCGAACTGCGCCTGCGGCACGCCGGTGAGCGTGAGCGAGCCGAGCGCGCGGTCCAGCGCCCCGCCGTTCTGGTCGAGCTCGAGGATGGCGCGCGGCAGGCGGGTCTCGCCGGTGGCGGCGAACAGGCGCACGGCGAGGGTGTCGAGGGTCGCCGAACCATCGGCGGCTTCGCACAGGCGGCGCACCACCCCGTTCGGCTGGTGGGCCAGCCATTTCCAGTCGCGCGGCGCCAGGCGTTCCGGTTCGGGGCGGGCCAGCAAGGCCGCGCGCAGCTGGCCGATGGCCCCGGCAGCGACCGGCGCTGCTTCCTTGCGCGCATGCGCGCGCGTCAGGGGCGCCAGCAGCGGGGCAAGATTGGGCGTTTCAGACACAAGGCGCGCCAGGGTCGGCAGGCCGGCCAGGCGTGCGTCGTTGAAATCGCGGTAGCGCGCCTTGCGGCCATGGATCAGGAACACCGCGCGCCGTGCCACCGGGTCGACGATGAAAGAGAGCAGCAGCGCGCGGATGCGATGCGCGGTGGCCGCGGTGGCGGCGGGCGGGAACAGGTCGACACGCAGGCGGCGCTCGGCGTAGACGCGCTCCTCGGGGGCGATCGGCGTGCCGTCCAGGCCGCAGAGTTCAAGCGCGTGGGCCAGGTGGGCACGCGCGGCGTGGTTCAGCGCGTGTTCGGCGAGGGATGCGGTATCGAGAACCTCGATGTTCTCCAGCTCCGGCGCGTCGCGCCATGGCGCCTCAAGCGTGACCCGGCATTGCACCGCGATGCGCCCGCGCCCGTCACGGCGCACGCGCAGGGCGGCGCCCAGTTCCAGGCTGGGCAATCCGCGCTCGGTCACCAGGCGGGCAAATGCGGGGCGCGGCAGGGCGAGGGCACTGACCACCGCCAGGCCGATTTCCGGCGAGGGGCGTACTACGGGTTTGCAGGATTTTCGGGTTGGCTGCATCGAAAAACCGGAGGCGCCGGCTGAAGAAACCGGGAAGACCCGCAAGGACCGGATGCAGGCCATTTCCAGGCAATAGCGCCAGATGATAGCGCCGCTCGCCGATTGCAAGCGGGCATGTCGATTTCCGCCGCGCCGGGGTGTTTCCAGGCCGCGACGAAGATGCGTCGATCGATGCTTCGATACTACGTCGCACGACGAAACGTGGGACCACTTCGATCGGTTATATTGCACCAGCAGCGACACTCACATAACGACAAGAGCACCCATCGCCATGTCTTCCGTTCCCGCACCGCGCCTGTTCTACGGCTGGATCGTTGTCTGGGCAACCCACCTGATCCTGTTCACCATCTTCGGGGTCACCTACTCCTTCTCCTCGTTCTTCGCCTCGATCCAGCAGGAGTTCCACGCCAGCCGCGCCGGCGTCTCCTTCACCTTCTCTCTGGCGGTGTTCCTGTATTTCGCCATTGGCGTGCCGGCCGGGGCGATCGCGGATCGCACTCACGTGCGCTGGGTGGCGGGCGCCGGTGCGATGTTCCTGGCACTCGGCATGTGGCTGGCCAGCCAGGCCGGCAGCCTGCGGCAGTTGTATCTTGCCTATGCGCTGGCGGTAGGCTTCGGCGTGGGTTGCGCCTATGTGCCATCGATCGCGGCGGTGCAGCCCTGGTTCATCAAGCGGCGCGGCCTGGCGGCCGGCATCGCCTCCGCCGGCATCGGCCTGGGCACGCTGGTCGGGCCGATCGTCGCGGTACGCCTGATCGAAACCTACGGCTGGCGCGCCACCCTGCAGGTGTTCGCCCTGGTCGCGCTGGTGCTCGGCGTGGCGGCGGCATCGATGATGGAAAAGTCGCCCGCCGCGCGCGGCCTGCATCCCGACAACGACCCGCTAGCGGGCAGCGGCAACCTGGCGCGCACCGGCATGGACCTGCGCGCCGCCGTGCGCACCCGCGAGTTCCGCCTGTTCTTCCTCTCCATCCTCGCCACCGCCGCCGTGCAGTTCATGCCCTTCGCGCATCTGGCGCGGCACGCGGTCGACCGCGGGCTGACACCGGAGCAGGGCGCGCTGTTGATCGGCCTGATCGGCGTGGGCAGCTTCTGCGGGCGTTTCTTTCTCACCGGCTACGCCGACCGCATCGGCCTGCGCAACATGCTGGTGGCCATGTACATCGGCATGGGCCTGGCGTGCCTGTGGTGGCTGCTCACGCTCTCGCTGCCCGCCTCCTTCGCGGCGCTCGGCGTGTTCGCGCTGTTCTTCGGCACCTGCTACGGCGGCTTTGTCGGCATCGCGCCGCCGCTCACCATGGAGTACTTCGGCGGCAAGAACCTCTCCGGGCTGATCGGCGCGCTCTACCTGGCGGCCGGCATCGGCTCGCTGTTCGCGCCTGTGTTCGCCGGCTGGATGTACGACGTTTCCGGGACGTACGCGGTGCCGATCATCGTGGGCGCGGTGGCCAACGGCATCGCCGCGCTGATCGCCACGCGGCTGCCCCGCGAAGGGACGCCGCAAGCCGTGCCCGCCGCCTGAAAACGATGCGGCGAACACGGATATACTGCGCGGCCCGAGGCACAAGTTTTGGAGAAAACCATGGCTGGACTGATCATTGAAGACCTGAAAGTGGGCGAGGGCGCGGAAGCCACGCCCGGTACCCATATCGAAGTGCACTACACCGGCTGGCTGTACAACGACGGCGTGCAAGGCGCCAAGTTCGACTCGAGCAAGGACCGCGGCGACCCCTTCAGCTTCCCGCTCGGCGCCGGCCACGTGATCCGCGGCTGGGACGAAGGCTTTGCCGGCATGAAGGTCGGCGGCGTGCGCAAGCTGATCATCCCGCCGGAGATGGGCTACGGCGCGCGCGGCGCGGGCGGCGTGATTCCGCCGAACGCGACGCTGCTGTTCGAAGTGGAACTGCTGGGCGTCTGAACCTGCCGCAGGGATCGCGGCTAGAGAAACGTCGCGATCTTCTCCAGCGGCTTGCGCCTGATGTCCGGCACCTGCACATCGGCTGCCGGATAGCCCACCACCAGCAGCAGGAAGGGCCGCTCGTCCTTCGGGCGGTCCAGGATGCTGTTGAGAAAGCCCATCGGGCTGGGTGTGTGCGTGAGTGTCGCCAGGCCGGCGTGATGCAGGGCGGTGATCAGCATGCCGCAGGCAATCCCCGTTGATTGCGAGACGTAGTAGTTCTTCACGCGCCGGCCATCGTCCATGATCGAGTGGGTCTTCTCGAAAATCGCGATCAGGTAGGGCGCGGTTTCCAGGAAGGGCTTGTGCTCGTCGGTGCCCAGCGGCGCCAGCGCGTCGAGCCACTCCCGCGGCGCGCGGCCGCTGTAGAACTCCTGCTCCTCCTTCTCCGCCTCGAGGCGGATCTTCGCCTTCACCTGCGCGCTTTCGATCACCACGAAATGCCAGGGCTGCAGGGCCGCGCCCGAGGGCGCGCTGCCGCCCGCCAGCAGGCACTGCTCGATGATCTCGCGCGGCACCGCGCGGCCGGAGAACTCGCGCACCGTGCGGCGGCGCTGGATCTCGGCGTTGAAGCCACGCGCGCGCTCGACCATTTCGGCCGGCGGATATTCGCGGTAGGAGGTGAGGGGGACGAAGCGGGCGGGTGCTGCCATGAAACTGTTTCCTTGTACGGGTGTTGGGAAGGAGGCGGGGTTCACTCTACCTTGATATTGGCCTCGCGCACCACCTTGCCCCAGCGGGCGAGTTCGCGCGTGACATGGGCGCCGAGTTCATCGGGGCTGCTGCCGACGATGTTCATGCCGAGCGCCTGCAGGCGCTCGGCGGTGTCACGGTGTTTCATCGCGGCGATGGTCTCGGCGTTGATCCGCTCGATCACCGCCCTGGGCGTGCCGGCCGGCACGAAGAAGGCAAACCAGGTCGAGACATCAAAACCGGCCACGCCGGCCTCATTGAGCGGCACGGCCTCCGGCGCTAGCGGCGAGCGCTCTTTCGAGGAGATCGCCAGCACGCGTACCTTGCCGGCGCGCGCCTGCGGCAGTACCGAGGTGATGGTGTCGAAGGTGGCCTGCGCCTCGCCAGCCATCACGCCCTGCATCGAGGCCACCGAGCCCTTGTAGGGTACGTGGGTGAAGTCGGTGGCGGTGACCGATTTGAACAGGGCGAGGATCAGGTGCGCCGAGGTGCCGACACCGGGCGTACTGACGTTGAGCGCGCCGGGCCTGGCGCGCGCCGCGTCGATCAGCTCGCGCACGTTGCTTGCCGGCAAGGCGGGGTTGACCGCCAGCAGGTTCGGCACGGTCACCAGCAGGGTCACCGGGGCGAAGTCCTTGACCGGGTCGTAGGGCAATTTGGCGTAGAGGGTGGGGTTGGCGCCATGCGTGCCGATGTGGCCCATGAAGATGGTGTAGCCGTCGGCCGGTGCTTTCGCGCCCGCCTCGGCGCCGACGATGCTGCCCGCCCCCGGCTTGTTGTCCACCACCACCGACCGGCCCCATTTCTCGGTCAGGCGCTGCGCCACCAGGCGGCCGAGAATGTCGGTCGCCGCGCCGGGCGGGAACGGCACGATCACGCGTACCGGCCGAGCCGGGTATTCCTGCGCCGCGGCCATGCCGGGCCACAACAGGCAGCACAGGCTGGTGGCTGCAAGGGCAAAGCACCGGCTGGCGAACATGGGGCTGCTCCGTTGTGGATGGTGATATGGTGCCGATGGGCGGCACCCGCCTGTATCGGGTCAATCCGCCTGCGCCCGCGCTTGTGTTTGCGCCTGCTCCTGCGCCGGGTCCGGCACCTGCGGCCGCGCCAGCCGCGCGCGCGCCGCCGAGGCCAGCTCCGCCTCTTCGTAGCGCTTCAATCCCGCCTCGCGGTCCACCGGCACCACCTGCTGCAAGGTGGTGCCGCCGACCGGCTGCAACTCCGGCGGGAACATCGCCAGCTTCTGGCGCGCCGCCAGCTTGATGCGCTCCGGTTCCAGGTCGCGTTCATTGACGCCCGCCACCGGGTGCCCCGGCACGCCGTCGACCACCTCCAGGTCGAACCACCAGCGCTTGACCGGGTTGCGCGCCCCGTTGCCCTGCGCGTCGTGGAGGTCGGCGATCGCGCGCGCCATCTCGGGGTGCTCGATCGAGAGCCACATCAGCCGGTCGGCCTCCACCGTGTCCTCCCGGTTCCACGGGCACATCTTCATGCAGCGCCCGCAGGCGGAGCCCTTCATGTTGGTGACGCGGTACTTGGTGCACTTCTCGACGTCGGCCTTCCAGATCTCGTAGCCGTTGAACATCACCTTCGGCCCGAAGGCGATGGCGTTGCACGGACATTCGCGCGCGCACTTGCGGCAACTCTCGCAAAAATTCTGCAGGCCGAAATTGATCGGCTGGTCCACCGCCATCGGCAGGTCGGTGGTGAACACCACGCTCTTCGAACGCGGCCCGATGAAGGGGTTGAGCATGGTGTCGCCGATCCGGCTGACTTCGCCCAGCCCCGCCATCAGGATCGCCGGGTTGTGGATCACTTCCGAGTGCGCGTTCGAATGCGAGCGCGCCGAGTAACCCATGCGCCGGCAATGCGCCGCCATCAGCCCGGCGATCTCGGCGCCGCGCATGTAGGCGCGCATCGATTGCGAGGCCGAGATCCAGTCGTCGCCCGAGGCGCCTTCCATGGTCTCGAAGCCCTGGTCGATCAGCATCACCACCGCATAGCGATGGTAGGCGGGAATCGGCTTGCCTTCGATCTCGTCGTGCGAGTAGTACATCCACGGCTTGGCCTCGCAGATGCCGACAAAATCCGCGCCCAGGTAATGGGCCAGCGCCTTGATGGCGTCCGCATTGTGCCGCGGATCCGACAGGTCGCCGCCCACGCCGGTGGGCGCCAGCGGCTCGCGCGTGCCCTGCAGCGGCACCATGTGCTGGATCAGCGGCTGCATGCCGAGCGCGTAGGGGTGCTTCATCGGAAAGCGCATGCGCTCGCGCTTCGGTTTCTCGCCCAGGTCGCCGGCCTGCGCGCGCTTGAAAAAGTCGCCGCGCTTGGGCACGCGGCGGATCTCATCTTCCAGCACCAGGGTGGAGGGGCCGCTGCCGCGCGGAATCTTCTCCATCGGGTAGCGGCCCAGGTGCAGCGGACGCTTGGCGGCTTCTTCGTCCCACCACTGCGGGCGCGTGCCGCCCACGCCCATGCGTACCGCCGCATCGTCGGGCTCCAGCGCGCCGCTGGTGGCGAGCGGCGCATCCGGCGCCATCGCGTAATCGGTGGTGACCACGCCCAGCCGAAAGCCGCGCTTGAGATATGGCGCCACCAGCGCGCCGTCTTCCACCCGCGCGATGCCGGCGCGCAAGGCCAGTGCGGTCAGGTCGACGCCGCTCGCGCCTTCGACGTGGCCGCGCGCGCTATAGCCCATCCAGCGCAAGTAGCCGGAGAGAATCGCCGCCAGTTCGGCGGCGCGCAGGTCGGTACGCGCCAGGTTGGTGCCGCGGATCCACGCGTCGCCCGGCTCGCCCGGCGCGGGCTCGCGGCCGAAGTCGATCAGGAACACGAAGGCGTGGGTATGGGCCGGTGCATCTGTATCCGGCCCAGCGCCCGCCAGATCGCCGGGCCGCAGTTCACAGACGCCGGTAATGGCCGCGTCCAGGAAATACGCCGAGGCCTTGAGGTTGTTGGCGCGCACCACCGGGTCGTCCGGCACCGGCGCGCGGCCGGGAGCCACCGGGCCGTCGAGAAAGCGGCAAAACAGCTGGAAGTATTCCGGGAACACCGCCGCCACCGAATCGCTGGAGGCGGTATTGACCTCGGCCGGCTGGCGCCCGCTGCCCAGTTCATCCATGGCATCGATGCGCGGCAGGCGCTCGAGCGCGAACGGGCTCAGATGGAAAGGGCGTTCCTTGTGGCTATAGAGTCGCATGGCTTTGTCTCGGCTGACGCGGCGTTCATGCGCCGCGTGTCATGCACCTATTCAAGCATGGGCGGCCTGCTGCGGATGATTAAGACGTTCATAATAAAAGCGCGAGATTGGTAGCGCGGCGTCTGGACCACGGCAAACCCACGGTAAACGACGGTCACCTCTCGAGGGCCGCTCGACGCACCCTGACAGAACCTTCCCCTTTTCACGGAATCAGGCGTGTTGCCACGCGGCCCTGTGCTATGTTGCGCGCGATGAAGCCGCCATCGGACATCGAATCCCTGGACATCCGCCTGCTGGCGGTGTTCGACACCGTGTATGAGCAGCGCAGCCTGACGCGCGCCGCCGCCAAGCTGGAGATCAGCCAGCCGGCGGTGAGCCAGGCGCTCGGTCGCTTGCGCCACTGGCTGGACGACCCGCTGTTCGTGCGCGCCGCGCACGGACTGGAACCGACCGCGCGGGCCACCGAAGTGGCGGGCGCGGTGCGCCAGATCCTCGGCCTGTTCCGCGAACAGGTGGTGCGGCCCGCGCGCTTCGATCCCGCCACGTCGGAGCGCGAGTTCAGCTGCTACATCACCGACTTGGGCGCCATCATCATGCTGCCGGCGCTGATGAAAAAGCTCGCCCAGCGCGCGCCGCGCCTGCGCCTGCGCACCGCTTCGATCGACTCCAGCGAAATCGCCGCGGGCCTGGAGTCGGGCAAGGTCGACATCGCCATCGGCCCTTTTCCCAAAATGCGCGGTGGCATCTACCAGCAGCGCCTGTTCGAGGACGAGTACGTCTGCCTGGTGCGCGAGAAGCATCCGCGCATCAGCCGCAAGTTCACCCTCGATGCATTTCGCGAGGAAGAGCATGTGCTGGTCGCCACCAGCGGTACCGGGCACGCCTTCAACCCGCTGGTGGAAATGGAGATCAGCGAGCGCGTGCCGAAGGAGAAGATCCGCCTGCGCGCGCACAGCTTCACGGTCGCGGCTTTCCTGATGCGCGATACCGACCTGGTGCTGACCCTGCCCAAGCGCTCCGGCATCCTGCTGGCGAAGGAGCTGAAGCTCAAGGTGCTGGCGCCGCCGATCGAATTTCGCCGCCTGGAGATCAACCAGTACTGGCACGAGCGCTTTCACCACGACGCCGGCCACCAGTGGTTCCGCGGCGTGGTGGCGGACCTGTTCAACGCCGGGCGCGCAACCGCCAAGGCGTAGGGACTGCAAGAGGGCAGCTAGAGGGTGCTAGAGGCGGCTAGAGACCGGAGAGAAACTCCAGCAGGCAGGCGTTGAACATGGCGGGCTGCTCGATGTTGCTCAGGTGCCCGGCGTGCGGCAGCACGCGGAACCGCGCGCCGGCGATCTTCTCCGCCATCGCCTCGGCCAGCGCGGGCGTATAGAGCTTGTCTTCGGCTCCGGCGATCACCAGGGCCGGCACCTTGATGATGGAGAGGTCGAAGCCGCGGTCCTGCTCCACCGAGGCGCGCACGGTCTTCATGTAGGAGAGCCGATGCAGGGTGGACATCGACGCCACCAGGCGCTCGTATGCTCCCGCCACGGCGGAGACGCCGATCAGGCCACGCGCCAGGTCGTGCGCGAGGTCGGCCGGCTCATGGCCCGCCATCAGGGGACTCAAGCGCGCGCTGACGAAATCCTCGGTGGCCTGCGCGCCGAGAGCGTCGAAGCCCGGCTGGGTATTAGCCAGGGTCAGGCTGGCGACGCGTTCCGGGTGCCTTGCGCAGAACCAGCGCGCCACCCGCCCGCCCATCGACAGGCCGATGATATGCGCATGCGCCATGCCCAGTGCGTCGAGAGTGCGCAGCACATCGCTGGAGAAGTCGGCGGCGAAGTCCAGCGGCCCTTCGTAGTCGTCGCTTTCGCCGTAGCCGCGAAAATCCGGCGCCGCCGCGTGATAGCCGCGCGCGGCGAAATGGTCCACCTGCGCGTCCCAGTTGGTCCGGTTGCCGCCGATACCGTGCAGGAACAGCAGGCCCGGTCCGCTGCCGGCGTGGCTGACTGCCAGGCGTGGCGTGGAGGCAATGCGCAGGATCTGCATGTGAATGATTTCCGGAGCGGGCTCAGCGCGGCTTGATGTTGCGTGAGGCGAGCACGGCTTGCGCGATGTCCGGCCGGTCGGTGATCAGGCCGTCCACGCCCATGTCGATGAGCCGCGCCATGTCTTCACGGCTGTTGACGGTCCAGGGGATCACCTTCAATTGTTGCGCGCGCGCCTGGGTCAGCGAGGCCGCCGATACTTCCTGATGGTTTGGTGACCAGATGGCGCAGCCCGCGCTCTTCGCCAAGCCTGGCAGCGAGTTGTCCTCGCCCAGGCGCAGGCCCGCGTTCCACGCCGGGCTTACGGTGTTGAAGTTCGGGTAGCGGGCGCTCAGGCACACGGTGGGAATCGCCGGGCGCTGCGCCTGCACCAGCCTCAAGGTGCGCCAGTCGAAGGACTGGATGCTGACGCGGCCTTCCATGCGGTATTGCGCGATCACCTGGAGCAAGGCGGCGACCATCGCCTCGGGGCTGACGGTATCAGCGGGATGATCGGGCGTGAGCTTGGTCTCGATGTTGAAGCGCACCCGCGTGTCGCCGCGCCTTTGCACCAGTTCGAACAGGTCGGCCAGGCGCGGGATGCCTTCCCACCGGCGCGGCGTCTGCTCGGGAAACTGTTTGGCATAGGCCGTATCGGGCTTGAGCGCGCCGATGTTGTAGCCCGCCAGCTCGGCCACGGTCAGGTCGCGGATGCGCGGCGTCGGCGCGGCGAGCCAGACCCCGTGCACGTTGCGCGTGATGTCCGGGTTCAGTTGCTCGTCATGGTGGATCACCGGCACGCCGTCGCGGGTGATGCCGATGTCCAGTTCCAGGGTGGAAACGCCGGTCTCCAGGGCCCGGGTGAAGGCGGAAAGGCTGTTCTCCGGCGCCAGGCCGCGCGCGCCGCGGTGGCCCTGCAGGTCGAAGCTGCCGCGCGGTGCCGGGCCGGCGCAGCCGGCCAGCAGCAGCACCAGCAGCAGCGCGCTCAACCGCGGCACGGCGCGCTTCACCGCTGCTCCACGCGGGCCAGCTCGCGCAGCGCCGGAAAGTATTGGGGAAAGGTGTGCAGGTTGCTGTGGATGCCCTTGTCGACCAGCAGCAGGCGCTTGTCGGCGGAAGCGGTGGCGCGGTACAGGCGCTCGCTCATTACGCTGGGGATCACCGGATCGGCGGTGCCGTGCATGTAGAGCACCGGCAGCTTGAGCTGGGTGACCTTGTCGATCGACTCGAAGCGTTCGGTCAGGATCAGCTTGATCGGCAGCAGGCGGTAGGCGGCGCGCACGGTCGACATGCCGACCATCGAATCGAACGAGGATTCGATGAACAACGCCGCCGCCTCCGGCCGGCGCATCGCCAGGTCGATGGCGATCGCGCCGCCCATCGAGTGGCCGTGAATGATGCGGCGCCTGATGTCGGGCTCGCGGCGTTTCAGTTCATCCAGCGCGGCGCCCGCGTCTTCGTAGATGGCCGCCTCGTAGGGCCGCTCGCCGTCGCTGCTGCCGTAGCCGCGGTAGTCGATCGCCAATACGTTGAAGCCGGCCTGGGTGAGGGCCGCCATCTTGCCGAGATTGGAGCCCATGTTGCGCGCGTTGCCGTGCAGGAACAGCAGGCTGATGCCGTTGGGCCGCGGGGAGCGCAGCCACCAGGAGGTGATCTTCCCGGTCTCGCCGGTGGCGCGCTTGACGCTGAGGCGCTTTTCCTCATACGCGATGCCGTAGTCGTCCGGCGTCTTTTCCACGGTACGGGTCGGCAGGTAGACGATCTGCCCCTGCTTGACATATACGTAGGCGGTGATGCCGCCATAGGCGAGGAGTGCCAGCAACAGCAACCCCGCGAGGATGCGCCTGAACCAGATCACGGTTGAACTCCAGTGCGACGCCAGGCGAATACGCCGCAGGCAGTCAATGTCGTTGCCACCAGCCAGAACGCCGGCACCACGCCGACCGCCGCGCCCAGGCTGCCGACCAGCAAGGGTACCACCGTGCTGCTGCCGTTGAGCACGGTGGTGCGCACGCCCACTGCCTCGCCGGCGCGCCCGGGCGGCGAAGCGGCGTGCAGCAGGGTCATCACCATCGGCTGGGCGCTGCCCAGGCCCAGGCCCAGGATGAAGGCCAGGCCCATCAGCACCGGCACTTCATGAAACAGCGGGAAGAGAAAGTACACCCCGGTGGTGATCGCCAGCGCGCCGGTCAGCGTCTGCCACTCGGAGAAGCGCGCCGCGATGAAGGACATGCCGGCGCGCACCACGAAGGTGGCCACCCCGAAACACCCCATGATCAGGCCGAGGGTGGAGGCGGACAGCTTGATCTGCGAGCCGTGCAGGGGCACCATGAAGTTGAACATGTCCCAGGCCATCGACAGCATGCCGCTGACGATGAACACCGCGCGCAGGTGCGGCAGGCGCACCAGGTCCATCACCCGCGCGTCGGCAGGCGGCCTGGGCGCGTCGCGCATCGAGGGCATGCGCTTGCGTACCACCAGCCAGGCGAAGAACGCGGCCAGCGTGGAAGAAGCGAGTACGACAAAGGCCCAGACGTGGCCCAGGGCGTCGATGGCGAAACCGGCCACCACCGGGCCCATCATGCTGGAGGTGGAAAAGCCCAGCGCCAGGTGGGAAAAGGCGCGGGTGCGGTTTTCCGGCGCCGTATGGCCTACTGCGTTGTTGACCGCGATGTGCGCCACCATGAAGCCGCTGCCGATGATCAGGCTGGCCACGTACAGGCTGGTGATGCTCTGAAACACCGCCGGCACCAGGGTACCGACGAACACCGAGACGATGGCGATGATGGCGGGCTTCACCGGGCCGGCGCGATCGGTCCAGCGACCGATGTGGACCGACATGAACATCGGTACGACCGCCAGCAGCGACATCAACAGGCCGACCGTGAAGGGGGTGGCCGAGAGCTTGATCGCGTAGAGCTGCAGCGTGAAGCGGCTGCCGGTGTAGGTCAGGTGCGTCAGCACCATCAGGAGAATGAGGGGAAGGGTCGGCAAGGTGGCGAACCGGACAAGGCGCGGCGGCTGTTGATGGGTGGATGCCGCCGGGCCGCATTATACGGCGCGGCCTACCCTTGCCCCAAGCATGGACTGCTTAGTCGCTATATTTTCATCCCGAGGATCACCATCTGCATGCCTTCCAGATGCAGCCTGCGCTGCAGGGCAAGCGCGGCCTGAGGGGAAGGAACCAGGCCTTAAATCTTCATTCCCAGGATCACCATCTGCATGCCCTCGAGATGCAGCCTGCGCTGCAGGGCGAGCGCGGCCTGAGGGGAAGGAACCAGGCCTTAAATCTTCATTCCCAGGATCACCATCTGCATGCCTTCCAGATGCAGCCTGCGCTGCAAGGCGAGCGCGGCCTGGTTGTGAAGAATCCGCGTCACCCAGTTCTCGTTCTCGAAAATCAGCTTGCTGGTGAAAAAGATCGCGCTGGGGAATTCGACGCGGATCTTGTCGGCCATGTGGGTCAGTTCGGTGACCGGGTCGGTGCCGTAGACGGCGTAGGACTTGGCGGCCATGCCGTTGGCTTCGCAGAAGCGCACCAGGTAGTCCAGGCTGTCGGCGGCGCGCTTTTTCAGCTTGGCCAGCATGTCGTCGCCGCCATAGGCTTGCACGTCCACGGTGCGCGCGGTGACGAACAGGAAATTCTTGAAGTGGCCGGGGAAGATGCGCTGCACCCACAGCAATGTGTGCAGCGCGCCGCCGCGCGAGGAACCGACGAAGAACACCGCGGTGGGCGCGTCCGGCACCACCTCCGGCGGGTTTTCGGTGGCGGGCAGTTCGGGCATCGCGCCGAACACCTTGTCGACCTCGCCGATCTTGCGGCGCGTTTCGTCATAGTGGTTGCGGATCCAGATGCACATCCCGGTGATGCCGCCGATGATCAGCAGGGCGATCCAGCCGCCCTTGAGGAGTTTCTCGAAAATCAGCACGACGAAAATGCTGGCGCATACGCTGAAGCCGATCGCCGACAGGGCCAGGCGGCGGCGCCAGTGATCCAGCTCCTTGCGGTGGCGCCACCAGTAGATCATCAGGCCGAACAGCGAAATGGCGAAGGTGAGGAACACGCTGATCGAGTACAGCACCACCAGGGTGGTGACGCTGCCGCCGGTCCACAGCAGGATGCCCAGGGCCGCCACGCCCAGCACCAGGATGCCGTTCTGTGTGACCAGGCGCTGCGACAGGTAGCGGAACTGGTGCGGCAGCCAGGAGTCCAGCGCCATGTTCGAGAGCACTGCCGGGCCGCCGAGAAAGCCGGTGTTGGCGGCCACGAAAAGAAGGCCGGCTTCAAAAGCGAGGGTGATGGTGAGCAGGGTCTGGTTGATGCCGGAAGACATGCCGAGGTTGGCGATGATCTGGTCGAACACCACCGCGTTCAGGGTCTGGCCTTCCTTGGGCTGCACGCCCCATAGAAGATAGAGCAGGATGATGCCGCCCGCCGTCACCGCCAGCGACACCGCCATGTAGAACATGGTGACCTTGCCGGTCTTGACGCGCGGCTCGGCCAGCACGTTGACGTTGTTCGAGACCGCTTCCAGGCCGGTGTAGGTGCCGCCGCCCTGCGAGTAGCCGATCAGCAGCAGGCCGATCAGGGGCAGCACGCCGATGCCGTGGGCCAGGCGCGAGGTTTCGGCGAGCGTGGATGGCACCAGCGCGGGCAAGGTGGTGATGTGGGCGATGATGCCGTAGACCAGCAGCAGGGCATGGGTGAAGATGAAGCCCAGGAAAATCGGCAGCAGCACCTGGATCGCTTCCTTCAGGCCGCGCAGGTTGAGCACCAGCAGCAGCACGATGAACACGCCTTCGGCGATCAGCTTGGAGCCTCCCCAGGAGGCCGGCATCAGCGAGAACAGGGCGTCCACGCCGGCGGCGATCGAGATGGCGATGGTGAGCACATAGTCCAGCACCAGGGCGGCGCCGGAGATCAGGCCGGGGTAGGGGCCGATCAGCGAAGTGGCGACGCGGTAGCCGCCCCCGCCGGTGGGGAACAGCTCGATCACCTGGTTATAGGCCAGGGCGATGATGAACACCGTGACTACCGTGGCGATCACCAGGTACAGGCCGACCCCGGTATAGGCGCCCAGGGCAAGGAAGCTTTCCTCGGGGCCGTAACTGGCGGAGGAAAGGCCGTCGGCCCCCAGGCCTACCCAGGCCAGGAAGGCGACCAGCGCGCCGCCGTGGCGGGTGTTGGCATTCAGGGGATCGAGCGGTTTGCCGATCACGGCCTGGCGAATCTGGGCGACTTTCATCGAATGGCGCAAGGGTCCCAAGCAAGCGAAGGGGCGCAAGCATACTCCGATTTTGAGAGGGACTCCTGTTGGGGCGGCGTCGATGGTGCAGTGCCGCATGCGCGCCATTGGCGGACCTTGCGCGCCGCCGCGCGCGCCAATCCGCTAAACTTGCCACTTCATATTCGCAACAACGCAGGCGACCCTCCATGGCAAAAACCCCCATCTCCACCGAGCGCGCCCCGGCCGCCATCGGCACCTATAGCCAGGCGATCCGCGCCGGCGGCGTGCACTACCTGTCGGGCCAGATCGGCCTGGACCCGGCGACCAAGGAGATGGTGCCGGGCGGCATCGACGCGCAGATCGTGCGCGTGTTCGAAAACCTCAAGGCGCTGGCCGAGGCCTGCGGCGGCAGCCTGGCGCACGCCGCCAAGGTCAACATCTATCTCACCGACCTGGCCAATTTCGCCAAGGTCAACGAGGCGATGGCGAAGTATTTCCCCGAGCCTTATCCGGCGCGCGCCGCCATCGGCGTGGCCAGCCTGCCGCGCGGCGCGCTGGTGGAAGCCGATGCGGTGCTGGTCATCGACTGATGGCGATGGCGCGCCACCCTTGCGCATGGTCCATGCTGGAGCGTAATGGCCGCGACTAAAGCCGCTGGCATCAAGGCCGCTGCACGCAAGGCCGCCGGTGTCAAGGCTCCCGGTATCAAAAAGATGCCGGCGCTGAAAAAGCCGGCCCTGCCCAAGCGCGCACCGCGCGTCAAGAAGGCACAGGCCGCGCCCGTCAAGGGAGAGTTCGCGCCGGGCGTGGGCGCCAAGCTGGCCAAGCTGGGCATCCATACCCAGGCCGACCTGATCCTGCACCTGCCGCTGCGCTATGAGGATGAAACGCGCATCACGCCGATCGAGCAACTGGTTGATGGCGTGTTCGCCCAGGTGGAAGGGGAGATTCTTTCCGCCGAAATCCAGTACCGCCCGAAGCGCAGCCTGGTGTGCCAGTTGCGTGACGAGTCGGGCGTGCTGTACCTGCGCTTCCTGAATTTCTACGGCAGCCAGCTCAAGCAGTTGCGGGAGGGTAAACGCCTGCGCGTTTCGGGCGAGCCGCGCACCGGTTTTTTCGGCGCCGAGATGATTCACCCGCGCTATCGCGAGGTCGCGGAGGGCGATCCGCTGCCGAAGTCGCTCACCCCCGTCTATCCCGCCACCGCCGGGCTTGGGCAGGCGACCTTGCGCAAGCTTGCCGTGAACGCGATCGCGCAGGCGCGCCGCGACGGCAAGCTGGGCGATACCACGCCGGCCGAAGCGGCTGCGCGCCTGCACCTGCCGTCCTTCCTGGCGGCGCTCGATGCGCTGCATTTTCCGGTGCCCGGCGCCAGTACCAGCGCGCTGGCCGAACGCAGCGACCCGGCCTGGCGGCGCATGAAGTTCGACGAACTGCTGGCCCAGCAACTCTCGCTGCAGCGCGCCTACCGCGCGCGCCGCGTGCAGGGGGCGCCGAAACTCTCCGGGGTGATCGGCGATGGGGACGGCCTGCTGGCGCGCTTCACCCATGCACTGCCTTTCGCGCTGACCAAAGCGCAGCAGCGCGTGGCGCTGGAAATTGCCGATGACCTGGAAAGCCCGCACCCGATGCGCCGCCTGCTGCAGGGCGACGTGGGCAGCGGCAAGACCATCGTCGCCGCGCTGGCGGCCTGCCGCGCCATCGACGCGGGCTACCAGGCCGCCTTCATGGCGCCCACCGAGATTCTCGCCGAGCAGCATTTCCGCAAGCTGGCGCAGTGGCTGGAGCCGCTCGGCGTGCGCGTCGCCTGGCTTGCCGGTAGCCTGAAAAAGCGCGACAAGGAAGCCGGCATGGAAGCGATTGCCAGCGGCGCGGCGCAACTGGCGATCGGTACCCACGCGCTGTTCCAGGACAAGGTGGCGTTCGCGCGCCTGGGCCTGGCGGTGATCGACGAGCAGCACCGCTTCGGCGTCGGGCAGCGCCTGGCCCTGACCGGAAAAGGCGCGACGCAAGCCGGCCAGGGCGCCGCGCGGGAAGGGCCGGGCACGGACCTGCGGCCCCACCAGCTGATGATGAGTGCGACGCCGATTCCGCGCACCCTGGCGATGACCTACTACGCCGATCTCGACGTCTCCGTGATCGACGAGCTGCCGCCCGGTCGCACGCCGGTGGTCACCAAGCTGATCGCCGAGACGCGGCGTGACGAAGTGGTCGAGCGCATTCGCGAAGCCTGCGGCGCCGGGCTGCAGGTGTACTGGGTGTGCCCCCTGATCGAGGAGTCCGAGACCCTGCAACTGCGCACCGCCGAAGAGACCCACGAGCGCCTGGTCGAAATGCTCACCGGCCTGCGCGTCGGTCTTGTGCACGGGCGCCTGAAGACCGACGAGAAGGCCGCCGTGATGGCCGATTTCGCCGCCAACCGCGTGCAGGTGCTGGTGGCGACCACGGTGATCGAAGTCGGGGTGGATGTGCCCAACGCCTCGCTGATGGTGGTCGAACACGCCGAGCGCTTCGGCCTCTCGCAACTGCACCAGCTGCGTGGCCGGGTCGGCCGCGGCGCCGCCGAGAGCGTCTGCATCCTGCTCTACCAGGCCCCGCTGGGCGAGACCGCGCGGGCGCGCCTGAAGGCCATGTTCGAGACCACCGACGGCTTCGCCATCGCCCGCGAAGACCTGCGCCTGCGCGGCCCCGGCGAATTTCTCGGCCGGCGCCAGAGCGGCGCCGCGATGCTGCGCTTCGCTGACCTTGAACTGGACCTGGATCTGGTGGAGGAGGCACGCAATTGCGCCAGCGCGATGCTCGCTGGCGGCGACCCGCTGGCCGATGCGCACCTGCAGCGCTGGCTCGGCAGCCGGGAAGAGTTCCTCGGCGGCTAGCGGCCGCGCGGCGCGCCGGCATGGCCGGGTCGCCGCGCATTTTGCGCCGCGCGTTCGGGCCACGCATGTTCCGCCGCGCACCTCCCGCCGCGTATTTCCCGCCGCGTATTTCCCGGCAGGCCGGCGGCGCGGTCAGCGGCCTACTTCGCCGCCTCGAGCTTGTCCTGCGTCTTGGTGTCGAAGTCGCCGGCCTCGTGGCGCTCGCGCAGCTGGTTTGCGGGCTCGCCGCGCAAGCGGTTGACCATGCGGCCGCGCTTGACGGCGGGGCGGTTGCCGATCAGCGAGGTCCAGCGCTGCAGGTGCTTGTAGTCCTGCACCTGGAGGAATTCGCTGGCGCCGTATTGGTCCATCTGCGCCAGGCCGCCGTACCAGGGCCAGATGGCGATGTCGGCGATGGTGTAGGCCTCGCCGGCGATGTATTCGCTCTCGGCCAGGCGCCGGTCGAGCACGTCGAGCTGGCGCTTGGTTTCCATGGTGAAGCGGTCGATCGCGTATTCGATCTTGGCGGGCGCGTAGGCGTAGAAATGGCCGAAGCCGCCGCCGACGTAGGGAGCGCTGCCCATCTGCCAGAACAGCCAGGAGAGGCATTCGGCGCGCAGCGCCGGGGTGGCGGGGAGCAGCACGCCGAACTTTTCGGCCAGGTAGGTGAGGATGGCGCCGGACTCGAACACGCGGACCGGCTTGGCCCCGGAGCGGTCGAGCAGCACGGGAATCTTGGAGTTGGGGTTGATGCCGACAAAGCCGCTGCCGAACTGGTCGCCGGCGCCAATGTCGATCAGCCAGGCGTCGTATTCCGCGCCCGCGTGGCCGAGGGCCAGCAGCTCTTCGAGCATGACGGTGACCTTGATGCCGTTGGGCGTGCCCAGCGAGTAGAGCTGCAGGGGATGGCGGCCGACCGGCAGTTCCTTGTCGTGGGTAGGCCCGGCGATGGGCCGGTTGGTGTTGGCGAACTTGCCGCCGTTGCCGGGCTTCCAGGTCCAGACCTTGGGCGGGGTGTAAGAGCTTGAATCGGTCATTGCTGTTCTCTAGGGAGTGGGACTGAAAATGGTACACGGCGCCGGGCCGGAATATAGGCAAAAGCCCCACCGGCGTTGCGGTTGAGCGGCCTATCCACCTTTTAAGAAAAAATGCCGGCCCCTGCCCGCGTCGTCCCGGCGAGTGCTAGATGGCGTCCTGGATGTCGAAGCGGGTGACCTTGCCCGCCTGAAAGCGGAACACATGCCCGACCATCTTGTCGCGCAGCCCGTGCTGCGGTCCATCCCCCTGCTCCTGCAGCGGCCTGCCTTCGAGATCGCGGATGGACTGCAGGACCTTCACAACGATCGCCCCGTCCGCGGCCTGCCCAAAACTCACAGGCTCGACGCGCGGGCTGACGGTAGCCCACTGGCGCGTCCAGTATTCGCGAACCGCCTGGCGGCCATGCTCGTGGCCACCGTCCATGCCGTTGGCCCAGGCAACGTCATCGGCGAGCGCGGCAAGGACGCCGTCGATATCCCTCGCGTTGAAGCGCTCATACATGCGTTTCAGAGTGTCCACGTCTGCGTTTACGTCCACGTCCGAGTCCATCGAGGTTTGCTCCTGTCGGCAGGCTTGCTGTAATATGTATAGGTGACTATGCAACAAAATAGGCGCCTATGCAACAGGATAAATCGATGCTCGAAGTGCTGGCCACACCCGGCCACCTGATCAGCCTGGCGGCGCGCGGGTTCGCGCGCCTGAGCGAGGCACGCCTGAAGCCATTGGGATTCGGGGTCGGCCATCTGCCGGTGCTGGTCGCGCTGCAGAACGGCCAGGCCAGTTCGCAGCGCGATCTGGCCCGCTTCGCCCGCATCGAGCAGCCCTCGATGGCGCAGATGCTGGCCCGCATGGAGCGGGACGGGCTGGTCCGCCGCACGCCCGACCCGGCCGACGGGCGCAGCAGCCAGATCTCGCTGACCAGGACCGCGCGCGCCCGCCTGCCGAAGGCCTGCGAGACGCTGTTCGAGGGCAACCGTGATGCACTGAGCAGCTTCACCGAAGAAGAAGCCGCGCAGCTTGTTGGCCTGCTCACCCGGCTGATTGAAAACCTGGACCGTGCCACGAGTGCGGAGGAGCCACCTCACGGCGCTTGAACAGGTGGTTTGAACCAACCCGCCTTTTCGTATCAGCAAGACGGGTAAGGATTCAATTGAGGAGAAATGGTTCAGGCTCGAATCAAAGCGAGTCCGCAATCTCTCTCTTTATTCCAGGGACACGCCCTTGGATTTGGCCAGCTTCGCCAGTCCCTCTTGATCGTTCGCGATCATGTTGTCCAGCCCCTCCAGGGTGAGGCCCAGCCGGCGCGCCAGATCGCGTGCTTTAGGCATCTCCTCGGCCCGGAAATTGTGGGTCGGGCAATCCGCCCATATGCTGGAATGAACCAGGCTCTGGTCCGTGGAGCCTGCCGAAGGCAGGGCGCAGACGTCGGCGAGAATGTGATTGCGCAGAACCATCTCCAGTCCATCTTCGGCAACGTCGTCCTTGGGGTCCATTTTTCCCCAATCGAAGTCCCGGGCGAATCTCTTGCGCTCCCAATCGCGGACATAGACCCGCAGAATGGTGGCGGTCCCGCCCCCTTTTACCTGTGCTGCCCAGCTTCTCGGAAGCCCCTTATAGAGGCTGCCGATCATGAAGCCCGGTCCGCGGGCCTCCGTCTCACTGACGGCCCGAATCCCCTGGAGGATGCTTTCCGCGTAGTTGGACCCGCATCCATGGAAGCCGATGCAGGTAAAGCCGTGGAACACGGCACGATCATGAAACGCGGCAAGGTCGCCGTGGCCGACCCGCAGGATCGACGGCACAACGGGCGAGCCGACCTCGGGCCAGCGAAACTTCGGCGCGACGAAGCCGATGGCGGCCATGCCGGTCTGCTCGGCCTGGCCCGGACCCATGATCATGCGGGCGGCCCCTCCGCATAGTGGGCAGGGATGGACGGTGATGGCCAGCAGGGACAGCAGGTCCTGATGGTATTTGTATTCGCACCTGGTGCAGATCACGGCCTTGATCATGGTGTCTCCCCCATTTTCGCGGCAGGTCGATCCGGAAAATCGACGCCGCGGCCCCGTTGAGGGCATGCCGGAATCAAATGCAACGGTTTCGCCGCAAAGCAGGCGCGGCTCGCGGTTGCGCGGGATTCACGGCACGGCGTGAATCCCTTGCCCGGTGCGGACATTGATAGGTAATCGAGCCCGGATTGTCGGTGAACTGGATCACATTTCGGGATGGGTGACCGGTTCCGGCAAAAGGAGCGAAACGCTCGATACCCCTCAATGATTCAGGCCTGGAGCGCGACGGCGCCCCCTCAACGCGTTTTCGGCAAAGCAGGCGGCGCCCGATACCAGGCGCGAATCAGGCGCGGGCTCCATTAATTCGATCCTGTTTGTGAACTAGTTCCGCTACCCAGGCGCGAGCCCGTTGCCCGCCTGTGCCGCTACCCTCTATCATCGTCCGGTAAGCAGATGAAGCACAAAGATGAAGCGAAAATAAATCCGGCGTGCCCCCGTGCCATGCCGCTGTCCGTTGGGAGCAGGTATCTTGTTTAATGAAAAAGGCAAGCTGGTGTTTGAGATCAACAAAGACGTCCTGTTCTGCCCCTGGGATAACCCCGAAGATGCACTCGCGGTCGAGATGTCGCAGATTCCGTACAACAACGGCGGCCTCCAGCCAAGGTACCCCACCCGCAAATCGGTCGAGCGCAAGCGCAAACCGCCATCGGCCGATCGCGAGCACGAACCGCCATTGGCCAATCTCGAGGGCAACCTGTTCATCTGGGGGCATGGAGACCGGGGGCACGTCATCGCCGATGGCGGCAACCAGAGCCTTACCGTACGCGACCTGGCGCTTCTGCTCGAGCGCCGCGGCCTGCGCCATGACTTCAAGGGCCACATCATCCTCTGGACCTGCTGGGGCGGCGTCGCGGGCGGCTTTGCAAGATCGCTGAGCCGTCACCTGGGCAATCTGGGCTATGCGGTGCCGGTGTGGGGCTCAAAGTACGTCACCGCCAACATGGTGTCACTCAGATTCCTGGTGATCAGAAAAACGCCGTCCGACGACGTTTCCAATCTCAGCTCGAGTCAAGCCGTACGCGCCTACAGGAGCGACATGGTCTTCTATCCGCCATCAGGCGCAGGCTGGCGCCAAGATCCGGCCCTGAGTTCGGCCTCAAGTTCCGGTTCAAGTACCGGCTCGCTTTCAAACTGGAGCGCGGGCCTGACGCCGGGTTCCAGCCCAAGCGTCGGCACAAGTTCAGGCTGGAGCCGGGGCGCTGCTCCGAATTCGGGTTCCAGCTCGGGCTCCAGCTCCAGCTCTTCGTCGGCCTTTATTGGGACGGGCCGTAAATGAGGAATTAAAGGACCTCAGGCTCGTAAATGAATAAATGGAGGCAGCTCAGACTGCGCTGCCCCTGCTTTCATTGACGGCGCAATCAATCACACGCAACAGCCCGCCCGCCACCTTCCGCGGCGCGGCACCGGCTTGACAGCCCGGGCATGCGCATGAACCCGATTTAACTTTGACGCCGCCCTCCGCCGGTGCTTCAATGGGCGGCAGGAGCACCGATAACAACGTCAAAGGAGACACCCATGAAGCGCTTCCTGCTCGCCGTGGCCTTGCTCGTCCCGGTTCCGGCATTCTCGCAATCCGTGCCGGAGATCAAGTTCGATTCGGTGCCCAATCTGCTCAAGCTCCCCAAGGACATCCACCTGGGCGAGGCGTCCGGCGTGGCGGTCAATTCGAAGGGGCACATCTTTGTCTTCTCGCGCGGCGGCAATCCGGGCCCGGCGTATGCGGCGCGCGCGGCGCAGTTGCTGGAGTTCGCGCCGGACGGCAAGTTCATCCGCGAGATCGGCCGCGATCTTTATGCCTGGTCGTTCGCCCACACTGTGCGCATCGACAGGCAGGACAACATCTGGATCGCCGACAAGGGCTCGGACATGGTGGTGCGCTTCAACCCGGCCGGGCGTGTGACGCTGGTGCTGGGCCGCAAGCAGGAAGCTTC
>Ga0307511_10000707_pt1 | contig 35601 bp, 30 predicted proteins | sample 13_EM_MG_FD_200266 | JGI IMG/M metagenome (GOLD analysis project Ga0307511, IMG submission 200266) | Populus trichocarpa ectomycorrhiza microbial communities from riparian zone in the Pacific Northwest, United States - 13_EM | ecosystem: Host-associated > Plants > Roots > Unclassified | place... | reverse complement strand
GGGCGGGGATGCGGACGTCGCGGCCGAGGCCGGCGTGGAGGGCGGCGAGGGTGGATTCGCGGAGGCCGTCGGAGGCGTCCCAGACGAGGGCGGGGCGGGAGATGCGGTGGTTCCACACGGGACCGGCGGAGGAGCGAAAGCGGCCGGTGAGGGGTTCACGTAGGCGCACGGCCTGGGCCCAGTGCTGGCCGCCTCGGGGGATGTCCAGCCAGGGCACGTCGTCGAGGGGCAGGTCGACGACGATGGCGACGTGCACCCAGTCGAGGTCCCGGGGTTCGCCGAGCAGGTCGCCGAACACCCAGAGGCCGGTGACGGACAGCATGGGCACGGGCGAGGGCGTGTCGCATCGGCGGGCCAGTTCCTCGACATGGTGGACCGCACGGCTCCATTTCACGCCAGGCATCGTAAGGTCACGGGCGTGGCGGACGAGACAGCGGTGGAGATCTTCACCGACGGGGCGTGCAGCGGGAACCCGGGACCGGGTGGATGGGGTGCGGTGCTGCGGTACGGCCGCCACGAGCGGGAGCTGTACGGCGGGGAGTCAGAGAAGACGACCAACAACCGGATGGAGCTGATGGCGCCGATCCGGGCGCTGGAGACGCTGACCCGGCCGTCGACGGTGCAGGTGTACACGGACAGCACGTACGTCCGCAACGGGGTGATGAGCTGGCTGCCACGGTGGAAGGACAACGGCTGGCGCACGAGCAACCGTGAACCGGTGAAGAACGCGGACCTGTGGCGGCGGCTGGACGAGGCGATGGCCCCGCACCAGGTGGAATGGCACTGGGTGAAGGGTCACGCTGGCCACCCGGAGAACGAGCGGGCGGACCGGCTGGCGGTCAAGGGCGCCCAGGAGGCACGAGAAGCCCGGTAGTCAGGCCTTGTGGACCAGCAGGAACAGGCGGGCGAAGGCGGGTTCCGGCAAGCGGGGCCAGTCCATGGCCAGCAGGGCTGATCGGACGTCCTCGTTGGCAGCGCCGTTGACGCGGGCCTCGGCGATCTCCTCGCCGGGGACGCCGCCGAAGAAGAGCGTGACGCCATTGAGGCCGGACGGATCCAGTTGCGGCATCAGGGTTTCAGCCAGCGTGGCGGGCAGCAGGGTGCCGACTGCCCAGTGCTGCAGGGACGAGGGCTCGCCCTGGCCGTAGGCGAGCACGGGGCCGAGGATGACGTGGCAGCCGGGCAGGCCCTCGGGATCGTCGGGACCGAACTGGGCGGCGAACTGCTGGCGTTGGGTGAACATCTCGATGACCGCGGCGGCGGTGGTCTGGGTCCAGATGGTGACGGCCCGCGACAGGTCCTCAACGCCGGTGACGCGGTCCCAGACGACGGTGGAAGGGTTGACCACGAAGCCGATGTCGAGGTGGTCGGGGTGCTGCTGCCCGACGACCACGGCGGTGTCGCCGGGACCGACCACCTGGTCGCCGGAAACGGACCATTCGCCGGCGAGGTCACACAGCTGCCGAGCGATCTCCGCGAGCACAGAAGTCACCGGCGGAGCCTACGCGACAGCGATAGCGGCGATGCCGGCGAGGACAACCAGGGAGCCGGCGAGGCGACGGACGGCCTGGGCCTCGCCGAGCAGCCGCCAGGCGACGAAGCCGCCGAGGACGATGCTGACCTCGCGGGCGGGCGCGACCAGGCTGACGGGGGCCATTTGCAGGGCGTAGAGGACGAGCAGGTAGCCGAGTGGCGAGAGCAGGCCGACGGCGAGGACTTCGCGGCGGTGGGCGCGCCACAGGGCGGCGACGGAAGCCTTGGCCCGTAAGGCAGTCGGCAGCAGGAGCAGGGATTCGCCGATGGAGCCGGCGCCGAAGTAGATCAGGGGCGGCACGGCCAGCGCGGTGACGGAGTGGGCGTCCCACAGGGTGTAGGCGGCGATCACGGCGCCGGTGAGCACGCCGTAGAAGACGCCGGCGGGGGTGGCCTTGCCGGTGCCGATGACCAGCACGCCGACCACCACCAGCAGCGCGCCGACGAGGCCGAGCCAGCCCGGGTGTTCGCCGAGGAACAGCACGGCGACCAGCACCGACAGCAGCGGACCGGTGCCGCGGGCGAGCGGGTACACCACGGACAGGTCGCCGACGGCGTAACCGCGCTGCAGCACCGTGCCGTAGGCGACATGCAGGACGGCGGTGACCACGGCGGCGAGCAGCCATGTCCATTGTGGATGGTCGAAGACCGCCAGGATCGCCGCTATCGGGCCGAAGACCAGGGCGGACACCGTGTAGTAGAGGAAAACGAACGGCGCACCGCCATCGCCGACCCGCTTGGCGGCGAAGTTCCAGATCGCGTGCACCACGGCTGCGGCGACGACCAGCCCGAGAGCGAACCCGTTCACGGCAAAGCCTTCCCCCGAGCTCCGCCCACGCGGAACCGGGAAGGCCTCCAGGCTTTTGTCCCGTCAGCTGAACAGCCACGCCCCTTCGTGACTGACGGTGCCGCTCGGACCAGACCCGCCACTGCGGCGACGGAACCCTAGGCACTACGCCACGCATGCTACACGAGTCACGCTCCCCTCGGGCTGATCATCAGGGTGACGGTGCGGTTGCGGGGCGCGTCGGGGAACGGTTGCTGGGTCTGGTCGCCGGTGGACAGGAGGAAGGCGGTCAGCGGCAGGCCGGCGGCGGAGGAGAGGTGCTGGGCGGCGACTTCGGCCCGTTCGAAGGCGATGACCGAGCCGCCGCTGGCCGGACCGCCGGGCACGGCGACGGCATGGCCGACAATGGTGGTCTGCGCGTCCAAACCGGCCAGCCGGTGACCGATCTCGGTAAGCAGGGCAGCACCGGGGCCGCTGATCTCCACATCGGCGGGGAACAGCCCGGTGTCGAAGAGGACTTGCACATCGTCGGCGCGGCGTTGGGCGACCACACCGGGCATGGTGAGGCGAGAGGTGATGGCGTTCAGGTCCTTCATGCGACGGTCGGCCGCGGCGGTCCGAGCGGCGTCGGCGGCGTCCAGGCGGCGTTGCAGCGCGTCGGCACGGGAATCCTGTTGCTGGGCAACGGCCGGAGCCGGCAACCGAACCGCCAGCCAGCCCGCGCCGCCGGCGAGCAGGACGCAGGCGACGATCGTGACCCGGCCGGCGGTGACAAGGGGTCGGGCCAGCCGGCGGCCGGCGAGGATCTTGCCCACGGTCCGGCGGCCGGCAGCGGCGTCGGCGTTGCCGGCGTCGGCTTCCTGCACCCGGGCCCAACACCGGTCGGCCTCGGCGAACTCGCCGCGCTGGGCGTGCACCCGGGCCCGAAGGTCAAGCGCAGAGCGCGGCGAGCACCATGCAGAGCGCGCCGCAGTGGTCCGGTCCCAAATCAGGGGGCTCCGGTTCCGGCGCCGCTGGAGGAGGTTCCGGCGCCGCCGGCGGGGGTGCTGGCGCGGCCGGCGGCGGTCGTAGGGCGAAGGCCGTTGCCTCACCGGGGATTCCCGCCCTGCTGCGCGGGAAGTCCGGCGGCCGCAGCACCTTCCAGCCGCTGTCCCGCCGTCGTCCGCCGGCCGACGAGGCCACCGACGACGACCTCTGGCAGCTGGACCGCTGATCCGGCCGAGTCGGTGCGTCACCACGGTGGCGCCCCGACCACGCCTTCCTACCCGGGCCAGCGCCCAACGGTCAGTCCGTGAAGCTCGCTGACCTTGCCGTCGAGCGTGAAGACGAGGGAGGAAAGAGTGGCCGTGCCGGTCACGTCCAGCTCGAGGACATGGTGTTTCGGCGCGGGGCTTGAGGAGGTTGTCACGGTGGTCTCCCCCGGCGTGGAGGCGGGCGGCGGCGTTCCGCAGGCGGCGAGCAGGCCCGCGACCAGCAGCGCGACGGAGACTGTTCGGATCATGGCGTGCAGTGGAGCACGCCATGTCCGGGACCAGTCCCCGCGTCGGCACTCGGGCCGCCGGGGGCTACCGGCAGACGACTCCGAGGCATCCGGCCGGATCGCCCACCGAGATGTTGCCGCCGCCGTCGACCACGGAGCCCGGCTGCGCCTCGATGCCGTGGTCGGCGTTGTTCAGCGTGAAGTTGTCGCCGACGGTGACCAGGCTGGCGGGCGGGACATCGATGTGCACACCGTCGTCGACGGGGACGCCGTGGCTGTCGACCCTCCCGTTCGGCGCCTTGCCGTTCGACGCGAACACGTTGTCGCTGATGGTGAGGGAACGAGAGACCTGGTTCCTGGGGGAATGCACGAGAAGGCCGGCGGCCGAGTTGTCGACGAACACATTGTGCGAGATGGTGATGGTGTTGAGTTTGCTGGCGTCAAGGTCGACGCCCACCGTGCCGCCGTCGAACACGTTCCCCTTGACGATGCTGGGCTGGTAGACGGTGTCCTGGATCGCCAGCCCTGAACCCTCGGTGAACTGGTTGTTCTCGATGTCGAAATGGCTGGCGATGAAGAAAGTCAGGGCGCTCTGAATGAATTTGTTGCCGGTCACGACCGGGGAGCCGTTCTCGCCACCGTTCACACGGAAGCGGGTCAGCGTGTTCCCGGTCAACGTGAAGGTGGTCCCGTTGGAGACGAATCCGCTGTCGGTCAGCGTGCTGTCACTTATGGTGATCCTGGAATCGACGGCCTGCGCATGGAGGCCGCTCACCGAACACCTCACCAGCGTGACGTCGCCCTGAAACGCGCTCCTGCCGTTCTGGATCACCGAATCCTCGACCATGACGCTGGAGAACTTGAGGGAGAGGCTGTCGACGTGGAGGTTCGAGAGGGTGCTCGACGTCACCCACGTCAGCGATATCCCGCCGCCGACGGTTCCATTGGTCACGGTCACGCCGGTCTGGTTCTGCGCCGATATTCCGCTGGTTGTGCCGACCACCGTGTGGCCGCCGAGGTCGACGGTGACATCGCTGGCGGCGATGATGAACGCGGTGCCGGCGCAGTCCAGGTCGGCATCGAGCTGGACGCTGGTGGTCAGCGTGTCACCACACTGCACGGCGGACCCCGTCACCCCGACGGCTTGAGCGGGTGACGATCCCAGAACGACCATGAGGGCGACGAGCACACTGGTCCCGGCGGCGGCGAAGAACCGTTTCACGCCTGGGCTTGTGATTCGACCTGACGAGAGAGTCATGTGCGCCTTCCTGACATTTGCCACTAGACCGATGGGCGACAGGTCCGAAGGCGCGCGTATTTGTGGACTGAAGGACCCGCACGGCTGGCCGGTCCACGAAGCTCCGTTTGCGACTCACGCGGCCCCCCTGTCTCGGGTGAATCGACTTGCCACGATACGCGTCACCGGCCCGCCATCGATATGCCTTAAAAGGCAGTCGAGGAGCGAGGGGACGCAGGGTTTAGGCCCATCGATCAGCGCACCTGGACGTCGGTCTGGACGGTGGATTCATCGAAATCGGTGCTGCGGACGGTGATGGTGAGGCGCCAGAGGCCGGGGCTGGGGAGGGTGGCCTGCTGGGCGACGAACTGACCACGGCCGGTGTGAGCAAGGGTCACGGGGATGGAGCCGACGCCACCGGAGGGAAGGGAAAGGGTGGCGGTCACCTCGGGCACGTCGCGGTTGACGCCGCGGTCGTCACGGACGTTGATGGCGATCTGGTTGTCTCCGGTGACGGCGGGATCGACCCAGATCTGCACGTCGCCACCGGACGCCAGCGCCACGGAGCCGAGGTAGGGGCCGGAGCGGGCGGCGACGGTGGCCGGAGCGGGGGCGCTGGCCACGGGGGACGTGGCGACCAGGGCGGCGGTGAGGCCGAGGACGACGACGGCGATGGCGGCCTCGCCGCCGACGGACAACCGTAGCCGGGACACTGTATACAGTCGATCGCTGGTCGAGCGGCGGGTGGGGCGGGCGGCCGGGGCGAGCAGGCGGGAGCGGACCAGGGAGCGGGACGAGGCGGCGACGCACAGGAGCAAGCCGAAGCCCGCCAGCTTGAACAGCAACAGCTGGGCGTAGCCGGAGCCGTCGAGCGCGGCCGTCAGGTTGACGTCGCGAAGCGCCATCACGACACCGGAACCGGCCAGGACGGCGACGGAAACCGTGGCCACCAGGGAGAAGCGGTCGGCGGCCAGCGACACCTCGGCGGCCGGGCGGGAGCCGAGAAGCACGCAACCGGCGAGAATGGTCAAACCGCCGAGCCAGACGGCCATGGCCAGCAGGTGCACGGAGTCGGCCGCCACCGCGAGCTGCCAGCCGTCGCCGACGCCGTCGTGGCCGGCGGCGCTCCAGGTGACGGCCAGCAGCGCCCCGACAAGGAGAATCACGCGGTCGGGCAGGAACCGCAGGACGATGAGGGCCACGATGCGCACGGCCAGGAGAATGTCGAACGTGGTGCCGAGGGTGTCGGCCAGCAGCGAAGGATCGACGACGGTGATCAGCGACGAGCCGGCGGCCTCCGCGCCTTGCACCAGCAGGGATCCGACGGCGGAGCCGAAGGCGATCCACCAGGCGATGCGACGCAGCAGCCGGAAGCGGCCGTCGGCCCGGCCAGCCGGCCAGCAGTAGACGACGAAGAACGTGCTGCCGACCAGCAGCGCGATGCTGGCGTAGGCCAACCAGCGCAGCACCCAGAACGTCAGCCCCACCAACGGATCCGCGCCGGCCTGGGCACCGGCGTCGAGGACCGGTGCGGCCCGGGCGTCGCCGACGCTGAACACGAACGCGCCGTGCACCGGGTGCGAGTCGGCGGAAACCACCCGCCAGGTGACCGAAAAGGCCCCGTCTCGCAGCCGCGGCAGCGGCATCCGCAGCGAGTCTTCCTGCCCGGCAACGGTTTGCGCCTCGACCGAGCCGACCGGCCGGCCCTGGTCGTCCAGCACGGTGAAGCCGCCGCGCACCGGGGTGATCCGTTCGCTGAACCGCAGGATCACCTCGGCCGGCGCGGTCTCGAGGTGCTGCCCGTTGGCCGGCGTCGTGCTGATCAACGACGCGTGGGCCGACGCCTCAGGCGCGGCGAGCACCAGCCAGCCGAGGGCCGCGAACACCACCAGGAGGACCCGAATCACGGCGATGTCCCGAGCAGACCGAGGTCCTTGGCGGCGGCCAGGGCCGCGGCCTTGGTGTGCACGCCGAGCTTGCGGAACAGCTGGTTGCGCAGGTTCTCCACGGTGCGCACGGAAATCCCCAGCTGACCGGCGGCATCCCGGGCCGACTGGCCGCGGTCGATCGACGCGAGAATCTCCTGCTCCCGCTTGGTCAGAAGGATTTCGCGCCGCCACCACGACCGCCGCGTCCCGTAGAGACCGCGCAGCGCCCCGCGGACATGTGCCGCGTCGACGGTCAGATGGCCTCGGCTGGCCGCCCGGACCGCCGGCACCATCAACCGGTCCACGTCCTCGGCCGGTATCACCGCCACGCCGGCGGTCAACGCCTCCAGTGCGTAGTGCCTCGGCAGCGGCCTGCTGGCCACGACGATCGGCACCTCGACATCGGCCGGGATCCGGGGCCAGTCCTCGGGCGCCGGATCGATCAGCACGACCGCCGCCCGACGCTCGTCCGCGCCGACGACCGGAATGCCGTGGGCGCGAAGGACGCGGCGCACCCGTTCGCCGAGGGGATCCCCGGCGGTGCGGGCGATCACCAGGACGCCGGGCCCGCGGTCCCGCCGGCCGGTCTTCTGCCGGGGCAACTCCACCGGCGCCGACTGCCCTGCCTGGGCCAGGATCCGTTTCTTGTGGCTCTGCACCGACCGCACGCTCGTGCCCAGCTCGTGGGCGACCTGCTGCGGCGGATATCCGGCGCGGCTCAGGTACAGCACCTCCAATTCCCTTGTGGTCAGGGCCTGTTCGGCGACGTTGGCGTCGGCGGACCCGATCGCCGCCAGGAGGGCGTCCAGGCCACGGTTGTAGGCGACCATGGCACTGACGCCCGCCGCGCACGCCTTCACGACGTAGGCCGCGGTCAGGGAGTCGTGCAGGCCCACCAGCCGCAGCTGCGGCGCCTGCTCCAGCAGCAGCGCCACCAGCCGCTCGTTGCTCCACCGCAGCCCATCCGCCTCGAACATGGCGACGTCGGGCCGGCACAGGTGGCACAGCTGGATCAGGTCGGGCCCGGACGCGACCGCGCCGGCCACGGTGATGCCCGGCTCGGCCGCCAGATGGGTCGTCAGCAGTTCCCTGATCATCACGTTCTGGTGCTGCACGACCACATTCACCGGCTGATTCCCCAGCATGACCGATCCCCCCTCATCGTCGACCGAAGGACACGTCGTGATCACGGCCGAGCGCCGCCTTGCCCACGGTGGCGAGCAGCCGGTCGTCGTTGTCGTGCCGGACGTAGAACGTCAGGTCACGAAGGATTCGCTCCACCGGAGACGGCCGGATCAGGCTGCGGGCGCCACAAACCCGGACACAGTCGTCCAGCACCGCGAGCGCCAGATGCTCGACCGCGTGCCGGGCCCGCAGCCCGGCGATGCGCGCCTCGTCGATCCGCCACTCGTCCCAGAGCGCGGCGACGTGCCGCAGCCACAGCTCCGCCGAATCCAGGGCGACGGCGATCGCCCCGATGCGGTGCTGCACATACGGATCATCGTCTTTTCCCTGCCGCAGCACGGAAGTCATCGCGCACTCAGCCAAGGCGTCGGCGGCGCCGAGGAAACTCGCGGCGTAGTGCGGCAGGAACGCCGCCTGCCAGCTCTGCGTCAGGTACGCCCCCGGCGGCCCGATCTGGTTGCCGTCGGGGATGAACGTGTCGTCGAAGTCGACGGCGTGGCTGACCGTGGCCCGCATGCCGAGGGGGTCCCACCACGAGGTGTCGACCCGGACCGAGGGATCGGAGAGATCGCAGGCGAGCATCAGCACGGTGTCGTCGGAGCCGGCGTGCCGCGCCCCGCCGGGCCCGGCCGGGTCGACCAACAGGATCGCCCAGTCGGCGCCGGTCGCGCTGGTGGCGAAGCCCTTGCGGCCGCGGACCCGCCAGCCGTCGTCGGCCCTGGTCACCGTCGTGCCCAGCGGCCGGGGCTCGCCGCTCCACGCCACCCACTTGTCGCCGCGGTTCACGACGCCGTCGAACCACCGCTCGCGCTGCTCGGGTGTGCCGAGGGCGTCGATGAGCACCAACGAGTTGGCGTGCCCCTCCCAACACCGGGCGAGCGCCAGGTCGGCGGCGGCGATCTTCCTGGTCATGGCCCACAGCGTGTAGGTGTCGCCGCAGCGCGGTCCCAGCCCGAGACCGCCGTGATCAGCCGGCACGGTCGGCGCGAGCAGGCCGGCGGCGAACAGGTCGTCGAAGTCCTGGGCCGGGAAGGTGGCCGACTTGTCGTAGTCGTCGGCCCGCGCCGCGAACTGCTTGGTCAGCGCGTCCAGCAGGGCCAGCGGATCGGTCATAGCCACTCCTCGCGCAGGCCGGCCGCGTCGACCGGGGGCATGCGGCGGCCGGTCATCAGCCGGAACTGTCGGGCGACCTCGACGACGAGCACGTCCCAGCCGTCGAGGACGGTCAGCCCCCGGCGGCGGCCCGCGGCGGCGAGAACGGTTTCCCTTGGGCCGTAGGCGAGATCCAGCACCACCGCGCCGGGTTGCATGCCCGCCACCGAGAACGGCAGTTCCTCACGCAACGGCGTCGCGTGCACAACCAGGTCATATTCCCTGGCGTCGAACCGTTTCAGCGGAACGAACTCGAGTCCGAGCCGGCGGGCGGCCCGAGTGCCACGGCGGACCCCGCGGTTGACCATGGTCGGGGACAGCCCGGCACGCATCAGCCCGACGGCGGCGCCTCGGCCCGCTCCCCCGCAGCCCACCACCGCCGCCCGCCGGCCCGGCAGGTAGATCCCCTTGCTTCGCAAGGGTTCGAGGACGCCAACCGGGTCCGTGCAGTAGGCCCGCCAACCCCGGGAGCCGCGCACCAGCAGGTTGGCGCCGTTGGCCTTCAAGGCATCCGCGCTGACCGAATCGGCCAAGCGCACCGCGGCGGCCTTGTACGGCGACACCACGGTCGCGCCGGCCAGTATGTCCGGCAGGGAATCGAGGCGTGGCGTCGTCATCGGCACGTAGAACGCCGGCAGGCCGAGCTCTCGGTAGGCCGAGTTGTGCAACCGGGGCGACAACGACCGGCTGACGTCCGTGCCGACGATCCCATACAGCGCCTCCAGCGGTCGCAGCCGTGGGAACAGGTAGTCGTCGAGCAGCTGCGACAGGCCTGGCATGCCGTCGGGCCCGCTGTCGCCGAGCCGGCCGAAGACAACCGGTGCGCCCAGACGCGGGGCCAGCAGACGGGTCCAGGTCCCGGCCGCACCGGGCGCATACGCGGTCACATCGTCACGGTCGAGCTTCTCCAGCAGCCCCAACGCATCCTCGGTCTCCACGACGTGCAGCCGCGCATCGACGCGGCCGACATCGCCGTGCCAGAGGATCTGCCTGCGGTGCGGCGGGATCGCGTTGAGCAGCCAGGCGGTGAGGTCCCGGTCGGCCTCCAGCTCCACCACGTCATACTCGCGGGCCGCCTTGAGCAGCCGTCGGTGCCGCTGCGTCAGATCCCCGGTGTACGCCCCACCGGCGGCCGAGCTGCGCAGGCTGTAGGTCAGCTCGGCCGACGTCCGTCCCTTGAGGACGGTTGGGTTCAGGTCGCCGACCAGATCGGCGCGGACCTGGATTCCGGTCACCGCATCGGGCAACGCCGGCAGGTCGCCGGCCAGGCAGGCCACCACCGAACAGACGTCGAGCGCATCGGCAGCCATCGTTCGGGGGCTGGACATCGCCATCACGGCACCGACAATTCGTTGTCATGGAAGCGATCCGTTCCCGACAGTGCAAGCGGGCCTATCTCGACCGGCCGGTGCCCATCGACCTGCTGGCCGACGTCCTGGCGGCGGCGGCCCTCGCGCCGTCCACTCGCAACGGACAGCCGTGGCGGGTCGAGGTGGTCACCGGCGACACCCGCCGGCGGCTGGCCGCCCGCCTGGTGGCGGAGTTCGATCGCGGCACTCCGACAACTCCGGACTACCGCAACCGAACCGCCGCCGACGACCCGACCGCCGCCGCGCGGGCCACCGACGCCATCACCGGGGTGTTGCGGGCCAGGGGTCTCACCAGCACGCGCAGGCACCTGCGGGACAATCTCGACTTCTACGGCGCGCCGGTCGAGCTGATCCTGCACCTCACCGCCGACGCGCCGCCCGGCTGGTTCCTGGAGACCGGCTTCTTCCTGCAGAACGTCATGCTGGGCCTGGTGTCGGCTGGCCTCGGCAGCTGCCCCCAGTTCAGCGTGGCCGGATACCCCGGTGTCATCAGGGAAGTGCTCGGCCTCGGCCCGGACCGGATCATCGTCTGCGGCCTCGCCGTCGGCTATCCCGACGAGTCCGCCGCGGTCAACGGATACCGGCCGCCCCGGGCCGTGCTCGGCGAGTACGTGCGATGGCATGGTCAGGCGCCCCTCGCCGCCGACACCGCGACCGGATGACGGTCCAGCCAATCCTCGACCCGCATCCGCACCAGCTCCTGGATCAGCGGGGCGCTGTCCGGCGTTTCCGGCACGTCGCCGTCGGGATCGAGGCAGACGACCCGGTCCGCCACCGACGGCGCCAGGGCGATCACCGCGTCGCGATGGGCCGAGGTGAGGCAGAAGACGACCTCGCTGGCGGTGCACATCGACGCCGTCACCGGACGGGACGAGTGCCGCGGCGGCCGGATTCCCAATTCCGCCAACGCATCGGCGGCCGACGGCGCCAGTGGTGAGCCGGGACTCGACACCGACACACCGGCGCACAGCACCCGCCAGGCCCCGCGTCGGGCCGCCGTCGCCAGCTCCTGCCGGGCGATCGCGGCGGCCATCGGCGAGCGAAGCGTGTTGCCGCCGCAGACAAAGAGCATGACCCGGCGGGAGAGCACCCAGCCCTCGCGGTGCAGCGCCACCATGGACGGATAGCTCAGCACCAAGGCCGCCACCACGACGATCACCGCCGCGACCACCTGCGCGCCGCTCGGGGGCGCGACGCCGAACAGCGCCCGCAGAGCCAGCGACGCCGCGACGCCGGCGAGCAGGCTGGAACAGACGTGCACGGGAACGCAGAACGAGTACTCGCGGCGGTCGAGGAAGATCAGCGTGGTGAACACGAACAGGCCCTCGTAGAGCACGCCGATGCCGATTGCCGGCAGCGCGGCCGGGGTCGCCAGGAACGTGGTGAATCCGGTGCGCAGCTCCAGGGCGGCCGGGCCGATCCCGATCAGCGCCGGAATGCCGAGCAGCGCGACCAGGAACACCGGAGTCGTCATGTGCTCTTCCACGAAATAGCGCCGGTCCTTGGCCAGCACCCCCTCTTTCACATGCTTGCTCATGACCAGGAACCGACCGGTGTAGCCGAGCGCGTAGACGCCGAGGCTGGCGACCGCGGCCACGCTCAATCGGTAGTTGTCCACGTCATTGAGCGCGATCCCGGCCGAGAGCAGGCTCAGCGCCACGGCGACGGCGGAATGGACCATGATCCGCCGTCGGCGGACGACGTCGACCGCCGGCGAGATGATCAGCGTGGAAATGCGCATCAGCACCAACATCAACAGGATCGACACGCCGGGAAAGGTGAAGTTCAGCGTGGTCGAGCCGACGATCAGCGACATCCACAGCGCCGACCAGGCGGTCTCCCGACCCGGCGCCGGCACCGACCACCGGCCGACCGGACGTCGGCGCGCGTGCTTCCACCAGCGCAGCACGGTCAGCGTGACCGGCATCGCGATCAGCGTGCCGATGGCCGCGGCGGGCAGCAGCACCAGGCCGCCCACCGGTCCGCCGGTCTGCGGCAGCAGTCCACCCGACATCGCCTTGGCCAGCGCGCTGTACGGGGTGTACCACAGGAAATAGCCGATCCCGAGGCCGAGCATGCCGAGACTGGCGTACCTAACTCGCGTCATTTCTTGCCTCCAGGAAAGGCGCACGAGAAAAGGACGGTTCATGTGGCGGCGGCTGAGTATGGCAGCGATCCCGTTGGGCCAGCAAGAAAGCCTTCCACCATTACCTAGGTGGCACTCGACCGTGGTGTCACTCGAACACCGCAGCGGTCGGCCATCCGGCGCATTCGCCGCCGTCAACGGACCCAGTCGCAGGTCCGCCCGGCCGCTTCGTACTAGGAAGAAGTCGCCATATCCGACCCACTCCGCCCGCCAATACGCTCACGATCACCAAGCCGTCGCGAATTCCGAAGGTGGGCCATGGAAGTCTCCGCTCACGTGTGCGCCGCCGACCTGCGCGCCGAGCAACAGCCGGCGCGGGATCTGGAACTGGCGCCGCTGCTGGGAGTGTGGCACGCCACCGACCGCCGCAACCCCGGCGTGGTGCGGCTGGAGCTCGGCCGGCGCGGAAACACGCTGGTGGTGCGGGCGTTCGGGGCCGACACGCCGGAACCGATCGACTGGGGCGAGACGCCGGCGGTGGGCTACGGGTCGTCGGTGACGGCGAGCGAGGCGATGGCCTTCACCGCCGGCTACGAGTTCGGCTTCCTCAAGGTCACCCTGGCCGCCTACGCCAAGCAGGGCATCCTCGTGTTGGACACGTTCACCGTGTTCACCGACGACAGCGGCCGGGGCGACTACTTCACCCGCGAGTTCTTCCACCGGTGAGGCGGCCATGCGGCACATTCGCGCCCACGACAAGGCGGCACAGCCCGGCCCGGTCGACGTCGAACCGCTGCTGGGCCGCTGGCGGAACTACGACACCACCTCCGGGCCGCAGCGGCTGGAGATCCGCCGGCGGTCGTCGGGGCTGGTCGTCGACGCGCCGGAATGGTCCGAAGTGGACGGAGCCGCGTTCGCCGGCCCCGGCACGTCAGTGGCGGTCGCCTTCCTGGCCAGCGACGACCGGGTGTTCCTGGCCGCCTACCTGAACAAGCGATTGCTGGTCGTGGACTGCTACGCGGACAACCACTTCCGCCGCGACCACTTCTACCCGGTCTGATCGAGGTGACGGCGATGCGCGAGCGACGCAGACCCATCCGGTTCCACTGGAGCATTCCCGGCAGCGGCGCGCGCAGCGCCACCCGCGGCGGGGACGACCGCAAGGACGTCAACCCCGTCGCCGACCTGGACGTCCAGCTCGAGCTGTGCCGGATCGCCGACGAGGGCGGGATCGACCAGCTGCTGCTGCCCATCGGCTTCCACCGCGCCGACCCGATCACGCTGGCCACGCACTTCGCCGCGCACACCAAGCGGGTCAAGTACATGGTTGCCGTCCGGCCCGGCATCCAGTCCCCGACCTACCTGGTGCAGCAGGTGAACACGGTGTCGGCGGTGACCGGCGGCCGGATCAGCGTCAACGTCGTCGCCGGCTACTCGTCCCAGGAACTGCGCTCCTACGGCGACTTCCGCACGCACGACGAGCGTTTCCGGCACAGCGACGAGTTCTGGACGGTCTGCACGGCGCTGTGGCGCGGCCGGGAACCCGTCGACTTCCACGGCGAGTTCGTGCGCGTGGAGGGCGCGCGGATCAACACCCCGTTCACGTCGGCGGAACGGGTGCGGCCCGAACTGTATTTCGGCGGGAGTTCGGGCATGGCGTCCGACCTCGCGATCAAGCACGGCGACGCGCTGCTTCGTCTCGGGGGCACGCCGGACGAAGTGGCGGCACGCATCGGCAGGGTGCTCGCCGCTGGTCGCGAGGTCGGACTGCTGTTCTCCATCGTGTCCCGGCCGACCCGGCAGGAGGCCGTGGACGCGGCGATGGCGCTGGTCGAGATGGCCGGCGAGCAGGGACGGGCGGTACAGGACCGGTTCCGTCGGGAGAGCGCGGAGTCGGTCGGCTTCGCCACCACCTACGGCCTCGGTTCGGACAGCGACCAGTGGCCGCGGCCGTACCTGTGGACCGGGGCGATCCCGTTCCTCGGCCCGCTGTCGCTGGCCCTGGTCGGCACGCCCGACGAGATCGCCACCGCCCTGCTGGCCTACCGCGACGTCGGCGTGACCCAGTTCCTCTTCCACGGCCGGCCGGACATCGAGAGCCTGCCCCATTTCTGCCACGAGATTCTGCCGCGGGTCCGGGAACGCGAAGCGGCCGGCTGGTGACGGCGATGCGAGTGCTGTTCGTCGCCACCGGCGCGCTCCCCCACCTGTTCCCGCTGGTGCCGCTGGCCTGGGCCTGCCGCGCGGCCGGCCACGAGGTGCGGCTGGCCAGCACCGCCGGCGTGGCCGACGAGCTGGTGCGGACCGGGCTGCCGGCCGTTGTGCTGGCCACCGCCCCGGATTCGCGCCTGTCGCAGGTCCGGGCCCGGCTGGTGCCGCTGATCCACTCGCAGCCGCCGTGGCCGCTCGACTGGGCCACCCACCCGGAGTCGCTGAACGACGCCAAGCGGGAGTACCTGCGGCTGCTGGGCGCGGCCCTGGCCCTCGGCGCCGACGGCATGCTCGACGACCTGCTTTCCTTTGCCGGGCAATGGAGGCCCGACGTCATCGTGCACGACGCGATCACCTACGCCGGCGAGGTCGCCGCCCAGAAGCTCGACATCCCCAACATCAAGCACAACTTCGGCACCGCCACCCAACCGCCGCTGCACACCACAACCCCCGAGTACCACCATCTCTTCCACCGCTACCACACCGCCCCCAGGGCCCACCCCACCGCCACCATCGACCCGACCCCGCCGACCATGCGGCTGCCGACGACGGAACGGATTCCGATCAGCGAGAGATACGTGCCCTACAACGGATCCGGCGCGGCGCCGATGCCCGTGCCGGGCGCCCGGCGCCGGCCCCGGGTCTGCGTGACCTGGGGGCACACCTCGGCCCGGTCCCTGGGCGCGGCGGCGGCCGAGCCGTACCGGCTGGCCATCGACGCGATGGCCGACCTCGACGCGCAGCTGGTCGTGGTCACCACGGCCGCGCAGCTCAACGCGGTGTCGGATCTGCCGCCGATGGTGTGGACCGCCCCGGACACGCCGCTGCATCTGGTGCTGCCGCACTGCGATCTGCTGGTGCACCAAGGCGGTGACGGCACCACGCTGACCGCCGCGTCGCTGGGCGTGCCGCAGCTGGCCATCACCCGCAAGCCGGACGCGGAGCTGGTCGGGGCCCGGATCGCCGCCGCCGGCATCGGCAAACACCTGCGCTACCAGGAGATCCAGGACGAGCAGGGCCCGGCGGCCGTGCGGCGGGCGGTGGCCGAGCTGCTGTCCGACCGCAGCTACCTGACCGCGGCCGTCGCGCTGCGCGAGGAGATCGAGCGGCAGCCGCCGCCGGCCTCGATCGAGCCCGAGCTCGCGGCCCTGGTCGGCTGAAACGGAGGAGACCATGCGTGTCCTGTTCACCGCCGTGGCCGGCCGGCCCCACCTGTTCCCGCTGGTGCCGCTGGCCTGGGCCTGCCGCGCCGCCGGCCACGAGGTCCGGCTGGCCAGCGCCCCGTCGGCGGCGGAGATCATCGTCCACACCGGACTCCCGGCGGTGGTGATCGGCAGCGGTCCCCGGCTGAGCGACTCGGACCGGGCCGACCTCGTCCGCGCCGTGTACGGGCAGCCGCCGTGGCCGCGCGACTGGCCGGCCACGGTGACGCGGCTCGACGACGGGCAGCGGGCGCTGCTGGCCCGGCTCGGGCGGTACCTGGTCACCGCCGCCGACGCCATGACCGACGGCCTGATCTCCTTCGCCCGGCAGTGGAAGCCCGATGTCATCGTGCACGACGCGATCACCTACGCCGGCGAGGTCGCCGCCCAGAAGCTCGACATCCCCAACATCAAGCACAACTTCGGCACCGCCACCCAGCCGCGGCTGCACACCGTGCCCGAATACCAGGAGCTCTTCCACAAGCACCGCACCATGCCCCGAACCACCCCCACCGCCACCATCGACCCCACCCCGCCCAGCATGCGGTTCCCGACGCTCGCGGAACCGGTCCTGGACATGCGCTACGTGCCGTACAACGGATCCGGCATCGTGCCGCGCTGGCTGGCCGCGCCGGCCCACCGGCCCCGGGTCTGCGTGACCTGGGGCCACACCGCGCCGGACGCCCTCGGGGAATCGGCGGTGGACCCGTACCGGATGGTGATCGACGCGTTGGCCCCGCTGGACGTGGACATCGTGGTGGTGACCACGGCGGCGCAGCTGGACGAGCTCGGCCCGCTGCCGCCACGAGTGCGCACCGCGCCGTCCGCACCGCTGCATCTGGTGCTGCCCCACTGCGACGCGATCGTGCAGCAGGGCGGGGACGGCACCACGCTCACCGCCGCCGCGGCGGGCATCCCGCAGCTGGCGATCACCTGCAAGCCCGACGCGGAGATCGCGCCCGGCCGGCTGTGCGCAGCCGGCGCCGGGATTCACCTGTACTACCAGGAACTTCGGCCGGAGCCGCGCTGCGAGCCCATCGTCCGCGACGCGGTGTCCACGCTGCTGACGGACTCGGCGATCGCCGCCGCGGCCGGGCGGCTGCGGGTCGAGATCGGCGAGATGCCGGCGCCGGCCGACCTCGTCGCGGCGATCGAGAAACTGGGGTGACGGCCATGGCCGACGACATCGTGCTGGTGCGGCCGATCATGCCGGCCGCGGACAAGATCCGCCGGGCGGTCACCCGGGTGTTCGACAGCGGCGTGATCACCAACGACGGGCCGCGGGTGCGGGCCCTGGAACGGCAGCTGTCGGGCCGGTTGGGCATTTCCGACCTGGCCGTGTGCGCCAGCGGCACCACCGCGATCCAGCTCGCCTGCGGGGCGCTCCAGCTGACCGGCGAGGTGATCGTGCCGGCGGCGTGCTTCCCGGCCGTCTGGCAGGCCGTGCTGCGGGCCGGGGGGAAGCCGGTCGCCGTGGACATCGAGCCGCGGCACCTGACCCTGGACCCGCAAGCGGTCGAGGCGGCGATCACGCCGGCCACCTGTGCGGTGCTGGCCGTGCACACCTTCGGCTGTCCGGCCGACATCGACGCGCTGACCGCGATCGCCGGCAAGGCCGAGGTGCCGCTGCTGTTCGACGGCGCCACCTGTTGGGGCATCGACTTCCGCGGCCGGCCACTGCTGTCCTATGGGGACGTTTCGACGCTCAGCCTGCACGCCATGAAGCTGACCCACTCGGTCGAGGGCGGCGCGGTGATGGGCAACGGGCTGCTCGTCGCCAACTGGGTCCGCCGGCTGCGCAACTTCGGCACCGGCGTCGACGGGGCGCTGGCCCAGGGCACCAACGCCCGGATGAGCGAGCTGCACGCGGCGATCGGCGAGGTGGTGCTGGCCGAGTCGGACGCGGAGATCACCCGCCGCATCCGGGTTCGCCGCTGGTACGAGGAAGGCCTCAGAGGCGTCAACTGGCTGCGGATCTGCCCGTTCCGGCCCGAGGCCGGCCCGAACGTGGCGGCGATGCCGATCATGCTCGCGCTCGACGCCCCGGTCGACGCGACGAAGCTGTGCCAGGAGCTGCACGGCCGCGGCATCCACGCCCGCGCCTATTTCACCGGCCACTACCGGCCCAACACCCTCCGCCTCGGCGGCCCCACCGCGGTCACCCACGACATCGCCAACCGGGTGGTCTGCCTGCCGTTCTGGGGCCGTCTCACCGAATCGGACATCGCGCGTGTGACCACGGCGCTCAAGGAGATCGACGCCCGGCGGAAAGGACCACGTCATGCGCCTGCTGTTCACCTCGCTGGCCGCGCCCCAGCACCTGTATCCCCTGGTGCCGCTGGCCTGGGCGTGCCGCGCGGCCGGCCATGAGGTGGTGTTCGCCGGCACGCCGGCGATCGCGTCGGTGGCCGTCCACACCGGACTGCCGACCGCGGTCGTCGGCGCGGACCTGCCACCGAACTCCCTGACCGCACCGGCCAGCACCGCCGCGACCTACGGGCACCAACGGTTTCCGCCGGACTGGCCGCTGCGTCCGCGCCGGCTGAACGCCGACCAGCGCGCACTGCTGGACCAGTTGGGCCGCAACTCCGCGGCCGCGGCGGAGGCGATGGTCGGCGACCTGATCTCGTTCGCCCGGTGCTGGCGGCCGGACGTGATCGTGCATGACACGGCCAGCTTCGCCGGGCCGGTCGCCGCCGCGGTGCTTGGGCTGCCCAACCTGCGCCACCTCACCGGCGTGGGGTTGCGGCCGATGGAACGGCGGGCCGGCAGCCAGGAACCGCTGCCCGAGTATGCCGCGCTGTTCGACCGCCTCGGCGTGCCGCCGAGGCTGCCGCCGACCCTGACCATCGACCCGTCGCCCCGCAGCCTGCGACTGCCGGTCGACGGGATGTGCCTGGAACAGCAGTTCGTGCCCTACAACGGTTCCGGGGCGCAGCCGCGCTGGCTGCTCGGTGCGCGGACGCGGCCTCGGGTGTGCGTGTCGTGGGGCTACAGCGTGCTGGGCGCGGCGCTCGCCCTCGGCCGCGCCGCGATCATGCCGTGCCTGGCGGCGATTGCCGGCCTCGTGGAACTGGACGTCGAGGTCGTTCTGCTGGCCACGACCCGACATCTGATGCTGCTCGGCGACCTCCCGCCGGCCGTGCGGGTCGTCGAGTCCACGCCGCTGCACCTCGTGCTGGCCCACTGCGACCTCATCGTGCACCAGGCCGGCGACGGCACCGCGCTCACCGCGATGGCCCTCGGCGTGCCGCAGCTCACGGTGACCAGCAAGCCGGATCCGGCGCTGACCTCCGACCGGCTGGCCGCGGTCGGCGCGGCTATCCACCTGCCGTACCGGGATGTCGCCGATGATCCCAATCCGAGCCGGCTCATCGGCGGTGCGGCCGAGAAGATGCTGGCCGACGCCGCCTATCGGGCCGCGGCCGGCCGGCTGCGGCGTGAGATGGCCGGACAACCCACGCCGGCGGCGGTCGTGCCGGCCCTGTGCCGACTCCTGGAGCGGTCGTGAACGAGGAGACTTTCGGACTGCTGCACGCCAATCACTACGATCTGCTGCATCCGGCCAAGGACTACACCGCCGAGGTCGGCCAGCTCCGCGATCTGTTCGACCGCGAAGGGCCGGTCGAGTCGGTGGTCGATCTAGGCTGCGGCACCGGCCGTCACCTGGATCTCTTGGCGGCGGAGGGTTTTCGGGTGCTCGGCGTGGACCGGTCCGAGTCGATGGTCGACCAGGCGACAAAACGTCTGGCCCGACACGGTGACCGGGCCGAGGTGACCCAGGCGGACGTGATCCGGTTCGCCTCGCCCCGGCGGTTCGACGCCGCGATCATGATGTTCTCGCTGCTGGGCTATCAAGTGTCCAATGTGGATACCCTCGCGGCGCTGTCCGCCGCCCGCCGGCAGCTGCGGCCCGGCGGCCTGCTGGCGTTCGACCTGTTGGACGCGGCCGAGGTGATCGGCTCCGCCCCTCCGCCGGACGGCCTGGCCGTGCTCGACGACGGCCCCGATCGCCTGCTGTGCGCGCACTCGACCTCGGTGAACCTCGACGACCAGGTGCTGGACCTGCGGCTGCGAATGTGGTTGCTGCGCGAGGACGAAGTCGTCGACCGGGCCGACGAGCTGCACCGGATCCGACTGTTCGGCGAGGCCGAGCTCGCGCTGCTGCTGCGGGCCGCCGGCTTCGAACCGGTCGGTTCGGCGGCGCAGGCCGGGGTTCGGCGCGACTCGTCGCGGGACTGGTTCCGGGTGGTGTGGGCCCGACGAATCGAGTACGGAGGAGATCACGGTGGACACTGACATCTTCGGACCGCTGCACGCGAGCTGGTACGACCGGTGGCACGAGCACAAGGACTACCCGGCCGAGGTGGGCCAACTGGAGGAGATCCTCAACCGGGAGGGCCCGGCGCCGTCGGTGCTGGATCTGGGCTGTGGCACCGGCCAGCATCTGGAGCGGCTGGCCGCCGCCGGCCACACGGTGCTGGGCGTCGACCGGTCGCCGGTGATGGTGGAGCAGGCCAAGTCGCGGCTGGCCCGCTACGGCGAACGCGCCGCAGTGGTGCAGGCCGACCTCCTGGAGCTGACCGTCGACCGCCCGTTCGACGCCGCCATCATGATGTTCTCCGTGCTGGGCTACCAGACCACCAACGAGTCGCTGCTGGCGACGCTGGCCGTGGTGCACCGGGCCGTCCGCCCCGGCGGGCTGTTCCTCTTCGACATCCTCGACGCCACCGTGGTGCTGCGCGAGGGCCCCAAGGGCGGGGTCACGGTGGTGGACGACGGCGATCACCATCTTCTGCGCGCCACCACCGGAAGGCTGTTCCCGCAGGAGCAGGTCTACGAGCTGGGCATGCAGCTGTGGCTGATGTGCGGCAACCGGGTGCTGGACTGCGTCACGGAATCCCACCGTCTGCGGTACTTTCTCCGCCGCGAGCTCGACCTGGCGCTGGGCATGGCCGGCTTCCGCACGCTGGGCAGCGCCCCGCTGGCCGGAGGACAGGCCGGACCGTCACGGGAGTGGAGCCGACTGGTGTGGGCCCGGCGCGTCTGATGTCGCCGGCAGCACGGCCAGCGCGACGATGACGGCGAGCGCGATGGCGGTGCCGGACAACAGAAACACGGTGGCCGGCGGAAACAATCCGGTGGCCAGGCCGCCGAGCCCGAGCGCGCCGACGCCGGCCGTGCGCAGCAGGCCGTTCAGCGCGGCCTGCACGCGGCCCATCACCGCCTCCGGCGTCCGGAGCAGGATCAGCGTGGTCGCGGCGACATTCACCACGCCGGCACAGGCCCCGGCGCACGCGTAGCAGACGAACACCTCGACCAGATTGCCGGCTAAGCCGACGCCGACCAGACCGGCGGCCATGCCCACCGACGCCGACGTGACGGTGAGCAGCGCTCGCCCCGGCGACGCGATGCCGGCCGACAGCACCGTGCCCACCAGCGCGCCACCGCTGAAGACCGCGGACAACGCGCCGAAGGCGGCGGCACTGGCGCCGAAGGTGTCCCGCACCAGGAAAACCTCGGCCACGGACACGCCCTCGCCGACGAGGATCAACGCCGTCAGCAGCCCGACGATCACCGCGATCGGACGATTCGCGGCCAGCGCGGCAAATCCGCCGTGCCAGCGTGGGCGGGGACCCGGGCGTACCGGCCGCCGCACCCGAATCACGGCACCAACGCCGGACAGCACAAGGAAAGTTGCCGCGTCGGCCAACAACGGCACCGCCGCGCCTCCGGTCAGACCAGTCAGCACGCCACCCAGCGGCGGACCGGCCAGCACCGCAACCATGTTCGCCCCCTGCTGCACGCTGGTCGCCGCCGCGAACCGTTGCGGGGGAACCAACCGGACCAGCAGCGTGACCAACGCCGGGCCGGTCACCGCCGAGCCGAACGCGGTCAACGCCACCAGGGCCAACAACAGCGCCGGGTCGTGGGCGTAGGCCAGCAGCACGCACGCAATCGCTTGCCCCAGGCCACTTCCCGCTATCAGCACCCGACTGTCGAAGCTGTCGGCCAACCAGCCGGCTATCGGTGCTCCGATCGCCAGCGGAACCGTGCCGGCGGCCAGCAGGCTGGCCACCGCCCAACCGCCGGCGCCCTCGTCGTGCAGCCGCAGCAACAATGCCACCACGGCCACCTCGCTGCCCATTGTGGACAGTGCGCGAGCCCCGGCCAACAAGAGGATTTCTCGTCGCATCGCGTGCCCTACCCAGGTGGCAACCGACTACTTAGGCACTTCCACTCATTTCACCCGACACACCAGGACTGGCAGATTTCACCCAACACGACACTACTCCGTGTCGCCGGAGGAGCACAGATGGTTGGCAGACTTCCCGTGAAAGCCCGCATCGCCGGCCTTCTCCTGATGCTCGCGGCGCTGGCCGCCGCGTCGATCGGCGTCAGCGCGATGGCCGCCAGCCCCGGGGCCGCGCCGGTCGAGACCACCGCTCAGGTTGGCCGTCTCACGGCCAGCGTCGGCGACACCGGTTGGCTCGGCATGGACCACGACATGTCGACCACCGCGTCCGGATACCAGATGCCGCCGGCGATGATGCCCGGCATGCCGGCCACCGGCGATGACCGACTGTCCGTCGCCGTCACACTCGTGAACAGCGGCCCGGACACCGTGACCCTGCACCCGGTCGACGAATTCACCCTGCACGCCGGCCCGTCGGCGACGAAAGTCCCCGCGTACGGCGGCACCTTCGGCGAGCTGCCCCGGCTCGGCCCGGGCGCGGCGGTCAGCGGGGTGCTGTTCTTCGACCTGCCGCCCGCCCAACTGGACAGCACCGGCGCATGGCTCGACTGGAGCCGGGCCGGGGGTTCCGCGCGACTGTCCATTCCAGACGCCGCCATGACCATGAATCACTAGCGCACGGCGAAAGGAATCCCTATGAGATGGTCGCGTTCCGCGCTCGCGGTGACGATCGCGATCGTGGTGAGCATCTGGCGACATGTCGGCGACCTCGGACTGTCGGCCCTCGCGTTGGACGCGATGGCCTGCGTGCCGGCCGCCGCGGTCGCGGTGTGGCTGGCCGGACGGACTGCTCCCCTACTCGGTCTGTCCGGCGATCGAGCGGTGACCAGGGTCGCGACCGCGGCCCTGGTCTCGCTGTATTTCGTGCCCGCGTTCCTGCCGCTGGCGCTCGTGCTGCCGGCGCTCGACCTCATGGTCGGCTCGGCCGAACCGTCCCTTGTGGACGTGACGGCGTCCGTGCGTGAGGCCGTGGCGGCGCAGCCGATCGCCTTGCTCGCGGCGCTGATCGCGGTGCACGTCTTCGCGGACACGCCCCGGCTGGAACCGGTCCGCCGCAGCCGCGGCTGGCCGGTGGTGATCACCTCGATCGCCTCGGCCACGGCGCTGGCCGCTCTGCAACTGGTCGTGCCGACCACACCGGCCGCGAGTGCGGCCGAGGCTCCGGTCACCGCGGCCGGAAGTTGCGACAACGCGCCGAAACGGGTCTACACCGTGTACGCCATCAACGTCGACATCACGATCGACCGGTTCGGCGACCACGACCCGTTCGGCTTCATGTACGTGCTGGCGGCCGATCTGTCCGCCGTGCGCGCACAGGAAGCGGCGCTGCAGAAGGCGGCCGCGGTCGGCGCCGATCCCAACACCGGGGCCAAGGTGTCCAGCGGCCTGGACGAGGATCCGATCCAGCCACTGGTGCTGCGCGCGCGGCTCGGCGAGTGCGTGCAGATCACCCTGACCAACAAGCTGACCGATCCGCCGCGGACCGGGCCGGGCTTCGGCGATCCGTTCGTGACGACGCAGCCCGGCGGCGTGCCGTCGGTCTCCATCGACATGGCCGGCGTCTCCTACAACGCCGCGGCCGGGGCCGGCGGCCAGGCCGTGGGCAACAACCCGACCAGTGTGATGGTGCCGCCCGGCGGCTCGCACACCTACCAGTTCTTCCTCGACCCGCTGATCGGCGAGGGCGCGAAGGTGTTCCACAGTGGCGGCGACGCCACCCAGCTGACCGCCCACGGCCTGTTCGGCGCGCTGGTCGCCGAGCCGGCCGGGTCGACCTGGCTGGACCCGGACACCGGGGTGGACCGGACCACCGACGCCACCTTCAACAGTTTCGCCGCGATCATCAAGCCGGGCAGCGGAACCGTCTTCCGCGAGTTCGCGATCATGTACCACGAGATCGGCGACGAGATGTTCAACCTGCGCCGACCGCCCCGGGAGGACGGCGGCGACACCAACTGCTTCGACGACCCGGACGGCCTCGGCGCGCCACTGCCGATGCTGGACGAGGGCGGCATCGACAACTGCGGCACCGACACGGCCGACTACCGGCCGGGCAGCCGGGCGCTGAACTACCGCAGCGAGCCGTTCTTCCGCCGCCAGGAGTTGTTGGTGCAGCAGAAGGGGGCCGACGACAGCACACTGCCGGCCAGCGAGTCGCTGATGTACTCCTCCTACACCAACGGGGATCCGGCCACCCCGATGCCGCGCTCCTATCTCGGCGAGCCGACCAAGACACGGCTGATCGACGCCGGCTTCGAGCAGCTGCACGTGCACCATCTGCACGGCGGCGGCGACCGGTGGCCGCAGAACCCCGGCGCGCAGACGAGCAACTTCGCCGGCGGGCTGGAGAAGACGCCGCCGAACGACACGTCGTCGATCAACCTCGACTCGCAGAGCATCGGCCCGGGCGAGACCTACAACCTGGAGCACGAGTGCGGGGCCGGCGGCTGTCAGCAGGCGGTGGGCGATTTCCTGTACCACTGCCACATCGCACAGCACTACATCGCCGGCATGTGGGGCATCTGGCGGGTGTTCGACACCAAGCAGCCCAACCTGGCCACGCTGCCCGGCCGGGCCGCCCCGCCGACCGCGGTGACCTCGCAGTTCCTGCTGGGCCTGACCATCGGCGGCAAGACCGTGGTGCCGCGGGCCGGGCTGAACAACCCGGCGACCCAGATCGCCGTCGAGGACCTCGTGGAGAACGAGATCCCGCCACAGGGCGCGCGGCTGAGCGACACCGACGCGACCGTGTGGGACTGGCAGAAGGGTGGCACCCCGGCGGCGCCGCTGTACCTCGGCGAACCCGAGGACACGGCCGTGTGGCAGGACTACGCGTCCTCGTCACCGGGTCAGCGCAAGGCGATCCTGTTCAATCCGCTCAACGGTCGGCCGGCTTATCCGTTGATGGCGCCGCATCTCGGTGAGCGACCGCCGTTCTCGCCGGCCGGGCACTCAGGCACGCCGTACCTGGGCAACACCGTGTCCTCGACCCGAGCGGACGGGCTGTGTCCGGCCAACGCGCCGGTGCGCACGTACAACGTGACCGCGATCAGCACGCCCATCAAGGAAACCGCCCGCGAGACCGACCAGAACGGCGAGATCTACGTCCTCAACCAGGACAAGTCGGCCGTGCTCAACGGGACCAAGCCGGCCGACCCGCTGGTGATCCGGTCCAACGTCGGCGACTGCGTGGCGATCACCCTGTCCAGCGAGCTGGATCCGTCCGTGCAGCCCAAGGTGAACATGCACACGCACTTCGTGCAGTTCGACCCGCAGGGCTCGGACGGCGTGATCACCGGCTACAACTACGAGCAGTCGGTCTACGCCGACCAGGACGAGGGCCGCACGACCAGCGCGGCCAGCGGCGCCAATGCCGGCGGCGTCACCGTGTCCAACACCACCAACCTCCGGCCGGGCATCTTCATCGGCGTCGGGGTCGGCCGGACGGACATCGAGATCCGCAAGATCACCTCGATCGCCGGCAACCGGCTGAACTTCGACGTGCCGCTGGGCCAGGCGCACGCGGCCGGCGAGCCGGTCAGCGTGGAGTTCACGCAGTACCGGTGGTACTCCGATGTGGACAGTGGCACGGTGTTCTGGCACGACCACGTCAACGGCATCAAGTCGTGGGCGCACGGCCTGTTCGGCGCGCACATCATCGAGCCGGCCGGCTCCACCTACCACGACCCCAAGACCGGCGCCGTGATCCAGAGCGGCACGATGGCCGACATCTACACCAGCAACGCGGTCGGGGTCGGCGTCAAGAGCTCGTTCCGGGAGTTCACGGTGTTCCTGGGCAACGGGCGACAAGGACGGCCAGAACTGTCCAATCCGGACCTTCCCGGTCCGCAGAGCCGCAACGCGGGACAGGAGTGTGAGGAGGGCTCCATCAACCTGAGAGCGGCGCCGCTCGGTGAACGAACACCACCGGGCTCGACACCGGATGATCCGGCGACGACGCAGCAGCGGCAGGAGTTCAACGGCGCCGTCTGCCGCAACGCCTACAGCAACGTCAACGACGGCACCGGAGCCGACACCGCCGCGGCGACCGTGACCACGGTCGACCCGTACGTGTTCTCCTCGGTCAAGTACGGCGATCCGTCGACACCGCTGTTGCAGGCCTACGTCGGCGATCCGGTGGTGCTGCGCACCATCGGCGTCAACGACCGCAACGAAGCACTGCGCATCCAAGGAGAACGGTTCCGCCGGGAGCGGTTCAACGGCGACGGCGAGCTCGTCGACGCGGCCACCACCGGCATCTCCGAGCGCTTCGACTACGTGCTCGACGGCGGCGCGGGCGGACCGGCCGGGATGCCCGGCGACTATCTCTACTACAGCACGAGGAACTTCGCGGTGGAGAGCGGGGCCTGGGGCATCTTCCGGGTCCGCGACCACGCCGATCCCAGTCTCAAGCCGCTGCCGGACCGCCCTGCTCCGCCCAGTGGCCAGGGATTCCCCGTGTTGAAGGCCGCGACCGGCGACACCCAGGCGGCCCCGGGTCCCAACCCGCCGTCCACCGGCGCGACCACCGGCAAGAGCGCCTGCCCGTCGGGCGCCCCGGCCCGGTCCTACGACGTCTCCATCTTCGGGACGACACTGCCGACCGCGCCGACCGCCGACACCAACGGGATCGTCTACTCGCTCACCTCGGACATGGCCAACATCCAGGCGGGCAGGAAGAAGGTCGAGCCGCTGGTGCTGCGGGCCAACCAGGGTGACTGCGTGCAGATCACCCTGCGCGACCAGATCCCGGCCGGTTCGCTGAACGGCGGCACCCGGGCCGGGTTCGACCTGGGCAAGCTGCTGGGCAACCCGCAGCTGTCCGGGGGCGCCGCGGTCGGGCTGAACCCCGACACCACGGTGGCCGCCGGAAAGTCCATCACCTATCAGTTCTACGCGGACAAGCAGCTCGGCACGTCGATCTTCCAGGACCTGGGCAGCGTCGCGGCGCTGCGGCACGGCGCGTACGGCATGCTCATCGTCGAGCCGTCCGGGTCGACGTGGTTCAACAGCGCGAACAACGCGCCGCTGACCGCGACGGCCACCAGCACACAGGCGATCATCCGCTCGCCCGGCGGCAACTTCCGGGAGTTCGCGCTGTCCATGGGCACCACGGACCAGCAGTACGCGCGCAACATCGTGCCGTACCAGGACGTGGTGGCCGGAGCCGGCGTGAACAGCGTGTTCGCCGGCAACCAGCCGGTGGCGAACCTGGGATACAGCAACATGAACTACGCCAGCGCGCCGCTGACCACGCGGATGGGCACTTCGCCCAACTACGGCAACGCCTTCAGCTCGGCCGCCTACGGGGATCCGGCGACTCCCGTGCTGACCGCGCGGGCCGGCGATCCCGTGGTGATCCGGGTCGGTCTGGGCGCGTCCGACCAGTTCTCCACCTTCGGCATCGGCGGGCACGAATTCCCGCAGGAGCCGCAGATGTGGAACGGCACCAGTGACCGGCGGTCCCAGCTGCTGACGGCGCGGTCGGTCACCGCCGGCGAGACCATGGAGGTCGAGCTGGTCGGCGGGGCCGGCGGGCCGCAGCACTACACCGGCGACTACCTGTACGGCGACAACCGGCAGCCGTTCACCGAGGCCGGCATGTGGGGCATCCTCCGCGTTGTCCCCGCGTCCGGCGCCGGCCCGGCGACCCTCTAGGAGGTGAGACCATGCTCCGTCTGATGTGGACACTGCCGGCCGCGGCGGTTCTGTTGCTGGCCACCGCGATTCCCGCCAGTGCGCACGTCACCGTGCACTCCGACGATGCCGTGCCGGGTGGCTACGGGCAGATCGCCTTCCGGGTTCCGACGGAGAGCGACACCGCCGCCACCACTTCTATCCAGGTGGCGTTCCCGGCCGACCACCGGTTCGCATCCGTCGCGGTCCGGCCGCATCCCGGCTGGACGTACCAGATAACCAAGTCCACTGTGGACCCGCCTCTCGTCACCGACGACGGCGTCAAGGTCACCGAGGCCGTCAGCCAGATCGACTGGACGGCCACCGGTCCCGACACCGCCGTGAAACCCGGCGAGTACGACGAGTTCCTGATCGAGGCCGGGCCGCTGCCCAAGGCCGACCGCCTGGAGTTCAAGGCGGTGCAGACCTACAGCGACGGCACCGTCGTGCGCTGGATCGACTCGGCCGCTCCGGGCGCGCCCGAGCCCGAGCACCCGGCGCCGGTCCTGTCGATCACCCCGGCGGCCAGCGCCCCGGCCGTGGTTCCCGCGGCCGAGGCCAGCGCCGCCAGCCCACCCTGGGCCCTGGGCGCGGCCACCGTGGCCGTGCTCATCGCCGCCGGTTCCGTCGCGCTGGCCTGGCGGCGGACCCGACGCCGGGCCGGCTGAGATCCGCATGGGCGTCGCCGACCGGCGGCGCCCATGCGCGTCAAACGTCCCGCCGGCAAACCAAACAATATTCAACAGCCACCCAAGTGCCCCTTGCGAACGGCCTGGTCGGACGGCTAAGAAGAACGTCGCCTGCTTGTTTCCGTTCGGTTACGAGTGGTGTTCGAACATCACCGCCCACGACCGAACAGCTCCGGGCTTCCCTGCTCCTGGATGGAGGGCACGTTCGATGGACACCAGAGAGGCTGCCGACCGGCCGAGACCGGGCCGGCGCCGCCGAGGCCTGGCGGGACTCGCCGCCGCCCTGCTCGTCGCCGGCACACTGCCGCTGATCACCGCCCCCGCGGCGCAGGCCTTGGCCAACGGCCTGGCCAAGACCCCGCAGCTGGGCTGGAACGACTGGAACGCCTTCGGCTGCGACGTCAGCGCGGCGCTGGTCGAGCAGACCGCGGACACCATGGTGGCCAACGGCATGCGCAAGGCGGGCTACCAGTACGTCAACATCGACGACTGCTGGATGACCCACGACCGCGACGCCAGCGGCAACCTCGTGCCGGACCCGGTCAAGTTCCCCAACGGCATCAAGGCCGTCGCCGACTACGTGCACGCCAAGGGGCTCAAGCTGGGCATCTACGAGGACGCCGGCACGGCCACCTGCGCCGGCTACCCCGGCAGCCTCGGCCACGAGAAGCAGGACGCCGCCTCGTTCGCCAGCTGGGGCGTCGACTACCTCAAGTACGACAACTGCAACAACGCCGGCAGCAGCACCACCCAGCAGTACATCGACCGGTACAGCGCCATGCGCGACGCGCTGGCCGCCACCGGCCGGCAGATCCTCTACAGCCTGTGCGAATGGGGTGACAACCAGCCCTGGACCTGGGGCCCGCAGGTCGGCAACTCGTGGCGCACCACCGGGGACATCAGCGACGGCTACGGCAGCATGCTGTCGATCTTCCAGGCGAACGTCTGGCTCTACCCGTACGCCGGGCCGGGCGCGTGGAACGACCCGGACATGCTCGAGGTCGGCAACGGGCACATGACCACCGCCGAGTACCAGGCCGAGTTCAGTCTGTGGGCGGCCATGAACGCGCCGCTGATCGCCGGGGCCGACCTGCGCCACCTCAGTGCCGCCGACCTGGCCATCTACACCAACACCGACGTCATCGCCGTCAACCAGGACCCGTTGGCCAAGCAGGCCGTCCCGGTGGCGGCCGGCGGCCGACCGGCCGGCAACAACGGCCTGTGGGTCTTGTCCAAGCCGCTGGCCGGCGGCGACCGGGCCGTGGTGTTGTTCAACTCAGGCGGAACCAGCGCCACCTTCGGGGCCACCGCCGCCGAGGCCGGCCTGCCCAAGGCCGACGACTACCAACTGAAGGACCTGTGGTCGCACACCACCACCGAGACCGCCGGCGCGATCAACGCCACCGTCCCGGCGCACAGCGTGGTGATGTACCGGGTCTCAGCCGGCAAGGTCGGCTCCAACGTGGGCCCGAGCGTCACCCTCAACGAGAGCAGCGTGGACGGCGCGGCCCCGGGCAAGCCGCTCACCGTCACGCAGACGTTCACCAACAACGGCCGCACCACGGTCAAGCAGGCCGATCTCAAGCTGACCGCCCCGACCGGCTGGTCGGTCACCGCCACCGGTCCGACGCGGTTCACGGGCATAGGCACCGGCCGCACCGTCACCGCGAAGTTCACCGTGACCGCGCCAACGCCAACGACCCCCATCGAGACCGACACCCTCACCGCCACGGCCACATATCTCTGGCGTGACCGGCAGGGCACCGCATCCACCAGCCAGCAGGCTCAACTCGTGTCACCGGTGCAGGCGCCGTATTCGACCTACTCCTCGGCAACCGACGCCCCGGCCCAGTTCGGCCAGGTCGGCGACGACTTCGCCGTCAACGGCGCCGGCCAGGATGTGTGGAGCAGCAACGACAACTACTCCGCCATCTACCGTTCCGGCGTTGTCGGCACCGCCGCCACCGTCGAAACCACGGTGACCTCCACGAGCGGGTTCGGCGGCTACGCCAAGGCCGGCATCATGGTCCGCAACACCATGACCGCCGCCGGCTCCGGGCCCGAGGGCCTGATCCTGTACGTCTCGCCGTCCGGCGGCATCCAGATGGAGTGGAACAGCGACGGCAATCCGTACATCGACTCCGTGACCCCGGGCAACGGATCCATTCCCGCCACCGTCCCGGTGCACCTCCGCCTGGTCCGGGCCGGGGCCAGCTACACCGGCTACTACTCGACCGACGGCCAGACCTGGACCACCGTCGGCACCGCCACCGTGCCGGCCCAGGCCGCCACCCAGGACGCCGGCCTGTTCGTGGTCTCCGCCTCGTCCGGCTCACCGGCGCTGATCGGCTACCACGGCTTCACCGTCAGCTGATCACCCCCGCTCCCCTGTCAGGAAGGGCCCCTTCATTGCGTGAGATGAAGGGGCCCTTCCTGACGTTGGGTGAGAGGAATGGTCCCTCGATCTTGAGGTGCTTCTTGGACACGGGTTAGTCGATCCCGCCGGCCGGCGGCGTGCTGCCGCCTCAGCCGGGCCAGGTGAAGGTGGCCATCGAGCCGGCCGGCAGGCTGTAGCCGAACGACTGGCCGCCGTAGGAGACCTGGAAGTTCTGCGTGCCACCGGAGTTCACCGCGACCAGCGCGATCGAGCCGTCCGGGTTGCGGAAGGCCACGTTCTCGATGCCGCCCTGGCTCTGCGCGGTGGAGTTGATCCGCACCGCCCCCGGCTTGACGAACTTGGCCAGGTGGCCCAAAACGTAGTAGTCGGCGTTGTAGGTGACGCTGCTGCCGTTGACCGTGACCACGCCCATGCAGTTGCCGCAGGAGCCGATCACCGGGCCGTGGTTGTTGTCCAGGGCCATGTTCCACAGGCTGACGCCGCGGGCCCAGTTGCGGGTGGCGCCGACGGCCAGGTTGCGGCCCTGCCACAGCAATGAGTCGGCGAAGGTGTTGCTCGACGCGGTGCCGGAGCACTCGGTGAAGAAGATGTCCTTGCTGGGATAGGCGTTGTGCACGGTGGTCTGCCCGCTCGGGTCACCGCCGTAGCAGTGCCAGGCCGAGCCGGCGGTGTTGTTGCCGGTGGCCGACAGCACCTGTTCCGCGTAGCCCGGGTTGTCCCAGTTGTGGTCCCAGGCCAGGATCTTCGTGCTCAGCCCGGCGGCGGACAGCTTGGGCGCGAGCGTGTTGATGACCCGGCTCTCCTGGGCGGCCGACATCAGCATGCCCGGGTAGCCGCTGGGCGAGTTCTGCGGCTCGTTGGCCACCGCCAGGTACTTCACCGGCACGCCGGCCGCCTGGTAGGCCTGCACCGACTTGACCAGGTAGTCGGCGAAGGCGCCCTCGTAGTTGGTGGACAGGCCGCCGCCCACCATGTTGCCGTTGGTCTTCATCCAGCCCGGGGCACTCCACGGCACGACCATCACCGAGGTCGCCGGGTTCAGCGACCTGGCCTGGGTGACCAGCGGCAGGATGTAGGACTGATCATGCGACACGGAGAACCGAGACAGACTCGGATCCGCCGCCCCGTCGTCGTAGCTGTAGAAGCTGCGGGAGAAATCGCTGGCCCCCAACGGCTGGCGCAGCCAGTCCAGGCCTATGCCGTCGGTCGGACTGAACAGCGAGGTCATGATGCTGTTGCGGGCCGGGGAGTTGTAGATGTTGTAGGCGGCCGAGTCGGTCAGCGAGGCGCCGAAGCCGATCATGCTCTGGTAGGTGGTGTTCGGGTTGACGGTGATCACCGAGCCGCTGCCCGGCGAGCCGAACGACACCGATGCCTTCTGGGTCAACAGATTGGACCGGTCCGGCGTGGTCAGCCAGACGTTGGCCGAGGTCGCCGCGAAGGCCGGCGGGGCCTGGCTGACGGCGTAGGCGGCGCCGGCGGCCAGCAGGGTGGCCGCGGCGGTGACGGCGAACAGCCGCCGATGGGAGTGGACAGTGGAGGTCATGCAGGGACACCCCTCCTCGTGAAACAAATGTAACACCGCCGTAACACGGTCCAGAAAGTGCAGCACCGTCCGCGCTATGTGTCAAGAATTCCGTTCACAAGAAAGAAACTGTCATGGAGAACAGAATGTAACAAATGAAACTCCGGCGCCGTCGTGTAGAACAGGGACTGTCTCGGCGAGCCGTCACGGCGAGGCGTGCCACGACCCTGCCACCGTGGAAGGCCCGTGATGAAGACTCGCCATCTGCTCGCGTGTGCGTCGACGTCCCTGCTCGTCGCCGCCTTCGGCGTCAGCGCCGCCCATGCCGCGACCGTCGGCTCGCCGTGCCCGAGCGGCCCCTTCGGCGCTCCCCTGCCCTCGTCGACCCTGACCGCCACCAAGATCAAGGGCGGCTACAACTTCCTGGAGGGCCCGGTCTGGGACGCCGCCAGCCAGACTCTGTTGCTCACCAACATGCACGACGGCTCCGGCCCGCAGAACGTGCAGTCGTCCGACATCCTGCGCTTCACTCCGTCAACCGGCGCCCTATCCACCTTCATCAACAATGCCGGCAGCAACGGCCTGGCCCTGAGCCGTGACGGCAAGTCCGTCGTCGCCGCCACCCACGACCAGCGCAGCGTGTCCGCCTACGACCTGGCCACTGCACAGCGCACCACGCTCGCCGCGAACTACCGGGGCCACTTGTTCAACTCCCCCAACGATGTCACCGTCGGCGCCGACGGCACCGTCTACTTCACCGACCCCGACTTCCAGCGCGCCGACCGACCCGACCAGATGTCCGGCCACACCGACGTCTTCCGCGTGCGCAACGGTGTCGTCTCCCTGATCGACGACTCCATCCGCGAGCCCAACGGCATCGAGCTCTCCCCCGACGGCCGGACCCTCTACGTCGGCGGCAACGCCAGCGGCAAGATCTACCAGTACCCCGTCAACCCCGACGGCAGCACCGGGCCGCGCCGCGACTTCGCCGCCCTCGGCGGCACCGACGGCGGCACCGTCGACTGCGCCGGCAACGTCTACCAGGCCACCTTCGGCGACGGCAAGATCCACGTCCTGTCCCCCGCCGGCCAGCCTCTCGGCATCATCAACGCCGGCCCGAACACCACCAACGCCGCCTTCGGCGGTCCCGACGGCCGCACCCTCTACATCACCTCCGGCCGCCCCTCCACCGGCGGCGAGACCGGCGACTTCGCCCTCTACAGCATCCGCCTGAACGTCCCCGGCTGGCCCTACTGACCAGCCGATACGCTCACGGGTAGTACGGCGTGTACGTGATCGAGGAGACCTTCAGATACCTCGCGCCATCGGCGGTGGCCCAGGTCGAGGAGTCCGGATTTCCCGGCCAGTCACCGCCGACCGCGGTGTCGACGATGAAGTGCAGGCCGACGCCGGCGGCGGTGGTGTACCACTTGGTGCCCTGGAACCCGCCGTCCACCCAGAAGTCGATGTGGTCGGGCCACCAGGTGAACGAGTAGGTGTGGAAGCTGTTGGTCCAGCCGCTGGAGTTGCCCGCCGTGAACTGGGTCTGGTTGTTGCTGGTGTCATGGAAGGTCTGGTAGACGGCACCGGGATTCGACCCGACGATCTCCGCCGCGTCCATCTCGGGCAGCCACGGGTTGAGATAGGCCGCCCACACGGCGGGCAACAGCCCATTGCCGTTGGGCATGTTCGCGGTGAAGCTGTAGGTTCCGTAGCCATAGCTGGCCGTCGACTCCACGCGGCCGGAGTAGTACACACCGCCGCCGGCGTCGTAGGTCTTGATCATCAAGGTGGAGCCGTCGTACCAGACGCAACTGGGCGTGTAGGTCTCCAGCTCGTTGTTCGCCGTCCACCTCGCGTTGATGACCTTCCACGAGTTGACGGTCTGCGGCGATCCCCAGGAACTGGCCTGCGCGGGTAACGCTCCCAGCGGCAGCGACAAGCAGGCCGCCAGCATCGCGAGAAGAAGGCGACTCGACTTCCGAAAGGTCGCACTCATTGAAGCTCCGTCACTTCGGTGGGCCGGCCCGGCCGGACCACGGGCCCGTCAGCCACTCGCGGAAACCGGGCAGGGCTGCCAGCCGCTCGAGCACCTCGGCACCGTCGGGATTGCCCTGCTTCCAGATCGAGCCGACCTCGCCATCGTAGTGCTCCACCAGGAACTGAGCCAGCGTCTACACACACGCTTGGCCATCGGACCCGGGAACCGGTGGATCGCGGCGGCGTGGACATAGGGCAACACAGACGGAGTCTCCGGTCGCGCGACGGGCAGCAGACAATGTATTGCTTTGGTATTCTCTGGTATGCTATTGGTATCTACGGGCGAACTCGGCTCCTTATCCAAGGGGGGTCCTATGCAGCACCGGACGACACCAGTGCGGGCCATGACCGGCGCGCTCGCGTCGCTGCGGGCCGACGAGATCGAGGCGAGTCGGGCGATTCTGCGCCGCGCCGACCTGCTCGGGGACGAGACCCACGTCTCGTACTTCGGACTCCTGGAGCAGGACAAGCGGACACTGCTCGCCGGGGAGGTCGAGCCGCGGCGGTTCCGCGCGATGCTCGTCGACATGGGCAGCGGCGCGTCGCACGACGTCGTTGTGTGCCCCGATGAGGACAGGGTCGTCAGCGCACGGCGGATCGAGCCGGCCGTCGACGGACAGGTTCCCGTTGTGCTGCTGGAGTTCTCGCTCGTCGAAGAGGTGGTGCACGCCGACGAGCGCTGGCGCGAGGCGATGCGCAGGCGGGGCCTCACCGACCTGACGCAGCTGCGCGTCAACCCGCTGTCGGCCGGTGTGCTCGGCGGCGACGAAAGCGGCCGGCGGCTGCAACGGTGCTTCACCTTCGTCCAGAAGACGCCCGACGACCTCGGCTGGGCACATCCGGTCG
>Ga0307511_10000706_pt1 | contig 35610 bp, 27 predicted proteins | sample 13_EM_MG_FD_200266 | JGI IMG/M metagenome (GOLD analysis project Ga0307511, IMG submission 200266) | Populus trichocarpa ectomycorrhiza microbial communities from riparian zone in the Pacific Northwest, United States - 13_EM | ecosystem: Host-associated > Plants > Roots > Unclassified | place... | reverse complement strand
AGCTGCGCAACCGGCTCGCGAAGGCGATGCTCGCCATCATCGTGGTGACCTGCGTGGCCGCCTTCTTCTACAACGACATCGTCAACATCATCACCAAGCCGGTGCTGGACTCGGTCGGTTGCGCCTCGACCTTCGAGGAACTGCGGAAGGCCGGCGACAAGAGCCACCAGTGCGCGCAGATCACCATCAACGGTCTGCTGACGCCGTTCACACTGGCGCTGAAGGTGTCTCTGATGGCCGGCGTCGTCCTGGCGTCCCCGGTCTGGCTGTACCAGCTCTGGGGCTTCGTCGCCCCGGGCCTGCACAAGAACGAGAAGAAGTACGCGCTCGGCTTCGTCGGCACCGGCGTTCCGCTCTTCCTCGCGGGCGCCTACTTCGCCTACCGGGTGCTTCCCACCACCGCGAAGGTCCTGCTCGGCTTCACGCCGAAGGATGTCAACAACCTGCTGCCGCTCGACGACCTGCTCGACCTGGTCACGCGCATGGTGCTGGTCTTCGGCCTCTCCTTCGAGCTGCCGCTGCTGCTGATCATGCTCAACCTCACCGGTGCGCTGACGGGCAAGCGGATGCTCGGCTGGTGGCGCGCCATGATCCTCGGCATCACGGTCTTCGCGGCCGTCGCCACCCCCAGCACCGACCCGCTGACGATGCTGGCCCTGGCCGGGCCCATCTGGGTGCTGTACTTCGGCGCGGTCCTCTTCTCCCTGCTCAACGACCGGCGCAAGCGCCGCCGCGACGAGTCCGGACCGGCCGACGACGAGGCCTCCGACCTGGACCTCACCCCCGAGGACATCGGTGACGTCGAAGCCGTCTCGGCCGGCCGGGCGTCCCTGCCCGAGCAGGCGAGCGGCACCGGTTCGGACCGGGTCAACGGGTATGACGACGTGACCTGATCACGTTCCCGACCTTCGCCGAGACCGGCCGTTCCCGCAGCGCGGGCGGCCGGTCTCCGTGTGTGGAGGACTTATGGGAACGGATAATGATCGTCCTGTTGTCAGTGGCGCCCGGTACGCTCGAAAGCACGATGACAGAGGACCTCTCCCCGGCCGAGCGGTACGCGGCAGCCCGCCTGCGGGCAGCCGAGCAGGCCACCGCGCTCGCGGACTTCCGCGAGATGTACGACTTCGGTCTCGACCCCTTCCAGATCGAGGCCTGTAAGGCGCTCGAAGCGGGGAAGGGCGTCCTGGTCGCGGCGCCCACCGGCTCCGGCAAGACGATCGTCGGCGAGTTCGCCGTCCACCTCGCCCTCCAGCAGGGCAAGAAGTGCTTCTACACGACCCCCATCAAGGCACTGTCGAACCAGAAGTACGCCGACCTGTGCCGCCGTTACGGCGCGGACAAGGTCGGCCTGCTCACCGGCGACAACAGCGTCAACTCCGAGGCACCGGTGGTCGTCATGACCACCGAGGTCCTGCGGAACATGCTGTACGCCGGTTCGCAGACCCTCCTCGGCCTCGGCTATGTGGTCATGGACGAGGTGCACTACCTCTCCGACCGCTTCCGCGGCGCCGTCTGGGAAGAGGTGATCATCCACCTCCCCGAGTCGGTGACCCTGGTCTCCCTCTCGGCCACCGTGTCGAACGCGGAGGAGTTCGGCGACTGGCTCGACACCGTCCGCGGCGACACCGAGGTGATCGTCTCCGAGCACCGGCCGGTGCCGCTGTTCCAGCACGTGCTCGCCGGGCGGCGGATGTACGACCTCTTCGAGGAGGGCGAGGGCCACAAGAAGGCCGTCAACCCCGACCTCACCCGCCTGGCCCGCATGGAGGCACAGCGCCCGTCCTACCAGGACCGCAGACGCGGCCGGGCCATGCGCGAGGCCGACCGGGAGCGGGAGCGCAGACAGCGCTCACGGGTGTGGACACCGGGACGCCCCGAGGTCATCGAGCGGCTGGACAGCGAAGACCTGCTGCCCGCCATCACGTTCATCTTCAGCCGCGCCGCCTGCGAGGCCGCCGTACAGCAGTGTCTGTACGCCGGGCTGCGGCTCAACGACGACGAGGCGCGGGAGAAGGTGCGCGCCCTCGTCGAGGAGCGCACGGCGTCCATCCCGTCCGAGGACCTGCATGTCCTCGGGTACTACGAGTGGTTGGAAGGCCTGGAGCGCGGCATCGCGGCCCACCACGCGGGCATGCTGCCGACGTTCAAGGAGGTCGTCGAGGAGCTGTTCCTGCGCGGCCTCGTGAAGGCCGTGTTCGCCACCGAGACTCTGGCGCTCGGCATCAACATGCCCGCGCGCTCGGTGGTGTTGGAGAAGCTCGTCAAGTGGAACGGCGAGCAGCACGCCGACATCACACCCGGCGAGTACACGCAGTTGACCGGTCGTGCCGGTCGGCGCGGCATCGATGTCGAGGGCCACGCCGTCGTGCTGTGGCAGCGCGGGATCAGCCCCGAGCACCTCGCGGGACTGGCCGGCACCCGCACCTATCCGCTGCGCTCCAGCTTCAAGCCGTCGTACAACATGGCGGTCAACCTCGTCGAGCAGTTCGGGCGGCACCGCTCGCGCGAGCTGCTTGAGACCTCCTTCGCGCAGTTCCAGGCGGACAAGTCGGTCGTCGGGATCTCACGGCAGGTGCAGCGCAACGAAGAGGGCCTGGAGGGCTACAAGGACTCCATGACCTGCCACTTGGGCGACTTCGACGACTACATGCGGCTGCGTCGCGAGCTCAAGGACCGCGAGACCGAGCTGGCCCGGCAGGGCGTGGCGCTACGGCGGGCCGAGTCCGCCGTCGCGCTGGAGAAGCTCAAGCCGGGAGACATCATCCACGTCCCGACCGGCAAGTACGCCGGTCTGGCACTGGTGTTGGACCCGGGACTGCCCGCAGGGCGGTCCAACGGCCACCGCGGCTTCGAGCAGCACGACGGGCCGCGTCCGCTCGTCCTGACCGTCGAACGGCAGGTCAAGCGGCTCGCGTCGATGGACTTCCCGGTGCCCGTCGAGGCCTTGGACCGGATGCGGATCCCGAAGTCCTTCAACCCCCGTTCCCCGCAGTCCCGTCGGGACCTGGCCTCCGCGCTGCGGACCAAGGCCGGGCACATCCCGCCGGAGCGGGCCCGCAAGCAGCGCTCGCAGGCCGCGGACGACCGGGAGATCGCCCAGTTGCGTACGGCGATCCGCGCGCACCCCTGTCACGGGTGCACCGACCGTGAGGACCACGCCCGTTGGGCCGAGCGGTACCACCGGCTGCAGCGGGACACCACGCAGCTGGAGCGGCGCATCGAGGGGCGGACCAACACCATCGCCCGCACCTTCGACCGGATCGTCGCGCTCCTCACCGAGCTGGACTATCTGCGCGGCAACGAGGTCACCGAGCACGGCAAGCGGCTGGCTCGCCTGTACGGCGAACTCGACCTGCTCGCCAGTGAGTGTCTGCGCGAGGGTGTGTGGGAGGGGCTCGCCCCTGCCGAACTCGCCGCGTGCGTCTCGGCGTTGGTGTTCGAGGCGCGGGTCAGTGACGACGCCACGACGCCGAAGGTGCCGTCCGGTGCGGCCAAGGCCGCGCTGGGGGAGATGGTGCGGATCTGGGGGCGTCTTGACGCCCTGGAGGAAGACTTCCGGATCACTCAGACCGAGGGGGTCGGGCAGCGGGAGCCCGATCTCGGCTTCGCCTGGGCCGCGTTCATGTGGGCCAGTGGGAAGGGGCTGGACGAGGTGCTTCGGGAGGTGGAGATGCCGGCCGGGGACTTTGTTCGGTGGTGCAAGCAGGTGATTGATGTGCTCGGGCAGATTTCGGCGGCGGCGCCGGTTTCTGGTGGGGAGGCGTCTTCCACTGTGGCGAAGAATGCGCGTAAGGCTGTTGATCTGTTGCTGCGGGGGGTTGTGGCCTACTCGTCGGTGGGGTGACGGGTGCGGGTGCGTTGGTCGGGTGCGGGTTCGCTGTGGCTGGTCGCGCAGTTCCCCGCGCCCCTAAAAGACCCTGCTGTTCACGTAAGTTCGCCAGGCGCCGAACTCCGTGATGTCCTCTGCGTCGGACAGCGCACCCGGTTCGCACAAGAATCCCGGGACCCTTGTGCCGTCCGACAACTCCACGCTTCCCAGCGTCATCGGGCGTGGCAGGGACGCCAGTAGTTTGCCCAGGCCGTCCGCCGGGAGGCGCCAGACCTCTGTCTCGATCTCCGCGCCGCCCTCGCCCACGTGCACCAGGCCGGGCTTGGGCGGGGTCGTCGCGAGAGCGTGCAGGCGGTACACCGGAGCCGTTGTTGTCGTGCGGTCCAAACGGGCGCCCAGGGACAGGAGTTGGGGGTTCAGGGGCTGGCCCGTCAAGTGGGCTCCTACGACGGCCAGTTGGACCGTCGGCTCCATGGCGCGGGCGATCTGTGCCAGGCGGTGGTCCGTGAACGCAGGGCCGATCAGCATGACACCGAAGGGCAGTTCGTTCACCTTGCCCGACGGGGCTGCCACCGCCGCCAGGTCGAAGAGGTTTGTGGAGTTGGTGAAGCGGCCGAGGCGGGCGTTGGCCCCCAGGGGGTCGGCGGCGACCTCGGCCAGGGTGGGGTGGCCCGGTGTGGTCGGGAGCAACAGGGCGTCCGCGTCGGCCAGTTCGGACAGGGCTCGGGTGCGGAGGGTCGCCAGGCGTTCCTCGTCCGCGTACAGCTGGTGGGCCGGGATGTCCCGGGCCCGGGTGATGATGCCGGTGACCGTGGGGTCCAGGCCCTCGGTGCCGTCCGCGATTGCTTTGTCGATAAAGCTTCCTACTGCTGTATAGCGCTCGGCCACGAACGCGCCCTGGTAGAGCATCGCCGCCGCTTCGGTGAAGGGGGTGAGGTCGAGGGTGCGGATCTCGGCGCCCGCGCCCCTGAGCTGCTCTACCGCCGCCTCGTAGGCCTCCGCCCAGCCCTCGTCCAGTTCGCCGAGCTGTTCGCGTGACGCTACCGCGATGCGCCACGGGCCCGGCGTGCGCTGGGGGAGGGGCGGGAGGTCGCGGTCGGGCGGGGAGGTCATGAGGGACAGGGCCTGTTCGGCCTCGGGGAGGGTGCGGGCGAAGACCGTCACGCAGTCGATCGAGGCGCAGGCCGGGACCACTCCCGCCGTCGGGACCAGGCCCCGGGTGGGCTTGAGGCCGACGATGCCGTTGAAGGCGGCGGGGACCCGGCCCGAGCCCGCTGTGTCGGTGCCGAGGGCGAGGTCGACGATGCCCAGGGCCACGGCGACCGCCGAACCGGCGCTGGAGCCGCCGCTGATCCGCGCCGGATCGTGGGCGTTGCGGACCGCGCCGTACGGGGAGCGGGTGCCGACCAGGCCGGTGGCGAACTGGTCGAGGTTCGTGGTGCCGAGCACGATCGCGCCGGCCGCGCGGAGGCGGGCCACCACCGGGGCGTCCGTCTCCGGCTCGTAGGCGTACGCCGGGCAGCCCGCCGTCGTGGGTAGCCCCTGTACGTCTATGTTGCCCTTGGCCGCGAACAGGCGGCCCGCGAGGGGGAGTCGCTCGCCCGCTGCCACTCGCTCGTCCAGCGCCCGTGCCTCCTGCTCGACCTCCGGCTGCGGGCGCAGGTCGATCCAGATCTCGGGGCGATCCACGGCCTCGATGCGGGCGTAGGCGGCGCGGATTCGGGACACGGTGGTCGACATCTCTTGGTGCTCCTTGCTGTTCAGCTTGTGGGGGCGAGGACGAGGAGCGCCGTGCCCGCTTCGACCTGGTCGCCGGGCCTGGCCAGGATCTCGGCCACCACGCCGGCCATCGGGGCGTGGACCCTGGATTCCATCTTCATCGCCTCAAGGGCCAGGAGGGGCTGGCCGACGGTCACCTCGTCGCCGGGTTCTACGTTCAACTGCCAGACGGAGGCGGCGAATTCGGCCTCGACCAGGCGTCCGCCGACGGGGATCGTCACCTCGGCCTGCGGTGGTGCCGGGGCGGCTGCCGCCTCCGCCCGGGTGAACTCGCCCGCCGCCTCCCAGGCATCGCGTTCCGCGCCGAACGCGGTCTGCTGCCGGGATTTGAACCCCGCGATGGAATCGGCGTGTTCGGCGAGGAACGCCTCGTACTCGGCGAGCGAGAACGTGCCCTCCTCGATGCGCGGGACGAAACGGCCGGAGACGATGTCGGCCCGGAGTTCGAGGAGTTCGTCCGCCTCCACCGGGTACCACTTGATCCGGTCGAAGAAGCGCAGCAGCCAGGGCGAACCCGGTTCGAACGCGCCGCGCTGCTGCCAGCCCGACCACACCTGGGTGGTACGGCCCACGAACTGGTAGCCGCCGGGGCCCTCCATGCCGTAGATGCAGAGATACGCGCCGCCGATGCCGACCGAGTTCTCCGCCGTCCAGGTGCGGGCCGGGTTGTACTTGGTGGTGACCAGTCGGTGGCGCGGGTCCAGAGGCGTGGCCACCGGGGCGCCCAAGTAGACGTCTCCCAGGCCGAGTACGAGGTATTCGGCGTCGAAGACCGTGCCGTAGACGTCCTCGACCGAGTCCAGGCCGTTGACGCGGCGGATGAACTCGATGTTCCAGGGGCACCAGGGGGCGTCGTCGCGGACGCCCGCCATGTAGCGGGCGATGGCCTCGCGGGTCGCCGGGTCGTCCCAGGAGAGGGGGAGGTGGACCGTGCGGGAGGGGACGATCAGCTGGTCGGTGGGCGGGAGAACCTTCGCTATCTCCCTTACGGAGGTGAGGAGTTGGGATTGGGGCAGACGGGTCGGGTCCGTCTGGATCTGGAGCGAGCGGATGCCCGGGGTGAGGTCCGTGACGCCCTCGAAGTCCGCCTCCGACACCGCCTCCATCAGGGCGTGGACGCGCATGCGCTGCGCCAAGTCCAGTTGCATGGGGCCGAATTCGACCAAGAGGTTGTCGTCGCCGCTGCGGCGGAAGGTGACGTCGCCGTCGCGGGCGAGGATTCCGCCGTCCACGATGGATGGGCGGGGCGAGCCGTCGACGTTCACCGGGAGGAAGCGGACCGTGTCGCCGGGCCTGAACTGGCCCAGTTTCCAGCGCTCTTGGCTGATGACCGTCGCCGGGCAGACGAAGCCGCCGAGGGACGGGCCGTCGGGTCCCAGCAGGACCGGCATGTCGCCCGTGTAGTCGACCGCGCCGACCGAGTAGGGAGTGTCGTGGATGTTGGACGGGTGCAGGCCCGCCTCGCCGCCGTCGGTGCGGGCCCAGCGCGGCTTCGGGCCGACCAGGCGGACGCCCGTGCGGGCCGAGTTGAAGTGGACCTTCCAGTCGGCCGCGTAGAAGTCGTGGATGTCGTCCTCGGTGAAGAACTCCGGTGCCGCGTGCGGGCCTTCGACCGCTGCCACGTTCCATACGGTGCCGAAGACCGGGCGGTCGGCGAGGGGTACCGGTGTGCCCTCGGTGACCGTGCCGCCGTGCAGGACGTCGCCGGTGCGCAGCGCCCGGCCGCCGTGGCCGCCGAAGCGGCCCAGGGTGAAGGTGCTCGCGCTGCCGAGGAAGGCGGGTACGTCCAGGCCGTCGGCGAACAACACGTAGGTCCGCAGGCCGTGTTCGGCCGGTGCGCCGATCTCCAGGACCGCGCCGGCGGGGACTGTCACCGGCTCCCACTGGGGGACCGGAACGCCGTCGACCGTCACCGGTGCCGGGGCGCCCGTCATGCACACCGTGGTGGCGTGGGTGAACCTCAACGTCGGTCCCTGGAGCGTGCATTCGAGGCCCGGCGTGCCCTCCTCGTTGCCGAGCGCACGGTTGCCGAGGCGGAAGGAGAGGTTGTCCATCGGGCCGCACGGGGGGACGCCGACCTGCCAGTAGCCGGTGCGGCCGGGCCAGTCCTGGACCGTGGTGAGGGTGCCGCCGGCGACGATCTCGATGCGGGGCGTGGGGTCGGTGACCGTGGCGAGGGTCGCCGTGGAGTGGGCGGCCGTACGGAAGTCCGGCTCGGCGAGGGCCGCCCGGACCAGGCCCAGGTTCGTCTCGATGCCGTCCACGCGGGTGCGGGCCAGCGCCTCGTCGAGCCGTCGCAGCGCGTGGGCGCGATCGGAGCCGTAGGCGATGACCTTCGCGAGCATCGGGTCGTACGACGTCGTCACCTCGGTGCCGGTCTCCACCCAGCCGTCGACGCGGACGCCGTGCGGGAACTCGACGCGGGTCAACAGGCCGGCGCTGGGCCGGTGTTCGCGGGACGGGTCCTCGGCGTAGACGCGGGCCTCGACGGCGTGGCCGCGCGGGCTGCCCGGGTCGCGCACGACGTCCCGCTCGCCGCGCGCCAGGCGCAGCATCCAGGCGACCAGGTCGACGCCGTAGATCTCCTCGGTGACCGGATGCTCCACCTGGAGGCGGGTGTTGACCTCCAGGAAGTAGGCCTCCTCGCGGCGGGCGTCGTAGACGAACTCGACGGTTCCGGCGGAGCGGTAGCCGACCGAGGCGCACAAGTCGCGGGCGGAAGTGGCGAGTTGCTGACGTATGTGCGGGGGGAGTCCCGGTGCGGGGGCCTCCTCGACCACCTTCTGGTTGCGGCGCTGGAGGGAGCAGTCGCGGTCGCCGAAGGTGACGACCTCGCCTTCGCCGTCGCCGAAGACCTGTACCTCGACATGGCGGGCGTGCTCGACGAGGCGTTCCAGGAAGACGCCGGCGGAGGAGAAGGAGGCGGCGGCGACACGCTGCACGCGCTCCCAGGACTCGGTCAGTTCGTCGGCCGAGTGGCAGGCCGACATGCCGATGCCGCCGCCTCCGCCGGTCGCCTTGAGCATGACGGGGTAGCCGATGTGTGCGGCCTGGGCGAGTGCTTCGGGCAGGTCCGCCAACAGGCCTGTGCCCGGCGCCAGTTGAACTCCGGCTGCCTCTGCTGCCGCGCGTGCCGTGTGCTTCGCGCCGAACAGTTCCAGCTGTCCCGGCGTCGGGCCCACGAACACGATTCCGGCGTCCTCGCAGCGCCGGGCGAAGGCCGCGTCCTCGGAGAGGAAGCCGTAGCCGGGGTGGATCGCGCCCGCGCCGGTGTCCTTGGCCGCCTTCAGGACCAGATCGGCGTCGAGGTACGACTCCTTCGCGGGCGCCGGGCCGAGCCGTACCGCCTGGTCGGCGAGCCGTACGTGGGGTGCGGAGCGGTCGGCGTCGGAGTACACGGCGACGGTGCGCAGGCCGAGTTCGTGGGCGGTGCGGATGATGCGGACGGCGATCTCGCCCCGGTTGGCGATCAGCAGCGTGTCGAAGCTCATCCGGAGACTCCGATGGTCATCTGCACGGCTGTCGGCTCGAAGCCGTTGCAAGGGTTGTTGATCTGGGGGCAGTTGGAGACCAGGACCAGGACGTCGCGTTCGGCGCGCAGGGTCAGTTTCAGACCCGGGGCGGAGAGGCCGTCGACGATGCCGAGGGTGCCGTCCTTCTCGACCGGCACGTTCATGTACCAGTTGATGTTGGACACCAAGTCCCGTTTGCCCAGGCCGTACTTGGCGCCCTCGGCGAGGAAGTTGTCCACGCAGGCGTGCTGCGACCAGGTGTGGTGGCCGTAGCGGAGGGTGTTGGACTCCTTGGAGCAGGCGCCGCCGACCGTGTCGTGCCGGCCGACCTCGTCGGCGGTGACGGTCATCAGCGGGGTGTGCTCGTTGGACATCAGCACGCTGCCGGTGGTCAGGAAGATGCCGCTCTGGGCGTGGATGGTGTCGGGGGCGCTGTAGCGGACCGACGTGTCGTGGGCGTCGTAGACGAGGAAGTCGACGGCCTGGTTGCCGTGCAGGTCGGTGATGGTGAGGGTCTCGCCGGTCCGGACGACGGCGGACCAGGCGGCGCGGGCGGGAACAACGGTCGTGCTCATGCGAGCCCCCTCGCGGCGAGGAATTCGGTGGTGTTGAGGAAGGCGCGGCGGCCCTCGGGTGTGGCCTCCCACAGCGGGTCGCCCGGCGCGGTGGCCTCGGCGCGCCAGGCGAGCACCTCCAGCGGGGTGCTGACGTAGTCGTCGCGCGGGTCGGCCGGGTGGGGCACGTTCGCGATCAGTACGGTCACGTCCTGCTCGGCGCGCAGGGTCACGCTGCCGCCGGGGCCGGTCGAGCCGGTGAAGTCGAGGGAGCCGTCGTCGCGGATCTCGACGCCCTGGAAGAAGGAGAGGGACGGTGGCAGATCGCGGGGTTCGAGGCCGTTCTTGGCGGCGGCGAGCTTGAACAGTTCGCGGCCGGCGGGGGAGTCGGACTGCGGGGTGCCGTCGCCGTAGCGCTCGGTGTTGCGCACGAGCGTGGACGTGCCGCAGAGCGCGTCGTGGTGGCCGGAGGTGTCGGCGACGAGGGAGGCGAGGACGCGGCCCTGGTCGGAGAGGAGGAGCTGGCCCTCGCCGAGGTAGGCGTTCCACTGGACCTTGACGGTGTCGGCGACGTTCAGCCGCTCCCAGGGGCGGTCGGCCGCGTAAAGGAGCAGGTGGGCGCAGGCGTCGCCGTGCAGGTCGGTCAGGCGGAGCTCGGTGCCGCGGGCCAGGACGCGGTGGGTGTAGTTGCCGCCCGCGACGGTCTCGGCCCACACCAGGTGGCCCGCTTCGCATGGTGGGGCCGGCCAGTCGGCGGCCGGGACGACGGGCATGGCCTCGGCTCGTGTGCCCTCCTGGGCGCGGGCGTGGGCGCGGGCTCCGTAAGTGGTCGCTGTCGCCATCGCGGGGGACCTCCGGCTGCGGGGACGTCTCGGTCGTACGACATTTCTGTCGCTCGACAGAAATTAGGAGGCGGCCGGGTCGCCGGGGTTGCCCGGGTGTTGCCGGTCGGTTACCGAGCCCTCACCAAGATCACCGGGCGTTTGCGGTGCGGTGCCGTGTGCGAGGATCGAACGCATGGGGACTACGGGTGCACAGGGGGGCCGTCGGGTCGGCAGGCCGCGGGCCGATCAGCGGCCGGACACCGGACTGTCCCCGCGCGCCGAACTGCTCGCCGCCGCGGCCGAGTTGTTCACCACCCGCGGCTACGCGGCCACCACCACCCGGGCCGTCGCCGAACTCGCGGGCATGCGGCAGGCGTCCATGTACCACTACGTCTCCGGCAAGGAGGAACTCCTCGCGGACCTCCTGGAGTCCACGGTCACGCCCTCGCTGACCTGTGCCCGGGAACTCCTCGCGGACGACACCACCCCGGCCGAGGACCGGCTGTGGGAGCTGTGCCGCACCGACGTCGAGCTGCTGTGCGGCGGCACGCACAACCTCGGCGGGCTCTATCTGCTGCCCGAGGTGCGCGCCGAACGCTTCGCCGGCTTCCATGCCGTGCGCGCCGAACTCAAGGACGCCTACCGGCAGTTGCTCGCCGCGACCGCCGCCGGCGGGGCGCTCGCCAAGAGCGAGCTGGAACTCCGCACGGATCTGCTGTTCGGGCTCATCGAGGGCGTCATCCTGGTGCACCGCTCCGACCCCGAGCGGCCGGTCTCCGCCTTCGCGGAGGCGACGGCCGACGCGGCGCTGCGCATCGCGGGAATCTGAGCCGGAGACCCGGCCGGAATCGGGCCCGGGATTGGGGCTTCACTCCTTACGGTGAGTGATTTCCGCATGCTCGTTCGCCGTCACGTGCCGTGTTCGAATGATGGCACTGCGTGTAAATGGGCTGAGCGTACTCCTCTCCTCTGTCCCTTTTCAGGGGCTTGCTGAATATGACACAGCGATGATCCGGTCGGACTAAGCTCGCCCGCAGCGCACCGAGTTGGGCTGTATTCGTGCGTTTGTTCCCAAACATGCAAAAGATACAGAAGCTCCCCCGACCCCCAGTCCACCCGTCTCAGAGGGCATACATGGTGAGTGTTCAATCGCCTCCCGGTGACCGTGAACTTCCCTACGCGCGCGTGCTGTTGCTGCCGGCCATAGTCATGGCCGCGGCGACCGGAGCCGCCGTCGCCTTGGTGGCGGGGCCGGCCCGGCTAGCCGTCGGCTGTTGCGGAGCCGTCGCCACGCTCCTGGTGATCGTCACAGCGGCCGAAGCGGTACGCCGTGGACGCAGTCTCCGGGACCAACGTGCCCGGCACGACCGTCACACTGCGTATCTGGAACGGCGGATCGCCGACCAGAAACAGGAGATGGTCCGCCTCGGCACGGAGATCCTGCCCGCGGCGCTGTACCGGCTCAGCAGCGGAGAATCCCCCGGAGAGGTGATTCGCCAAGTCGTCGACACCGATCCGGACTGGCGGCAACTTCCCGACCCGCAGCGCGACTTGCTGAGGACCGTGCTCGGCATCGTGGAACGCGAGGAGAACATGCGCGACTCCGCGCAGCGCTCCTTCGTCAGCATTGCCCGGCGCGTCCAGGCCATCGTCCACCAACAGGCCAAGGAACTCCGGGAGATGGAGGAGGACCACGGCCGCAACCCCGAGGTCTTCGACGACCTCCTGCGCATCGACCACGGCACCGCGCTGATCGGCCGCCTCGCCGACTCCATCTCCGTGCTCGGAGGCGGCCGCCCCGGACGCCAGTGGCCCGAGCCCGTACCGCTGTACAGCGTGCTGCGTGGCGCGATGTCCCGCATCCTGGAATACCGGCGCATCGAGCTGCACTCCATCGCCAAGGTCAACATCCGCGGCATCTCCGTCGAGCCGGTCATCCACGCGGCCGCCGAAATCCTGGACAACGCCACCCGCTACTCGCCCCCGCAGACCAAGGTGCACGTCACCGCCGTAGAAGTGCAGACCGGTGTCGCCATCGAGATCGAGGACGGCGGTGTCAGCCTCAGCGAGGAGTCCCGGGCCCGTGCCGAGGGCATGCTGGAGCGGGCCAAGGCCGGCACCGACCTCCAGGACCTCGGTGAGAGCCCTCGCCTGGGCCTCGCCGTCGTCGGCCGGCTCTGCGCCGCGTACAACATGCAGATCTCGCTGCGTGCCTCGGCCTACGGCGGGGTCCGCGCGGTACTCGTCGTGCCGAGCGAGATGCTCACCGCCGGTACGGCCCCCGGACTCGCCCACGGCATCGGCGCCACCGCCCTGCCCAAGGTGGAGCTCGGAGCCGTGGAAGGCCCCAAGCGCACGATCAAGCGGCGTCGGCCCACGAACCCGCGCATCGCGGGCTCGGTGTCCATGGAGGACGACGTCCCCGAGGTCACCGAGTGGACGACGGGTGGTCTGCCGCAGCGCCGCAGCCGGGTGAAGATCCCGCTCGCGCAGCGCTATGCCGAGGCCGCCGCTGCCGAGCGCGCCGAGGCCGCCGCATGGGAGGCCGGCTCCGGCTGGGGGGCGCCCGAGCCGGCGCCCGAGCCGACAGAGAAGGAGCCCGAACCGGGCCTGTGGGTCGAGGCGTTCATGGAAGGCCTCAAGGGCGACCCGGACCCCACCGCATTCACCCAGAAGACCGAGCCGGCCCGTGTCGAGGCCGACGACGAGGGGGATCTCAAGTGATCCAGCAGCGAGCCAACTTCGACTGGATGCTCAAGGACCTCGCCGACGGCGTGCCTGGCATCCAGCAGATCGTGGTGCTCTCCGCCGACGGACTTCGCATCGCCCGCTACGGCGGTGACCCCGACGCAGCCGACCGTGTCGCCGCGGCCTGCGCCGGACTGCAGAGCCTGGCGGGTGCCGTCGCCTCCGAGATCCCGGGCAGCGACGGCCGCATGAAGATGGTCATCATCGAGATCAACGGCGGCTACTTCTACCTGATGGCCGCGGGTGCCAACGCCTACCTGGCGGTCCTGTCCGACGTGGTCGCCGAGCCCGGCCTGATGAGCAACCGCATGCGCGACCTCGTCGTCAGAATCGGCGCCCACCTCACCAGCCCGCCGAGGCGCAACGGGCAGACCGTATGACTCCTCCGCAACGCCGACGGCGACATCCGACGGAATTACCGCAGCCCGCCGGGAAACAGGCCGAAGGGAAGATCCCGGAACGGCTGTACGTGCTCACCGGCGCCGCCGAGGACGGCGACCGCGCCGAACTCGACCTGGTCACGCTGATCGTGGCTCGCACCGACGCGCCGCTGTCCGCCACTCCGGAGCAGGCGGCGCTGCTCCGGCTCTGTATCGCCCCCCTGTCCGTGGCCGAGCTGTCGGCCTATCTCAACCTGCCGTACAGCGTGGTGACTGTCCTGCTCACCGAGCTGCTGGCGGCCGAACTGGTACAGGCGCGCGCCCCGATCGTCCGCCAGGCGCTCCCTGACCGTTCCCTCCTCGAAGCGGTGATGCATGGACTTCAAAAGCTCTGACACCATCACGGGTCCCCGAACGGAGGACCATCTCCCGTCCACGGCCAAGGCCGCGGCGAAGATCGTGATCGTCGGCGGCTTCGGGGTCGGCAAGACGACCATGGTCGGCTCGGTCAGCGAGATCAGGCCGTTGACCACGGAGGAGACCATGACGCAGGCCGGCGTCGGAGTCGACGACAACTACGGCTCGGACACCAAGACGGCCACCACCGTTGCCATGGACTTCGGCCGCATCAGCATCACCGAGCAACTGGTGCTGTACCTCTTCGGCACCCCCGGCCAGGAACGCTTCTGGTTCCTGTGGAACGGCCTGTTCGAAGGGGCGCTCGGCGCGGTGGTGCTGATCGACACCCGGCGCCTGGAGGTGAGCTTCGACGTCATAGGACGGCTGGAGGAGAAGGGGGTGCCGTTCGTCATCGCCGTCAACTCCTTCCCGGACGGGCCCCGTTACCCCGCCGAGGAGCTGCGTGCGGCCCTCGACCTGTCCCCGGACATCCCGATCGTCGAGTGCGACGCCCGCCGCCGCGCCTCCAGCCGGGACGTCCTGATGACACTGATGCGCTTCCTGCACTCCCTTGCCATGACGGGCTCGCTCACCTGACCCCGCGTATCCGTACCGACTCCCCAGACACCGGATCCACTTCAGCTTCGGAGCAACCATCGTGACGCCTGAACCCCTCTCCCCGACCGGTACGGACGACTCCCTGGCCGCACCACCTCCCGGCTGTCCCGCGCACGGCATCGGCCCCGGCGGGCTGCGTCGGCTGTACGGCCCCGGGGCGGAGAACCTGGGAGCCCTGTACGAGGAACTCCGTGAGGAACATGGGCTGGTGGCTCCCGCGCTGCTGCACGAGGACGTGCCCATGTGGGTGGTGCTCGGCCACAGCGAGAACATGCGTATGGTGAGCACTCCCTCCCTGTACAGCCGTGACACGCGGTTGTGGGCCGCAGTACAGGACGGCACGATCAAGCCGGATCACCCGCTCATGCCGCACATCGCCTGGCAGCCCATCTGCTGCCACGCCGAGGGCGACGAGCACCAGCGGCTGCGCGGTGCGGTCAACGCCGCCATTTCCACCATCAACCACCGGGGCGTCCGCCGCCATATCAACCGCGCGACCCAGCATCTCGTCAACAAGTTCTGCGAGGCAGGCACCGCTGACCTGGTCAGTCAGTTCGCCGAACATCTGCCGATGGCGGTGATGTGCGAGGTCGTCGGCATGCCCGAGGAATACAACGACCGGATCGTGCAGGCTGCCCGCGACATGCTCAAGGGCACCGAGACCGCCATCGCCAGCAACGCGTACATCATGGACACCCTGATGCGGCACACTGCCCGTCGTCGTGCGCAACCCGAGGACGACTTCACCAGCCGTCTGATCAGCCACCCGGCGGGGCTCACCGACCACGAAGTCGGCGAACACCTGCGCGTTGTCCTGATCGTCGCGTTCGAGTCCACCGCCAACCTTCTCGCCAACGTACTGCGAGTGGTGCTCACCGACCCCGGGTTCCGTGCCCAGCTCAACGGCGGCCAGATGACGGTGCCCCAGGCGGTCGAGCAATCCCTGTGGGACGAGCCGCCGTTCAGCACCATCCTGGGCTACTTCGCCAAGCAGGACACCGAGTTGGGCGGACAGCGCATCCGCAAGGGTGACGGCCTCCTCCTGGGTATCGCGCCGGGCAACGTGGACCCGCGTGTACGCCCCGACCTGTCGGCCAACATGATGGGCAACCGGTCCCACCTCGCCTTCAGCGGCGGACCTCACGAGTGCCCGGGACAGGACATCGGCCGCGCCATCGCCGAGGTCGGAGTCGACGCACTGCTGACCCGCCTCCCGGACGTTCGACTCGACTGCGAGGAGGACGAACTGCGCTGGCGGGCCTCCATCTCGAACCGGCACCTGGTGGAACTGCCAGTCCGTTTCGAGCCCAAGCCTCAGCAGGACGTCATGGAGAAGCCCTCCAGCAACCCTGTGCCGCCGCAACGCGCGAAGGACTTGGAGTTCGGCACGGTGCGGCCACAGCCCGCCGCTCCAGAGCCCACAACTTCGGACCCCGTCGCCCCGACACCGATGCTGGTGGCGGCCGAACCGGCCGGCAGGCCGACGGTGTTCCGGCGTCTCCTGCGCTGGTGGCGCGGCGACTGAACCGACCGGGTACCGGGGCTACCCGGCCCACTCCTCGTACGACGACCAGGCACGCAGTGCGCGCGGGCTGACGAACCGGTGCTCGCGCCCCGTGACCGGATCGGTGAACTCCAGTGCCCGCGCCACCAGTTGGAGCGGGCGCCGGAAGTCACCGACCGCCACGGGGCCGGTTACCACGGGGTAGAGCGGATCGCCGAGGATCGGCACCCCCAACGTGCTCATGTGCACCCTCAGCTGGTGTGTCTGTCCGGTACGCGGCGTCAGCCGGTACCGGGCACGCCCGTTCCGGTGCTCCAGCAATTCGACCCGGCTGACGGCGTTGGGCTCGCCCTCGACCTCGCGGGCCGCCAAGACCCCGCGCTCCTTGACGATCCGGCTGCGCATGGTGCGGGGCAGGACCAGCGCGGGGTCGTGCGGGGCCACGGCCTCGTACTCCTTCGCCACTCGCTTGTCCCGGAACAGCGACTGGTACGTGCCGCGCTCTTCGGGCCGCACGATGAACAGCACCAGGCCGGCCGTCAGCCGGTCCAGGCGGTGCGCCGCGCTGAGCGTCGGGACGCCCAGCTGCTTCCGCAGCCGCGCCAGGGCCGTCTCGGCGACATGGCTGCCGCGCGGGGTGGTGGCCAGGAAATGCGGCTTGTCGGCCACCACCACGTGTTCGTCCCGGTACACGACGTCGACCTCGAACGGCACCCGCTCCTCGTCGGGCAGATCCCGGTGGAACCACACGAACATCCCCGGCACGTACGCCATGTCCCGCGGCACCGGACGCCCGGCGACGTCCACGATCCGCCCCGTGTCGAGCATCGCGTCGATCACCCCGGCCCCGGCCGCCAGCCGCGCCACGAGATGATCCCGTACGGTGGCCCACTCGTCCCCGGTCGGCAACCGCAAGCGCACGGGATCCACCCCCTCCTGCTGTGGCAGGGGGGAGGGAGGGATCGGGCTTCTGCGTCTCATCACCATCAAGCGTACGAGCGGGCACTGACATCGACACTCCTACGCAGGTTCCGGTGTCCGTGGCTCTGGCTCTGATGTGACCCCCTGCCGGGCTGCCCTGCCGTTGTTCCGGGCCGCCGCCGCGCCGGGATCCGCGCCCAGCACACCGCCGCCCACCCCGCCGTCAAGGCCTGCATCGCCGCGCTGAACCAGATCGGCCACATCCTCACCAGCGCGCCCGAAGGCGTCCGTACGGCATACGGCCACCTCAAGGGTGCGGCCCCGCACTGACGCCCCCACCCAGCTGAGGCGGTCCGGCCCACGTCGCGGTCCCGGCCGCCTGCAAAGTACTCACACCTCACGAAACGCCGAATCGGCACGCCTCATGCGCCGTGTGCGCTGGCGTTCGGCAATCTTGCACGCGGTCCGGGCACGACCAGCGACACCGAGGGCAAGGGGCGGGCCGTTTTGGCCGTCAGCCGTTGGGCATGCCCCTGGTACCGCGTCCGCCACGCTCTTTGAAGAGACGCCACTCGGCGCCGGCACGACCGGTGTCACCTCTGATCACATCTGTCAATCCACTGGAAACGTGTTTGCCGACAACTCTCCAGAGCGATGAGGCAGTTCTTGAGCCTCCAACGCAGCGAAGGGTGTTCCATGGAATCGGACAAGAGCGGGTTACTCGCAGGCAAGACAGCCCTCATCACCGGAGCAAGCTCGGGTATTGGCCGTGCAGCGGCACAGGTCTTCTCCGCCCATGGAGCTCAGGTGTTGCTGGCAGACATCGACTCCAAGGGCGGCCAGAAGACCGTCGAACTCGTGGAACGAGCAGGCGGCAGAGCCCACTTCATCACTACCGATGTACGGCAGCCCGACGAGGTCGCCGCCATGGTCGAGGCCGCCGTGACATATTTCGGCCGCTTGGATTGCGCGTTCAACAACGCCGGGATCGATGGCCAGATCAAGCCGCTGGCCGAATCCACGATGGAAAACTGGCAAGACGTCATCGGGGTCAACCTCACTGGAGTGTGGCTGTGCATGCGGGCTGAGATCCGCCAGATGTCGGCCACGGGCGGCGCCATCGTCAATACTTCCTCCCTTGCCGGACTGGTCGGGGTGGGTTTGGGAATTTCCGCCTACGTTGCGGCCAAGCACGGGGTGGTTGGGCTCACTCGGGCCGCGGCGCTCGAATGCGCTTCTCAGGAAATCCGGGTGAATGCCATATGCCCCGGAGTGGTCCGTACCCCGATGCTTGACGAAGCCATTCGGCTGGGCGCCCTCAGCGAGGAACAGGCCCGCGCCATGCAACCGCTGGACAGGATTGGCCGTCCTGATGAAATCGGGCAGGCCGCAGCCTGGCTCTGCTCGGATCACGCCTCCTTCATCACGGGGCAAGCTCTGGCGGCCGACGGAGGCGCGACCGCGGGATGACGCACATGAGGCTGAACGGGAGTGGGTGATCGCCCGCAGGAGGGTCGATGAGGTGCCTGCCGACTCCGAACGGCGGCAACACCGCCGACGTGCCCGGCACCGTCAGTCGCCCCCCCATCGAGACTGTTCACCTGACCCGCTGGTCTTGGTTCGTTCCCGGGACAGAAGGGCGGCCGTTCTTCACGCTTCGAGGTGTCGAGCAACGTCGCGTGAAGGAACGGCCGTTGGTGAAGAGTCTCGCCGCTGAACAGTCCGCTGACGCCGCGTCGGGTGTCCTGTCCAATTTCGCGTCCGGTTCTACGACTGCCTCTACACCCGGGCGGATGCGCTCTTCGAGCTCACCGACGCGGTGCTGTGCTCGGACGGTCCGGTGACGTCCCTGGTCGAGTTGACGCTCACGGCCGAGCACCGGCGTGGGCACGGAGCGATGTACGACGCGGTCAACGACGGCTGGCTGGAACCGCGCCGCCTGCGCAGGCGGCCGGCCTCAGCCCCACGTCACGAGCCTGGGAAGACCGTGAAACGAATCGAAACCCTCACCGAACATGTCCGCCTGAAACAGCAGCGAGGTCAGTGATCAAGCTTCAGAAGCCCCTGACACGGACCCCGCTGAGCCGAAGACCGTCACAGCACGATGATGAAGGAGGCACCAGCTGGATGTGGTCGCGCTCGTGCCGTAGGGCCCAGGGGGGTCTGGTTCTGAGCCCGTGCATCGGCACGGCGGCGGCCCGTGCAGGCGCATCCAAGCCGTCAGTACATCCTGCGATCTCGAATGTCGTCGGCCGCGGTTGGTTGGGGGCCGACCACTGATATCAACGGTCTGGGCTCATTCGTTGCGGAAACTCAGCCACTCCATCTCCCCGGTGTACCGGGGAGAGCTCCGGCACCAGTAGTAGGAGGATGCGCAGCTCGATCGCAGGTCGTCGACGAAAGCGTAAGTCTTCGCTCGGTCTGTCAGAGAAACACCGCGAGTGTCCAGAGCCGCCGACAGCTTGGCTTCCGCTGCGAGGAAGTCAGCGAGGTGCCCACTCAGCATGGACACCACTGCATCGACTGCCTCAGAGCGTGAGCAGCCACGCTCACGCTCGACGACGAGCACCATATTGTGAGGCTCTCCCTGAGCTGCCTCTTTCTCGAACGAGAAGAGGTCATCGACCAGGTTGAGACACCACACATTCGAGTCGTAGAGGGTTTGGAACACCGGATCGGCATATACGTCGGCCGTCAGCTCGAAACCCCGCAGGCGCTCGGTCATGTCGAGTATGGGGGGCATGTATCCGGATCGGTACCGGATATCGCGGTACTCCTCGATCGTGGGGAAATGGCTCTCCGCGATGTTGACAACCTCTGTCAGGAGGGCGTCGAACACCCTTGTCCAGTTGTCCGCCGCCCGCCTGCGGTATCGGGCTGACATCCCATTGCACTGGCGGTCCCACACATCGGCGAAGAAGTCGACCCGGCCATCGCCGTTGCCGCCGGCACCCTCTACGACGCCGGTGAAGGTCTTGATCAGTTTCTCTGCGTCCTGCACATTGAGGCCGTCGAAGGCATCGTCGACCAGGAACAGCCAGGCGAAGAAGTCCAGCCCCAGGTCCAGTTCTTCTCCGTTTGCCTCGGGCCACCACCCTCCGACGATGTCGGGGCACCGCTGGGCCAGGTAGACCTTCTCCGGCAGGCAGAAGCTTCGCAATCGCTGCACATGTTCTGGCAGAGCCTGTGCCAGCCGGGGGTTTGTTCGTAAGGCGAATGGAACGTCGAGCTCAAGAGGTGGCATGTCGATGTCTCCTCACGACGAGTGGCTGACGATCTTGATGGGAACATCCCCCCCTGGAGCACAGGCCGTGGGAAGCCTGGAACGGGACAGGTGCAGTCACTGCCGCAGTGACCGCGTCGTCGGCGGCCAGGTCGAGAATCGCCTGCACCTTTGCCCGGACGCTCTCCGGAGGATCGATCTTCGAGTCCACCGACGGTTTCGCGCTGTTGCGCGTCCACCTCGGCGGACCTCCGCCGGGGTTGGGCCGGGGGGCCTCGAAACGCTCACGCTCATCAGGGATGTTGGCCGGGGTCTTGCGCATGGTGTACGAGACGTACGCACGTAGGCGCATATTCGACCGGTTCGAGGACGCCTTCCGGTGTCCGCAGACCAACGTTTGAGCAAGTAATGCTTCCTCGGCGAACATCCGGATGGCCTCGCTGACGGTGGGCGGATCGTCCTTCCCGGACGGATTCGCACTGCCATACGGTACAGCCGCATCGGGTCGATCTCCAGAGTCGCATCCCCGAGACGCCGCTTTACGCTGCTCATCGGGGCCGTCCAGTCCCGCCCCGGCTTGATCAGCTCGTCGCGGCGATCCCGAGTGACACTGCCGACCTTCGAGGGCATCCGGACACCACCCCCAGGGGCCCGGGTGTGACACCCATTTGTGCCACAAACTCGCCCTGACAGCCCATTACTTCGCAGCATGCGATCGCTTTAGGTCATCGGAAAGGGCGCATGCCCCGGCGCATGAAGCGGGCGTATACGCGGCCTCACACCCCACGCGGCCCAGTGCGCCACCTGTGGCAGACCTGTTCTGCGGCAGTCGGGCGAGCAGTACGTTGCCGAGCGGGACGTTGGGTATCGACTCGGCGACAAATGCCCACGGTGACCACTGAGTTGATTCCGGAGAGCCGGAGCAGGTTCCGCAGCGGCGTGCACGCGTCAGCCGATGCAGGGCTCCGAGCACCTACTCCTTCCCGAAGCCGGCGCGGACGTGAGCGCCGGCCCCGAGGCTTCTTGTACGGCTGACAGTGCTGGTAGCCCCAGGGGCAAAGGAATCGGACCACGACGCTCAGTACACAGAGCTGAGGGGGCCCGAACTGATCCGGCCCCCTCAAGCGTCAGTCATGGTTCAGATTTGTCGCTCGGGGTCTTCACCCATCACGCTCGACGAGTGAACCGGGCGCCCTCGTCGTGCTGTCACGGCCCGGTACAGCATCCCGCCTCCCACCGTGATCCCCAGGAACAACACCGTGAACCACTGGAAGTACCAGTGCCCACCCGCAGGGTCGTACACCGCGGCCCGTGGCCACGCCAGGTTGACGGTCATGACGAGGCCGTAGAGAAGCGCCAGGGCGTTGACCGGCACCCCCCACCGGCCCAGGGAGAACAGGCGGGCGCCCGTCTCGTCCGTGCCCTCCGTGGTGAACTCGCCGCGCAGGCGGCGGATCAGCAGCGGCCCCGTGACCATCGCGTAGGCCAGGTACAGCATCACGATGCAGGTGGTGCCGATGGCGAGGAAGGCGTCGGGGGAGGCGAAGTTGAGGAGGAGCAGGGCTGCCGCGAGGACGCCTACGGCGATGGCCGGGGCGCTGGGCATGCCCGTGCGGGGGTTGACCTTGGACAGGCGGGTGGAGAACGGGAGTTGGCCGTCGCGGGCCATGGAGAAGAGCATGCGGCAGGCCGCCGTCTGGATGGCGAGGGTCGCCACGGCGATCGCGACCACCACGTCGGCCAGCAGGGCCTTGCCGACGCCGTCGCCGAGGCGGCTCGTCAGGACGTAGCTGAGGCCGTCGACGCCCAGGTGGCCGTCGGTCAGGCTGGGTGCGGCGAGCAGGCCGCCGAGGATGATGAGGCCGCCGAGCAGGCCGGCCGCGCCGAGTGCGGTGAGGATCGTGCGGGGCGCGGTGCGGCGGGGGTTGTGGGTCTCCTCGCTCATCTCGCCCGCGCTGTCGAAGCCGATCATCACGTACGCCGCCGTGAACGAGCCGACCAGCAGCGCGCCGAGCAGGCCGCTCTCCAGGCTGCCGCCGGTGTGGAAGGTGATGCTCGGGGTGCGCTTCGAGTGGGTCAGCAGGAGGACGACGATCAGGATCGCGCCGATGATCTCCGCCGTCACTCCGACCCGGTTGATCACCGACATCACGCGGTTGTCGAGGATGTTCACCACTGTCGTCAGGACCAGCAGGATCACGCCCAGGACGGCCGCGTTGGCCGCGCCGTCCGGTGAGGTGGGCGTGGGATCGGTGCCCACCAGCTGGAAGCCCGACCAGATCGCCGGCAGCACCATCTGGAGCGCGAGCGCCGCCGCCGCCACGACGACGATCTGGCCGATCACCATGATCCAGCCGGCGAACCAGCCGAAGGTCGCGTTGGAGAGGCGGGACGACCACTGGTAGATCGCGCCCGAGATGGGGTAGCGGGCGGCCAGTTCCGCGAAGCAGGCGGCCACCAGCAGCTGGCCTGCCAGCACGATCGGCCAGGCCCAGAAGAAGACCGGGCCGCCGAACGCGTACCCGAAGGCGAAGAACTGGAAGACGGTCGTCAGTACGGAGATGAAGGAGAACCCGGCCGCGAACGACGCGTACCGGCCGAGGCTGCGATGCAGTTCCTGGCGGTAGCCGAACTCGGCGAGGGAGCCGTCGTCGGGGGAGTGGGGCGGATCGGGGCGTACGTCGGAGGGGGTGGTTGTGGCCACGGCGGCACCTGCCTTCGGCGCGAATTCCTGTCGGGTGACAGAAATTAGGGACGGCCTGTTTCGGACGCGTCACGCGACCGTGTCCAGGGCGGGCCCAAGTCCTCACGCTCTTGCCCTCGCCGCAAAGTCGCGATACATCGTGTATTGACGTTCCGCGGTGACTCGCGATATGTTCGATCACGAATATTCGGATGCGAGGTTTGGGTGGAGGTGGTGGTCCCCGTGGCCGCGAAGCGTCGCAAGCTCAGCAACCCGCTTGCACTCGCCGTGCTGGTGACCCTCTGCCAGGGCCCCATGCATCCGTACGAGATCGCCCAGACCCTGCGCCGCCAGGGCAAGGACACCAGCACGAAGATCAACTACGGCTCGCTCTACACGGTCGTGCAGAACCTGGAGAAGCACGGCTTCGTCGAGGTCGCCGACATAGAGCGCAAGGGCAACCGCCCCGAGCGCACGGTCTACGGTCTGACCGGCGCCGGGCGCGAGGAGATGACCGAGTGGCTGTCGGAGCTGCTGGCCCGCCCGGTCAAGGAGTTCCCCATCTTCGAGACGGCCCTCTCGCTGCTGGGCGCCCTGCACCCCGACGAGGCGGTGACGCTGCTGGAGGAACGGGTGAAGAACCTGGAGGTGCAGGCGGCCGGCGAGCGCGGAGCCCTGGAGAAGCTCTACGAGTCGGTGCCCCGCCTCTTCCTCGTCGAGGTCGAGTACCAGCTGCACATGACCGAGGCGCAGACCGAGTGGGTCCGCGGCCTGCTGGAAGAGCTCAGAAAGGGCTCGACGCTCGGCGTCGAAGGCTGGCGCCACTTCCACGAAACGGGGGAACAGCCACCGGAGTTCACCTAGCGAAGACTGACCCCGACCGGGCTGTTGCAGCAGCCCTGCCGGGGTCACGAACCCCGAGACCGACCCGCCGTGCGGCAAGCCAGGCAATCGAGGTGCGGCACACCCAGGATAGCCCGGCGCTCTGCACGCGGATCAGTCGTGACCTTTCACACTCACATCCGCTCATTCATGGAGAGCAGTCGTCATGAGCAGTACTCGTACGAGCACCCGTGCGCCCGCGGTCGAGGCACACCAACTGATCAAGACCTACCCCGGCGACGTCACCGCCCTCAACGGCATGGACGTCACCGTCGAACCCGGCACCGTCTTCGGCCTCCTCGGGCCGAACGGCGCCGGCAAGTCCACCACCGTCAAGATCCTCACCACCCTCGCCCGCCCCGACTCCGGCACGGCCACCGTCGCGGGACACGACGTGCTGCGCCACCCCGACCGGGTCCGCCGCGCGATCGGCGTGGTCGCCCAGAACTCGGGCGCCGACCCGACGGCGACCGGCCGCGAGAACCTCCAACTCCAGGGCAGGCTCTACGGCTTGAAGGGCGCCGCCCTCACCGAGCGGGTGGACGAACTCCTCGACCGCTTCTCCCTCGCCGACGCCGCCGGGCGCCCGGTGAAGGGCTACTCCGGCGGAATGCGCCGCCGCCTGGACGTGGCGCTCGGTCTGGTGCACCGGCCCGAGGTGCTCTTCCTCGACGAGCCCACCACCGGCCTCGACCCCGAGGCCCGCACCGCGATGTGGGACGAGATCGGTCGGCTCGCGGGGGAGGAGGGGCTGACCATCCTGCTCACCACGCACTACCTCGAAGAGGCCGACCGCCTCGCCGAGCGCATCGCGATCGTCGACCGCGGCCGGGTCGTCGTGGAGGGCACCCCCGACTCCCTCAAGGGCGAACTCCGGGGTGACGCCGTCCATTTGGAGCTGCGCGAAGCGGTCGGCGACGCCGGTCGTACGCTGCTCAGGAGCACCCTCGTCGGACTGCCGGGTGTGCACGAGGTGCTGGTCGACGGACGCCGGGTCAGTGCCCGCGCCGACGACGGAGCGGCCGCGATGCCCGTCCTGCTGGCGGCGTTCGAGCGCGTCGGCGTCGGAGTCGCCGCCGCGACCGTCGCCCGCCCCTCGCTCGACGACGTCTATCTCCGCTACGCCGGCCGCCGCTACTCCGAGGCCGACGCGGACAGCGCCGAGCAGCTTGCCGTCGCCGTCGCCGGAGGTGCGCGATGAGCACCGCCGTCTCCCAGACCTGGTACATGACGCAGCGTCAACTCAGGGTGTTCGCACGGCAGCCCGCCTTCGCGGTCATCACCCTCATCCAGCCGGTGATCTGGCTGTTCCTCTTCGGCAACCTCTTCAAGAAGGTCGTCGAACTCGGCGGCTTCGGCACCACCTCGTATCTGGACTACCTCGTCCCCGGTGTGGTCGTGATGAGCGCGCTCAGCTCCAACATGTGGGCGGGCATGGGCACGTTGGAGGAGATCCAGCGCGGCACCCTCAACCGCTTCCTGACCACTCCGGTCAGCCGGGCCGCGCTGATGAACGGCAATGTCGTCAACAACGGCCTGGTGACCGCGTTCCAGTCGGTGGTCATCGTGCTGCTCGGACTGCTCGGCGGCGCCGACTACCCGGGCGGCGTCGGCGGCATCGCGATCCTGATCGTCGCCTCGGTGCTGCTCGGCACGATATTCGGGGCGTTCTCCAACGCGCTCGGCATGCTGGTACAGCAGCGGGAGTCGATCATCGGCATCAACACCTTCCTGCTGCTGCCGCTGACCTTCCTGTCCAGCGCCTTCATGGCGCCCTCGCAGATGCCCTCGTGGATGCGGCACATCGCCGACTTCAACCCGCTCAACTGGGCGATGGTGGCGGGCCGTTCGGCGATGTCCGAGCATCCCGACTGGGGTGATGTACTCAGCAGGGGCGGCGCGCTACTGGGCCTCGCGGTGGCAGCGGTATGGCTGTCGATCCGCACGTTCCGCTCCTACCAGCGGTCCGTGTAGCGCCCCCAAAGGGGCGCGGGGAACTGCGCGACCAGCCACGACGGCGCCGCACACGCCAACGGTCCGTCGTGGCACCCCCAGCAGCGCGTCTACGCGGCAACGCCTTCCTGCTCCGCCTCGATCTTCGCGTTCCACTCCCGCTTGGAGGCCTGCCAGCCGTCCTCGTTGTGGCCGAGCCGCCAGTAACCGGAGATCGACAGGTCCTCGCGCGGGATCGCCGACTCGACTCGCAGCAGGGCCCGCAGGTCCTTCACGAAGGCCGCCTCGCCGTGCACGAACGCGTGCACGCGGCCTTCGGGGAACTCCAGGGTGCGTACTGCCTCGACGAGCGCCTCGCCGACGGGTCGGTCCCCGCGGTGCAGCCAGACGACCTCGATGTCCGAGTCGATCTTCTGCTCCTCCTCGGGCCCGGAGATCTCCACGAAGGCGTGTGCCGTGACGCCCTCGGGCAGCGACTCCAGCGCCCGGGCGATCGCGGGCAGCGCGCTCTCGTCCCCGGCGAGCAGATGCCAGTCGGCGTCGGTGTCGGGGGCGTAGGCACCGCCGGGGCCCATGAAGTGGACGGTCTCACCGGGCTGGACGCGGGTGGCCCACGGGCCGGCGAGGCCCTCGTCACCGTGGATGACGAAGTCCAGGGCGAGTTCGAGGCGTTCGGGGTCCCAGGCGCGCACGGTGTAGGTGCGGGTCACCGGCCACTGCTCGCGCGGGAACTCCGCGCGGATGCGCTCCACGTCGAAGGGCTCGGGGTAGGTCGCGCCCCCGGCCGGGAACAGCAGCTTCACGTAATGGTCGGTGCAGGTGTCCGCCGAGAACTCGGCCAGACCCTCGCCACCGAGCACCACGCGCTGCATGTGAGGAGTCAGGCGCTCGGTGCGGACGACCTGCGCGGAGTGGGGCTTACGCGGCTTCCGTGCCGGACGTTCTGCCATGACGGCCTCCCAGATTCCCATGCTTAGGCTTACCTAAGCTAGCACTACATTCTCTGTGAAAGGCAAGAAAGAAAGGGCAAGAACAATGCTTACGCTCCCAGCGTGGTGAGCAGTCGCTGCAATGATCCGCCCAGCCCCCAGCGCTCCGCCAGTGCGCCCACCAGCTCCGGATCGCGCGGGGCGTGCGGCAGCGTCGGGTCGACATCCGGCAGCGGTACGTCGTCGGCGACCCGGACGACCTTGGGCGCGACCGCGACATACGGCCGCGACTCGTCGAGGCGCTTGCGCTGCGACGGCGTCAGCTTGGACTTCGGGTCGTCGATCGCCGCCATGATCCCGGCCACGTCGCCGAACTCGGCGAGGAGCTTGGCCGCCGTCTTCTCGCCGATCCCGGGCACGCCCGGCAGACCGTCGCTGGGGTCGCCGCGCAGCAGCGCCAGATCCACGTAGCCGCGCCCGTCGACGCCGTACTTCTCGCGCAGGAACGCCTCGTCGGTGAGCTGGAGGGAGCCGACGCCCTTGATCGGATACAGGACGCGGATACCGCGGGCGTCGTCGACGAGCTGGTAGAGGTCGCGGTCGCCGGTGACGATGTCGACCGGGCCCTTGGCGTGCGCGGTGAACGTGCCGATCACGTCGTCCGCCTCGTACGGTTCGACGCCCACGCGTGCGATGCCGACCGCGTCGAGGACCGCCTCGATGATCGGGACCTGCGGGGAGAGGGTGTCCGGCACCTCCTCCGCGTCCTGGCCGCTCTCGCGTACCTCGGCGACGCGGTGCGCCTTGTAGGTGGGGATCAGGTCGACCCGCCACTGGGGCCGCCAGTCCGCGTCCATGCACGCGACCAGCTGGTCCGGACGGTGGTCCTTGACCAGCCGGTCGATGAACTCGAGCAGCCCGCGCACGGCGTTCACCGGCGTCCCGTCCGGTGCCTTCACGGACTCCGGGACGCCGAAGTAGGCGCGGAAGTAGAGCGAGGCGGTGTCGAGGAGCATCAGTCGTCCGGTCACGTCACGCATCATGCCGCACGACGTCCGCGGTCACGTAGTGGCACGGGCCGGCAGTGTCAACAGCCATGTCCAGCGCGGACGTTCCGTGACCAGGGTGGCGGCGGCGAGCACGGACACCGGGACCGCGGCCCACAGCGGCATGATCCACCAGGCGGCGACCAGGGCGCCGGCGATCTGGAGCAGCACGAGGAGGATCGTCACCCACCCCGGGACGGCGACGACCACGTGCGCCTTGTCACCCGGAGTGCTGAAGACGCTCGGCAGCCCGATCAGCACCACCAGCGACAGCACGGCCAGCGGCCACGAGTGTCCGGAGAGGGCCCAGGGCACACCGATCCAGGCGACGAGCTCCGTACCGAAGCGCAAAGCCGACGGCACACGGTCGTCCGGTCGTTCCACGGCGTCCCCCCACGGTCCCCGACAGCGACATCGTCGGTGATCCTACGGCGCGAGTGACCTGGCGCACTCCGTGTTTGCGTCGGCGAAGCGAGGGCAGGCGCGGCCTCGGAGCGATGCCGGTTGCGTGTTCAACCGTCGACGGACCGAGGCCCGAAGTTGACGGCCCCGGGCCCGTCGTCATCCCGATCGCGAGCGCCGTCGCCTCCCTGTCCTGCCCCCGAACGAGAGGTACGCGTGTCAGCCAGGCTAGAAGCCGAACATCTGCACAAGGTGTTCGGCAGACGACCCGACCAGGCAGTCGAACGGCTCCGAGCAGGAGCCGACCGGGAGGAACTGCGCGCCGACGGCACCACCGCAGCCGTCATCGACGCCTCCTTCTCCGTCGCACCGGGCCAGATCTTCGTCGTCATGGGCCTGTCCGGCTCCGGCAAGTCCACCCTCCTGCGCATGCTCAACGGACTCCTTGAGCCCACCGCGGGCCGCGTCCTCTTCGACGGCCAGGACCTCACCGCGCTCACCGACCGCGAACTGCGCCAGGTTCGCGCCCACAAGATCAGCATGGTCTTCCAGCACTTCGCGCTCTTCCCGCACCGCAGCGTCCGCGAGAACGCCGCCTACGGCCTGGAAGTGCAGGGCGTGCCCCGCGCCGAGCGCGAAGCCCGCGCCGGCGAGGCCCTCGCCCTGTGCGGCCTGGCCGGCTGGGAGGACTCCTGGCCCGACGAGTTGTCCGGCGGAATGCAGCAACGGGTCGGCCTGGCCCGGGCGTTGGCCACCGACGCCGACCTGCTCCTCATGGACGAGTCGTTCAGCGCGCTCGACCCGCTGATCCGCCGGGACATGCAGGACCAACTCCTGGAACTCCAGAAGTCGTTGAAGAAGACCATCGTCTTCATCACCCACGACCTCAACGAGGCCATGCGCCTCGGCGACCGCATCGCCGTCATGCGCGACGGCCGCATCGTCCAGACCGGCACCGCCGAGGACATCCTGCTGCGCCCCGCGAACGACTACGTCGCCTCCTTCATCCAGGACGTCGACCGCTCCCGGGTGCTCACCGCGTCCGCCGTCATGGACACCGGCGTCGACGGCCACGAGGCCGACTGCGACTGCGAGACCGCCACGCCGGACACCCCCTTCACCGACCTGTGCGCCCTCAGCGCCCGCCTCACCCACCCGGTCGCGGTGCTCGACGCGGCCGACGCCGTCGTGGGAGTCGTACCGCAGGAACGTCTGGTCGCGTTCCTCGGCGGGGAAGCCGCCACCGAGCCGGAGCAGGTGACCACCCGTGCCTAGGCTTCCGCTCGGTGACTGGGTCGACTCCGGTGTCGACTGGCTGGTCGCCCACATGTCCTGGCTCTTCGACGCGGTCAAGACGGTCGTCGAGGGGATGTACGACGGTGTCAACGCGGTCCTCACCGCGCCCGAACCCCTGCTTCTCGCGGGCATCCTGGCGGTGCTCGCCTGGTGGCTGCGCGGTCTGGTCGCGGGTGTCCTGGCCTTCGCCGGGTTCCTGCTGATCGACTCGCTCGACCTGTGGGACCGGTCCATGTCGACGCTGGCCCTGGTGCTGGTGGCGACCGTCATCGCCCTGGTGATCTCGATCCCGCTGGGCATCTGGGCGGCCCGCTCCAAGACGGTCAGCGCGGTCGTACGGCCCGCCCTCGACCTGCTCCAGACGATGCCGTCGATGGTGCTGCTGATCCCGGCGATCCTCTTCTTCGGGCTCGGCACCTCCGCCGGCGTGATCGCCACCCTGATCTTCGCGCTCGCCCCCGGCGTCCGCATGACCGAGCTGGGCATCCGGCAGGTCGACGCCGAACTCGTCGAAGCGGCCGAGGCGTTCGGCACTTCACCGCGCGACACCCTGCTGCGCGTCCAACTGCCGCTCGCCCTCCCGACGATCATGGCGGGCGTCAACCAGGTCATCATGCTGGGCCTGTCGATGGTCGTCATCGCCGGCATGGTCGGCACCGGCGGCCTCGGCGGCGCGGTCAACGAGGCCATCGGCCAGCTCGACATCGGCTTCGGTTTCGAGGCGGGCGTCGGCATCGTCGTCCTCGCGATCTACCTCGACCGGATGACCGGCGCGCTCGGCACCCAGATCTCCCCGCTCGGCCGCAGGGCCGCCGCCAAGGCCCGTGCGGCGGAGAGCGTCAAGCCCTGGAACCACCGCCCCCGCCCGGCGTTCGCCGTGATCGGCGTGGTCGTCCTCGCCCTGGTGGCCGGCGGCCTGGGCGTCTTCGGCTCCTCCTCCGGCATGACGGCGACCTCCGCCGACGACATCGGCAAGGGCAAGGAGATCACCATCGGCTACATCCCGTGGGACGAGGGCATCGCCTCCACCTTCCTCTGGAAGGAGCTCCTGGAGGAGCGCGGCTACAAGGTGACGACCACCCAGTACGCGGCCGGCCCCCTCTACACCGGCGTCGCCACCGGCCAGGTCGACTTCCAGACCGACGCCTGGCTGCCCACCACCCACGCCGAGTACTGGAAGAAGTACGGCAAACAGCTCGACGACCTCGGCAGTTGGTACGGCTCCACGTCCCTGGAGCTGACCGTCCCGTCGTATGTGAAGGACGTCAACACGCTCGCCGACCTCAGGACCCACGCCGCCGAGTTCGGCGGCAAGATCACCGGCATCGAACCGAGCGCCGGAATGATGGGCCTCCTGAAGACCAAGGTCCTCAAGGAGTACGGCCTTCAGGACTACGACGTCGTCGACGGCTCCACCCCGGCGATGCTGGCCGAGCTGAAGCGCGCGTACGCCAAGAAGCAGCCGATCGTCGTCACGCTCTGGTCGCCGCACTGGGCGTACAGCGACTACGAGCTGAAGAAGCTCACCGACCCGAAGAACGCCTGGGGCAAGGGCGACGGCGTGCACACCGTGTCCCGCAAGGGCTTCGCCGCCGACAACCCGGACGTCGGGAAGTGGCTGAAGGACTTCCGCATGACCGAGGCGCAGCTCACCGGTCTGGAGGCGCAGATCCAGAAGTCCGGCAAAGGCCAGGAGCAGGCCGCGGTCCGCACCTGGCTCAAGCAGCACCCGGGCCTCGTCGACCAGTGGGCACCGGTGAAGCAGAACCAGAAGAGCCAGGCGGCCGGATGACCTGACAGTCCCAGCCGCCGCCCCGGAGGTGGGCTTCGCCGCGCGTTCCCCCCTTCGTGCGGCGGGGCCCACCTTTTCTTGGTGTCCCTGTCCGGTACGAAAAGGATTCGGCCAACCACATAGCGCTACGAAACCGCGCAATCGGGCCTGTGATGTGAGCGGGAACACAGGCGACTGCGTACGCATTGAAGAGTAGAGACGAACTCTCGCGCTGATCGAGGGGCAGCGGGCCCTCGCACACTGGCCAGAACTGTGAAGTCCGATCGCACGCTGTGTGACGTGGATGTGACAGGCGCATGAAACGGTTTGCCGAACATGCGTAGGGTGCAGAGAACTCATCAGAGGCAGTTTCAGAACCGGCCGCGGGCCGACGAGCGAAGGAGGGAGCCGGAGCGATGGGCGACCACAAAGAACAGCCCCTTCGGGTGGGCGCTGCCGTACGGCGGCGGCGCCGCGCGCTGGACCTGACGCTCGCCGTCGTGGCCGAGCGCAGCGGTCTGTCGGTGCCCTTCCTGAGCCAGGTCGAGAACGACCGGGCGCGCCCCAGCCGGAGTTCCCTGGAGAAGGTGGCCGACGCCCTGCGCACCACGGCCGTCGAACTCCTCGCCGCAGCCGACCCCGCGTGCAGCGTCGACGTCGTACGCGCCGAGGAACCCGAGTCGGCAGCGCCCCGGATGCGTTCGCTGGTACGGGGCCATCATCAACTGCACGCCTCGGAGTTCACCGGCGACCATGACGCGGGACGCGAATTCCAGCACCGCAACGACGAGTTGATGTACGTCGCGGACGGCGCCGTCGAGATCGAGGCGGAGGGGCGCGCGTACCGACTCGTACGCGGCGACACGATGTACCTGACCGGCGGGGTGCGCCACCGCTGGCGCGCGACCGTGCCGGACACCCGGGTCGTCGTGGTCGCGGTTGCCGAGCACATCGAGGCGGTCCAGGACCGCCCGCGCTGATGCGCGTCGTCTCGCTCGTACCCTCCCTGACGGAGGCAATCGTCGTATCGCTGCCGGGAGTTCTGGTCGGCGCGACCGACTGGTGCAGCCATCCGCCCGGCCTGGACGTCACCCGCGTCGGCGGCACCAAGAACCCGAAGCCCGACCCGATCCTCGCCCTCGCGCCCGACCTGGTGGTCGCCAACGAGGAGGAGAACCGCGAGCCCGACCTGACGGCCTTGCGGGAGGCGGGTGTCGAGGTCCTGGTCACCGAAGTGCGTGACGTCCCGCAGGCCTTCCGCGAACTGGACCGCGTCCTCGACGCCTGCGGAGCCCCCGCAAGGCCGCGCTGGCTGGACGAGGCCGAGCGGGCATGGGGCGAACTCCCGTCCCCCGGAGGCCGTTTGACCGCCGTCGTCCCCGTCTGGCGCCGCCCCTGGATGGTGCTCGGCCGGGACACCTTCGCGGGCGATGTGCTGTCCCGCCTCGGTGTCGACCACGCGTACGCGGCGCACGCCGAGCGCTACCCGCGCGCCACGCTCGATGAACTACGGGCGGCGGAACCGGAGTTGGTGGTCCTCCCCGACGAGCCGTACCGCTTCACGGCCGACGACGGCCCGGAGGCCTTCCCGGGGCTGCCCTGTGCGCTCGTCAGCGGCCGGCACCTGACGTGGTACGGGCCGTCACTGGCCGAGGCGCCACGGGTGCTGGGCGAGGCCCTGCGAGCAGTTCGCCGCTGACCAGACCCCGGGCCGTGTGCACGGCGGCGGTGCCCCAGCCGACGAGGAGCACGCCGTACAGGACGAACGCGAGTCCGTCGTAGACGGCGAGGCCGGTGTGCCGGGCCAGGGACTCGGCGCCGGTGACGCAGGTGCCGACCGGGAAGGTGAACGCCCACCAGGTCATCGCGAAGCCCATGCCCCGGCGTCGGGCGCGCACCACGTGTGCGGTGGCGAGGGCGAACCAGAGCAGCGCGAAGCCCATGACGGGGACGCCGTAGAGAACGGCGAGGAGGCTGAAGGCCTGGGCCGAAGCGGGCGGTACGACACCGGGGGCGAAGTCCGCGAACTTGCCCACGGCGGTGCTCGATTGACCGAGCGGGCCGAGCACCAGGAACAGGGTCGGGGTCAGCGCGAGAGGCAGCGGCCCGCCGGTGACCAACCGGGCGAAGACCAGCGGCAGCATCAACAGGGTTGCCAGCAGGCTCAGTCCGAACATCGCGAAGCAGGCGAGGAGGAGCGTCTCCTGTGCCTGCCCGGCCGGCAGATGCGGCACCAGGAGCGGCCCGAGGGCGGCGGACACCATGGGTGCGACGACGGGCAGCAGCCACACCGGGGTCGCCTCCGAGGGGTGCACACGATGCCGTACGGCCATCAGGTACGGGACGGCTACGGCGGCCACCAGTCCTACGAGCGTGCCGGCGCCGAACAGCACGGCGTCGAGGACGACCGCAGCCCGCAGCCCGATCCAGTCCTGCCCGACGACCAGGGCACCGCCGCCCACCGCCAGCAGGGCCATCGCGAGGCAGCCGTAGAACGGGGCCGTCGCCGGGTCCCGGAGATCGGCGCGGGCCTGGTCGCGGTGGTGGGTCCAGTGCAGGGTGCGGGCGGTGAGCAGGGTCAGGAGCAGGGCGAGGGAGAGGGCCCAGACGGCGGTGCAGGCCGTGCGCAGTCCCGGGAGGTGGCCGGGGAGCCCGGCGCCGGCCGTGGCGACGATGGCGGTGCCCATGACGGACGCGTACCAGTTGGGTCCGAGGTGACGAACTGCGGTGACCATGTGTCCAGCGTCTCGCCGGCTGAGACGGGCGACCAGGGAGTATGTGTCTATGGGGACATAAACTGGATTTATGAGCAGTGACGAGACGGACGGCGGGCGGGAAGGGTCGATAGCGCACCGGGTGCCGGATCTGGGCGCGCTGGAACTGCTGCTGGCGGTGGCCCGGCTCGGCAGCCTCGGTGGCGCGGCACGCGAGCTGGGCATCACCCAGCCGGCGGCCAGCAGCCGTATCCGCTCCATGGAACGGCAGCTCGGCGTGGCCTTGGTGGACCGCTCCCCGCGAGGGTCACGCCTGACCGACGCGGGGGCCCTGGTCACCGACTGGGCGCGCCGGGTCGTCGAGGCGGCCGCCGCGTTCGACGCGGGTGCCCAGGCGCTACGGCACCGGCGCGACTCCCGGCTCCGGGTCGCCGCGAGCATGACCATTGCGGAGTACCTGCTCCCCGGTTGGCTCCTGGCTCTGCGCTCCCAACGCCCCGACACGGCGGTGTCGTTGCTGGCAGGCAACTCCACGACGGTCGCGGAACAGCTGCTGTCCGACGAGGCGGACCTCGGCTTCGTGGAAGGCCTGTCGGTCCCGCCCGGCTTGGACTCCACGGTGATCGCCCACGACCACCTGATCGTCGTGACGGCCCCCACCCATCCCTGGGCCCGCCGCCGACGCCCCGTCCCCGCAACGGAGTTGGCGTCGACACCGCTGATCCTCCGGGAGAAAGGCTCGGGCACCCGCCAGGTCCTCGACGCGGCCCTGGGCGGCCTGGCCCGCCCTCTCATCGAGTTGTCCTCCACTACGGCGGTCAAGGCATCGGCGGTGAGCGGAGCGGGCCCGGCTGTCCTGAGCGAACTGGCAGTGGGCGAGGAACTGTCGACCCGACGCCTGGTCCGCATCCCGGTCGAGGGACTCACCCTGGCCCGAGACCTGAGAGCGGTCTGGCCCACAGGCCACAGACCAACGGGCCCAGCGCGCGAGCTCCTGTCCCTGACCCGAGGCTAGCCTCCCGCCCCGGGGGCTCCGCCCCCAGACCCCCGACCTATGCCCACCCACCACCCGACTCGGTTGGCTGAGAAGTGCGCCGCCTCGGCTCGGTGGGGTGAGGGGCGTGCCGCCTCGGCTCGGTGGGGTGAGGGGCGTGCCGCCTGACTCGGTACATCGAGAGGCGTGCGGCCCGGCTCGGTGGGTCGAGGGGTGCGCTACTCGGACTCGGTAAGTCGAGGGGTGCGGCCTCGGCTCGGTGGGTCGAGGGGTGGGCTGTGCGGGCTTGGTGGGCCCGTGAGGTGTGCTGGCCGGGTTCGGTGGGTCGAGGGGTGGGCTGTGCGGGCTTGGTGGGCCCGTGAGGTGCGCGGTTCTTGCTCGGTAGGGCGAGAGGTGCGCCACGCCGACTCAGTATCGAGAAGTGCCTGCCCCCGACCTGGAGCAGCCGAGCGGGGGCGTCACCCCAGCCCGAAGTAGTCGAGAGGTGTGCCAACCCAGCCCGGAGCGTCGGCGCCGGGACGAAAACCCTTGGCACGCGCCCGTGTCGCTCCCTCACCATGACCGGCATGTCTTCTCATGTCGCTCCGCCCGCCGCAGGCGTCCGTACGCCCTGGGAAGCCCTCCCCGTCCACGTCCATGACGCCATCGC
>Ga0307511_10000705_pt1 | contig 35633 bp, 40 predicted proteins | sample 13_EM_MG_FD_200266 | JGI IMG/M metagenome (GOLD analysis project Ga0307511, IMG submission 200266) | Populus trichocarpa ectomycorrhiza microbial communities from riparian zone in the Pacific Northwest, United States - 13_EM | ecosystem: Host-associated > Plants > Roots > Unclassified | place... | reverse complement strand
TCGCTTTTCCCGAATTCCCATAACGTTGTCCTCTCTTTCTGTTCGATCCTCTATTCTTGAGTGTCGCTACCTTCGGGTAGCTTCCACGTGGGTAAAACCAATTTCAAAAGGACAAAAATTTAAGGTTGTTGTGCCAGGAAATGATTGGACAAAACACAAGACCCCCTCCCTTCGGTCGTGGGATGGCAACGATTTGCTCACACGGATGACCTCTCTCTGAAGTGATTTCAAACCCAATCAAGCATCCCAACTCGCTGAATGAGTGACTGTCCGTAAGGCTGGGAATTACTCTATCCATTGCACAAGGGTGCCACTACCCGAGGGTTATTCCTCAATAACCGCTGTCCTCCACATAGCATATGTCAGCAAAATCGAGAGTTGGAGCATAGAAATGGCGCTGAGATTCGGTGAGCCTGAAGGGGGTGGGGTTGCAGTCCTCCCTAGGTCTCGTAATTTCTCTGGTTGACCGAGTTTTGAGGGAAATAACTGCAGCTTTGCAATTCCAGATGCGCAGTTTGGAGCCAATTTCCGCGATCAGACACAGCAGACGGGGTCCTGACAGTTCCCTTATAAGGGGATATATATTTGTGTGTACATGCTGTATCCTTAAGGACAGTCACTCAGTTGGTCGGTGGTTTCTATCGTGCGGAATAAAATTGTGTGTAGTTTGATCTTACACATTTTTCGAAGTAAACGTATGATATTTGGGCAACCCGACATTTTTTTTTTCAGGAGAAACCTACATGGGGTTCCATGTCCGTGTGCCGTTTGGCTACCCAAGTATATCCAACCAAAATTTGAAGGCTGTGAGGTCCGATGGCCAAATCATTCAAGGACCGCAACTCGTTCAAGGACTGCTCGACAGATGCCCCCATCAGCTTTGTACATGTTTGTCTGATCGGGACCGGCAATTTCCGCCAGTCCTGTTCCCTTTGTGCCGAGGCGAAGCCCGACCAAGCTTGTCACTGTATACTAAGCGTAGGCGTATGGACCCCACACGTAAACAAGGTTTATGTACAAAAAACGAAGTCGAGTGTTTCTATCCTCTGCAAAACGGCTGAACGTTGAACGTCAGGCCTTACCGAGTAGTTACAACGGGATCCAGGGTTTGGAGGAACCAGCCGTACAAATTTCGGATAGGTACTCACGGTGGAATATCCGTGGACGGCAAGACACCAATGGTTCGGGGAATTTTTCATCAAACTCCCTTTGTACCCTTTCCACCGCAACAGCCTGTCTCAATACTTGCACCGCGTACTCCGCCACACAGCCCCAAACGTCTGCGCACAACTCCAGCTGAAAGTTGTGTACTTCGTGCACCTGGTGGAAAACTTTAAACCGCACTCGGTGCAATGAGGCTTCCTTTGTTAGTGTGTTATGCCATAACCAGGGAGGTAACCTCCCGTGGCGAAGGTCCCAGCTCTGTCCGCACCGTCCGGGTCGTAAACCAGTGAAGTTATACTCCCGGTAAATGATGACGACCTTGGGGGACGCAGGGGATGTGATGGTTGAAAGCACGCGAGTCAAAAGACCCGGTCCCCTAAGATAAGAAGAGGATACTGGGATCTCGAGCGTCCGAATGGATTTGTTCCGGGATAGGTCGAAGTCTTGTGGGGAGGTCCCAGCTGTGAATGCGTTAGTTGGAATTTACATGCCTTCCAGATAAAATCCCTCACCACGAGGATCGGCTGGGTGCAGCCGCAACATTTCCAACGTGTTCGCACAAGTGTCCAACAAGAGTCGCATCCCGTCCACGTTAAAAAGGTCCATGCGGCAAAACCGAAGTCCCCCGAACAAGTGAATCATGTCCTTCAAGAGCTCCACCCTTGTGAAACTCATCATCGTCAGCTGTCCACGTAGGGGGGGGGCAAAGGGTGGAATGAGCATCAGGTCGTCCACTGGTTCCTCCTGAGGGTCAAACTGATCGTAGAGAAGCTTGAGGTCTTCCAGGTGTTGGAATATTCCGATGAAGTATATGATCTGGCGGCGGGACCCTTTGGGTTCTCTCAGGGCGAGAGACCGGACTGTCAGTGAGAAGTGACCAAAATACCGCCAAACCCCTGGTATGAACTCGGGAGTATTCAAGTAGTCTATTCCGAGTTCCTGGAGGTTAATTAACGCGGAGAAATGGCGCAGAATATGGCAGTTGAATAGTCGTGGGGAGAATCCTTTATCATAATAGGGCTTTCCGAGGACTTGGAACTTCCTGACGAGGGGAAGTAAACCAAACTTGCACATGTTTCGGAGCGGTTCAGGCCACACGAATTCCTTGTCTGGGTGTAGGTTATAGGTTGTGATGATAAGGGTGTGATGGAGGTGGGGAATTGTCGCGATATGCCAAGGGTAACAAGTCAGAGAGCAAGCGAGGAGAACGGTTGTCTCGTAGATGAGATGAGCGATGATCATTTCGAGAATTTCCAAGGGAAGCCTAGCGGCAGGGGATGGGCGTGCAGTTCTAGGGGCCCCCGGAGAAACACCGTCGGACAGGATTCCCCGGGTTTCGACCGCTGTCGTTACTGTGGCGCAAATCGCTACGATTAACACTCGGACCACAAGATAGCCGATAGTCAAAATACCTGATAATGAGGACCCGAGGGCTTTTATCAACGACATCGAAGTTGTGGTTTCAGGAGGTCGGGTCCCCCCGCTTGAGCGATGGATAAAAATTCGAGTTGGACGCCCCTGCCCCTAAACACGGGCATGTGTTACATATTGATCGCATTGTGCCCGGCAGCCCGGCATTGCGGCGGCATCAAGCGGCCCCGACTCCAAGTCCCAGTGGGCTGGTAACTTGGCCAGCCCGTCTACTCTTTGGCCTGTTAGGCTTCATCAATCGCGTTCATGGTAGGGGAGTATCCTCGGTTTTCAAGAGTCATTTGAGAGCAGGAGAAGCAAGTTATCGCATGAGGACCGGGTGGATATGGCATCAGAGTGTCGAGCTCCAATGTTGCTCGGCGCATTGGCATTTTCCTGTCCGGATCTCGGCACCCGGTGCGGTGCCGAGCTAAGTCCCCCGCTCGTTTCTTGTTCTCGTTGCCAAGTCACTCGCAGAAGTTGAAACGTTGACGGAGCATCTCAGCACGAACTGCGACCTGACTCCCAATGGGCCAAAATGCAGCTGGACGGACCGAATCATTGGTCTGCTTGGCCCTAGTCAGACCACATATAGTCTCCGTGGCTGACTCATTGTAGATGACGACCTGATGACAAATCGATCAAGGTTAGTAAGTACCAATATGAGCCTGCGCGCAAGCGCGGTCAGGGTTGGGGACTGCGAAAAAAGGAAGGTGTTTCCCATCCGCGAAACGGTCCAAAGTCCCAAAGTCGGGACGGAAAAGGAAACTTTGATTATGTAATCGTACACCAGATCACCTCAGTCCGGAGTGGATAACACAATTTCACCCATGTATACTCTACGTTCAACCCAATAATGAGGGGAGGACTCCAGCTTAGCGACCTCTAGGCGCTGAGAAAACTCAGGGCTTGCGGGTAGAAAACAACTAGCTGCTAATGGAACGTAAGTAATAGGCCGCCGCACAGGGGGAACTCCATAGAACGAACCACGGGCATGGAACCATCTATCGATCTGTTGGGATCCGGAGCCGGTTCGGCTAAGTTGAGAGTGCGAGGCTAGGATGTGAGCGGTCGTGTGAATTCTTTCTGTCGCGGTTCGAGGTGGCGGAACTGTGGAACAAATCTTTGTATCGCGTCAGGAATTGTGTGGTGTATGTGGGGATGAGAGACGGCGAACAGAGAGTGCTCTCGGATCGGAGCCACTGAGTTGTTGGATTATCGAAGTAGGGGAATAGGATATCGAAGGGTCGATAGGATGAGCAAGGTCGGTGCGAAGCCAGAGGAATGGTGTGGTGGCAGGAGAGTCTGTGCGATGCTTGAATCGTGTATGAACGTGGATTTGGGCAGCCGAAGGAAGTGAGGGGGATACCGACGCTACTTGGTCTGCGGAGATTGTTGATGGTGTTCAACCCCAGGGGCCAGCACAATGTTGGGCCGCTCCCAGTTTTTTGGTGTTTTCAAGCAAAGCAGCAGTGTTTTCCTCAAGGAGAGCGTTGGAGGCAACAGTCGCTTGAGTGTTTTAGATGAGCGCGTTGTGGATCTTCTCAAGGAGATCCTGCGAGGTATCATGTTTCCGGTTCCTTTCCTTTAGAGCGAGACCGATTTCCTGTAAGGTGCTGAGCCCGTCGTCAACGTCCTGGTGGAGGGCCGCTGCGGCTCTCTTGACCTCCGTTTTGATGTCCAAAAGCTCCGTTTTTATGTCCGTAAGCTCCGGTTTGATGTCCGTAAGCTCCGTTTTGGTGTCCGTAAGAACCGCCTCGATGTTGGTAAGGAGCGTCGTAAGAATAGCATTGATCGTGGTAAGGTGTGTCGTCGCAGTATTATTGATGTCGGTAAGGGAACTTGTAATCGCCGCGTTGATGTTGTTGAGGTGCGTGCCAAGAGTCGTGTTGATGATGGTAAGTCGTGTCCTGACTTCGGTAGAGAGCGTGTGAAGGGCGTTGTTGATGACGGTAAGTCGTGCCCTGACTTCGGTAAGGAGCGTGTAAAGTGAATTGTTGACTATGGTAAGACGCGTCCTGACTTCGACGTTGAGCGCGCAAACGGAATTGTTGACGGTGATAAGACGCGTCCTAACTTCGGCGACGAGTCCCACAAGTTCATTCTTGATATCGGTGAGGAGTGTCTTGATTATGCGTAGATCACGACCCGTTATGATGAGGGTAAGGATTGCCGCAGCGAATGTAAGTAAGACAACAGCAAAGGTGAGCCATAACGCCACCGAGTCAGAGCGGCCAGTGGCAGAGACATCGGAGAGCTGGAAGAGCGACGAGGCCAGCTCGTTGATGTCGAACACAGTAAGATTGTCGCCAGTGGCGGAGGAGACCTGGATATAGATGGAAGTCATGGTGATTGTGGGTTATGATGTGGTACTTGGGCGTAGAGAACGGGCGTAGGACGTGTTTGAGGCGACAAAGATGGCGGAGGAGGAATAGTTATGGAAAATCAACCATGGCATCCTACTCCGATTTTTATACCACCATAACTCCAAGTCCAAATATCCTGGGACTCAAATTCAAAGCTACGGCTACCTGTCCTCAGTCAATCCGGGGTTGTGGCAAGTGGTGAATCGAGAAGGAGAAAAAAGCAACGAGAATCCCGCCCGGGGGAGTTTTTCCTAGTTGCCGGAGGGATTGAATCATTTGCGTGAAGATAGCTAGAGTTACAACCGTATGACAATCTGTTCACCAAGTCGCAGAGTCTAGAAGAAGCTTCGTCGTACCGTCGCCTGGAGACATGGTGGTAGTGTTCATAGGAGAAGGAGGCTGGCCTCGCTGGGGTATTGTGACCTCATACTATGGTCGGTGGCTTGACGGGGCGCACCGTCGGTCTCCAAAGGAGCGCAGAGGTGCAGGATGAGAATCTGGAGATGTGCTGGAAGACGCCGATTACCATTGACAACACAGTAGTACGTAGAGGGTCGGGAGAATCTCAGAACAAAGTCATCGGAGGTGGCAGAATTAGATCCAACTCCTTGATATCGATGCCCTTGAAGGACTTGTTCTTCACCCTCCTCGTCTGGATCTCACGCTTGGTGAGATAGAGGTGTAGTAAACTAACGCAATCTTTCACCTAAAAGGCGTAGTGTCAGTCGTGGAGCGGGGTTTACCAAGACAAGCGAGCGTACCACAACGAAGATACCGAGCCCGATAGAATTTCGCCACCTGGTAAATGTGTCAAACACATTGGTCAGGAGAACGACGTATTGGGATCCTAAGGCACCCACCAAACAGGGTCGGCCTCAGCCCAGGTCCTAGTCCCTCCAATCAACAGCCTGAAGACTGCTTTCGCCGCCTGGCCCAAATCACTGACTGGCACCACTTCACTCGGACCAAACCCGTCCAACCTATCCTTCAGCGGAAGTCGAATAGCCAAAAACTTCCGAAGGAGGTCTGAGCGTTTTGACAATCGGAGTAGCAATGACCCCATGACGTTGGAGATTCGGGGGACGAGCAGCGCACCGCCGACAAACCGTCCGACAGACGCACTCGAGATGCTCTGGACACGTTCGGCGGCAGCTACTGGATCCTGGTTATCATCACCCCCCTGGTTCTGTTGCTCATTAGCCCGGTTTTCTTCCTCGCGTGCTTCTCCGTTAGCGGCATTTGGGGCGCCCTGTCCAAACCGGATCTCGAGGCGCCAGGGGAAAATTGGTGCGGGAGGTTCTGGAGACGGTTCCGAGTTTAGTACCCAGTGGTGGAACCTCGAGAACAGGTTCCGATATAGGCCTTGGACGACGGGTAAGCAGATGGTCGCGACTATTGGCGCGGGAGGCCAGCTGATCAGCGAGGGTAAAGGGAGAATGGGTGGAGCCGCCCGTTGAATTCTCAGCCACGTCCTCTCAGGGTTAAGTCTCTTCTCTCGAATGGGCAGTGAGGTTGGCCAGGCGAGGAACATCGGGACAATTGGTGACATCGTGCTCCGCCAGAAGGAAGTTCGGGACAGGATGAGGCTGAAAGGGATCAGGGGAAGGTTTAGGTACGCGTGCCATGGCCAATTCGTAGGGTCCTCGGTGAGAAGGAGATCGAACCTACAAGCGTTTAGCAAGTAACCACAAAGTCCCACCCCCCACGAACTCACATTTCCTGACCCAAAAACTCGCGGATTGCCCAGGCTCCATAAGAAGTGAACATCAGGTAGATGCCTATATTTCCGACGGAGCAGTCCGTTAAGATGAATGCGAGTGGGGTTGGATTGTGATGGATAAACGCACCGGTACCAAACGTGAAGAGAGTGGTCCCCATCCCAATCAACGTGATAAACTTCCCTGTAGTAGTCAAGGATTTATTCAGCTTGTTCAAGAATCTCAGTGCCGGGGGGTTGTCGCTCTCGATCTCGTAGTCCATGCCACACTGCGGACACTTGAAGGCTTTCTCCGCCCGCGCTTGGTTCTCTTGTGAGCTTTGGATCCAATGAAGCAAACAGGATTCTAGCAGCACGTTGAATATCGAGGTTTCAGGTATACAGCTAGAAGCTAATAGGAGCGCAGTGGCGCACCGTGAGCGATAAGAGTGCATTGACAAGGGTGTGTCCAGTTGGATTTCGCCTGCGTAGGAACTACACGCCGTCAGATCGACTCTCTGAACAGGGGGACACCTAGGCCACACACCGTCGTACCGTTCCTCCTCCCTGCAGATGTAGCACATCTTGACCTATTGTATCCCCATGAACAAGTCCCCCGGCGCGTCACGAATATCCCGTTCTTACCCTGAGGTCGTCAACAGTTGGAACCCATGGTTCGCTCATCGCGTGCCCGCCACCAAGTGAAAGTCAAAGTAAGATAGGGAAAAGATGAGGAGGGTGAGTTTCAGCCGATGTGAGCTTTCGGACTGAGGCTCCACGCGCACAAGTATTGTGACAGTGTCCCGGATGTGACGTGTATTTCTCACGATCGAGCATTTGTTCCCGTAGCTTGGATGATGCAGGTGCTACAAGTGAACACAAGGTGAAGGAATACAAAGCTCTGTACATCAGAAATACAGTCAAGTCGTAGCCTAGTCGACCTCCAACACAGTTCCTCGTTGAACGCTTCCCCAACCTGTGAACGCAGAGATAAGTGGCGTTCGAATGGACAGACTCGACAAGAGAGGTCCTTACCGACTAGTCGCCAGTGCTTTTCGATCCTCCTCGACAGCGCAACCTTCTCCCCTATCTCCGTGCATGCCGGGGACGTCAACTGGATCTTAGCGAGATCGGCTTTCACACTTAAAACACGTCCTCCTGTCGATGTTGAGCCGATGTTGATGAGCAGCAGCTCATTCTTCGTGAGTTTTGTCACCCTGGTCTGTTTCTTGTCCTCCGTTTTTACACCCAGTAGCCTACGCAGTAAGAACAGGCTTATCTCCAGCTCTGGGTATCGACCGCGGTTCGTCAGCAGGGACACAAGCAGCGAGCGACATTTCACATACCGGTGAAGATTTGTGGAAGCTTTCCGACAGCACCGAGCACTTGCCCGACCAAGCGATCTGCACGACAAAGGGTGGGGTCGATTTTGGTACCAACACCGATCAGTCCGCCCGGGACGGCAAACTGGAGGTGGTTGCTCTCGGCGTGTAGCGAGACGATTCGACTAAAGATGGGTTTGCATTTGTTCCTACCCTGCGCGTCCTTCGTAACAATACCGGGTCGGATCTCGACCTCCTGACCGAGCCGCAGAACACCAGTAAGGATGGAACCACCAGCGACACCACCTTTCAGGTCATCAACCTCGGCACCGGGCTTGTTGACGTCGAATGAACGGATGACGATAAGCCGAGGGTCGGAGGTAAAGTCCCGTACTGGGACGGGGATCGTTTTTACGATGTACTCGTTTACAGCATCGATGTTGTATCTCAGCTGTGCCGAGATGGGGACGATAGGAGAGGACTCGGCGACGGTTCCTTATTTGGTGGTCAATAACTGGGCCGAGATAATTGACTAGGCCAACCTTTCACGAAAGCAGAGATCTCCTTCTGGTGTTCCAGAGCCTGAGCCTCCTTGATGAGATCGACCTTATTCTGGAGAATAATGATGTTTTCGAGTTTCATTATTTCGACAGCGGCAAGATGCTCCGACGTCTGCGGTTGGGGGCATGTCTCGTTTCCGGCAATCAGTAACAGGGCCGCGTCCATGACAGCAGCACCGTTCAACATCGTGGCCATCAGAATGTCATGTCCAGGACAGTCAACGAATGATACGTGTCGGACCAACTTCATCCTGGCTCCACATCCCGGTCGCTCGCATGGGGGGTTATCTTCCTTGTCGGAACGATAAGATCGGTAGCACCCCGGTCGTGGGCAAGCGGTGTTTTCGCATTTGTAGATCTATCATGACTATCAGGACGGTGGTAGCGCGAACGGGAGATTGAGATGCAAGTGCCTTGGCATTGGCGTAACCAAGTTTGATGGTAATGTTCCTGACAAGCTCGTTTTTGAATCGGACCGTCATGACACCCGAGATAGCCTTCACGACGGTCGATTTTCCGTGGGCGACATGTCCGATTGTGCCTGTTCCACGAAGTAGATTAACGATAGGACCGTAAGAGATCGGCCGGTTTGGCCAGCAAACACGAAGCATACCCAGGTTAATCGTGGCCTGGTCCACCATAACCAATCAGTTATCATCCCTAGGCCACAGAAAATTTGCGGTGGACGCACCTGCTTTGAAATTACCTCCGGCGAGAGCGCAGTGAGTTTTGTCACGTCTACTTCAACGTGGGGGATCTCCTCTTCCTCCTCAACTTCGGACTCGGATTCGTCGGAATGAAGTTGCCGCGTCTCGTCTCCAGGCATGGTAGCGTTCGGAAGGGTGCGGTGTGGCTGGATGTCCAGGTTCGAGATGATACTCTCGCTGATTTTTTATTGACTCGATCTGAGAGATTAGGCGACGGTGATTTGCCGCGTGGTCTCACAACACTCCCGCCCGGAAATCTGACGCACACATCGTCCAATTACCCCATTAATATTTCGAGTGAGTGGGTAAATACTACGATTCCAACCGTACATGTCGCTGGGTAGGACAGACGCTCCGCCCTTCTCTTGTCTCGACGACCAAATCATTACCATATGATTTATATAAGTGGGTAGATTACTCGAATTCCATATACCAAGCCCCTGCGCCCCATCGGTCCCAGGACCCAGGTTCCACACCAACCGGAGGAAACATTTCGATCCCTCAGTCCGACGGGGATCGAGCTACGCCCCGTCGGAGCGTCTCTTCTCTTCTCTCCCTCAGTGACCCCGAATACGACCTGAGGAGCCACGTGAGATACTTGACGTCGGCGAGGCGGTTCGCCGCGATCAAACGATGGTGGAGGAACTCGACGTCCTTGAAAGTGAGGAACGGTGGGACAGAGTCGTCAACCAATTCTGTGGCGGATGTTAGTCGAACCAGCGGGCGCCCGCCGATATTCGACAGGATCGAGGATGCGGATGGTGTGGGGATCGTGGGTGTCTTGGCATCCCGATCCGAGGTCGAAAGTGTTGTGTGAGTGGAGCGGAGAGGGGGTTTCGTGGGGGTTGGGAGAGTGAGGAGCGCCTTGGGAGGAAACGTTTGGGCGAAGAGCCTGATGCGCTCCATTGCCTTGTCTAGCAGGTTAAGTCTGGAGATGAATGTTGAATTAGCAACCAAGGGGATTGACAGGAGGGGGAACTTACGAAGAAAGAACGCGTATCAAAGCAAGGTTCGCCCTCTCAATCAACCGGACCCGGACACTAGGCCTCTCGTCACGGACGCTCATGTCCTTCTGAAGCAGTTCCCAAACTTCCTCGGCAAATTTCAATACATTGTTCCGCCTGCGTTTGACGCACGACCATCGAGCACACGCTTCCAGCGCTTCCACGTACGAGAGGAGATTCCTCTTGACGCCAACCTCCTCAAACAGAATCTTGAACATATCCTGGGTTCCACCAATTGTTCCGTGGCAATAATAGACAGAGAGGTAGGCATTGACCAACTCCGTGGAGACGCGAACATCCTTGAATAATGTCGGAGACTCTTTGGCAGAACTTTGAGGGGATATCTGTGAACGTTGGGCATCGTGGAGGATCCCTTCGAAAAGGTTCTTGACCTCCGCCAAGACCTCTTCACGGGACTGAGGTGGGATTGAGTTGAATCTTGGGTCCGCATCTGTGGTTGCAACATCGCCAACTTCCGCTTCGTCCACCCCCGCCCCGGCGGTATCAATCGAAGTTTGGGGTGGATCGGGTGAGGAAGGTGTTGGTGATATAGTTTCGATCGTGCCTCCCCGATCCTCTGCGATTCGTGTTACAGAACGATGGAAAGGGACCCGGTATGAGGCGTAGGCGTGGAACACGTGGACCATCTTGTTCTCCGTCAGGACCACCTCGTCTTGTGCAGGTACCTTCATTCCATCGTCAACGCGGGCGTGGTGCTGCCGAATAATGACCTGAACCATCTCCGCTAAAATCCACCTCGCTCGTGGAAGGTCTCTTATCCTCTTCGCACCCTGAAGTAGAGCCCCGAATAGTGCATTGTTTGGGGTGAAGGCGGGGTGACCGAGAGCATCCCTGTGGCCATCCATCATTTCCTTCGCGAGCCTGAAAGCCTCATTAACGAATCTCTTCTCTCCGGAACGAGCGCATGCGAGAATGACAGCTGTATACGTATCTCGAGTCGGTGGGATATCGTTATCTACCGTCATTTCCGTGAACAAATCCAAGGCTCTCTGCGGTTCGGAATCACCAGTTCCTCCAGAGGGAGGAGTGCGGGCACAGGCCAGGATCATCAGGGAGTAGAGGACAGCATCAGGGGTTGGGTGGGCCACGTAACGCATGTGCGAGAAGAGGTCCCAAGCCTGCGCTTTAGCAAGGGACGATGGGACGGAGGTGAGGACGGATATGAGGGAAGTGTAGGTTCTCATCGGAGGCGCGAGGCCCATGTTTTCGTACTTGTGGAGGAGGGATAGAGCGGATAGTGGTATGGTGTCTGGGGGTGTGGAGTTGATGTATGCTTTGATATGCTGATGCCGTTGTAGGGTATTGGGGCCGTCTGGCGGGCCATTACGGTGAGGTTGTGTTAACGATTCAGATAAAGCTGTGTCCATACCTGTTACAAAGCGAGACAGCATGGACTCTGTCCTTGTAACGTCGCCCATACGCGCATAGAAAGCTAAAACGGGTGTAACGACAGTGTCATCTGGCTCCAACCCGGATGCCTGCGCGATGTTATACCGGTTTAGCCTATGATAATCTGAGAAGACAGCGGACCTTCATCAGGCCAAGCGATGTTGCAGCAGATTCCCCGTCACCCATGCGGATCTGGAAGAACGAAATCAGTTCACGCACACCCACCTTGCAATGTACTCACGCATTCCCGAATAAATGCTGCCCATTCCAGCGGTGATGGGAGGACCTGTTGTACCCCCTTACTTTCCGATGGCGAAGGATTAGGGTGTTCCATCGTGGTACCCGGGGCTTGGATTATGGCTTCCAACCGGGAGACAGTTCGCTGGTAACGAGTGACGGGCCCTTGCGAACAGAGACTCATTGCGTGTGATTGAGAAGTTCCTGGTTCTTGGGGTGAATGCTTGTGGAGTCGGCTGATGAGCGAATGCACCAATATTCGATCATTCGCTTGTTCCTCAAACACGTCCACGGTTGATTCTACCGGCTCCGGTGCTGGGGCTTGGGTGCCGAGGAGGTCCTGGTAAATGTCTAGAAGTTCCATTTCAGTATAAACTGGCTCATAGCGACCATACGCGAGGTCAGAGTCATCCTATGGGATATTAGCGTCACCGCCAAAGGAAAACTCCAAATACCACCTCACCTCTCCCGGAACCATAAGTTTGAGATCCTCCACCTTTTTTTCGAGAAAGCTCATAGCCTCCCTGTCTCTCTCGGCTCGGATGCTTGCTACGGGTGATGGTTTGTTGCCACGCCGTTTCCTGTCACAGGGGTTAGGGCAGGCATCATACGAAATGAGTGAGTACGAACAGGGAATACAACGAAGCATTGTCCGGGCTTCTCTCCTGGCTTGGGCTCGCGGCCAATATGTCGACGGCACCGAGTTGGGATGCAAAGGCTGAATCGACCGCTCGCGAGTGGGCTTCCCGCACAGGCCTCCTCCGCGACAGTTGTGAGGCACGCGGAACACTCAAGTCCAGTAGATGGCGCGGGCGCAGTGCACGACTGGCCATGGCGCGTCCAACCTGTCGTTGACGTCGTTGCGCGACCTTGGATGATGCAAGAGAGTTAGCCGACCGCCGATCACTTCGAATTTTCTCCTCCGTTCATGCTCTCCGGCGTTTGTGATGGGCAAAAAAGTCGCAAAATCGGCGCGAAAATTCGCGGCTAGTGGCCAGCTCAAGAAGACGATCCAGGCTCGTCACAAACACCAACAAACGAAAAAGAAGTTTGAAAAACGGCGTGGAAACAAGGGAAAGCCCCAGCTATCTGCTGAGGCGCCCGAATCAGACGAAGAGGAAGATGAGGAGGAGACCAGGAGCAGGTACGAGTTGGAATTTTTGTGCTTTGGTGTCTGGCTAATTCCTTTTGTTTAACAGTTTAAAGGGGATGACCGTCGATGACTTCCTCGGTGCTGGTTTCATGGGAGAGGGTAGCGACGAGGTATGTTGTCCTCGTTTTTGATGCGCCCCGAATTCAACGTTTCCAGGAAGAGCACCCGGAGGAGGCTGATTCCGGCGAAGAAGAGGAGGATGAGGAGGAGCTCGAGGATGGCGATTCCTTGCCTTCAGTCGATGATCTCGACGGTGAGTAGGATGCAGACACCCTTTGCTTTGATGCACGCTTACGACAAGCATAGATGAGGGAGCTGCTCATCTCTTTGAACTTTCCGAGCTCGCCAAAAAAGATCCAGAGTTCTACAAGTATCTACAAGAAAACGACAGAGACCTACTCGAGTTCAACCCAGATGAGGACGACCTTGGGTCCGACGAAGATGAGGAAGGGGAAGATGTGGACATGGATGAAACTCAGAAGAGCGAACGAGCTCCTGTATTGACCAAGAAGGAGCTTCAGCGGTGGCAAAAGAGCCTGTTGGAGGTATTTGACCACCCACTTTTAAAGCTCGGCGACACTCAACGTCCCGACAGCATCGTTCGCTTCGGGCTTGGAGAAAACTCCTAATCGCGTTTCGCTCCGCCGCATATATGGACGACGAAGACCGGGTATTGGCATACACGATCGACAATTCATCGAGTAAGCATAGGTTCTCTTCACCGGGATGTGTGTTGACGGGCATCGCCAGTTTACAACAAGCTCGTGACCACAACACTGAAGTATACCCCGATCGTACTGCAACACCACGTCCCCTACAAAGAAATGGCCAACGGGAAATTGTAAATTCCGCTTCCACCTCAGAGATGCCATCCTACTCACCCGATTTTCAGTAAACAACCAACCCAGACAGCCAAGTTCAAGACGTTACAGAAACTGATCCTGGCGTATTTCCATAACGCCATCCACCTCATTTCCCAACTCACGGATAACGCCTTACTCCACACCGCCTACCTGGAGATTACGAAGGTCATTCCGTACATCGTCACCAGCCGCAAAACCGTAAAAGCCTTCTTGACGGTAGGAGTGTGAGCTCGCCGAGGCCCCGAAGTCAGCTGAGAGTATTGTAGTCGTGTTTAGAAACCTGGTCAACGGCAGAGGATCGCGTCCGGATTGTCGCGATCCTCGCCGTTCGAAAGTTCGTCAGTTCTGGGGACGGATCCATCATCGATTCCGCTTTCAAGGTTTGGCGCAGATCTCTCAACTGTGTTCGCCGTGATCTCAGACCGAGTTTGCGCGTTCTTAGGGTGTTTATCAGACGCTTGTCAGTGTCTGCAAGTCCACAACAGTACACTCACTACCTTTCATCAACCTCATGAAGAATTCTGCGTCCGAGATTTACATTGCCGACCCCGGTACAGCATACCAACATGCGTTCAAGTACATTCGGCAACTTGCGATATTGCTGAGGCAAAGCACCAAAGTCCAAACCAAGGTACGGAGCTTCCATAACCAAGTTCTGGAATGACCTACCCGAGCCCCACAGGATGCATACAAGCAGGTTTACAACTGGCAATATGTGCATTGTGTCGACTTCTGGAGTCTTGTGTTAGCCCGGGCTTGCGGTGCTGAGGCTAAGGCTGAGCGCGGCGGAGAAGCCAGCAAGCTGGCTCCTTTGCTTTATCCATTGGTTCAGGTCACCACCGGTGCTATCAAACTCATCTCAAATTCCCGGTCATATCCCTATCACTTCCACCTGATAAAATCTTTGATCCACCTCGTTCGGCACACCCATACTTATATTCCCATCGCTCCTTATCTCCTCCCCGTCATCACTTCTACCCTGAGCACCGGAAAGCCAAAATCGTCCACTCTCCGACCACTCGATATGGAAACAAATATCCGTGCGCCTCAGCAACTCCTACGGACCCGTGTCTATGAGGAAGGTTTGATCGAGGAGGCTACCTATCTTCTCGGTGACTACCTCTCGTCTAGGCCAATCATGGGTAGCATCGCTTTCCCAGAGGTTATCACCCCTATTGTTGTGACTCTGCGTCGAGCTCTCAAGACAGGCAAGGCGTCTGGCGGGTCAGCGAAGTCGAAAGGAGTTGGGATGGTGAAGAGCTTAGTGGAGAGGGTGGAGGAGAGCGCGAAGGTGACCGAAAAGCAGAGGCTGAGCGTGAAGTTCGGACCAGGAGATACAGAAGAGGTCGACGAGTGGGAAGAGGGGTTGAACGTCGAGGAGACGCCGCTTGGAAAGTACATGAAGGTGCAGAAGAAAGCCAGAGATAAAAAGAGAAAACTCGTAGAGAAGGTGAGTGTGTGGGATTTGACTGTCACCGTCGTCCCATTCGTGCTTACTCTGTCGCTTCCAAGGCGAGAGACGGGGAGGATGAGATGTTGGAAGATTAATCGCCCCGTATATGCGGTATCGTACCTAATGTGTAATCTCTACCCCCAGGCCTGGGCTTACAGCCGGTTTATCCATGTACGGGCGTGGCCGTCGCTTTCACTATCTCTCGACACCGTTAAACGACGCGCTATTCAATAGTCTCGTGGACCAGTACACGAGATCAGGCGCGACCGTGTACTCAAACCTAGATGGTCAGTCCCTCGGACTCAGCAAAACATTCATTCGGTTGACACTCCGCCCGTGATCCCCCAGACAACGGGAACGCCCCCCCCCCTTGCGAGCGCTACACGCAGGCACCATTGACGCCGCCTAGCTCCGGGAATCCCGAGCTCTTGAGCGCTGCGATGGGAAAGCACTGTCGTCTGATTTACTGCTTCACCTTCGGTTCCACCACGGCACTTTAGTTGCAGAAACTCCCCGCAGTCAGCGCGGGGTCGGGATCTGCCCAAAATAGCCGAGTCAAGCATCGGGACGCTGTAATTTGAAAGAACTGATCTTCGCGGTGAATCTTCCGTGTGGGAAATGTGCAGGGCAGATCCAACGGAACGCTCCCGTCCAAGATGTCAATCCGTCCAATGATGGCTAATGTACAAACATAGATCATCCGAACACATACAGAATACAGTACGTAAATCCCTAGCGATAGAACATGGTCTGATCAACGAACGATGGTGCGACCGCCCTGCGATAATCGTTCAAGCGAGTTATCAACTCACACTGTTCCTCCTCCGACATCGTAACACTAATCGATCACAGGTGAGCCAGCTGTTTGGAAGAAGAGTCACGAGAGATGCTTACAAGTGTTCGGCGAACCGAGGCATTTCAGAGGCGTCCTTGATGAGACCAAGGCCAATGATGGCGTCTTTTCGGCCGGACACCCTAAAAGTCACGGGTGTCAGATTGCAAGATGCAGCAGCGTAAAATTCTCCTCACAGGTCCGATGGCTTGGCCCTCTTGTGATTCTTTCGTCTCGGCGGCCAGACCGGGGCTTCTGGCTCTTCGTTGCCTTTAGTGCTCTTCCTCCTCGCTTCACGTTGGACCTACGTGCCGGAATCAAGGCGTAAGGCTGGTTTTTCGGAATGATCGATCCGGGATACCGACCTTCTCCGCCCTTTGAATCCGCGCCCTTTGTACTGGGTTATCCCGCAGAATACGGTCATTTACGTGACTGTATTTGATCCCGATATTTTTGAGGGTCTCGGAAATTTCTGTCGGAGGGTTCGGCGTTGGGTCGTCTTTATCCACTAAGTTTCGGTTCAATCCCCAGAGCCGAACGAGTTTCAAGCTTACCTTCATCCAGTAAGAACGCTCCGAGTCCGCTAAAGTCGTCCTGAGGATGTGAAGTTCGGTTTGAGCCGACCGCGTTTCTATGTTGAAGATACTAACCCCTTCTTGACCGCTCGTTTTCTTCTCTGCGGCATGAATCTCATTTGCGTCTTTCTTCGAGGCGCTTCCGCCCATGTTCGCGAGGGCCCAGTCAAGGTCTGCAAGTTGTGCTTCCTCGATCTGTTAAGCCGACTGTTGAGTGACGGTGGACAAGTGCGGAAGGGGTGACCTACGGCCATCTTAGTGGCGAGGGTTTCCTTATGAAGCTTAAAGATATTCTGAAGCCCAAACAACTCTCCTTGACGTTCTTTGTCGTTCTGGACTCCCTCGAAGTACCTACGCATACGCCAAGGTCAGTGATGGGGAATGGGATCGAGGGTAGAGTTCCCGACCTTGTTTGGATACTGGCATCGTATCCGATACGCATCTGTTGCTGCTTGTACACTTGTCGAGCGTACATCAGCTCTTCAATGGAACCTGCACCCAGTAACCGAAACACCTCGACATCACGAGATTGACCTATTCGAAAGGCTCGGTCGATCGCTTGTAGGTCATGAGCGGGATCTGTGGGCGTCAGCCTTGAGGCACATCTCGAAATACCAGGAGAAGGGACACTCACTCCAGTTTGGATCTAACCAAGTGATAAGCCACAGTAGTCCAGCGAGGGATGGGAAAACTTACCAAAGATGACAACTTTGTTCGCCCCAACAAGGTTCAACCCGGTCCCTCCAGCGAGCGTCGAGATTAAGAAAATCCACGTGTCCGGATTCTTGTGGAACCTGTCGATCATGGGCATACCTGGGATTGGGAAGCGGGTGGGCGAACTGACTACAAACGTGGAGATACTGCTCACGGTCAGATTGCTCCGTTGAACCATCCAGTCGCTCATAACCCCAATCTAGGCGGAGCGTAAGAATTAAACTCGGCGTTGGAAGAGTGCTACTCACTCTGAGATTCGACGTGATACTCGAGGATTTCCAACAGCTTGACCGACTTTGTGAAGACCAACACTTTGTTAGTCTTGTCCCTGTGCCACTCCTTGAGCAATGTGTGTAGGACCTATGATGCCTCTGGTTTCAGCGTGATAATTCCGCTGACCACCAGGACGATCACCTTCCACTTCCCGCAGTGTTCTTCCAGGTGAATGGAAACCCCCCAAAGGGGGATCCGGTCGCCGAATGCTAGCTGTGCCATCTCGCGGTTTCGCTGCCGCTGTTGGTTCCGTTAGCTGGTGACTCGGTGGACGGGGAACTCTTTCAGACCTGTTCCTTCGAGTCCTTCTCCGCTACGACATGGTAAGCAACTTCCACCGACAAGACGGATGACAGGGTACGTGCAAGGTAAAATCAGCGCCAGGTGGTTCGATGTCTTGATAAACGTAGCCATGTATCGAAAAATGTCCGCCAGGTCCATCTTGTAATGGCACGTGTGTCGGCTGGGCAAACGAACCTGTGTGAGTCTCTCGGTTTGCATAATTGGAATGCCAGACGTACGGCTTCTCGGAACCGCAATCACATTCTTCCTTCCGGCGCAAGATGTTCTGGACATTTGGAGTTTCGAGCAGCCGCTCATACACAGCAGTCTGGGTCTCGGTGAGAGGACAGAAGACCACTCGGTCGAATTTGTGTGGAAGCTGTGAAGGGGGTTAGCACTCGTCTCCGAGCCGGGAGAAGGCTGGGCAGTACCTGGGCTTTAATAATATCCTTCGTCCTGATTGGGCAAGGTCAATTGGAGGACGCGTAGTTGGGACCCAAGCATACCGGCGTTTGAAATATTGAGGGAGCAACTTGTCTTTGAGGATGATGGCGACTTTCTGGATAGTTGGATTGCATGGATTGATCGACCGAACTAGACGCTGGACCTACCTTAGCCCTGATTCTCTCGATATCCTTTGAATTTTTACTCTGACCTATTGCCAATGGCTTTGAGACATGTTTGGTCCATTCTTTCAGCGTTCCGAGCGCCTCCGGGTTCGCCCAATCGAGCATTGTCCAGAACTCAGTGTAATTGTTCTGGATGGCAGTGCCTAGGGGATTTATTCTCCGTCAGCGAACAATGAACGTGGACGGAAGAACTTGGGGGCTGTACCGGTCAGACCCAGGCGAACAGGACATTGAAACATGTTCAACGTCTTGCTTGTCCGTGATTTCGGGTTCTTCACTCGATGGACCTCATCAACGATGATACATGACCAGTGTTGATCGCACAGTTGTTCGATATCATCTCTCGCGAGTTCAAATGTCGTGACGACTAAGCGAAATGGGCGTTGTGATCCTAGAAACTTGAAAGTGCGTGGGACCTACTGATGTCCAGTCGACCCATAGTAAAGTCCTTGAGCACGTCTCTGCGCTTCGCGGGACCTTCGGTATACATTCCAACTTCGAAGTAACCCCACTGTTTGCCGAGTATCAGCGCCCGATCGAGGCCAATACACGGATGAATTTCCAACCCACAGTCTCGAGCTCACGTTGCCAATTCATTGCAACTGAACTGGGAGCGATTATAAGTGCAGTCGGCCACATCTCGTTCGCAGGCGGCAACTTCCTAAATTTGCTCCATTCCTCGGAGTCCTGCAGCTTGGCGACGTGGTCCCTCCGGCGGAATTCGTCTTCTGATGTGCCTGTCTTCCTCATAATGGCTGATAGAAATGATATGACTTGAATGGTTTTGCCCTAACGTCAAGCGAAGAGAAGGCCCAATGAGTAGATCGAAGGATATACAATTCATCCGAGCTGAGTTTCAAGCGAAACCCACCAATCCCATATCGTCTCCAAGCATACCACCCATTGAACCCCTAAACTTTCCATACAAAAATTCGACTCCATCTCGTTGATAATCGCGTAGAAATGTGTTGATCGCGGAGGGTACTTGAATGTGTTTCCGTTGGTCCAAGACTAGTGGGCCGAGGCGTTGCTGGGTGGGTCCGAGTCGGAAAGCTGGGCGCGTCTCGGGTGGTTCGATTTGCGAGGATGGGTTACTTCCAGTTACAGGCGCAACCGGAGCTAGGGGCTCATCATCGGATTCAGTTTCTGATCCGTCAGAAAACCGGGTAATCCCGACTGGTTGCCTATGGTATGGTTTGGGTATCACGCCTGGTGCAATTGCTGATCGGATGTCATGTCATCGAAACGAGGGTAACGAGAGACGGATAGATGGATGGCCAGACACGGTAACACGGCGGAGAAGGCACGGCAGAATCAGTTGGCGGAGGCGAACAAGGACGTTCAAGGTACATACAGTGACCATCATCATCAGATTCAGTGACTGAGTCCCCGTCGTCTGCAGATAGCTTCTGTCGTTTACTCGGAGATTCTGAGTGTCCAAGGGGGTATTTCCGTTTGGAGATGGACTGTGCGAACGCGTTGAGGTCAGCTTCTGTTTCTGACTCTGGAGAAGTGACGTCAATGGGTCATGCGCAAACTGGTGCCTGAACTTGAACTCGCCTGTGACCGAACCCTCATCGTCAGGCGGAGTTGGTCTGAGCATAGAATTGGTATGGATTTCTGCATCAGAGCTGCCGGCTGCGATGTCAACCTTCCTGCCCTGTTTGAGCCCTTCCTGGGTGCGACTTCCACTCTGGCGGTGAGATCCTGTTTCGCGGTCGGCACTACCTTCTCGGTCCAATATGGCATCCTCGAAGTATGAGCTGAGTGGTTTATGTCGACCACGTCTTTCCAGGACAAAAGCCGGCGTTCCTACATCAAGAGAGGCTGACCAGACTGTAGGTACGTGCGGAGGCACAGACTTGGCTCACTGTGATCACTGTCGAAGAGTGATTCCTCATCACTTCCGTCCGAGGGGAAGCCATGATCAAGTAGGCTGAAGTCGGCGGCATCCTCGTCATTACCTTTCACCGGGTTCTTGGTACCAGACTTCCTGGCTCCCCCTCGTTTCCCACCACGCCGACCTTTTGTCTTCCCCTTCTTATCATCTTTGCGGTCATACCAAGACTCATGACCAAAGTCTGAATCATCACCTTCCGCTAATGGGGCGGGTACCCCGTTCATGAGCTTGCCTGGTGACCCAACTGATCAGCGACCAGGTCCACACAGTCCGGAAGGATTGTGACCTACGCTGTTCATAAACTGATGCTTTATCCTGCGACAATGAGACAGACGACATTGAGAAGCCCGGCGTTGTTGGGAAAGACGATCGCCTCTTCAGGGGCAAGTCGTGGTTGAGGTTTGAGATTTGGATCTTCTCGCCCTGGAATGCAGATATTACCCGACGCGTTACGTCACGTGACGCATTTTTCACATTTGGAATTGTGATTCCGTCCATATCACATTATCAGCGGGTATTCGTTCCGACGTTCCTCCAGCGCCACCATCCGAGACAATGCAGCTTCCGGCGGAATCGTCAGGCTCCGGTCCAGCAACCTCATCCGGGACGGGGAATGGTCCGTTGTGAGCGGGATGAGCACGCAGTCAGTCAAAGCTAACCAGCGCCACCTCCAGCACCCAATCCACCCGTCGTTGTCGTCAACGAAGATACAGGTAAGGGGGCGCGTTTTGTAGAAGGGAGACCCTCTGTAACTCTACTGGGCCCCAGATATCTCCCAACTCAGTCAAGCTCAGCTGTACGATCTCAACCAGGTCTGTGGCGTTCTCATACCATCGCTGATCTCTCATCGTCACCGGTTTCGTGTCGAAGGTCGCTTATCTTTCCTTCCACGTAGAATCTACTGGATGATGCAGTCCCAGACCGGCCACTTATCGGGCCGTTGACATCGATGTCCGCGCTCCGGACGGAATACGAAGGGGGCTCCAAATCGTTCGTCGATCAGATTAACCACCTCATCTCGCAAGGATACGTGAGCATCCGACGAGCACGTGGGGATGGTGATTGTTTCTACCGATGTGAGTTACAACCAGGCACTCACACCAGTGGTTGGCTGTCACCATTGTGTTAGATTTCTCATTGATCACAGGACGTTTTCTTATCGTAGCTCTGGCGTTCGGGTTCATCGAATATCTTTTGAACTCGCCGGAAACGAATGTAGCGGTTGTGATTGCGACTTCCCTGCTGGAATCCACCATTCCAATGCTGGAGAAAGCGGGGTTCCAAAAGCTGGTCTTTGAAGACTTCTACGACGTGCTCCTGTCCTTGATCCAGCAAATTGTTCTTCCAGAGCCGGGGGGGACAATACTTACCTCCGAGACCCTGTTGGAAGCGTTTCAAAGCCCAGAGGGTAAACATTGTCTTTTAAACCCGTGTGTCAAGTGGATCTAAAGATCAGAACTCCAGTTTCGAACTCTGTCGTCGTGTACCTAAGACTTGTGGCATCGGCCCAGATCCGGGATGACCCAGATGAGTATGCTCCGTTCTTGTTCCATCCAGAAATTGGCGAACCGATGGGCACTCGCGAGTTCTGCGAACATTTTGTCGAGGCCGTCGGTAAAGAAGCAGGTCCGTGGTTTATCCTTTCCACCTCCACCCTCTGAACCTCAATTCTCCCGCGCGGGCGGCTGTGGGATTCTAGACCACGTCCAGATGACAGCGTTGACGCGTGCTTTGAAAATGAATGTCAATGTTGCCTATCTTGACGGGCGATCGCCGACCGGCAAGGTCGATTTTGTTGAGTTCCGTGACCCGGACTCGCAAATCGAAGGCAGTTCTCCGATTACGTTGTTGTATCGGTGAGTTTCCCACCACTTTTCTCAGATCTCGACATATTGGGTCGGGGTGCAGTGGGAAGTCAAGCCAAACGGTGGTTTTTACTTATCACGCGATCGCAGGCCTGGTCATTATGACATTCTTGACAAACGAACCACCGAGGCCCTGTGAGGGCGATACGATAGGATACGCGATGTGTGGAGCTGTGTCTTTCTATTCAATCGTTCCCCTAGCACCGCATCATTCCTTTCGAACTATTTTCTTTTCGCTTGCCCATTTTTCGTCTGCTCTGACGGGCTGAGACGGCGGAGATATGATAGACAGTATGCGAAAAGGGGCTTGATTCGAAACCAGATTTTTTCAACTTTGGCCGAATTCTCGGTTACGTACCGACCAAAGAATTATACGTCTGTGCAGCCTTCGCGGGACCAGCCCACGCGCAGCCCCTGGAGAAGACACACAGCACCACTTGGGACGTTCGCCAGGTTTTGTTGGCGGTGATTTGGTGTCGTCCGGTGTGGGCACGAGTGGTGATGTGCTTTCGAGGTCGACAGATCACCAATAGCATCCAAGGGATGTTTGAGTTGCAATTCAAATCCACGAATTTGCAACTCAGCCCCGCGGCAAATCGCGGAGCGGATGAAAGCTGACGTTGACAGGCCGAGAGGTCGCGGTTCATAAGCACAGCGCATCCTGGTTTCCTTGATCCGTTACGAGTACGTCGGTCCATTATGTACAACTCAAGACGTGATGTTCGCCATGCGGTGAGCTGGGTTTCGTTTGTTGCCAGGGGGTCACGGCAATAACCCAACAGGACTGGATTCTTTGAATCGGCATTGTGCCGGCACTACCAAACATTGAAGAACCGTTTCCACCAAGAGCGGCCGATGCCTTGCGAACTTTTCACAAACGCCTCCGTAAGTCTATCGTAGTGATGTGGCACAGAAGCCGGCTTCATCAGGCGTTTTCCAAGCTTGTACTATGAGGGGGGATGACCATGAGCACGCGGAGCTTACGAATCCAGTGAACGGGACAGCGACGCACTTTATGACGCAGATCATTTTGGAGCAGTGAACGCGTGGCGACCACGGCTCCGTCCGTGAGGCCGGGGTGGCGGGAGAGTGACTCAAGGAAGGTCTTGAGCTGGAGATGGGGTCTGAAGGGGTCCGCTGGCCATTGTGCGGCGAGCTTCTGCAGCTGGTTTCCGACAGTTTTGGTGGTCATCGCGAAACCTGCCGGACGTGGGGCGGACGATCAGCGGAGTTTCAAGTTGATGCAGAATGGAGACTCAACCAAGTTCCTGTGGGACAATCCGACAGTTCATTTCGGTCTATCCGTTCTGTCATTCAAATTCTCACCATGGATGGAGAAAAAACCATCGCGGGCCTTGGGTGGCTGCGTCACAAACACGCGACTGTGGTTGGTGGCCGTGATCTGGTATCTCAAGTAGAACCCAACGGTCAATGTAGCCCCTAAGTCTGCGTCATTGGGAGACATCTGTATCGGTTCTGCCCTTGACATAAACCCGCCTCTCGGTTGGGCTCGATGCAGACCTGATTATCGCGATTCTGGGATCAGATCAGCTACATTCGCACCCATGCGTTGTCCCTGAGTCGCGTTACTGGCAACCTCGCACATAATCTTCCCATTGGACTCGTGACAACGGATCACCCTACCAGACCCGCAAGGTCAGCCGTGGGGGTGACTCTGGTCCAGAAAGACTGCATAGAACCCGGGGCCTATTACGACAGTAATCGCCACCTCGGTCGCTGTTCCATGGGAACGATGCTCTCCCGATATCCCACGTTTGATTTCGCTTCCTGGGTGTGGGGCTCAGGGAGCAATCAGCTGATGTGCGGGGGATGGTGCTCAATCGGAGCGTTTCACAGTTTTTTTTAACTTGAATGCATCCGTAGAAGTCTCTTTTGCGGAACAATGAACTCAATCTCGGTCCAGCTGATCCCGTATCATCGCAGCCTGCGTTCGTTTGATAGCCCAAGAGCCAAGCTCCGGGTTCTGAGGGTCTACGTGGACCTCACGCCGTGCGCCGGTCTTGTGCATGGTCTCTGGGTCTCACAGCAGCCCCATTCGCACTCGTTCCCCAAGTAGGTCGGGTGAAATCACGCCTCACCGCCTGTTTTACGGTCAGATTGACGGAAGAATGGAGATCAAGGGTAATCTCGCGCGTAGGAATCACCACCACAGCACATTTGGTGAATCCGGTTTGCATTCTTCTGTGTCTTTCTCCCCTCCATCAGCTCCAGTACTAGGGCGCGCTTTGCGCCTGGGAACCATGTGTCACCGAGCCACGTGATAGCGGGCGCTAGGCGAAAGGGTGGGACACAGCCGGTCAGCTAGTAGTGGTTTCCCTGTTACTCCTCCCATTCAACGCCCCCCACCATGCCGTGTTGCGGTACACCAGCTGGAACCAAGGATGTCGGTGACAAGAATAATGCCTACCCTCAATATCCTCAACAATCGCCCATAAACCGGCAGCCTGGGCCCCAGCCAAGTTTGGGGTGGCAGGAGAAACCGTACCAGCCCCCCACTATTCCGTCCCCTCCCCCGACCCATTACTCGCACGGAACCTCTCATTCGCCGCCGCCGAGCAATTTCAACCACTCGTACCAACAGTCCGGGTTCAACCCGAGCACGTTGAGCGGAACGACCTACCAGGCGCCATCCATCATCCGACCACCGCCAAGTTTACCACCTTCACCGCCTCCGGTCGGTAGTTACGGTCCCATTAGTACAGTTTCACCGCCTCCGCCAACGAAAGGGTACGTCGTTCCCGCAGACGAAGGGAAACTCTCAGTCTCGATCGACTTCGGTGCGTCCATCCCGAACCCCTTGGGACGCTCATTTCAGTCCCCTAACAATTTTATTCCATAGGTACCACCTTCTCTGGTATAGTAAGTACTCTCCACACCATTACCGCCCACCATACAACGCGTATTGATCGCACGACGCCCCTCTTCTTCAGGCATATGGTTCTTCCCGAATCGCCGCCGGACAGGTACAACAGATACTCCATTGGCCCGGGTCTTTCGAGACCTTTCGTAAAATCCCCACCTGTCTGTTGTATAGCGACGATGGACAGGTTCTCGCCTGGGGTTTGGAAGCAAAGAACGCCAGCCCAATGCCTGGCACAGTCAAATGCGAATGGTCGGTACTAGTTGTACATCCTGTCATTCTATCCGCGTACCCTTATGGCATTTCGCGCCACATTCTTATTATCGTTGCACATCTTGGCTCCAATATGGCTGACCGCGTTCCCCCCTCACCCCCACCGTCGCCAGGTTCAAATTATTCTTAGAGCCGCACGCGCTCCGCGACGCCGGCGCTGTGGATCCCCGCCTACCCTCGTTACCCGTACGTGTCACCCACCTGAGCGGTCCCCACTATCCCTAGAAAGGAGAAGCGGCGACCGACAACCTCTCTAGAAAAAGTCGCGCATTTTGACAACCTTTCGTATCCTTCCGTACAGCCCGGCAAGAAAGCCATAGATTTGATCGTCGACTTCTTATCTTGTATTTGGGAATACGCCAAACAGCAGATAACCCGCGAGATTGGTGCTGTTGCTGATCTCGGTGTGTATAGACTCTCCTATGTTGCGAATAGATTCACTTACCCCTTTACTCCACTTGTCGTGTTAAGGCGCGGCGGATGTCTGGTTGACAGTTCCTGCTGCATGGGACGCCATGGGCTGCCAAATGATGCGAGATGCAGCAATCACCGCTGGGCTCGTCCAGTCTTCAAGAGCGGGCGACCAAGATTGGAGGGACCGTCTTAGGATTATTACGTACGTCTCATCCTTGTTGCCTTCTGTGTCTTGCTGACGATGGACACCTGCCCATTCTGATTGTACGTATTGTCGCTCTGTCCGCGATTCCTCATCGTCCAGTGAACCGGAAGCAGCCGCCGTTCACTGTGCGCACCTCACCGAGTTGCACAAACTGCAGCCGAATCAAAACTTCATGATTTGTGATGCTGGCGGTGGTACCGTCGTACGTGATCTATCCACGTCTTCATGACTCTTCTCACTTACCGTGACAAACGATCGTGCGTTTGCGGTTTCCATTCTTGACCCCTTGATCGTCTGGGGCGCCTGAAAACGTTCCTGTGACCTGACCAATCCGAATTCATTCTAAAACGGGTCGGCATACTCTCCGTTGTTTGAATTATCGATACGTCGTTTCGTAGGATCTGGCTATCTACAAGATCATCGGGCAGATGTCAAACCTGGAGATTGCGGAAATGTGTGCGCGCTCAGGAGCGAATTGCGGGTCATTATTCTTGGACCTAAGGTTCAGGGAGCTCGTCCGGACGTTGCTCGCCGAACACCCCGCCCATCTAGACGCCCCAAGTTTGGCTTACTTTATGCACAACTTTAGCGAAACCGACAAGTTGGCGTACATGGGCGATGTGGATGATGGTGAGTCGCCGTGGGCGATATGCCTTGACAGGCTTTCCTGGTTTCCCTTCGTTGACACGGAGCGCTGATATCCCCACTCATTTGCGAACCGTCCGTGTTTGGTTTCCGGTGAACAGAGAAGATGTTCTACTTTACCTGTTTCAACGTAGAGGATCCGGACGACCCTTCCGTAGGGCTTTTGAATGGTGAATTGGCCATCCCTGGGAACCTGCTGCGCCAGGAGGTTTTTGAACCGGTTGTCAACCAGGTCTGTTCCTTATCTTAGTCGCTCTATTCTGGATCAGATTACTTACGACCCTGGATCCCATGGCGCTGTTTGACCATCCAGGCCATAGATTTGATCGAAGAACAGGCGAAGAAGGTCGATCAGAGGCTTGACGCTCTACTACTTGTGGGCGGCTTTTCAGGCAGCGAGTACCTCTTCAGGCGCGTGAAGGTTAGTGTGGACTGGAAGGCGATCGTACGGGTGCAAAGCTGACCGATTACACTTCTCTCCGGCTTCGATCCGGCCGCGGCACTGGTTTTCATCGTGTTAGGAAAGGTTTGGAGCCAGTATTCGAGTAATCGCTAGACCATCCGACTGTGACACCGCCACCGTTCGTGGTGCTGCACAATACGGGCTAGCGCGGAGACCCCTAGTCTCGAGCGTGATCTCTCCACAGTCTTACATGATGAAGGTGAGATCGAAGCCTCCCGGAATAACCACCCGCGGCTCTCCTCCGGTTTCCGCCCGCCACCACCCGCGGACTTGCCCATTTTTTGCACTGGACAGGTGGTGGCGATGCAGGGCCAAGGGAGGACTGGTACTGATTGATTTCCTTCTCTTGTGCTAGGTGAAACTGCCCGCCGAGTCGGAAGATTGGATGAAGCGCCCCGCGTACATTAAAGAAAACGACGCGGGGGTTTCGGTGTGCGAAAACCGGTGGGTGTGGGGATTCCTAGTGCCGTTTTCTCAAACGCTCTTTCACCCGGTTTTCGATCCGGTATCGAGGATTGGTGTGGTTTTGGCCTGTCCTTACCCCTTGCTCCTTGCGTCGTTCTCACTCCGAGGCTCGGATTTGATCGCTGATCACTTTGTTGGGATTCCATCAGGCTGCAGTACTTGGTGGCTAAGGGTGCAGTGCTCCGTAAAGGGTGCGTTTGGCCGTCATTCGCTCTTGTGACCGGTTGAGACAGCGCCAGCTGATAATCTGTTATCGGGTTTGTGTTACCAGGCAGAGACTGAAGAGGAAGTTCTGGTGAGTAGCTTTGGTGATTTATACTATATTTGGAAGTTGCTGATGACAGCATCTCTTGACCCTTCCAGTAAATTCTCACAGACGGGTCAAGGTGAACAAATCAAATAGAGCCCCTTCCCACTGGCGCCCCCTATCCCTCACGCTCTGGAGACGCGTTTCTGACTGACCCGCGATTCCGTGATCCAGATCGTATCTTCGATGCCATTATCTACACATCAAGGTCCGACAAGATCATGCGATACAGCGACGAGGTACGGGTGTAGACGACTTATTCTCGGCCGCGTTTTCCTGTTTTTACGATTGTTGTGTACTGACGCGCACCACACTGGATTCGACAGGGGGAAACCGTGGAATTGTGTAAATGGACCGTAGACCTCGGATCGTTGCCAAGTTTCCAAGAGAACTCGAACATGCCGCACCCGAATGGATTTTACACAGGTAAATAGCTCGTCATTGGTTTCCAGTGTAGGCGGCTAGCTGACAATTGGGTTGCGTAACAGAGTTTGAGCTGGGACTGGAGTTGGACAGCGCTGAGGTTCGGGGTATACTTATTTACGAAGGACAGGATTGGGGGCGGGTCGTATTCGATTTTAGGGCGTGATTCAGGGGATATGACGGGTTTATTCGATAATTCGAAATCGGTTTTACATGCTTTACGCTTACGCCTGACATCTCCCATATCTCCCATATACGTGCTTCTGCAAGGGCGGAGTGAGCTCGGGAAACGCCGTGGTTACCGGCAAAGGGGCCCGATGGACCTGGGAGCTGCCGGAAGTGTGGACCGGGATTGTTTCACATTTGCACATTCTCCCAAAGGGACATCGATGTGTAAGAGCGGGCCATCGGGAATTAATATTATATTTGCCGGCGCAGGGGCAGATCTCCAACCAGGAGGGCGGATCTGTAAACCGAGTATGCCACAGCACCTAACTTCCGACCTTTATGTCCCGTTGCTGCTCTTTCCTTCGGAGCCATCCGTTCGCCCGCTCGCCTGCAATTCGTATAAGAACCTCCCCCTCCTTCGCGTCCTGAGAATGTATCCCCCCCCCTCAGATGTCTGACCCCTCGCTGCTCTCCACCCAGGCTCTCTATGATATTTTAAAGGACATCAGAGTCCCAACTTCCTCTCCCCACGCCAGGTTCACGAACTGGGCCAAAACCTTCGCCTCCAGCCCCCTCGCCGTCTTCGAGCCACGGACTGTGCGTCAATGCGCGCTAATATTTGAGCTTGCCAGAAGGGAAGGAAAGACGGTCCGTGCCGTGGGTGTCGGTCACAGCCCCAGTGATTTGGCATGCACTAACGAGTACATGCTGCGAACCACAAAGCTAGATAGCGTTCTCGATGTGAGTCTACTTCTCGATTAAGCCTTTTGATCAATTTCCGCCCGAGCCCTTCGCTCTTTCTTTCGCTCTGATCCTTTGTATCCATCATGCATCACCAGGTGATGCGCGATGAATCAAGGTTCACGCTTCATCTCCCACTCAGGCACGACCGCTAACCGCCCATCTCTTCCCCTTTCTTCCTTTCTGGTCTTTTTTCTCTCTCAAACAGATCAACAAGGACAAATCTTTTGTCGTCGTCGAGGCGGGCATCACCCTCAATAAACTCCACGCCGTTTTGGGTGCTCATGGTCTTGCAATGTCCAACCTAGGCTCGATATCTGACCAAACCCTTGCGGGTGTAATTACAACTGCGACACACGGATCGGGTATCGGCTACGGGGTGATTTCCACCCACGTTCTCGCCCTCGGTCTACTCTTGGCAGACGGAACACTTGTCCGATGCTCCCGAACAGTGAATCCTGATCTCTTCACGGCCTCCCTCTGTGGTCTCGGTAGCACCGGTCTCCTCATCTCGGTCGCCTTGCAAGTCGAGCCCGCGTTCTTTCTCAAGGAAGTTTGCGAGACTATTGGCATGGATGAAACAATTGATGACTTGGATAACCTCGCTGCATCCGGCGAACACGTTCGCATGTGGTGGTTTCCTCAATCAGACAAGGTTCGAATCAGCACCTCGGATCGCACACGAGAGGTATGTTTGGCTCGTTTTCGTTGCCCAATCAGCTTATCCTGAGTGACTGACGGGACTCTCCGCGCAATTTCCCCATATAGTCGAAGCAGTTGATTGGGAACTGGTTCTGGGACGATCTCGTTGGGTACCATGTCCTCCAGCTGCTCCTCTTTATCTCGCTGTGGCTACCCGATCTCCTCCTTTTAATCGGTCGGTTCAAGGTATGGCTCATGGGGGGCAAGTCCGTCCGAGTCGACGACAGCTACAAGGTATTCAATGTGGACTGCAACGTATGACGCCATCTGCTTTCCCCATCGGCTTTTACTCAATGGTTGCTCGCCAGTTCCCACAGTATACCACCGAGTGGTCCATACCCTACAGCAACTCCCGGGAATGTTTACGAGAGTTACGGCACATGCTCCAACTGGAGCATGCAGATCGATTTGGAACTCGGGTCCATTTCCCTGTCGAAATCCGTTTCTCCGCGCCGGATGATATCTGGCTGAGTCCTAGCTATGGTCAGAAGACCACCTGGATTGGTATCATTCAATACAAGTCAGTCTTTTTTTCGCCACCTCCGTCCGTGGGGGTTCTCCGTTTCCCTCATTCACTGGATACTGATCCGCTCTTGCCCCCCCTCATTCAGGCCTTATGGACTTAACCCGCCGTATCGTAAACTCTTCGCTTCCTTTGAGGAGATAATGCTCAAGCACGGCGGACGACCTCATTGGGCCAAGGCCCACCCATTAAAACCCGAGGACCTGAAACGAATGTATCCACGGTTCGAAGATTTCGTCCGGGTGCTTCAGCAAGTCGATCCTCATGGGATCTTACGGAACGCATACATTCAGAGGCATATCTTTGGCAAGCAGGGTCCTCAATTCGATCTCAGGGTATTTAAACCCCGCCGCCGATCGTGATACTTCAAATTCCTGCCCCACACTGGTAAAAGTGCCCCGCATTTTCATTCTCAATGACAGTTGTTCGCCGTCTGTCACACGCATTTACTTACATGCCATGAACACTGTTGCAGTATCATATTCCCCCCCCCCCTTCGCTTAACCGGTCGATCTCTGTGTTTCTGTCGTGTTGTAAACTTGCGCTTCTGGTAATTCTGTTCCACCCGAGTTCCACCTCCACGCGTATCGGTCTTGTCGCTTAACATATTCCCATTTCTCTCATCCATACGTTATTTCTGTTTCGTTCATCTCGGGTAGCTTATACCTTTGCCTAGTCACCCCTAGCCATACACACTGTCCCCGGGCTCCGTAATACACGCACTTCCAATTGTTCAACCACTCTGCCCCTGGACCCTCCCTCGTTGATCTTCGTCCACCGGATCCGACCGTGATGATGATGGTGCCGTTACATATCTCTGGATCAATACGATGTGTATGCACGGATGCGGCACATGCTCCTCGTCCGCGCCGGGGTGCTCGGGTAAAAGATCCATCGGAGCTGCGGGTGGTGGGTGATGACTCCTACGTACCCCGCATACGGGACCGCGGCCGAGATTCGTGATAAACCCCTCCGGCCGATACGCGGCTTGTAATATGACGTTTGGTAGATAACGATTACTCCAAGCGAAAAACGTATAGCCACCGTCCCGCGATCCCTTTCCCTTTCATCAAAGTGTTCGGTTGTGTTTAATGTTTCCGACCCTTGTACGACCGATATGGAATGGCATCGGTTCGTCCCCGATGGCGAGGATACACTTCTCCGCGCGCCTTTCACGTTCTTCTCAACAAGTCGACGATCGAAACTTCTACAATAAGTTCGCGAAGGAAACCATGCTAGCCCCGTTGTTATCATGGCAGTGACAGGGTACCAGTGTCGCTTGTCACTTGTCAGTGATCCCTCCGAGCTGTTGCGGTGGCCGTTGTGTGTGGTTGTTCGCCTCGCCCATCACAACATACATTACGGCTCTTGAGTAGACGAGGGCTTCTCAACTCACGGAAACGGGGTCAGAAACGACATGGAGACATCTCCCCATGGACGTTCTCTCCTTTGACGTCCCCGTTCCTTCGCCAATTGAGCCTGTTTCGAGGCTTCAGCGCTCGGCAATAGCACCCCTTGCCCGGGGTCGTCTAACCGTCTGTTCTTCGCTCAGGCGAGGTCCGGCAGTGAGCAATCATCCCGAGAAGGGAGGCACCCTCAACCCAGGTGACCTACAAACTCCGGGGACCAAGGCCGTTGCGTTTCCGAATCGCGCGACCTCCATAGGTGTTGTCGTAACATCCCCGTCCTTTGGTAAAATCCGGGTGTGCCCGCAAGAGGTGGGGTCCCTCGGCCGGGGGGGGGATGTGATGCGAGTGTATGAACTGTCGTCATTTGAAGCAGGATCCAGACTCTCTCGTTTGGGGTGAGGAACGATGGGCCAGGAACGAGGTCCTCAAATGTCTTTTGGGTCGAGGTGGATTTTATTGTGGTTTGTTCCCTTACCACATCCGTACACAACAAACCCACGAAGGGGTCATAACTGATACGTAATACGGGTTTAGAATGTCTGGAGGACCCAGCAGGCGGATCACAGTCCGAGCTGCTGCTTGATAGACTCCCTCACGAGTCGTTCGTATTCCTAATATCCAGATATCAGGTTCGTAAGAAACAGACGTAACCGCAGAAGAGAGAGGAAGGAAAGGCCGCGGGGGGCCGGCCAGGGATAAGATCCGGGGCGGGCAAAGATAGTACTCACTGGCCTGTTATCTCGGTACAATTTGCAGCAGTCGATGTTAGCGCCACTTTCTAGATTCGGCTCTGAATTCGTCCGCCAAGAAGCGAGATGAGCGAGGATGGGGTAAAGCATGTCAAAGATGAGCAACGGCAGATGTGACGTGTGGTGAGTAAAAAAGAGTGATGAATAATCCGGGGGAGGAAGAAGAATTGAAATATTAGGTGGGGCATCAAACCACGTTCTCTGAACCTTACCGCGGCAAGGTCGGAATCGGTGGGAAGAGAGAGGTAGCGAAATGGAGATGAAGGCGACGGGAAGGGTAACGAGAAGGTTTATAGGTGGAGGTCATTGAGTTGAACGTGGGTGCTCTCTCACCTGCTAACATTGATATTACACTAAGGATGACCTTTTCCACGCTCTGGACGGGACTCCAACGTTCGGAAGCTTGTTCGTACATCGTAGGATCGTCGCCCGGCGTATGCAGTATAGATATACACACGTTCCCATCGGGGTAGACTGAACCGTGATGTGGAGTCAACGGGTTTATCGATCGTCAAGGTGAGATTGACCGAACGACCGGCGGGCTGCGACAAGGTGCTCACTGTTTGGGTGGAACAAAGGAGGATCAAATCTCATCTTGAACGGCGATAAAGGGTAATCGAGAGGCTTCCGTTCGGGGTCGCCCAAGGGCCATTTGCGGATTTAGCATTCGGGGAGGAATGTCAACCATGGGTGAAGACGCGGGAAAGGGCGAGAGAAAGTATGGCCGTCGTCAGCACAAGTCTTTCGAAATTCGACCTGTTTGACTGAGAAACGTACGAAGGTGAGCTTGGCCGCGAATACTCCGCCTTCCTACAGGGCCACCCAGGGGCCAACAAAACTCCGGAGTGAGTGCTAGGGGCTGGAGGACACCGGCTCGTTTGGCCGCCACGCACGTGGGTCTGACTTACGAAAGGTGTATCCTTCGGACCACAAATCAACGCCTCCCAACTAAAGAAGTCGGACTCTGATATCGGACCTGTGGGTCATGGGTTCAGGACGATCTCGGTTGTTGCGCGTTCGGGCGGAGATGGGCGTTATTCGCAAGAGAAAACACGGACCAGCTGTAAACATTCCATCTGGAGATCCTGTAACGCGTTAAAGTCTGTGTTAACGAACGCCATCCAATGGTAGTGAACCAAGTATGATGCATCGTACCGCCAGCGGTCAGCTGCTTGTACTCAGTCATGAGGCGCCTCAGGGCAGTGGAGTTCCCAGCCCTTGTATTCATTGGTCGCTATCTTGATCTGCAAGGATCTCGACGAACGGAAGGAATGGCAGTAAGTGGTGGTTCGGCGTCAACCCTCGACGCGGGACCCCACGCTACCCCACGATTACCAAGTCCCCGGTAGCCGATCGTTCGATAGACGCGGATGCGGAGGTCCATGCACCATGAGTGAGTCTACAGGTACAGGTACACGACTTCAATGAGACGGTCTACAAGGACCGCTGGGTCTTCCTTATCAGCGTCAGGCGACGGTAACTCCGATAGCCGTGCCCCGAACCTTACCACTGCCACCAATTGTCTCCAAATTCCGTTCCAACCAGGCACCGATCGACCTCCGGGTAGCCCGCCTGTATCGCACTATACGGGTTCAGGACGCGTCTGCGAGGATTAGTCGTGGTACGACGTTCATGGCCATCATCTGTGGCCGCAGTAGTCCCTAGCATCAGCGCTTCGTTCCGGACGCGAACAGGAGAAGATATTCAATCACCTCTTGGAATAGCAGCTTGGCGGCATACGGTATCGTGAGCTGCGCCATCCTCTTGGAACTTTTGCAATACGTGCACCATCCGTTGTATCCCATCAGGCCACAATCTTCGCAGGCATTCACCTCGAATTTATCGGATGAAATCATCAGCCGCTCTAAGAGAAGCTGAGTGGCACCATATCCAATGAGGCAATCCCTTTCCATTTCTCCGAGGCGCAAGCCACCCTCCCGAGATCGACCTTCCGTGGGTTGCCGTGTCAAAGTCGCCCGGGGCCCCCTGGGGTAAAATGGAATCCGACAAACGTCACTTCAGAATACAACAAAGGTGCCACGTCCGGATTTCACTGACCTTGCTCGGGCGTGCATCTTATCCATTACCATGTGTTCTTCATTGCGCAACGTTACAGTCATTGACGACCGGTGAGTGGCTCTTTCCCATTTCCAACGGAATGAGTTCTACTCACTCAGTTTCTGAAACAGGCACAAAATCGCGGTGTGAGACTCGTAATGGAATCTATTTTGAGTGGGCATTACCTGATAGTAGATTGGCCCGAAGAACGTATACGCTTCGTGGGGCTCCCCGGTGATCCCGCTCGTTAACATGTCCTTGCCGGCATAGTTAAACCCGTTTTCGACCAAAATCCTGGCCATATCTTCCACCTGTCGAAAATGAACAGAGAAGCATATCCGGGCGCATCAGTTCACAAATCGTGCCCGGGGATAGGGGGTCCAGTAATGTACTTACTTTGGACCCTCCAAATGCGGTACCATATTGCAACTTCCCGGCGAGTACTCCAGCCTAGAACCGTAGTGAAGCGAAATGAGCACATTAGGCGTCTAAGTGATCGCAGCCACAGTAGCCCGTGACCTGTCAGGCTGCGGAAACACTTGCCTTTCCGGCGAGAAGTTCGATCATCTTTCCGACGGTCATGCGCGATGGGAATCCGTGGGGGTTCATGATCGTGTCTACCAATCAGGAATACAGGGGTAAGCATGCGAACAAGCCCCGTATACTCATACGTCCGTGAACCAAGGACCGAGGTGAGCCTAGATCATCCTCCTCTCACGGGACGCTCGGACAATCCAGCACGTCAATGGGTGGACGTGTCGGCCCAAATCTGGGACCGGGGGGGGGGGTGTA
>Ga0307511_10000704_pt1 | contig 35639 bp, 27 predicted proteins | sample 13_EM_MG_FD_200266 | JGI IMG/M metagenome (GOLD analysis project Ga0307511, IMG submission 200266) | Populus trichocarpa ectomycorrhiza microbial communities from riparian zone in the Pacific Northwest, United States - 13_EM | ecosystem: Host-associated > Plants > Roots > Unclassified | place... | reverse complement strand
CGGCGGATCGGTTCGCGTGCCGAGGGGACGGCAGTAGGCCTGATCGTAGATGTGAGTTTGGAGATCGACGACGAGCGGCGGCTGTCCGGCTGACCAGGTCGTCCACATCGGCGATTGGCCGGCGCCGAACGGCGCGACTCGGTACGTTTTTCCGGCCAGCTCGTACTCCATCGGCGAGCGGATGACGATGGCGCGAAGGAGCTGGCGGAGATCGTCGTGAATCCCGTTTTTCTCAGGCATAGGCACCTGCCGGAAAGCCGAGGAGATCGGTGGCCGCGGCACGCGGCTCTTTGAGGATGTTGATGCAGGCCTGGACCTGCCAGACCGCCTGCGGTGTGAGCGCCTGCGACCAGGCCATCGACTCGTAAACCGTCTGCAGCATGCGGGCGCCGGCGTAGCTGACGGCGCGCTCCAGCTCTGCATCGGCATCGCGGACGCTGAGCCGGCGCGAGGAGACGTAGGCATCCCAGAAGGCGCGGATGGCCGGCTGGATCTTCTCGATCGGATATTGGGCGATGTCGTTCCGCTCGTTGGAGGGAACGCGCTGCAGCGTGGCGATCCACCAGGTCAGATAGGCCTGCAGGATCGAAGCGACGTCCCAGGCGGAGTCGCCGACGTCGGCCAGCTCCCAATCGACGACGTGCATCGACTGGTCGTCTCCGCGCACAACGACGTTGTCAAATTTCATGTCTCCGTGGACGAGGACGTCGCGGCGCCAGCCCATGCGGATGCGATCGAGGGCCAGTCCGAAGTCGGGATAGTTCTGCAGGATGGACATGAACTGGCCATTGGCCGCACTGAGCCCGTGCATCGATCCTCGGGGCATCAGATGGAACGAGAGAATCCACGGCGGCTGGCCCTGAAAAATGGCGGCATTGGCGCGCGGCAGGAGCTCGCGGCTGGAGACGTCGTGATAGAGCGCCAGCAGCTCACCGACGCGTTGGGCGGTTTCGGCGGGAAAGCCGTTGACCCGGCGATGCAGTTCGCTGAGGTTCTCACCGCCGTTGATGAGGTCCATGACCAGAATGTGGCGGTCGGGATCGTAGGCGCGGAATCGCGGCATGAGGGCCTGGATCGGAGCTAGGGCGGGGTCGCCTTCCATCATCACGTAGCAGGCGGCCTCTTTCTGCAGCGTTTGCGCGGAGAAGGCCTGGTCGGGCTGCATCTGTTTGACGAAGAGCCCGGGACCGTTGCGGCGGATGACGGAGTAATTGTGATGCCGCCGGGCCCCTTCAACGACCATCACGTCCCCATCGACTACAGCGCGGTAATCGAGAAGGCCTCGCTCGAGGAGGTAATGGACGAGATCGTTTTTGTTCAAGGAGTCCTTATCGTAGCACCGTCAGGAATGGCGGAGGAAAGGCGGTCCGGCGCAAACCGGACCGCCTCGAAGCTCAATACACGGCGCAGCGTGGGAAGCTCGTAATGGGCGGACAAATGAAGCAGCGGGTGGCCGGTGTTGGCTGGTTGAAGCAATTGACAAAGGATGTTTGGAACGCCCCGACGGCCTGAGGCTGCGCTACACCGCCGCAGCCGCCAGAAGTGGGACAGAACTCCGTCGACTGGTCGAATGCTGCCGCGCCAAAGCGCTGTACTCCGCCTCCCGGATTACAGGCGATGCTCTGACAGGCAATGCTCGGGCATACAGCCTGTGACGGGCAAACGAATCCGCTATGCGGCGGACATTGCGCGGGATTCTGCGTCGGACAGCCGGCGCGCGTCGGGCAAGCGTCGATCGCCGAGGGATTGCACTGAATGATCAGACGTGTGGGGCAGGCATCGATAAGCGATGGCTGGCACTGGTAAATCTGGTGCGTACAGAGCCGCGTCGGGCAAGCGTCGACGATGGACGGATTGCACTGCAGTACCGGTTGCGTCAATAGAGTCGGATGAACGGTGCCTGCTGCCGCGCGAGCAAGGGGATCATCACCGATCGTCGGCGGATTGCAGATGAAGCAATGCGTGGCCGGAGTTGGCTGGTTGGGCGTGACACCAATCGCCCGCGCTCCGAATTGCTGTTGTCCTCCCCCTCCGCCCGGCTGACAGGCGATGGTCTGACAGGCAACGCTCTGGCAACCGATCGCCGAGGGACAATTGAAGCCGGTATGTACCGGACAATGTGGTCCGCCGACAGTCACCGGACAGGCCGGACCTTGAATCGTATGCAGGCATTGCGGGCCGATTTGCGTACATACCGTGGCCAGTGATGGTGGAATGGCGGCCTGTTGGGCAAAGGCTGCGCCGGCATGCGGGGGACAGGCCGGGCCGTAGTGCGTACATCCTGGCTGTTGCGTGTTGCAATTCGGGCCGCCGTTCGTGCATGGCTGAAGCGTGTTCGCAGCACCTACCTGCTCGGCTCCGCATCCCTGGAATCCCGTCTGGCCAATCTGGCACTGGTGAACCTGCGTACAGACGGTGGCGGCCGTGTTCAGATGGCATTGTGGGCCGAATTGCGTACAGCCGAGCAGTTGGGAGGGCGGACATCCCGGCCCAAATTGCGTGACCGGGCCCTGTTCAATTCCGCATCCCTGGAATCCCGTTATGCCGATCTGGCACTGGTGAACCTGCGTACAGACGGTGGCGGCCGTGTTCAGATGGCATTGCGGGCCGAATTGCGTACAGCCGAGCAGATGCGTCGGCGGGCATTGGGGACCAAATTGTGTGCCTGGGCCCGGGACGACTCCGCATCCCTGGAATCCTGTCACACCAATCTGACACCCCACTTGCGTACAGACGGTCGCTAGTGTCTGCGTAATGGCCGGTTGTGCGGCGGCATTCGCGCCGACTCCTCCGCAATTAGGCCCGAGGATGGTGCACAACTGCGTGCAGGCATTGATGGCAGTGGGCGGACAGCCTGGTCCAATCTGCGTACAAATCGTTGGTCCGGCGGTGTGAGGGAAAGCGGCGGCTGCTCCGACTTGCTGTAAATCGATCGGATTGGCGACGTCGATGGTGATCGTGCAGTTCTGCGGATTCGAGAAGGGACAGCCTATTCCCTGGGTAACGGTGAAGGTGCAATCGAGCTGCGGCGTTGGAATTGGACACTGCGGCTGCACCGTGCAGACAATGCCGATCGACGGACACAGGGGACCGGCCTGAGTACAGTTCACCTGCGTGCAATTCGGTTGCTGCGTCTGACACAGTGGACCGCAATTCGTCTGGCAAGCCTCGGCGATTTGCGTGCAGAGCTCAGTGGGGGGTTGCGTGTCACAACCGAGGCGCGTCGGGCAAGCATCGACCGCCGACGGATTGCACTGAATGGCAAACACCGTATCGGGGTCGATCGGGTGCCGAGTTGGATCGGCCGCGGGCGCCCCGAAGCGCGCCCCGCCTCCTCCTCGGACGTTTGGAGTGATGACCGGACCGGGACCGAATGGGCAACCGGGCGTCACCGGACAGAAGGGAGACGGAACCGGGAAGCATTGCGGCTGAACCCGCGTCGGGCACAACGGCGTGCAGAGGTGCGTGAGGTGACAGATCGGATCGGTAGTGTGCAGGCGGCACAACACTGTGCAGGCGTGGACTGTCGCGCAGATCTGCGTTACCGGTGCGTTGACCGGTATCTGCCCGACCGCCGCTCCAAATGCTGCGATCGTGCCCGGACCGCATTGAGGCCCCATCTCCGTTTGGGTGATGCAGGGATTGTCGATCGATACATGGCACTTCGGAGGCAGCGTCGGCTGGCAGGCTCCAAAGTTTTTCGTGAACCCACAGCCAGGCAGATTGGTGCAAATCGGATTGTTGCTGAATCCGCAGCCGGGTGCCGTCGTCGGACAATCGCGAGTCAGCCCGCAACCGGGCGGCGACGTCGGACAGTCTTTGGTTTGCGGGCAGCCGAGAAGCTGCGTATTGCAGAGCCCCCACGTCTTCGTGTAACCGCAGCCCGGCAGCGACGTAACCGGAACAGCAGCAGCGTCTTTATCGTCAGCGGCGACTTTCGCCGCCGGATCGCCGCCCTTGTCGGGAGGATTGACGCCGCATCCCGGCAGACCGGTCACCACGATGTTGCAGATGTGGGGGTTATGGGTGAGGTCGTTGGTGGGACAGTGGTAGATGGTGCAGCCGATGTATTGAGTGGGATTCGGCCAGGGCTGATGCGTACACTTGCCGGTGAATCCGGTCACCTCGAAGCAGTGCGGTGCGGCCGTGATACAAGGCCAGGCCCCACCGACCTCGGGCTGATTCGTACACTTCCCGGTGAATCCGGTGACCTCGCCGCACGGGACCTGCGTCACGCAGCGATATCCGGCCTTCTGCAGCGGCTCCGCGGAGCCGGCGTCGTCGCTCGCGGCTGCGGCGGCGGCACCCGCTCCCCCTCCGAAATCGGCCGTGACCTGCCCCTGCAGGAAACGCGCGGCGCGGCTGAATGCGGAGCCGCCCTGTTGCAGCGCGGCATCGGCCTTGATCCAGACCAGCACCGCCCCCGCCGGCTGCGAGTCGCGAATCGGCTCGGTGTAGAGAATGGCGTCCGCCGGGATGTCGACGTAGCTCGACAGCTCGGCGTCGGTGTAGAGACGGCGGAAGCCATCCTCACCGGAATCGCCGAACCAGCCGGTCAGCATGCGCGTCTCTGGCGGCTCCTTGGCGTCAGTGACTACCTTTCCGATGAAGTCAGCGTTTTTCGCGGTGTCGGCCATGAGGGACTCCTTTTTTCGAGTTCGTCCGCGGGACGTCTGCGACGCGGCTCGCACGGTTGCGCCGCTCCTGGAGCGGCTGGTCTTGGTCGTCGGTTTCTTCACGAAGAACTGCTCCTCGCCGCACTCAGCGGCCCGAATGCGCCGATGTCGAGATAGTCGGCGCGCACGAGGCACCACCAATCGGAGGTCAGGCCGGCCCGGACGTAGTCGTACGGAAGCCATCCGTAGCCGCCGTCGCCCCACGTCGTTCCCCACGAATTGCGGACTTTGAGAGCGCCGCCGCTGAAGTTCGTCCGTCCGGTCGATGGGTCGAAGCTGGCGATCGTTTTCCCATCGTCGTAGCCGCAAGCCACCATCGCGTGCAGAGCGACTTTCGTATCCGAGGGACCCGGCATCGGGATCTCGCCATTGACCGCATTGGCGAAGGAGCTGAAGAGCGCCAGCCCGAACATGGCCGGGATACTTCCGGCGATGGCTGCCTTGACCCGAGGAAGGATCCGATCGTCGTCAGGTCCGTCGTTCAGCCGGAAGTAGTGCGTGGCCTTGTAATTGATCGCGTAGGCGTACTGAAACTGCGGCGGCTCGACGTCGAGCAGGTTCGGAAGGTAGGGCCACGACGAATCGGGCGGAACGCCGAACGCGCGCAGCGCCTGCATCCCCGTGCGCAGGAAAGCCCCGGAGTCACCGCTCTGGCCGAGGAGGTTCCTCTCGATCTTGTAGAGGAACATGACCGATGGAGAAACGACGCGACGGAGCGTCTTCTGCTCGAAATAGCCGATCAGCGCCGACGACGTTGCCGCCGTGCACGAGTTCAGACTCCCCTGATCGAAGACCGGCGGAAAATCAGCAGTGAGATCGGCGCTGGAGGGGAGGCGGGTGGAGGGCTCGGCGATGGCCTCCTGCAGACCGGTCCGGCTCAGGACCGGCGCGAGGTTGGGGTGATCGGGCCCGTAATCGCGTGGATCGGGTCGATCGGGGATCCATCCTGTTCCCTTGGAGACCATCGTAAGCGCGCCGATATCGAGGTTTTGTTGGATAGAGGATTAATGCCGGTAAGCCGTCCGCGCCAGTGACATTCCTTTCCTGTATTCGGTCGGCGACATGCCGGTGGACCTGCGGAAGGCTCGATAGAAACTGCGGGCCGTCCCAAAGCCGGCATCGACGGCGATGTCAGCCGTTCCCCGGCTCGTACGCAGCAGCAGTTCCCTGGCGTGCTCGAGCTGGCGGGCGCTCAGGTAGGTCTTCACACTTGCTCCGACCGAGGCATGGAACTCCCGCGCGAGCTGAACGGGCGTCCGCTTCATCCGCGCAGCGAACTCGCCGGCGCGTACGGACGTCGATCTTGCCCGGCATTCGCTGATGTAGCGCTCCGCCTCTCTCAGCCAGAACGCCCTGCTGTCGTCCATCGGCCTCTCCGCCTATATGGAGTGACAGCAGGAACACTTTTTCCTACCCCGCCTCGGGGTCGTCGTGTCGCGAAGGTGTGTCATTTCGACGTCATCACGATCGACATGTCGTCGACATCGTTCGATGCGTTCCTGGCGCAGTCCCAAGCGCACCGAGGCGGCGAGCGTAGGGCCCAGCCGCGCTGGGCCCTACGCTCGCCGTATTTGAAGGGCCAGTTCCGCGAGAACCTTCAATGCGGCGAATGATCCGAACAACGCTGCCGGATGGTTGAACAGCACGATTCCAAACATGCCGAACACGATCGTCAGATGTAAGACCACCACGCGCGGAAGATAGGCACTGGCAGTAAGCTGGATCTGGGCGTCAGAACTTCGGCTCGCACTGACGAGCCATACAAGAAGCTCAATCGCCAGAAGGATCGACACAATGACGACGCCTTGCTGAAACGAGCTGCCCTCAAATCGTTGCGCCGGCGACATACGCGGAACGACGAGTCCGAGGATGACCAGGAGAAACACTGCATGAACGGCATTGAAGAGTAGAGCAAGGGAGAAAAACTTCTTCATCGTGAAATCCGGCCGCACAACGATGACGGGGCTGTCTCCACGCCGAAAGAACTTGCGCCATACGAACAGCAAAACCACGATGACAACGGCACGCAGTACGTTTTCCCACCAGTACAAAGCGATCGCGGTTCCAACAGGCCATTTGAGGCCAAAGACGCCGTAAATCGTGACGGCATTGATGGCCAGCGCCTGAACGGCTCCTGCGATTCTGCCAAGGTTCATCGGAGCCGCGATCGTACCATCCGGCTCCGAGCTTCGAATCAGGCTACGCACGGTTTGCCGGTACTCAACGTCGTAGCCAGCCTTCGCGCCCCACGCCGCGGAGCGCTTTCAGAGGATAGCCGGGGGTTCGAGCGAAGCGAGCACCCCCGGAATGGCGTGCGTCGTGTTTTCTGCCGCGTCAGCGGCAGCGGAATCCGGTGCCGCTGACGCGGCACAATTCACGTGCAGACCCGGGATCCGGGGGTTCGCTCGCTTCGCTTGCGACCCCCGGCTACGTCCGAAGCCGCTCCGCGGCAGGATTCCGAAGGCTTCATCATCTGCGCGAGCACGTCGGGGCGCGACTACAGCAGCCGCGCCTCCAGCGCCTTCAGCACCGCTCGTGTCCGATCCCTCACTCCGAATTTCGAGAGGATGCTCGACACCTGGTTTTTGATCGTGCCTTCGGCGGTGCCGAGGGCGTGGGCGATTTCTTTGTTGCTATAGCCGCCGGCCATCAGGCGGACGACTTCCAGCTCGCGCGTGGTCAGCTCCTCGATCGGCTCGGCATCGATTGACGTCGTTCCGGCGGCACGCAAGAGACGCTGCGTGATGGCCGGCTGAAAGACGGTTCCGCCGGCGGCGATGGCGCGGATTGCGGACATGAGCTGCTGATACGAAATGTCCTTCAGCAGAAAGCCGCGGGCGCCGCTGCGGATGGCATCCAGGACGACGGCAGTGTCGTCGAATGTCGTCAGCACCAGCGTGGGCGGGAGCGCATCGTTCGCAGCGAGCTCGCGTAACACATCGACTCCGCTCTTCCGCGGCATCCGAACATCGAGCAACAGCACATCAACCTCGGACTTCGGCACGCGCTCGATCGTCTCGGCTCCATCTTCGGCTTCGCCTGCGATGACGATCTCGGCGTCCATCTCCAGCAGGGTGCGGATTCCCTGGCGAATCAGAAGCTGGTCGTCGGCGATGAAGACGCGGATCACGTTGCGCTCCGCGCCGGCAGGAACGCGGTGAGCGCGAAGCCGCGGCCGGAGCTGCTTTCGATGGTCAGCGCGCCGCCGGCGCTCTCGATCCGCTCGCGCATTCCGCGCAGACCGAAGCCGTCGCGCGCGGTGGCGCGGCCGCGGCCGTCGTCGCGCGCGCGAACCTCGAACGCGTCGCCGCTTCGGCGCACGGTGATCCAGAGATTCTCTGCTCCCGAATGCCGCGCCGCATTCGTCACCACCTCCTGAACACAGCGAAGGATGACCAGCCCCTGCTCCGGATCGTCGATGCGCAGCGCGTCGTCGACCTCGAGCTGCACGCGCGGCCGCGGCAGGTCGGCCACGAGCGTTCGCAGCGCGCGCCCGAGGTCGAGACAATCGTCCGCGTTCTTCTCGGCGACGATGGCGCGGACGTCAGCGAGCAGCGTCCGCGCCAGTGACTGCGCCTTTTCGACATCCCTATGCCCGGCGCCCTCGGTGCGCAGCAAGGCGGCCTCGAGGTTGAGCGTGAGCGCGGTGAGATGATGCCCGAGCGCATCGTGCAGCTCGCGAGCAATGCGAAGGCGCTCGGCAAGACGGCCACCGTCAGCGACGAGGTCCTGCATGGCGCGGAGCTGCGCGCTGGTCCGCATCTCGCGCTCCAGCAGTTCGAAGGAGAAAAACGCCAGGATCTGAAAGCCAAAATACGGCGGCGTCAGCAGAAAGGCTGCACGTCCGTTCCAGTGAATCGCTACCGCGGCAGCGAGAAGGAGCGTCTGAAGGGCGATCCAGGACAGGCCCGTCTTGCGATTGACGAGCGACGGGAGACGCATGGCGATCAGGACGAGCAGCGCTCCTTCGAATCCGTCGCAGAGGAGCAGCACCATGACGACAACGCAGAGCACCTCCATCGCAAGAAGCGACAGGCGCGGCTGGCGGAGATCGGCGACGAAGAGCGCTCCGAAAATGAGGAACGCGATCGCCCAACGCGGCATTGTTCCGGGCACCGTCGAGCCCTGGATGATGACCGGGAGGCCAACCATCAGCCACGCAGTCAGTCCCGCGATGCCGAGGATGCGCGTGTGAGGCATGCGCGGAGAATGACACAGCGGTTGGAGCGCGTGAATAGGCCGGAAGTCATACGCGGCGCAATGCCCCGAGCGGCACATGCGCGAATGCAACGCGGCGCGTACGTTGTGCAGCGGAGGATTTCATCATGCGAATCGCTGCACTCATTGCCTGTCTCATCGTCGTCGCGCTGCCTTTGTCCGCCGACGATGCCGCTGATTTTCTGAAAGCCGTCTCCGGGAACGATCTGAACACTGTGAAGTCGATGCTGGCCCGCGATCCGGCGCTGGCCAATGCGCATCGTCCGAACGGAATCGGCGCGGTGACTGCCGCCCTCTTCATCATCAATAAAGGTGAAGGGTTCCTCGATCCACCGAAAAACGAAGTGCTGCAGACCATCCTGCCGCTGGCGAAACTCGATCCTTTCGAGACCGCCGCACTCGGCACTGCGACACAGCTCGAGGCGATGCTCGCCGATCCTGCCGCGCTCACGCGCCGTTCACCCTTCGGCTGGACGCTGCTGCACATGGCGGCATTCGGGGGCAATGTCGCTAACACGGAATTGCTGATCCGAAAGAATGGCGCGATCGAAGCGCGCGCCGGATCGAAATTCCGCAATACGCCCCTGCAGGCGGCACTCCTCAGCGGCCAACATGCGACGGCGAAGATCCTGCTCGACCACGGCGCCGACGCGTTGGTCCGCCAGACGAAAGGCACGACGCCGATGCACGAAGCTGCATTCATCGGCCGCCTCGATCTCGTCCAACTCCTTCTCGATCACGGTGCCGAGATCAACTCCGTCTCCGACAACGGCGAAACCCCGCTCGCCGAGGCCATGCGCGGGAATCACGAGGAGCTCGTTGCGTGGATGAAGGCGAAAGGGGCGGTGGTGGGGGCGCAGCCGGATGAGGAAGTGTTGAAGAAACAGTGATCGCAACATGGAGCGCCGCCGTGCTGACGACGCTCCGTGAACGATTGCTTACCTTCCGTTCTCCGCCTCCCGCACCGGCGCGTTCTTCACGTACTTGTCGAACCAGTTGATCCGCTCGGCAAGCACATCGAGGAGCGTTTCGCGCGCGGCGTAGCCGTGGGCCTCATTCGGCAATGTCACGTAGCGAACCGTGGCGCCGTAGCCTTTGAGGGCCATGTAAAAACGCTCCGACTGGATCGGGAACGTTCCCGAATTGTCGTCCGCCTCGCCGTGCATCAGCAGGATCGGATCCTTCACTTTGTCCGCGTACCAGAAGGGCGACATCTTGGCGTACAGCTCCGGCACTTCCCAGAACGTGCGCCGCTCGCTCTGAAAACCGAACGGCGTCAGCGAGCGGTTGTACGCGCCGCTTTCCGCGAAACCGGCCCGGAACAAACGCGAATGCGCCAGCAAGTTCGCAGTCATGAACGCGCCGTAGCTATGACCGCCGACGCCGATGTGGTCGCGATCGCCGACTCCCATTTCCACGACCTTATCGATGGCCGCCTCGGCGCTGGCCACGAGCTGGTCGACATAGTGGTCGTTGGCCGTCTCCCCCGGTCCGACGATCGGCATGGTCGGATTGTCGAAGATGGCATAGCCGGACAGCAGGAGGAAGAGATGCGAGTATCCGCTCACGATGGTGAAGCGGTTCGGAGATCCGCTGACCTGGCTGGCCGTATCGGCATCGCCGAATTCGCGCGGGTAGGCCCACATGATCACCGGAATGCGCTCGCCTTTCTTGTAGCCCGGCGGGAGATAGAGCGTGGCCGAAAGCTTGACGCCGTCTTTGCGCTGATAGGTAACATACTGATGCTCCACGCCGCGAAGCTGCGGCTGCGGATCGTTGAAGGCCGTGATGGCGCGCCGTTCGTCGACACCGATCGTGCGCACGAAGAAATTCGGAGGATCTTTCGGCGTCTCGTAGCGCGACACGAAGGTCTTCATGTCCGCGCTGAGCGGCGCAGCGATCGTTTCGTATGCGTCGGCCGCACTGCGAAACAGCCGCTCGCTCTCCAGCGACTTCAGATTCAGCTTGTCGAGGAACGGCCGGTCGCCTTCTTTCGATGCGCCTTGTCCGGTCAGGTAGATGAAATCGTCAACCTGAATGATGGGACTGCTGGAGCGCGCCCCGAATCCTCCCCCGCCGCGCGTTCCGGCGTCGCGCGTCATCGGCGTTCCGGGATTGTCGTAGGCAGCGTCCGCCTTGCGATCCCACAGTTTCTTCGGCTCCGCGCCCGGCGCGAGAATCCAGGTGCGCGTGCGGCGTGAGACACGATCGAACTCGCTCATCAGGGCGATGCCCTTCTCGGTGTACGTGATCGATCCCCGCCATTCGGTTTTGCCGATCTCGGCCGGTGATTCGGTGAACGGTGCCGCGAGCGACATCAGCTTGTCGCGGAACGGAACTTTGTTCTTAGGATCGCCGCCATCGAGCGCCTCGGTCCAGATGATTGTGGCCGGCTGGTCTTCGCGCCAGTGATGCGCGCGCGGTCCGGCCTCGACGCCTGCGATCGGCACGCCCTCCTGGCTCGGCTGGTCGGCCAGTTTCCTGACCACCGCGCCTTTCCGATCCCACACTTCGACGTCTTCGGGAAAGCCATTGATCGGGATGAGATGCGAGAAGGGACGTTTGATTTTAGAAGTGAGTAGGTATCGATCGTTCGGCGATGGGGACACATCGCCGAGGATGGCCGGCTTGCCGATCGCAGTCATCGTGCCGGCCGGCGAATCGAACGCCGCGATCTGGCTGGTGAAGTAGTAGGCGAACAGATCCTCGTCGTGCGCAGTCTTGATCATGTCTTCGTACGTAGCAGCCTGCGCGACTTTCCCTTCGTTCTCCTGCACGTTCGGTCCGCCGGGCACAGTCGGCTCCTTCGGCGCCGGACCTCGTCCCATCGGCACGATCTTGCAGACGATGGTCTTGCTGTCGCTCAGCCAGTCGCACGGATCGCCCGCCGCCGCATTCAGCCGCGCCTCGCCACTCACTTTTTTCGCCGCGCCGGTCGACGCATTACCAACCCACAGCTCGATGCCGTCGCTGCGCGTATTCAGAAAGGCCAGCTTCGATCCATCCGGCGAGAATTTCAGATTGGAGAGATTTGCCTTCTCCGGAACGGTGACGTTGATCTCGCCGCCGCCCGCAACCTTCTGTAGCCGAATGGCATAGATGAGCGGGTTCCGATGCGGCCCGTTGGTCCGCGGATTCACCCGCAGCCCCGCGATCCGCAACACCGGCTGCGAGAGCGACGCGATCGACGGCTGCGCCTTCCGATACGCCAGCGCCATCACCTTCTTCGATGGACTGAGCAACGCATCCGGCAACGGCGCCGCATCAAACGCCGCGACGACCTCGGGCGGTGGCGTGAGGTACTTCGCGGATTGGGCGGTGAGGGATGTCGCCAGAAGAAGCAGAATCGGCAAGCGCAGGGTTCGCATCGAAGACATCAGTCGCTCCTGTTCCGTATCGAGTCGGCGGATTGTACTGAACAGGACCTGCTCACGCGGAGGCGCGGAGAAAAGAGGTTCTCAGCATTGTTTCTCCCCTCCGCGTCTCCGCGCCTCCGCGTGGCAAAGCCTACTTGCTGGCCACAGCCGTCGCTGCCTGCGGCTGCGGCGTCGCGAACTCCTCATCGAGTATTTTCGAGAACACGTCGAACCCCGCTGCGCCGACGATCATCCAGCCGTTGATGAAGAAGCTGGGCGTGCTGGAGACGCCAACACGGTTGCCTTCATCCTGCGACGGCTTCCACGCTTCCTTATACTTGCCCGACGTCAGGCAGGCCTCGAACTTCTGGCGATCGATGCCGGCCTGCGTGGCGAAGCGATAGAGATCGGCGTCGTTGATCGGGCCGCCTTTGGTGAAGAGGCGGTCGTGCATCTCCCAGAATTTCCCCAGTTCCTCGGCGCAGTGCGCATCGGACTGATGAAACGCTTTCATGCTTTCCATCACTACAGCAGCAGGAGAAAGCCAATGAAACGTGTCTTAATCGTCTTTGCGCTGTTCGTTGCAACTACCGCAGCATTCGCCGCGGAACCAAAGGGTTTCGTGTGGGGAAATCAGCCGGCGGCACCCAGCTACGTGCCCGATCCGGTATACGCGTACAACTCCACCGGCGGCGGCATCACCATCACCCGTTTGGGAATGGGGTCATACCGGATCCTCTTCGTCGGACTCTCGGCCGCTGGCGCGGGCCACAAGTCCAATGTGCAGGTCACGGCCTACGCGGAACGGACAACCTGCAACACCGGCGGCTGGAGCGCGGCCGGCCCGGATCTGAACGTCACGGTCACCTGCTTCTACATCCCGGACGGATCGATGCACGACAGCAAGTTCACCGCGCTGGTCACGTTCTCGCCGTAGTCATCAGGGACGGCGACGACGTCCACCGGGTGCTCCGCCGGGCCTGTTTGCGCCGGCGGAGTTTCGTTGTGGACCGGCAGCGGGCCTGGCCTGCTGCGGCCGAGGTGATGATTGACGAGGCGCCGCCTGGGGTCTTCTGTTGCTGGCGGCAACAGGCGGAGCGCCGCGGCGTTCCGCCTTTTCCTTTGCACGCGCACGCTCGACCGCTTTGCGCGCGCGAATGGCGGCGATGCGTTCCTGGATCGGGATCTCCAGTTTCTCCGCCGGTTTCTGCGAATAGTCGAAATCGGGGACCGTCACCCGAGGAAGGCGCTTGCCGATGGCGCGCTCGATGGCGCGCAGATCGTTCTCTTCGTCGGGAGCGACGAACGTGATTGCGTCTCCGGTCAGCTCGGCGCGAGCAGTACGGCCGACGCGGTGGATGTAATCCTCGGGCATCCCCGGCACATCGAAATTCACCACGTGTGAGAGCGCCTCGACGTCGATGCCTCGCGCGGCGATGTCAGTGGCAACGAGGATCTGGTAGCGGCCGTTCTTAAATCCCGCCAAGGCATCGGTACGCTGAGCCTGGCTGCGATTGCCGTGAATACGGGCCACGCGCACCTTGTGCCGTTCGAGCTGTTCGAAGACGCGATTGGCGCGATGCTTGGTGCGGGTGAAGACGATGGCGTTCTGAATCTCGCGGCGTTTGAGGAGTGTCTCCAGCAGCGGCAGCTTCAGATCCTGCGAGACGGGGAAGACCGACTGCGTGATGCCGGTGGCCGGCGCCGACTTCCGTTCGATGGAGATCGTGGCTGGATTCTTCAGCATCTCGCGCGACAGCTCCACGATCGGCTGCGGCAGCGTGGCGGAGAAAAAGAGCGTCTGCAGTTTGGGCGGGAGATGCCGCAGTACGCGGCGGATGTCGGGGAGAAATCCCATGTCCAGCATGCGATCGGCCTCGTCGAGCACGAGGATCTCCAGCCCTTCGAGACGAGCGTAGCCGTACTGGAAATGATCGAGCAGCCGGCCGGGCGTGGCCACGATGACGTCGACGCCGTTGCGGAAGGCGTGCTCCTGCGGCCCCATTCCGACGCCGCCGTAGACCGCCGCGCCGGAGAGCGGCGTGTGCACGGCCAGCTCGCGGAGATGCTCGTCGATCTGCGCGGCCAGCTCGCGCGTCGGAGTCAGGATGAGGGCGCGGGTGGTGCCGCGCTTCTTGCCGATCAGCCGGTTCAGGATCGGCAGGAGGAAGGCCGCGCTCTTGCCGCTGCCGGTCATGGCGCAGGCCAGTACGTCTTTGCCGGCCATGGCCGGCGGGATGGCGTCGTTCTGAATCGGCGTCGGCCGTTTGAAGCCGAGCTCTTTGACTCCGCGCAACAGATCGGCGTGAAGTCCGAAGGTGGAAAAGGGCATGCAGTGAGTTCCTCTTTCTGATCGCGATCGTCTCACAGATGATGCAAGCGCTATCATCGCGGCGTGACCGAAAAAAGCATTCAGGAAACGTGGGCGCCGCAGAACCGCTGCTTCGGCTGTGGCCCGGCCAACGACAAGGGACTGCGCATTCGCAGCTTCCGCGAGGGCGATGAGTTCGTGTGCGATTGGACGCCGGAGCCGCATCACGCCGCGTTCGATAACGTGCTCAACGGCGGCATCATCGGCGCACTGCTCGATTGCCATAGCAACTGGGCGGCGACGATGGTGCTGATGGAGCGCAACGGCAGCGAGTCGCCACCATGCACGGTCACGTCCGATTTTCACGTGTTCCTGAAACGACCCACGCCGATGGCGCCGCTGCGGATCCGGGCGCACGTCGTTGAGGTGACTGAGGATCGCGCCACCGTCGAAGCATCGATCGAGTCGAATGGCAAAATGACCGACACGTGCCGCGGGACGTTCGTGGCGGTGAAGGAAGGGCATCCCGCGTATCACCGGTGGTAAAGAGGCTTTCCTGGGAGCGCGGGCGCTCCCAGCAACATCAACATCGAACATGACCGCCGAACGCGATCGCCTCACCGCCGCCCCCCACGACCTCGCCCGCTGGCGAAAGTGGGGGCCGTATCTGGCCGATCGCGCCTGGGGAACGGTACGCGAGGATTACAGCGCGAATGGCGATGCCTGGTCGTACTTTCCGCACGATCTGGCACGATCGAAGGCGTTTCGATGGGGTGAAGACGGCATCGCCGGTTTCTGCGATCGCTATCAGATTCTCTGCTGGTCGCTGGCGCTCTGGAATGAGCAGGATCCCATCCTCAAGGAGCGTTACTTCGGCCTCATCCCCTCGGAGGCGAATCACGGCGAGGATGTGAAGGAGTGCTATTTCCATCTCGACGCGCTGCCAAGCCATGCGTATCAGAAGCTGCTCTACAAGTATCCGCAGCGAGCCTTTCCCTATGGTCAACTACTTGACGAGAATCGCCGGCGCGGACCGCGCGATCCCGAGTTCGAGCTGATCGATACCGGAGTCTTCGACGATGGCCGCTACTTCGACGTCGTCATCGAGATCGCCAAGGACGATGCCGATTCGCTCGTCTTCCGCATCACCGCGCACAATCGCGGGCCCGATCGCGCGCCGCTGCATCTCATCCCGCAGCTCTGGTTCCGCAACACCTGGAGTTGGAGCGGCGAGAACGTAACGCCTCCCTCGATCCAGGCGATCGATGTCGATGGCCGTCCCACGCTGCTGGCGGATGACACGAACACTCCCCCGCTGGCCGGGCTTCTCCACAACGCGCACCTCGGGGCGCACGTGCTGGAGTTTCCGTCTGGAACGGAGTTGCTCTTCACCGACAACGAAACGAATGGACCGCGCGTCTGGGGTCCGGGCGCGCAATCGCGAAGCGAGTTCGTGAAGGATGCCTTTCATCGCCGCATCATCACCGTGGAACGCGATGCAGTGAATCCCGCAAAGACAGGAACCAAAGCATGCGGTTGGCAGCGCGTGGAGATCGATCCCGGTGCGTCGTACACGATGTCGATGCGGCTGCATCCTGCTGATGCGAAGGCCAGCGAGGAATCCGTCGATGAGGTGATCGAGCGCCGGCGCGCCGAGACCGACGAGTTTTACGCAGCCATCCATCCGCAACATGCATCTGCCGAGGAGCGGAACGTGCAGCGGCAAGCCTTCGCGGGGCTGCTCTGGTCGAAGCAGAGCTACCTCTTCGACGTCGACGTCTGGCTCGATGGCGACGATCCCAACCTTCCACCGCCCGCCGAGCGCCAGCACGCGCGCAACTCACGCTGGCGTCATCTCAACTCGATGCGCATCCTCGCGATGCCGGACAAGTGGGAGTACCCCTGGTTCGCGGCCTGGGACCTCGCCTTTCACACCGTCGTCCTCGCGCTCATCGACGCGCACTTCGCCAAAGAGCAGCTCTGGCTGATGTTGTTCGAGCAGTTCCAGCATCCCAACGGCCAGATTCCGGCGTACGAGTGGGAGTTTTCCGATCTCAATCCGCCCGTGCATGCCTGGGCGGTCTGGCGCGTCTACAACATGGACCGCATCCGCAACGGCGCCGACCGGCCGTTTCTGGAGAAGTGTTTTCACAAGCTGATGCTGAATTTCACCTGGTGGGTGAACAAGGTCGATCGCGAAGGGAACAACGTTTTCGAGGGCGGCTTCCTCGGGCTGGACAACATCACGGTCTTTGATCGCAGCGAGCCGCTCCCCGGCGGCGCGTCGATCGATCAAAGCGACGCCACCGGCTGGATGGGGATGTTCTGCCTGGTGATGATGCGCATGGCGCTCGAGCTGTCGCAGGAGAACCCGGCCTACGAAGGGCTGGCCACGAAATTCTTCGAGCACTACGTCTACATCGGCGCGGCCATGAAGATGATGCGCGGCGACCGGACGTTGTGGGATGAGACGGACGGTTTCTTCTACGACTTGCTGCGTTTCCCCGACGGCAGGAACGTTCCCTTTCGCGTCCGCTCGCTGGTGGGATTGATTCCGCTCTACGCCATCGAACGGCTGGAGCGGAAGTGGCTCGAGCCGTTCGAAGTCTTCCGCGAGAACTTCGACTGGTTCATGAAGCATCGCCGCGACATCGTCGAGCACTGCGTGACGACGGTTCATCACGACGGCGAGACGACGCACGTGCTGGCCGTCGTCGATCAGAATCAGCTTCAGCATCTCCTCGCGCGCGTCGCCGATCCGGAGGAGTTCCTTTCGACGTACGGTCTTCGTAGTCTGAGCAAGGCGCATCAGCAACAGCCGTTCACGTTCGGCAATGCGTCGGTGAGTTACGAGCCCGCCGAGGCGGCCACGAAGCTGAAAGGCGGCAACAGCAACTGGCGCGGACCGGTCTGGTTCCCGACGACGTTCCTGATGATCGAAACGCTGCGCAAACTGGAGAAGGCGTACAGCGGCAACGTGCGTGTGGCGCTTCGCGATGGTCACGATTTTCAGCCGCGCGATGATCGCGACACGATGTTCGTCGATACACGCGCCGATGAAGGCCTCGGCGCCGGCACCGCCCGCCCGCGCCACCGCGGCATGACGCTAACGAATGTCCCCGTCCCACCTCCCGAAAACACGACGACGCTGACCGGCCTTGCCGCCGACCTGGCCCGCCGCATGACCAGCATCTTCATCCCGGACGCCGACGGCTATCGCCCCGCCCACGGCCCCCGCGGCAGCCGCAAGGCCGAGCTCTTCGCTCACGATCCACATTGGAAGGATCTGATCTGGTTCTTCGAATACTTCAATGGGGACACCGGCGAAGGATTGGGCGCATCCCATCAAACGGGGTGGACGGCGTTGGTGGCGAGTTTAATTGATGAGTGGAGGGTGTGATTGGCGGCGTTTGTGAAGCGAGTTGACGAATGCGACGAGCCAGTCCCAATGAGCTGAACGAAGACGCGAGACCGATTGCACTTCTACGGCCATCGAAGAATCGCCTCGAAGAACTGTTCCCGATTGAATTCTCTGAAGCCGATCCTCTTTCGGCTGCGGAACCGTCGATCGGTGGTCTCGTTCAGCTCGAGAGCGGCCCGTATGCGGTCGTCATGTACGGCAAGGTTTCGGGAGAAACAGAAGTGTCCTTGCCGGTCAGCGCGCCAATCGCCCGGCATTGGGCAGCCTTCCTTCGCGAAGTTCCTGTAGTCGCAAAGGAGATCGTCTGGACGACCGACAACGTTAAGCCGCGGAATGCGCGACCGTCACCGCGAAAGCCCGAAAGAAGCAAGCCTTCCGCGCTGAAGCGAACCAAGACTTCGTCGCATTGATCAGTTCATCGCCAAGTTTCCGGATCTACTGGATCATCAAAATCATCGGCGATCACAATACGTCCCTGTGCCTGCCCGAGCACGCGCTTTGAAGCACTCCAGTGAGGAACGATGCGCGCAATCGGTTTGCCGCGGCGAGCAATGATCACTTCTTCGCCGTCGGCGACTCTCGCCAACAAACGTGAGAGATTGGCCTTGGCGTCGCTGATGTTGACGATCATTGAGCTCAAGCTAGTGAATTCGCTCTGACCGAGTCAATCAGGGAACCTTTAGGCGACTTGCATCAGCCGCGCAGCAAGATACGGCACGACAGTCTCCACGCGCAGGATTCGCTCGCCGATGTTCACGCATGCAAATCCCGCCCGCTCCAGCGAGGCGATCTCTGCATCGATGAATCCTCCTTCAGGTCCGATGACCAGCGTGACCGGCTCGCGGACTTCGCGAGGGCAGGTCTCGCGCGCGTGCGGGTGTGCGACAAGCGCGCGTGTGCCACAGGCGAGGGCTGGCAGTTCATCTTCCACGAACGGGCGGAAGAGGCGGCGGGTCTCGATCGACGGCATCACTGTGTCGCGCGCCTGCTCGAGGCCGAGAATCGATTGCGTGCGAAGGTTCTCGGGCGAGAGGCGCGGCGAGCTCCAGTAACTCTTCTCCACGCGCCAGGCGTTGATCAGCACGATTCGTTTGATGCCGAGCGATGCTGCGCCAGCGATGACGCGGTTCAGGACTTTTGGACGCGGCAGCGCGAGGATCAGCGTCAGCGGAAGCGCGGGTGGCGGATCGCGATCGAGTGCGACTTCCATCTCCAGCGCGTCGGAATCGAGTCTCGTGATCGTCCCGCGACCGATGCGGCCGTTGGCGATTCCGACGACCAGTTCGTCACCCAACGCGCCGCGATGCACATTGGAAACGTGCTCCAGGCGACGGCCGGTCAGCCGGACGCGCAACTCGGCAATGAAGTCGTCATCGAAGAGAAGGATGAGGTTCACGGGCGTTGCAACGATAATCCCGTCCGCATGAACGTGCAGCCGGACCCGAAGTGGGAAGCGTTTGCGGAGCGCGAGCCGTTCTTCGCCGTCTTCACGCACCCGAACCTTCTGCGCGCGAATCGGACGCCGAACAATGAGCGCGAATTCTTCGACAGCGGCGAGCTGCTCGTCGATTCGATTTTTCACACCATCAAGCGGCGGCTGGCGTTCGACTTCGCGCCGGAATCGATTCTCGAATACGGATGCGGTCCGGGACGGCTGGCCATCCCCTTCGCCCTGAAGGCCGGCTCCGTCACGGCCGTCGATCGCTCGCCGGCCATGCTGGATGCGGCGCGGCGCGAAGCGGCAAATCAATCCGTCGCCAACATTCACTTCAAGACTGCCGCCGAGTTTCATGCCGCGAAGCGCAAGTACGATCTCGTCAACTCGTATCTACTTTTCCAGCGCCTGCCGCCATCCGAAGGTCTCGCACTCTTTCGCGCGCTTCTCGGATGCATCGGATCGGGCGGCATCGGCGCGTTTCAGTTTCTGTACCGAGGCGCCGCGTCGCCGCTCGTGCGAGTCACCCGCGCCGCTCGCGAGCGCGTCCCGATCCTCAACGGCATGGCCAATCTGCTGCGTCACAAACCGTTCGATGAGCCGTTCATCCCGAGCCACACCTACGATCTCGACGACATCTTCCGCATCCTCGTCGAAGAGCGGTTCGAGAACAGCCACGTCGTTTTCGAACATCACGAGGAGAGGAGCAGCGCCATTGTCTTTGTGCAGGCGCCGCTGTCGTTTACGAACACTGCCGATTCCGACGATGCGCCGCTCGCGAGCGAAGCACCGGCCGGCACGATGATCGACGTTCGCGAGCTCATCGCAAGGACATCGATCGACGATCTCAATCGCACCGCCGAGGAGTACTTCTCATCGCTGAAGGAATGGGAGCACCACCTCGCCAAGCCATTCAGCAAAGCCGACGAAGCGCCGCCCATTCTGATCAACGTGGCCACGCTGCTGCAGGGGCTGCGCCTCACGCCGGGAACAACTGTGCTCGAATTCGGCGCCGGCACCGGCTGGCTGTCGCGCTTCCTGACGCAGCTCGGCTGCCGCGTCATCCTGCTCGACGTTTCCGCGACGGCGCTGCGCATCGCCCGCGACCTGTACGAAAGGCAGCCTCCGATCGGCGAGCGGCCCGCGCCACAATTTCTCCAATTCGACGGGCGCCGCATCGATCTTCCGGACGACAGCGTAGAGCGAATCATCTGTTTCGACGCCTTTCATCACGCGCCGAATCCCGATGACGTGCTGCGCGAATTCGGACGCGTGCTCAAACCTGGCGGCATCGCTGCCTTCGCCGAGCCGGGGCCGCGGCATTCGCGTACACCGCTCTCGCAATTCGAGATGCGCACGTATGGCGTCGTCGAGAACGACATCGACATCCATGCGATCTGGCGGACAGCGCGGAGATGTGGTTTCCGCGATCTGAAGCTCGCTGTCTTCCACGGCCCGCCCTTTCACCTCTCTCTCGATGACTACGAGGATCTTCTGGCAGGGGGCACCACGACCGCAAAGTGGCTGGCCGCGACACGCGACTTCCTCCGCGCCGTACGGAGCTTTTTTCTATTCAAAGAGGGTTCAGAACGGCTCGATAGCCGCAGTACGGCCGGCCTAACGTGCGATGTCGCTGCGTCGCTGGTCGCATCGTCAGTCGTGGAAGGTCAGCCGATCGTCGTCGACGCCACCGTCACGAATCGCGGCACTGCGATCTGGCTATCGTCCAATGCGCCATTCGGCGGCATCGCAGTCGGAGTTCATCTCCACGACGACGCCGGCAAGCTGATCAACTTCGACTTCCATTGGGAGCGGATGACCGATCCGCCGCGGGAGATCGCGCCGGGCGAAACGGCCAGCGTGCGCATGTCGCTGCCGCCCCAGCCGCCGGGCCGTTACCTGCTCGAAATCGATTGCGTGTCGGCCGGCGTAGCGTGGTTCGCGCAGCTAGGATCGCAGCCGGTGCAGCTCGCGGTTGAGGTCGTTCGCGCCGATGTATGATGCGCCGGCATGAACATCGAGACCCGCAAAAAAGGTGACGTCGTGATCGTCGATTTCCAGGGGCGCCTGGCCGTCGGCGTCGGCGACGATCTGCTGCCCCGCCTCGTCGAACAACTCCTCGCCGAGGGCAACCGCAAGATCCTCCTGAACCTCTCCGAGATGGATTACATCGACAGCAACGGCCTCGGCGAGCTGGTGCAGAGCCTGAAAGTCTCCGGCCGCCAGGGCGCGTCGCTCCGCCTGCTCAAGCCGCAGGACCGCGTGAAGAAGACGCTCAAGCTGACCAACCTCCTGCCGATGTTCAGCGTCTACGACACCGAGGCCGACGCCCTCAAGGCTTTTGACGCCTAAATTATTCTGATTTACAGAAGGAATTGAATCGATTAAACTCTCCGGGTATTACAGGAGAGTCATGAACCCCTTCCTAATGGCCATTCGCGCCGGCTGTGTCACCAGGAGCAATCAAGCACGTACGACGCGGTCGTCTTCAAGCCGGCCTGATTGAGCGCGAAGCAGATGCCAGTCAACGTCGATGCCGACAACCTCGCCATCAGCGCCAATGTCGACGACGACTCCCGGTGCGATCTCACGCGTCGTTGCCGCCACGGCGGAGCGCAATTCAACGTACAGCGAATCGGTGTCAGCGTAGTAGTTAGCGCGCATCATCAGATCTCCGCGTCACGATCGGAGTAGGCCGTCGTCCTCACGCGATGGTTCTAAGCGTCATTGACCGCTTGCCGCCTTCGCTCCCGATCCCTGGTCTACTGGGCGCTGTTTCGCAAACTGCATAGCTCGTCGACGGAAGCGATTCGCCCCGCAGTCGCTGCCGATCTTTCGCTGACACCGCCGCTCACGCTGACGGCCGCGCGTTCCTGGGGACGGGTGGCGGTGAAGGACGGCGCGATGGTGGCGGCGTGGACGGAATGGCCGCACCCAAACGAGAGTCCTGCCCAGCGTCTCTGCACCGCGCGCGTCGACGTCGTTTCGCCGCCTCTTTGCTCGGACGAAGCGACCGACCTTCGCCACGATCCCGCCATTGCCGTCGGGCCGGACGCGTTTCTGCTTGCGTGGAGCGAGCGGACGAATGGCGTCGACGATCTTCGCATCGACATCACGCCGAAACCGTCACTTCCCAGTGCGGACCGGAAAGGCCGGATCATCTCCGAGATTGCGGAGCCGCAGGGTCCGCCCGCGATCGAACGAAAAGTTGATGGGGGAGTTGTCGCTGTCTGGAACGAGTCCGATCCAGTGTCGCGGCACAGCGAGATCCGGATCGGAGGTCTCGACGCCAGCGGTCTCGTCGTACCGGATCGCGCCGTCATGCCGACCGGGCACGATCAGTACGACCCGCAGATCTCGATTGCCAACGGGCGCTACCTGATCACCTGGAATGACGCATCGACACCGTTGCAGCGGCTCGGGACGGTTGTCGACGGAGCGACGGGCGTTGCTTCTCCGCCGATCACTGTGGGATCCGCCACGAACACGGCGATGGCGAGCGATGGAAAAACCTCGGCCAGACACAGCGTGCGTTTGTTCGCATGGTCGAACCAGCGCGCCGCCGTGCTGCACGAAGGTGATAGGAGATTCCTGATTTGGCCGAATGACTTAGCGCTTAGCTCGTTATATGGTGTTACAGCATGAGATCGAGCGCGCTGGTTACCGTTGTCGTCCTTCTCTTCATCGCCATCACTTCCACCCAGGCGGCGACGGAAATCCAGATCTCGCAACTACAAGGGTTGCCCGACTCGACGCCCTTTCGGCTCATAACCTCTGTTGCGTCCAGTGGCAACGGCTACCTCGTCGCGTGGGGAGCCACGACTACTTCCAATTCCACTGTTTATTTCGACCCTCCGATGACGATTTATGTTCGCGTCCTCGGCGCCGACGGTGCTCCTGCGCAGCCGTCGGCGATCGCTCTTGGAAAAGGGCAGCAGCCCGCCGTGACCTGGAACGGTCATGAGTATCTCGTCGTTTGGGGCAACACTTCGCCGACAACGGGCTTGCTTCCGACGCCCTCGGCCGTTGGCGTTCGCGTGCGTGAGGATGGATCGCTCATCGATCCGCAGCCGGTGACTCTGGTCTCCGAGGTCAACCCTTTCTCGTATCTGAGCACCGTCGTCTGGAGTGGCAGCCAATACCTCGTGACCTGGAACCGAGGGATGGCGCTCGTCGACGCCGGCCTGCACTCGTCGAGACTGATTTCGCTGCCGGCGATCGGAACCGTTCCTCTCTACTCCGCTTCATCCGGTGGTGGTTTTCTCGCCATCACGGCGGCTCTCATCTCGGGCAAACAGAGGCTCTTCATCGTGCCCATTTCATCGACCGGCGATGTGGGAGATGCGATTCCGCTCAATGGTCCGCATGCAGGTGCTGTCGGCGTTGATGGCGGGTATGCATTGATCTGGGACGACACTTCCAATCTGCGATATGCGCGGCTGCGTCCGGACGGAACGATGCTCTCGACGTCGATCGCCGTGCCGGGCCACGTCGAGTTTCCGCACATCGCGGCCAGGGACGGCAGGATCGTGGCTGCCTGGGAGAAGATCCCAAGCGCTTCCCCATCCATTGTCTGTACCGTCCGGCTCGATACGACCGTGCAACCGGTTTGCTCGGCCGGACGCCAACACGATCCCGCGATCGCACTGAGCTCGACATCCGTCCTCCTGGCGTGGAGCGACCACGCCACCAACAGCGACAACATGCGCGTCGCGGTGACGCCATCGTTCGATCTTCCGCGGGCGGATAGCGCGGGACGGAGCCTTTCCGATGTGCAATCGACGCCGGTGGCCGAGCGGCGCAGCGACGGTGCAACGACCGTGGCCTGGAGCGCGTTCGACGTACTTACGAAACGTCCCCTGGTTCACCTCGGCGGTATGAACAGCAAGGGTGTGAAACTGGCGGATCGCTTCGCGTTCGATACCGCCCTCGACCAAGGAACGCCGGCCATATCCTCGGGCGTGGGCCGGACGATGATTCTGTGGCCGGAAGGTCCGCCGGAATCGTCGAAGATCCGGATGACCATCTTCGACGACTCGACCGAAGCGCTGATCGCGACTCTTCCGATCGCAACGGGAAGCGCGCCTTCCGCCGCTTTCGATGGTCAGGAATGGCTGGTGAGCTGGCAATCGCCCGCCGGCGTCATCCAGTTTGCGATCATCAACCGCGACGGGAACGCCATGGCCTCGGGCAGCATGCCGGCGACGTCGGGTATCCAATCGGCTCCCGCGGTTGCGTGGAGCGGAAAAGTGTTTTTCGTTGTGTGGCGCGAGTCGGTCGTTCCCTTGCCCGGCGTCCCGGCCATCGATCGCATTCAGGCCGTGACGATCAGTGTGGCCGGAGTGCAATCATCGGCGCTGACTCTCGACTTCGCGGACGCTGGTCGTCTTACCGCGCCATCCGTCGGACGAAATGGAGATCGCGTCCTGGCGTCGTGGGGCAGGTTCAACACGCTTCGCGAAGCGCTGTTCGACGCCGGCGGCAAACAAATTGGCAGATTCATCGACTTCGCCTGGCCTGTTGCCTTCGCGCGTACGAGCACGCGCGCGATGGCCGGCGGATTTGCGACGCTGGCCGGAAGCCAGGTGGCGCTCACATCTTCCGAAGGTCTTGCCCTCGACACGATCGATGTTGCGTTCATTGGAGATAACGGAGATTTGGTGATCGATCCTGCAAACCGTTTCACCTTCGTCTATTCGCGTGCGGTGGGCGGCTCGAATACCGCCACGTTCGCGCAGACCATTGGATTGCCGCGCAGACGTGCGGGCACCCGCTGACTCGCCCCCACGTCTCGCCTGTCCGTCAAGGACGCACGGGCCTCCGCCTCAACGCGGCGAAGCTGACGGTGACAGCGGTGGTGCTCGCGGTGAAGTCACCGGAAGGCGTATAGGTCACGATCAGCGTGTAGCTGCCGGGAGGAAGGGGCGCGATGTCGATCGTCGCCTGCCCGCTGCCGTCCAACCAGGCACCGCCGAGCTGGGTGGCGCCGTTCAGGACGGTGACGGTTCCAGTGGGCGTCGAGCCGGTGCCGGGAGCTGAGACGGCGGCATTGATCGTGGTGCCGCTGACGGTGGCCGACGTCATCGTCGGAACCAGCGAAGGATTCACCTGCAGCGTCACCGGCCCGGCGCTGCTGTTCTGGTAGCCGGCACTTTGATATCCGCCGGTTTCATCGGTGTAGGTGGCAGTCACCGCATGATCGCCCGGCGACTGATTCGGCAGGCTGACGTTGATCGGAGACGTACCGGATGCGTTGACGCTTGCAGCCTGCACGTTGTCAATGAGCACGATGTATGTCCCGAACGGAGTTGCCGGCGCCGGTGCGGATCCGGGCGGAGAGGCCGAGAGCTGCAGCGTCGCCACGACCGGCTGACCGGTTACCGCCGGATTCGGCGATACGCTGAGACTCAGCGATGTCGACGCCCGGTTGACCTGCTGATAGACAGGGCTCGAGGTCTTGCTGCCGTAGTCGCTGTTCCCCTCGTACCGCGCGTAGACGTGTGTGGTCAGGACAAAGGGATACGCAGTCGTCGCGTGGCCGGTGCCATCGAGCGTGGCGATGGTCAGAACCGCAAGGCTGTCGTCGAGGAACGAGACGATACCTGTCGGCGCGGGGCCGGAGCCAACCACAGTTGCAGTCAGCGTTACCGCCTGACCGGTGACCGAGGAGCTCGGCGAATTGGTTATCGTGACCGAGGCCGGCTGGACGAGCGCCGTCAGCACTACGTCATTGCCGTCGCCGCCGTGGTAGCTGATGCGAAAAGACTTCGTCCCGTCAACGCTCTGGATCGCTGCCCCTTCCGGCATGCCGGAGAACGTCCCGTCGACCGGGTCGCTGCCGTCGTTGTCGATGATTACGAACGTTTGACCGGGCGAGACGGACGAGAGAGCGCTGACTTGCATGGACGCGGCCTGGATGCTGACGGTGCCGATGACTTTGAGCTCGTCCTGCCCGCTGCCGGAGACTTCGACGCGATAGCCCGCGTAGGCAGTAGGGCCTGCGGCGAGAGTGAGATTCCCGGTCGTCAGCGTCCCGAGAGTGTCGAACCCGCCCGGAGCTACCGCTGCGGTGCTCGTGACCGGTCCGGTGCGCCCGGCTCCGCTGAGAATGGCCAGGCTGCCATCGTTCTGAAACATGGCAGCGCCGGCGTCGCCATTCACTTCCGTGCTGCCGCGATTGATGACCGTCCCGCTGAACGTGCTGTTCGCGTTGAAAACGAGGCTGCCGCCGGGCGTGTCAGGGACGCCTCCGTGGATCGATCCCGTTCCGATCACTGTGCCGTTGAACTTCGCGCTGCCGATGAAGACGTCATAGCCGTTGACGTCGAAGGACTCGAATCCGGAGATGACGCCGTACGCTCCGACCACATTCCCCATCGCCTGCACCGCGGCATCGAAGTTTCCGTAAATCTCCGTCGTGACCCGAACGAGATTGCCGCTCACTTCATGGAAGCGGCTGACCCTCACCGAGCTGTAGACATTGCTCGCGGGGAGGTCGTTCATCGTGTAGAACCCCGAGCCGTCGAAGAGAGTCAGGCTGTCACCGCTCTGCGGCACTGCGTTCGGCGTCCAGTTGGCCGCCACCGACCAGAGATTGCTGACCGAGCCGTTCCAGGTAAGGCTGGCGGCGTATGTATTCGCCGTCGCGAGAATGCAGAGGACCGCGAGCAGGAGCTTTTTCATTTTGTCGTGCCGGACGTCTCTCAAACCGGGACCGGGCTCGCCACATTCTGGACCTTTATGTCTGGCAGACCAGTGGACTTGCCGTGCAGGCATCTCGCGCGCCGCTGAATCGGGCACCCGTTTCGAATGCGGTAAGCTCCTTTCTCCATGGCCGTCACCGGCTTCCTGACCGATTCCACGCTTTGCATCGGCTGCAAGGCGTGCGAAGTGGCGTGTAAGGAATGGAACGACGTGCCGGACGATGGCTTCGTCTGGAGCGGGCTCTCGTACGACAACACGCGCGCCCTCGGCCACTCCACCTATCGTCACGTCAAGTTCGTCGAGCACGAGCCGCGCGTCGGTTGCGGCGGCAACGCAGCGGAGCAAGTGACGTGGGAGTTCTCGTCTGACGTCTGCAAGCATTGCGAGAACGCCGGCTGCCTCGAGGCGTGTCCGACCGGCTCGATCGTGCGCACCGAATTCGGCGGTGTCTTCGTGCAGCCGGACATCTGCAACGGATGCGGGTATTGCGTCGTGTCGTGTCCATTCGGCGTCATCGATCGGCGACCCGATGACGGCCGCGCCTTCAAATGCACCTTCTGCTACGACCGGCAGAAAGCGGGCGCGGAGCCGGCCTGCGCGAAGGCGTGTCCAACCGGCTCGATCCTCTTCGGCAGGCTCGACGACCTGGAGCGCATTGGCGACCGGCGCGTCGCACAGTTGCACGCAGGAGGAATGACCGACGCCACGATCTGGAATCCGAAAGAGACGAGCGTTGGCGGCACGCACGCGTTCTTCCTCGTGCGCGGCGATGTTCGCGCCTACAACTTGCCGCCCAATCCGCAAGTGCCGACGACGCTGTTGAAACAATCATGGAGCGCTGCGGGCGTGGCGGCGGGAGTGATGATTGCCGCGTCGTTCCTCGCGTTCGCGCTCAGCAACGGCCGAGGGGCGAAATGAAGCAAAAGATCCCCGAAGGCCGTCTCGATGAGATCCGTGAACAGGCCGCACTCGGCAAACTCGACGCAACCGGCATCCGCCCGCCCGGCTCGCCGTTCCCGGAAACGCCCAGCTACTACGGACTTCCCATCGTCAAGCCGCCTGTCTGGACGTGGGAGATTCCGCTCTACTTCTTCGTCGGAGGCGCTGCCGGCGCATCGAGTGTCATCGCCATCACTGCGCAACTCGCCGGCGCATCTCCAAGCCTCGTCCGCGACGCGCGATGGATCGCTGCGATCGGCGCCGCCGCTTCCGGGCCGCTGCTCATCCTCGACCTCGGGCGTCCCGAACGTTTCCTCAACATGCTCCGCGTATTCAAACCGCAGTCGCCGATGTCGGTCGGTGCCTGGACGTTATCGATCTTCGGTACTGCCACCGCCGGCGCCGTGATCGCAGAGAAGATCCATTTGCCGCGAATCGGTGATGCCGCCGCCTTCGTTGCCGCGCTCTCCGGTTTGGGGATGGCCACCTACACCGGCGTTCTCATCGGAGCCACGGTCATCCCGGTCTGGGCGAAGCACGCCAAATCGCTCCCGATCCATTTCGGGGCGTCGGCACTCGCTTCCGCATCCGCACTGCTGACACTTCGCGGGCACGATGACGCCGCCCTCAACGTCCTCGGTCTCGCCGCTGCTGCATTCGAAACGTACATGGGCATCGAGATCGAAGCGAACGACGACATCGAATCGGAGCCGCTGCGCCGCGGACCGACCGGCATCACCACGCGCATCGGCGGCTTCTTCTCCGGACCGCTCCCGCTCGTCCTTCGCCTCCTCGGCATCCGATCGAAACGCGCCCGCCGCGCCGCCGCCGCATCGGCGCTGCTCGGATCGCTCATCACCCGCGTGGCCTGGGTGGAGGCAGGGAAAGCCAGCGCCAAGGATCCGCGACCGGCTTTGCGATAGACGGAACTTTTTCGCTCCCTCCGTCTATAATCCGGGCTCATCCACAACGCGGGTTCCGGCAGGGGAGGATCTATGTCTTCGCTTCCGTTCGAAGTGCATGAAGTCCTGGAGCAGGAATACGTCTCGATGTACGGGCCGCTCGACCCGATGCCTGGCGGCGCGAAGTACGCCGCCACTGACATCATCGATGAGCCCTGGGCGACGGTGGTTCTCAAAGCCTGCGCCATCGAGGCTCCCACCGGCGTTGCGGCGGCGCTGAACACACTCATCGGCGCGACCGACCTCACGCAACTGCGAAAATCGCCTGCGATCACCGATTGCGGAAAAGACCTGATCGACAACTACGACGACTACACTAAAGATGTCACGCCGCTCCGGCGGGAAGAGATCAATCGACGCATCGTCGATGATGCTTTCGCCGGCGCGGTGAAGCTGCTGCGCGACCTCCGTCTCGAGTACTTCTACGGCAAACTGCATGCGCGGGAAGACAAGGACGCGCGCACCGCGCTCTGCATCTCCGGCGGCGGAATCCGCAGCGCAACGTTTGCGCTCGGCGTCGTTCAGGGACTGGCCGGCGCGGGCATCCTTGAGAAGTTCGACTACCTCTCCACCGTCTCCGGCGGCGGCTTCGTCGGAAGCTGGCTGTCGTCGTGGGTGCGCCGCCATCCGAAAGGGATTACCGGAGTGCAGGCCGATCTGGTGCGCTCGGACTCAGCAGTCGAAGGAAGCGAACCGGGCGGACCGAAAACCGACCTCCCCGGCAAGAAGATCGATCCCGAGGCGCGGCCGCTCCGCCACCTCCGCAACTACAGCAACTACCTCAGCCCCAAGCTCGGCCTCCTCTCGGCCGACACCTGGACGATGGCGTCGCTCTATCTGCGCAACCTGCTGCTCAATCTTCTCGTCCTCGTGCCGTTGATCGCATTTTTGCTGGCCGTTCCGCGGCTTTTCTCGCTTCTGCTGCGCGCCGATGTGCAGTTCGAACCGGCGTGGCTCCTCGGCATCACCGTGATCGCGCTGGCCGTCGGCTTCGGGTACATCGGCGCCGCGCGGCCGGCCATCCACGGCCGCAACGCCGGCATCTCGAACGCGCGCTGGCTCATCCAGACCACCGGCAACCTTGTTCTCTGCGTCCTGCCGCTGGTGGTCGGTGCCACGACTCTGAGTTTGTACTGGGCCAAGATCGCGGAACTGCCTTTCGCCGAGATCCTCAAACGTGACTGGGGCTTCTACGTTCTCGCAGGAATCGCGATGACGATTCTTCCGGCAACGATCTACTACATCCGCTACTACGCCAGAACGTCGGCCGTCGAACGCCGTGAATCGCTGCAGGGGCAGCCCGGCTTCCTCAGAAAGTTCCTCACCGAATTCCTGGCCGCGGTCACCGGTCTGGCCACCGCCGTACTGCTGTTCTATCTCCTGGCCAACAAAGTCTTCGAGCATCCTGTTCACGAAGTTCCGGACCTCACCTCGCTGCCGCCGTTTTTGCGAGGACTGGCCTCGTCCGTTCCGACCTCCGAGATCTACGTCTGTTTCGCCATTCCTCTGATCATGCTCGTCTTCTTCGTCCAGAACGCCGTCTTCGTTGGACTGGCGGGCAAGGTCAACGAAGACTACGACCGCGAGTGGTGGGGACGGGGAGCGGCGTTGGTATTGATGGCGGCCATCTTTCTCGGAGCGGCCAGTTTCATCGCCGTCTTCGGACCGGTGCTGCTCTACCGCGCCCCGGTTCTCCTCGGATCGGTTGGAGGTGCGTCCGGCATTCTGGCCGGTCTTCTCGGCTTCAGCTCCAAGACGCCGGCGAACGACAAGGGGAAGAAAGAAGGCGGCAAGACCGGTGCGGCGTCGAGCGCTCTGATGTCGCTGGCCGTTCCGCTATTCGTCGTCTTCTTCCTGGCCGCGATCTCGCTGGCCACGACCGTCCTCATTCAACTGATTCGCCACGAATCCGTTCCGGCCACGACGAAATGGGCCGAACAATTTCAGACCAACGTCACGCTCACGCAATCGTCCCAGCCCGTTCCCGGCGGCAGGATCGAAGCGAAGTACGAAACGGAGAAGGTGCCCTATCTCTCCATCGCCACAGTCAATGGCACCGCGCATCTCCAGACCGTGCATGGAACGCATGCCGTCGACCTGGCCTGGATCGTCGTCGTAGCCATCGGTGCGGTGATCCTTTCGCGCTTCATCAGCGTCAATCGCTTTTCGATGCAGGGTTTGTATCGGAACCGCCTCATCCGCGCGTACCTCGGCGCGTCGCGCTACGCACGCGATCCGGACAGTTTCACCGGCTTCGATCCGCACGACAACCTGCAGATGTACGAGATCCGCCACGAGCTCCTCTGGCCGACGTCGTTTGGCAACGTGGCGAAATTCATCGAGACGCTGAAGGCCGGCGTGGCCAAAGCCAGTTCCGTCGAGCTGACGATCTGGAATGCGCTCGACAAAAAGACGCGCAAATGGCTCGAGGACGACGAGCCGGTCGATGCGCTCCTCACGAACGCGCTGATTCAGAACGTGAACGAGATCATGCTCACCGAAGACCTGGGAGGTGTGAGCGCCGACGACTCGGCCGCCGCGCGCCTTCGCAAGAATCGCGAGACGCTGCAGAAGACTTTCAGCGCCTCGCTGCAGGAATCGCGGCGCGCGCCGATGCACATCGTCAACGCCGCGCTCAACCTCACCGCGGGCGACAAGCTGGCGTGGGCCGAGCGCAAGGCGGAGTCATTCACGGTCTCGCCGTTTCATTCGGGAAGTCTCTACCTCGGCTATCGCGATTCGAAGGAGTACGCCGGCCACGACGGCATCTCCATCGGCACCGCGGTGGCCATCTCCGGTGCCGCCGCCAGTCCGAACATGGGCTACCACTCCTCGCCGACGATGGCCTTCCTGCTGACGATTCTCAACGTCCGCCTCGGCTCATGGCTCGGCAATCCCGGACAGGCTGGACGCAACACGTACAAGAGCGGCCATCCCCGAACCAACCTCGAACCGTTGTTCTGGGAGCTGACCGGCAGCACGAACGATCAATGCCCGCTCGTCTATCTCTCGGACGGCGGTCACTTCGAGAACCTCGCCATCTACGAAATGATCGTCCGGCGCTGCCGCTACGTCGTCGTCAGCGACGGTGGCTGCGATCCGAAGTTCACCTTCGACGACCTCGGCAACGCCATTCGCAAGATTCGCATCGACCTCGGCGTTCCCATCGACATCCAGAAGATGTTCATGTTCCCGCGCATCCCCGGCAACGATTTCCCGGAAGGGCAATACGTTGCCATCGCCAAAATCCGCTACAGCGCCATCGACGCGAACGCGACGGACGGAACGCTCGTCTATCTGAAACCGAGCTTGTATTCCGAGGACTACTTTCCGAAAGACGTCTACAACTACGCGCAGTTGTCGGAGACCTTCCCGCACGAACCGACCGGCGACCAGTTCTTCAGCGAGTCTCAGTTCGAAAGCTACCGCGCCCTCGGCCGCCACGTCGTCAACGAGATCTGCGGCAACTACTCCTCGACGACGGCGCCGTTCGCGAAGGTTTTTCCGTCCGTGTCCGCGTTCGCCGAGGCCGTTCAGAACAAATCGGGAGGAGTCATGCAGCCGAACGCCATCGTCAGCGAGTGAGATCGGCGCTGATACCATGACCGCGTGAAAATCATCGCCGCGCTGTTGCTGACAACGCTGTTCGCCGTCAACCCGAAGCCCCGGCTCCAGTCGCCCGAAGAGTCGGCGGCGCGAGAGATGCTGACCAATTTCGCCACGGGCCGTTTCGCGGAAGCGATGCGGGATTTCAACGACCAGCTTCGTCCTCAGATGACCCCCGAAGTCCTGAAGCAGGTCAAGGCGCAACTGGATGCGGAGGCGGGCCCGTTTCTCCTGATCAAGGAAGTCCATCAGCGCCGGCAGGAGGGCTTTCCGGCCATCGAGCTCATCGCCAAGTTCGAAAAGGGCTCGCTCTCCGTGCTCGTCGTGTTCGACGCGCTGGATCGCATCGCAGCGGTCTACTTCAATCCCGTTGCGCCGCCGAAGGTCGACAAGGTTCTCGAAGATGCGGCGCGCGACATCCTGGCCAACTTCAACGCCGGCCGGTTCGAGGAAGTCATCAAGCCGTTCGACGCCAACATGCGTGCGCAGTTGCCGCTGGCCAGCCTGGTCCAGCTATCGGCGAACGTGACGAACGTCTTCGGCAAGTTCCAATCCGTCACTGCCGTCACGCAGCGGATTGAGAAAGGCTACACAGTCATCGATCTGACGCTGGCCTACTCGAATGCTCCGATGACCTTCCGCGTCGGCTTCGACTCGCGGAACCGCGTCACAGCGCTGCACATCCAGCCCTACCGCGAGGAGTAGCGCTTCCGGCTCGGAAGGGTGCGCACGTCGAAGATCGCGCCGCCGATGGTCTTGCCCCACAACGCTCGCGTGCCGGCGAAGTAGTAGAACGCCACGATGATGAGGAAGCCGGCCAGCGAGGCGATCGAGATCGTGCTCATCGACGCCGGCAGAAGTGGCGAAAGCGCCAGCCCGAGCGCGGCGAAAAGGGAGAGATCGACAAGGAGGGCAGCGAATCGTCTGAAGATCGATGCGGGAGCGGGAGCGGGAGCGGGTGATGGTGGAGCGGAAGCATCAACGTCGAACGCCACGCCTTGCAGCTCGACCTCATCGAATCGCATCACACCCTCCCGGCGCGAGACCGCGCGACCGCCTACGACACTTTTCTCAACGGCAGATATTTTACGTAAATCTTGTACAGAAGGTCTTTCGGCTGCCCGTTGTAACGCTCGGCCAGCGTACGGCTTCGCTTGGCCAGCTCGTCATTCGGATCGTTCTTCGCTACCTCGTCGAACTCGCGCATGGCGTCCGGAAGACGTTCCTCCTGCAAAGCTGTGGCGCCGAGGTTGAAGTGAGCGTTCGTGATCAACCGGCGGATCGACTGATTCTGCGGATCGGCCTGCAGCATCGGATCGAGCGCCGCGATCGCATCCTGATACTTCTGCTCCTTGAAGAAATTCTTCGCTCCCTCCAGCTTCGCAACCTGCTGCGACACCGTGGCGTACAGGCCTGAGACATCAGCAGGAAGAGGCTTGATGCTCGAGGCGGTATCGAACGCAGTTTTCGCCGCGTCGTAGTCATGAGCGTCGAACGCCGCTCGTCCCGCAGCGATGCTCTCGTCATACACCACCGCGGCCGGACGACCGTTCACCATCTCCGCCGCCTGCGCCTTCTTGTGCTGCAGGTCGGCGATCATCTCCAGCGCCTTGTCGTGCTGCGGATCGGACGGCTTCACCTCGCGCAGCGCGGCGATAGCCTGATCGTAGCGATTGCGTTTGGCCAGCGAATCGGCCTGGCGGAAGATGGCCTGCGTCGTAGTCGGGTCATACGCCGGCTTGCTCATGAACTTCGACCAGAGGAACCAGCCCGCGGCAGCGACGACAACCACCGCCGCGATCGTCACCAGCACACCCGTACGCGATCCGCTGCTGGCCGGTTTCGGTGCCGGCGCTGCCTTCGTCTTCACGACCTTCTTCGCCGGACCGGAGTCGGGAGGCTTGAGCGAATCGTAGGAGCCGCTGGCTGCCACATCGTCGTCGAAGATGTCGCCGCTCATCGGAGGAGGCGGGGCCAGCGGCGCATCGAATCCCTTCGGGCCTGCGCCCGCTGATGGCGTCGTCATCCGCTCCAGAAAGTCATGTGCCGTGAGATTGCCGGGATCGAGTCGCAGCGCCTCGTTGAACTTGGCGCGGGCCGTCTCTTTGTCGCCGCTGTTGAAGGCCTGCTCGCCCGCGGCGACGATCGTCTCCACCTTCCCCTCGATCTCGCGCCGCTTGATCTTCGCGCTCTCGATCCGCTGCGACGCCTCGTCGTTCGTCACGTCGATCAGGAAGATGCGCGACCAGAGATCGATGGCCTGCTGGTAATCGCCGGCATTCGCGGCGCGATCGCCGTCCGCGAGGTACTGCTGAATCTTGCGCTGATCGTCGCCGCTCGGTGTGGACGGCGTCGGCGCGAAATCGAATCCGCCGGTTGCCGCGGGCGTATCGAACGAGAACCCGCCGCTGCCAAATGGCGATGACGACGCCGCCGGCGGAGGTGCGGCAGTTGCCGGCGCATCGAACGAAAATCCGCTGACCACAGGAGGCGGCGGGGAGGCAGGCGCCGGCGCGTCGAACGAGAATCCGCCGAACGACGGCGGCTCCGGCGCGGCCGGCTTCTCCTCTTCGAATGTGAACCCGAAGTCCGTTGCCTGTGCGGCATTGCGGGAGGGAGGAGGCGGGGCGGGATTGTCGACCACGAACGACGGGCTGGCTCCGAATCCGAACGACGGCGTCGCCGGTTCGGGTGTGCCCATCGAACCGACGCGGCCGATGGCCGGGTGATCGCCGTCGAGGGCGCGCGCTTTTTCCAGCTCGGCGCGCGACGCAGCCGTATTTCCCTGCTTGGCGAACATCTCCGCCTTGCGGATGAACTGCTCCACGAACGGCGCCGCTTCCATCTTCTCGCGCGCCGCGTCGTTGATCTCCCGCGCCTCTTCGTTGGTGAAATCGTCGCGCAGGATTTCCGAGGTGAGATCGGTGGCCCGCTGGAAATCGCGTGTCCCCAGTGCGGTGCGCGCGTCATTCAGAGCATCAGCGTTTAGCGGGGGAGGAAGGAGCGAATCG
>Ga0307511_10000703_pt1 | contig 35667 bp, 30 predicted proteins | sample 13_EM_MG_FD_200266 | JGI IMG/M metagenome (GOLD analysis project Ga0307511, IMG submission 200266) | Populus trichocarpa ectomycorrhiza microbial communities from riparian zone in the Pacific Northwest, United States - 13_EM | ecosystem: Host-associated > Plants > Roots > Unclassified | place... | reverse complement strand
GTTGGAAAACCGTGACCCCACCCGGAATTGAACCGGGATAGCCGGTTTAGGAAACCGGTGCTCTATCCATTTGAGCTATAGGGTCCGACAGAGCGACCGGGCTAACGCCGAAATTTCATCGCACCGCCATTTTGCCGCCTGTAAGGTGGCGGGCAAGCAAATCACACGGGGGCCTTTGCAAAATCGAAATACTTTCATCAGCATCCTGAGCACGCCACGCCTCAAGCATACGCTTTGCCTGGTGCTTTCGCTTCTCGGCGTGGTCGGGAAATTCTGGCTCATTGCCCAGTCTGAAATTACGGACGCCATCGATGATTCCCATGAGTATGTCCTGCAAATTCTTCATCCGGCCAATGGTGGCATCGGCTACCCCCCGGGAACCGGCTTGGTGGGCAGGTTCTTTTACGAATCGGGTGTTCCTTTTCGCCTGGGCATCGAGGCGTTCTTTATTTTTGCCGCCGCCCTGGTTTTAAGGGCGCTACTGGCCTGGCCCCACCGGAGCTATCTCTCACTGGGACTTTTTCTCTTTGTCCTTTTTAATCCCAATCCCGCGGAATTATTTTCGCATTTCATGTCGGACCAAATCTGGATGATGGAGACGATGCTCGGCCTGTCCTTTCTTGTCCTGGCTGTGGAAAACGCGTCACACCCCAGATGGATTAGTCTGGGTCTCGCCGTCTGTTTTTTGGGACTGACCACAATCACCCGCAGCACGTTCATTCCCCTTATGGTTTGCCTTGTGGTTTTTTTCGTTCTCGCCCTGGTTGCGCTTCTTTTAAAACTCAAAACTCCCTCGAACAAAAACCGTCTCGCCGTTTTGTTGCTGTCGGCCTGGCCTCTTTTGTTTGGATTGGGTGTAATTCATGAGGGAATCTGTTTTTACGATTCCAAGCGCTACGGCTATTTCGGAGTCTCAGCCATTGATTGCCGCGAGTACAAGACCTTTTACACGTGTCTGCAATCGGTGGGAGAGCCGGGCAACGACACTTATTTTCCGGTTGATGAAGACCGCCGCCAACTGATTCAAAAAGCCGGTCCGTACGCCCGCTGGTTCGTCCGAGAGGTGGATAAAAATACCACCTACAAACAAGTCGGAATCGATCATTACGGGAAGGCCGATATTCCCGCAGGTTGGTTTCATTTTGCCGCGTTCAATGCCGTCTTGTCCGTGACCCAGGGAGATTTGCGAAAATCATACGCCCTCCTCAAAACGATCGAGGACGAAATCGCGACGGCCCATCAAGCAGGGCAGTTGCAGGTGCGCCGAGTCCTTCCCTTGCCGGACAGCAGGCTTCCTCTGGTTTGGGCCGCTTTTCCGAACGGCCTGAAAAGCGTGGTTCACGCGATGCTTTATCAGCCTCCTCCAGATTCCTTTTCCTGGCCGGGCCCTTCTCATTACGAAAGCCCCGAATTTTCTCAAGCCCTAACGCGACGCAACGTCACGGAAAGTCCCGTGCGGGAAAAAATATGGAGTGTTCTCTGCTCCGTCTATTCGCGGATTTATACGTTGCCGCTGTTTTATCTTGGTCTGGCCGTTGGCACGAGCTTCCCCGTCGTTCTCGTCCTGAAGTGGCGCCAGCAGGAAGAAATCCCGCTTTCCTTTTTGACTCAACAAGTGTTTGCCCTCTTTTTTATCGTACATTTTTTTTGGTACGCACTTTTTGACGCATCGGGGCTTTACGTTTTTACCCGGTACACGGTCTTTCAAAATGTCATGCTGTCCGTGCTGATTGCTTACTATCTCACGATCATCGCGCGACTATTGAAAACCAATCGCCTTTAGATCGCAAAACGCGCCTCGGCGGCTTGGCGTTTATCCGTCACCTCAATACGGCACAGAAGCCATCCCTCGATTCGGTCCAAGACCTGTGCCTTGTCATGGTCATGAAGCAGCAGGTGGTAGGCCTCGGGAAAAAAGCGGAGTTCCTTCTCGCGGCTCCCGAGGCGGGCAAAGAATTGTTCAACCAACGCGGGCGCAATGAAGACATCATTCGCGGCATAGATGACGAGAACAGGAACTTTAATTTGTGGTGCGGCGTCAAAACACCCGTCGATCAAATCAAGCAGGCACTTGAAGAAGCGAACGGTGTAACAATCGAGTTTGTGGGTGGCGGTCTCGAACCAACGGCGATGCGCCTCATCGCGCGTCACCAGCTTCGGCGGCTCATTCTTTTTTGCCTTGGTAAATTTGCGGACGTTGATGCGATGCGCAGGCCGCACCCAGAGAAAAAACCGAAAGAGTTGCTCCTGCCACCAGGCGGGCCGTTGCGCGAGGGCAACGACCGGCGAGGCAAGAATTAGTCCGGCGGGCAAATCAACTTCATGCGCCTGAGCGAGAAAACGGGTAAGCAGGGCCGCGCCCATGCTTTCACCATAATAATAGATTTGTGTGTCGGGATAACGGCAGCGGACCAACGAAAAGAACGCGCTCAAGTCCCTGAACCAATCGTCGATTTGCACAAGATCGCCGCGACGATGCGCGCGAGGATCATTCCCCTGCCCGCGCAATTCGAGCGCAAAGGTGACCACCCGATGCTGCGCCAAATGATTTCCAAGCGGTTCGTAATCGAGCGCCGCGCCGCTCAGTCCATGCACGCCGACGACAACTGCTTGCGGCTGTTGTCCGGCGGGAAGACCGGCTCCCCATAATGAATAGGAAAAGGTTTCCCCATCCGGCGCGTTCCATTCGTGTCGCGTGCAAGTCATGCTTTTAATATCTAGTTTTTTAGCCGCGAAAGAACACAAAGAGCATAAAGGCTAAACCGATCCTTCGACGAATTTAGAATGACAGATTTTGTAGAGAATATTTTTAGTAGAAAACACTTTGTGCTCTCTGTGTTCTTTTGTGGCTAATGATCCGCCGGCTTGAGTTGGTAGGTCACTTGACCCGGCTCGCTTTCATCGAGACCTGCTTCCTCGGCCTCGATTTGTGGCCCGCGTCGCTTGAGCTTGGCAAAAAACTCCACAAGCGTTTCGGCAAGTTTGGGCCCGACACCGTCGATGGCACAAATTTCCTCTACCGTTGCCTGACGCAAGCGCTCGATGGAACCGAAATGACGCAAGAGCAGTTTCTTGCGGTTTTCACTCACACCCGGACAATCATCGAGAATGCTTTCGTTGACCCGTTGTTTCATCAAAAGTTGATGATAGCCATTGGCTACCCGATGGGCTTCATCGCGAATACGCTGCAACAATCGGATCGCTCCCGAAGAGTGGTCGATGACCAGCGGTTCGCGTTGGCCAGGGCGAAAAATTTCCTCGCGCTCCTTGGCCAAGCCAATGATGGGAAGATCGGACAGCCCCAACGCCTCAAGTTCGTGGCAGGCGCTGCTGAGCTGGCCTTTGCCGCCATCGACCACGATGAGACTGGGTCGCCGGATACCTTCGTTGAGCACGCGCGCATAACGTCGCCGCACTACCTCGGCCATGCTGGCGAAGTCGTCCTGCCCTTCAACGGTTTTGATCCGATAGCGTCGGTAATTTTCCCGGTCAGGCTTGCCTTCCCGGAAACAGACCATCGAGGCGACCTTGTGCGTGGTGGAAATATTGGAGATATCGAAACACTCGATGATGCGGAGCGGTTCCGCCAAGCCGAGCGCTTCCTGCAAAGTGGCCATGTCTTCGGCGGGCTTCACTGTTGTGACAAATTGACGAGCAAAGCGCTTGGTCGGTTGCGTTGTCTTCCGGAGATCGTCCAACAAGTTGCGAATTTCCGCCGCCCGTTCGAAGTCAAGCCGTTCCGCCGCCTTTTCCATCTCCGCCTTGAATTCGGCCAGCATTTCGCCGGAAGCGCCGTCGAGAAAATCGCAGGCCAATTTGACCTGAGTCAGGTAACCCGCGCGGGTGATTTTATTCACGCAGGGCGCGGAACAATTCTTGATGATGTGCTGGAGACAATGCCGGTAATCGATCTCGCCGGGAATTTCAGGGCGACAAGTGCGGATATGAAATTTTCGCCGGAGCAGCGTCAATGTTTTGCGCAGCGATCCCGAATGAGGAAAAGGTCCGAAATAGCGGGAGCCGTCCTCCTTGCGAATGCGTGAGAGCTGAAAGCGCGGGAACGGATCGTTCAAATTCACCTTCACGAGCAGAAAGCGTTTATCGTCGCGGAAACTGATATTGTAGCGCGGGCGGTATTCCTTGATCAGCTTGCCTTCCAACAGCAACGATTCAGGTTCGCTCTTCACCGTGTGCACTTCAAGGTCCCAGATGCTTTCGAGAAGCGCCTGGGTCTTGCGGTCGGAACGCTGCTGTCGCGAAGGATGAAAATATTGGCTGACCCGTTTGTGCAGGTCGCGCGCTTTCCCAACATAAATGACGCGATTGAAGCGGTCCTTAAAAAGGTAGACTCCCGGCTTGTGCGGCAGATCGCGCACCTTGGGCAGGACATCGGGACGTTCCGCGATCATGCTCCATTATGCCACAAACTGCCTGCGGCGTCATGCGCCACCGGTCAACATGCGGCAGGAGGTTAAAACCAGTTTAATGCTTTAACGTTCCCATAATGGCTTAACCTGTGTTAAAAAGCAGGCCGTTATGTCGAACGAAACCCTGGTTGAACTGGAATCTTCCGCCTTACGAAGCTTCAAACCTCGCAATCGTCGCCGCATTCTTTGCGCTTTTCCCCGCTATAGTTATAGCTTTGGCACCTTCAATCATGCCTTCCCGCTCATGGGCGATGTGAAGGGCTTCATGCCGCCGCAGGGCATTCTCGTCGTCACGGCACTGATTCCGGACGAATGGGAAATTAAATTCGTCGATGAAAACATCCAGCGGGTCACGCCGGAAGAATTCGCCTGGGCCGATGTGGTCTTCGTTTCCGGCATGCATATTCAGCGGCATCGCATCCATGACATTACCCGCCGCGCGCATGATGCGGGTAAAGTCGTCGCATTGGGCGGCCCGTCTGTTTCTTCCGCACCCGATTACTATCCCGATGTCGACCTGCTCCACTGCGGCGAAGCCGGTGATGGCACGCTGCGCCTTTTCCAGCGGATCGATGAAACGGTGGAACGCCCCGAGCAGCAGATTATTTATCGCACCGTCGAGCGCCTCCCGATGTCGGATTTCCCGACGCCCGCCTATCATCGGATCAACATCCGGGATTACCTCCTTGGCTCGGTGCAATTTTCAAGCGGCTGTCCCTATACCTGCGAATTCTGCGACATCCCCTCCCTTTACGGGCGGAACCCGCGCCTGAAATCTCCCGAGCAGGTCGTGCGTGAGCTCGATCAACTCGCCGACGGCGGCTGTGTTTCCGTTTATTTCGTGGACGACAATTTCATCGGCAATCCCAAGGCCGCCGAAGGCCTGCTCGACGCCCTGATCGAATGGCAAAAGCGGCGCGATTGCCAGGTGCGCCTCGCCTGCGAAGCGACGCTCAACATGGCAGGACACACGCGCATCCTGGAAAAAATGCAGCAGGCCTTTTTCACCAACTGCTTTTTTGGCATCGAGACGCCCGACCCCACCGCGCTCAAGGCGATGAAGAAAGGGCAGAACATGCGCATGCCCATTCTCGAAGCCGTGCAAACGGTTAATCGCTACGGCATTGAGGTGGCCTCCGGCATCATCATGGGGCTGGATACGGATAGCGACGAAACCCCCCAGGCGCTGATGGACTTTGCGGATGTATCGCAGATTCCGATCATGACGGTGAACATTCTCTACGCGCTGCCCAATACCGCCCTCTACACTCGGCTGGAAAAGGACAACCGCGTGCTCCCGGCGGAACAGGCGGAGAATCGCGACTCCAATATCGTCTTCCTTCAGCCCTACGAGAAGGTCGTGAAGAACTGGCAGAAGGTCATCGCCTACGTTTTCGGGCCGGACCAGCTCTACGCCCGCTACGCCTACAACGCCATTCACACCTATCCCAACCGGATCAAGCCGAAGAACCCGATGACGCAGGCCACCTGGCCCAATATCAAGCGCGCCTTGGGAATTTTCCGTCGCATCATCTGGCGCGTCGGCATTTGCAGCGACTATCGCCGTCTCTTCTGGAAGATGGCTTGGACCGAGCTGAAACAGGGCAATGTTGAGACGATGTTCCAGGTCGCCATGGTCGCGCACCACCTCATCACCTACGCTCGCGAATGCACGCAAGGCAAGATGCAGTCCTCGAATTATTCCGTCCGCCGTGTTGAAGAAGACCGCGAACGCGAAGCGTTGGCTGTGGCGTGAGTCAGGGTACCCTGGCAGGCTGAGTCCAGGGATTATTGAGGCTCCTCATCTCTTCCGCATCTTCCATGCGGATTTCCTGATCGATGGCCATTACTTTCGAGATTTGTTCCTTCGTCATCACCCAATCCTTGGGCAACTCGGTGCGGCAGGTCGTACAAACGGGTGACCGGCGATCCACCACTAACGCATTGCACTTCGGACAGCGGTGGGGAAGCTGCGGAAGGTCCATGAGACCTCCTACAACATCTGCGCCATGATCCGTCCGCTCTGGCGCTTGATCATCTCGACCAGATTTTCCTTCTGGTTGAGACCCATGATCTCTTCGATTTTCTGGGTGATCGCCGGCATGGCGAAAGGCTTGGGTAACAGAGCATCGAAACCAGCGGCACGAGCCTGTTCCATCAGCTTTTCATCAAAAAGACCGCTGATGAGAATGTATTTGGCCTCGGGGAAAAGAGAGACCAGTTTCTGCTTGAGCACGATGCCGTTATCGCCCGGCATGTTGTAATCGATTAAAAAAACGATCTTCTCGGAACTGGGAGGCAGAATGCGAAGAGTCGATTCGGCATCCAAAAAACAGGTCACGGTAAATTTCAGCCTCAGCCAGTCGCGCAACAAGTTATTGGCTTCAACATTGTCCTCCACAATGACAATGTGCAGTGATGAATTTACAGTAGACATGTCTTATGTTAGGAAGAATCCACACCCCGTTGATACAAAACCCCTTTAACCCCTAGGCAGCAGTGGAAATAAGGGCAGAAATATTATCCTCGAGAATCATGAAATCAAAGGGCTTGAGGATCAAGGCGTCGAGACCAAGCTTGCGCGTGCTTTCGGCCACGTCGTAATTCATTTCTCCCGTGATGAGGATATACTTGGAATGAATGTAGCGCTCCCGCAAATAATGGAAGAGCTCAACGCCATTCTTGCCCGGCAGCTTGTAATCGATAATGAAAACGTCGATGTTGCCCAGTTTTGCTTCAGCAGCCAAAGCTTCCTCTGCACTTTGAAAAGTCAGAACTGAATTCTGCTTACTAAAGTAGTCCTTTAACGACTCATTAATTGCCACATCATCTTCGATGATAGCCATTTTTTGATCCTTAATATGACGCTGCACAAAGTTAAAATATCCCTCAAGTGCGATTGGGCAAGCAGAATATAGCCATAAGACAACCTGAGCTTTAATCACCCCAATTGCTAATCATCAGAATTTTTCATTCTATAAGCCACTTATCATTGGGCACCTACACGAAAAAGCCGGGCTGTTTCCAGCCCGGCTTTTCGAAGTAATCCCTATTTTACAATGGGGAAAGGTTGAACTTTTTAGTAATCCATTCCGCCCATACCGCCGGGACCACCATGGCCGCCGGGGACTGCAGGCTTTTCCTTCTCCGGCAGCTCGGTCACGACACATTCGGTCGTCAGGAGCAGGCCGCTGATGGAAGCCGCATTCTGCAAGGCAGTGCGAGTCACCTTGGTCGGATCAACGACACCGGCCTTGATCAGGTCGACATATTCGCCGGTCGCAACGTTGTAACCTTCGTTACCCTTGCGGCCCTTGACTTCGTTAACCACGACGGAACCTTCGCCACCCGCGTTTTCCACGAGCGTGCGCAAAGGCTGCTCGATGGCGCGACGGATGATGTTCGCTCCGATCTTTTCATCGCCGGTCAGTTCCAGCTTATCCAGCGCCTTTTGGGCACGGATGAGAGCCACACCGCCGCCGGGGACGATGCCTTCTTCAATGGCCGCACGAGTCGCGTGCAGGGCATCTTCGACGCGGGCTTTCTTTTCCTTCAGCGCGGTTTCAGTCGCGGCGCCGACATTGATGACGGCAACGCCACCGGCCAGCTTGGCCAGACGTTCCTGGAGCTTTTCCTTGTCGTAGTCCGAGGTCGTTTCCTCGATCTGACGGCGGATCTGGCTGACGCGGCCCTGGATGTCCGAGCTCTTGCCTTCGCCTTCGATGATCGTGGTGTTTTCCTTGTCGACGACGATGCGCTTGGCGCGGCCGAGGTCTTCGAGGCCAACGTTTTCGAGTTTGATGCCGAGGTCTTCGCTGAGCAGACGGCCACCGGTGAGGATGGCGATGTCTTCGAGCATGGCCTTGCGGCGGTCACCGAAGCCCGGGGCCTTGACGGCGCAGACCTGGATGGTGCCGCGGAGCTTGTTCACGACGAGAGTCGCGAGAGCTTCGCCTTCGACTTCTTCCGCGATGATCAGGAGCGGACGGCTCGATTTGGCCGTCTTTTCCAGCAAGGGCAGGAGGTCCTTCAAGTTGCTGATCTTCTTTTCGTGGATGAGGACGTAGGCGTTCTCGAGAACGGCTTCGAGGTCTTCCGCGTTGGTGACGAAGTAGGGCGAGAGGTAGCCCTTGTCGAACTGCATACCTTCGACCACGTCGAGCGAGGTTTCGATCGTCTTGGCTTCTTCCACCGTGACGGTTCCATCCTTGCCGACTTTGTCGAGCGCATCAGCGATGATTTCGCCGATGGTGTGATCCCAATTGGCGGAGACGGTCGCGACCTGCTTGATCTCTTCCTTGTCCTTCACCTTTTTGGAGATGCGGGCGAGTTCTTCCGTGATCGCTTCGACGGCTTTGTCGATGCCGCGCTGCAGGCTGGTGGGGTTGCAACCGGCGGTGACGTTCTTGAGGCCTTCGCGATAAATCGATTCCGCCAGAACCGTCGCCGTGGTGGTGCCGTCGCCGGCGATGTCGCTGGTCTTGCTGGCGACTTCGCGCACGAGCTGGGCGCCGATGTTTTCGTAGGGGTCTTCCAATTCGATTTCCTTGGCGACAGTGACGCCGTCCTTGGTGATCGTGGGTGAACCGAATTTCTTATCGAGGACGACATTGCGTCCGCGGGGTCCGAGCGTGGCCTTGACGGCGCGGCTCAATTTTTCGACGCCGCGCAGCAATGCATGCCGGGCGTGTTCGTCGAACTGAAGTTGTTTAGCTGCCATGATAAGCTCCTTTAGAGTTCAGAGTTGTTGAGTTGGGGATGTGGCCGCGCTCGTGAGAGCGTGGCGGACGGCCACCGTCTTACGACGGCGGCTACGCCAGAATGCCGAGGATGTCGTCTTCGCGCAGCACCTGGTAAGTGGTGCCGTCGATCTTGATTTCAGTGCCACCGTACTTGCTGATGAGCACCTTGTCGCCGACCTTGACTTCAAAAGGCTGTTTCTTGCCTTCGTCGTCCGTTTTGCCCGTTCCGATGGCGACGACCTTCGCCTCCTGGGGCTTTTCCTTGGCGGTATCGGGAATAATGATTCCGCCTTTTTTAACTTCTCCCTCTTCGAGCGGCTGCACAAGCACCCGGTCGCCGAGAGGACGGAATGATGGATTTGCCATGTTCTGTCTCCTTTCGTGTTGTTGTTTTTTACTAAATGTCATCCTGAACCTGTTCGGAAGATCGATTCCGCTGGTAGCCGTCTCTCTCCGAGTGACGGACCGCCGCTGGGACAGCGGCGGCTACCAACTGAATTGATCCCGCTATAAATTCGGGATGACGGTTGTTAAATTATTTCTTGCTGCCCTTCTTCTCGTCTTTATCGACCATCTCGAAGTCGGCATCGACGACGTCGTCCTTGCCAGCAGCGCCGGTAGGTGGAGTCTGGGGTTCGGGCGCGCCTTCTGGACCGCCTGCGGGAGCTTGCGCCGCCGCCTGCTTATAAAGATCGGCGGAGACGGCCTGGACTTTCTGGTTGAGGGATTCAGCCGCTGCCTTGATCTCATCGGCATCATCCTTGGCTAGGGCGTCGCGGACCTTCTTCACTTCTTCCTCGATCTCGGTCTTCTTGGCCGCATCGACCTTGTCACCCAGATCGCGCAGCATCTTTTCCGCGGCATAAGCGGCGGAATCAGCGTTGTTGCGCAGTTCGATCTTTTCCTTGGCCTTGCGGTCTTCTTCCGCATGGGCTTCGGCGTCACGGGTCATCTTCTCGACTTCGTCCTTGGAGAGACCGCTTGAACCGGTGATGGAAATTTTCTGTTCCTTGCCCGTGCCAAGATCCTTGGCCGAGACATGAAGGATGCCATTGGCATCGATGTCGAATGTGACTTCGACCTGCGGCACACCGCGCGGAGCGGGAGGAATGCCATCAAGGTGGAAGGTGCCGAGCTGCTTGTTATCGCGAGCCAGCGGACGTTCGCCCTGGAGCACTTTGATTTCCACGCCGGGCTGATTGTCCGAGTAAGTGGAGAAAATCTGCGTCTTCTTGGTCGGGACCGTGGTGTTACGCGAGATCATCGGCGTCGCGACGGAACCGGCCGTTTCAATGGCCAGCGTCAGCGGCGTCACGTCGAGCAGGAGCACGTCCTTCACGTCACCCTTGAGCACGCCGCCCTGAATGGCCGCGCCGACGGCGACAACTTCGTCCGGGTTCACGCCCTTGTGGGGTTCTTTGCTCACGAGCTTGTGGGCCGTCTCGATGATCTTCGGCATGCGGGTCATGCCGCCGACGAGCACCAGTTCATCGATCTGTGACGCGGAAAGCTTGGCGTCGGCCAGGCAGGCGCTGACCGGCTTGATCGTGCGTTCCGTAAGAGATTCGGTGAGTTGTTCCAGCTTGGCGCGAGTCAGGTCCTTGCGGATATGCTTGGGCCCGGTCTGGTCCGCCGTGATGAACGGCAGGTTGATTTCGTAGGTCTGCGAGGAGGAAAGGGCGATCTTCGCCTTTTCGGACTCCTCTTTCAGACGCTGAATCGCGTCCGGCTGACCTTTTAAATCGATACCGCTTTCGGTCTTAAATTCGGCAAGCAACCAATCCATGATCGCGTTGTCCCAATCGTCGCCGCCCAGATGGGTATCGCCGTTGGTGGCCTTGACTTCAAATACGCCGTCACCGATTTCGAGTACGGAAATGTCGAACGTGCCGCCGCCCAAATCGTAAACGGCAATCTTCTCGTCCTTTTTCTTTTCGAGACCGTAAGCGAGCGAAGCCGCGGTCGGCTCGTTGATAATGCGGAGAACTTCAAGGCCCGCGATGCGACCGGCGTCCTTGGTCGCGTGACGCTGGCTGTCGTTGAAATAAGCGGGAACGGTGATGACCGCCTGGGTGATCTTTTCGCCGAGCTTGGCTTCGGCATCGGCCTTGAGCTTGGCGAGAATGAAGGAGGAAATTTCTTCGGGCGAATAGGTTTTCTTTTCGCCTTTCACTTCGACTTCGATGGCGGCGTCGCCGTTCTTGGCTTCAACCAGTTTGTAAGGAACGCGGCTTTGTTCGCCCTTGATCTCGGCGAACTTGCGGCCCACAAAACGCTTCACGGAAAAAACGGTATTTTTGGAATTGGTGACCGCCTGGCGTTTGGCCGCCTGCCCCACCAGACGTTCGCCCGTCTTGGTAAAGGCGACAATGGAGGGGGTCGTCCGTGCGCCCTCGGAATTTTCGAGAACCACCGGCTCACCATTTTCCATGACGGCCATGCAGGAGTTCGTCGTACCCAAATCGATGCCTAAAATATGTGCCATAGGACTAAGACCCTGCAGGATACGGGCCGAGAACCAAATAATAACTCAACTCGCTTGTTTACAGTCTCTTATCTAGAACAGGGTCGCCCTAGTTCCGATAAAAACGACCCAAATAGCGACAAACCGTCGCAGTGAACGAGGCAATGTGGCGCTTGTCGATTTAGATTTGCGAGAACAATGATGCTAAGACAATATCCGCTCTGTGAGTCAATGTGCGTACTGTGGTTTATCCAACCACAAACTAACAGCCGTCTTTATCAGTGCTATTTACTCTCATAAAATATCACCTGAACAGGCATTTCATGTACGGTATGAATGTGTTGATGATGATAACGTGCTATTTCCCGATTATTTCCGAGCTTCCATTCTAAGGTTTGGATCACAAGTCCAAGATCCTAAATCTGCTAGAGCTATTATTTTTCGCTCCTTTGCTTTTGCCTTTTTAATTCTACCTAAAAAGGCACCGGAAAAATATTTATCAGATTTTAAAAATGCATACCTTAGGGGTAAGGGTAATGCAATCGAGATAAAGAGCAATAGAACGACGTATCAAGTAACTGCAACATGGAGTGCTTATGAGGCTATATGGGGGCATTTTTGGATGCATGAACAGGATTATCAAGAACCCTATTTTCATTTTAAAATGCAGCAATCTCAAAAATCTGAGAGATAAAGGCTTTTTGGCTGCTTCAAGTGCCAGCCCTTCTGCACAATCTTTCTCATTTTTCTGCTTTCACGATTTCCTGTCAAAATTTCCCCGTCTTAATTCCGTTAATTTGGAATAAGAAAATTTAAGCAAGGGCCTTCACTTTTTTGCTTCACGCTTTCTCGATTGTCCTTCCTCTTTCAGAAGTCGGACGTATTCCTTCACCGCAATAACCGCTGCATCTTGAAATGTCTTTGCGCTCGTATTCTTGAGTGTCTCGCGATACGTCTCTTCAGAAATATCGATGGTAATTTTCATGGAAAAAGTTAAGCACCTTCCGTCGCATTGCGCATCTGCTTAATCATCACCCTATCACTTCTGAGCTGGCTGGCTCCGCCAACTCCACATTTTGCACCTGCAAAAGGCGGGCTTCGCCCTGATAGGTCTCTACTTGTCCCCTCACCGTCACGGTGTGGTCGAGCCATTTCTTCGCCGGAAGATCGAAGGAAGCCGGATAGATGCAGCGCAAGTCGGGCAGGTTTCCGCCGTCAATACGCCGCAGATCGAATCGACGCAAATCGAGGTCGATGGCCCGCACGCGTCCGCTCAGTTCAATCACCTCTTTACTTAATACGGGCCGTTCCAACCAGGCACGGACTTGCAGACGTGTCTGGGGTGTCAGCGTATGCCATGCGTGATTCTTCAGGGCGCGACCGCCAATGGCAACGGAGGACACACCCCGGCGCCCCGAAGGCGCCAATTGCCCGACTGCGCTCAACGCGGCATCCCGAAGCTTCGGGTCGGCAAAGTCACGCTGAATCAAATCGTAGCCGTTACGTTCGTTCACATGGGCCGTGACCATGCCCAAGGTGGAAAGAGCCTGGCACGATGCCTGAAAAAGCGGATCGCCCGACAATACCACGTAACCGGAAGTGGGTTCTGGCAGGGAAAAGCCGAGATAAAGGCTGCCCTTGGCAAAGGAACTTAGGCCCAGCTCGATTTCCCGAGGGAGCTCCACCGCCTCATTGAAAGAACTCACCAGCGTCCGAATCACTGTCCCCACCTGCTTGCGGACATCGCCCATGATCCCGGTCACCAGGGAGAGCCTTGGATTCTGCATCTGCAAACCTTCGCCATCGAGATGCAGCAACAGATCGGATTTATCCATGGCCTGGGCCACGGGCATGTCCTTCTCGTAAAGCTCGTCCAACAGGCGGTAATAGGAAGAACAGGCTTTCGCCAACATTTCCTCGCTCCCGCCCGATTCTGCGACCAGGCGCTGCATGGCCGCAATCTGTTGATGAAGAAGCTGCGCGCGTCGTTGGAGAACACTCGACCAATTCGGAAATGTCGCGGTGTCATTCATAGCTTAATTCGAACAATCCCCTTTTTAGCACCCTCCTTCAGTCCGTGCGGCGCAGCATCCTGGGGCCGCAAATATTGAAAAAACCGGCGAAAATCACTCAAACCACCCGGAAAACCCTCGCACCAAAAATGGAGATGGACGGAATACTTGGAGTAGATTGCATCAATTCCCTCCGAGAAAAAAGGCTCCATCGCACAAAAAACTTCGGGACCGTAAGCCGCCCGCGTCTGCAAAATCACGTCGACATCTTCCGGCTCGACCTTACTCGTAATGAAACCGCCGTCAATATAAGCATGGGAGAACTGGTCCGTGGAAATGGCCCAGCGCAGAAATTCCTGCAAGCGCCCCCAGAGATGCGCCCGAGTCGGGTTAACAACGAAACGCTCATGCAGGAGGTCGAGCGTACTATCGTGCACGCCTTCGGGAAGGCAGCCGTGATAGTTAAGCGGTGGAAGGATCGGTTTCGGGTCCATAGGGTCAGGCTTGTCGGGTTAAAAATTCCTTCGCCAGTCGCCTGTAACTCTGAGCTCCTATGCCGAAAGAATCGTAATCGATAATCGCCTTACCATGACTCGGCGCTTCACCAAGCCGAATTGAGCGCGGAATGATTGTTTCAAAAACTTTTTTTCCCAAGTGGCTGCGAACATTAGCCACCACCTGCTCGCTTAAGTTTGTCCGCGCGTCATACATCGTCAGCACGATTCCTTCCAGCTCAAGCGACGTATTGCCACTAACCTCCTTGATTCGCTCAATCATCTGCAAAATCTTGGCCAGCCCTTCCAGGGCAAGATATTCGCATTGGAGCGGAACCAGCACCGAATCGGCCGCGGCCAATGCATTGGTCATCAGCACACCCAGAGAAGGGGGACAATCAATCACCACAAATTCCACGTCCGGCTGGCTGGCCCGGTAATCCTCCAGCACCCGGCGCAAGCGGACAAGCCGCTGTTCATCCGCCGCCAACTGAATTTCGCAACCGGCCAGATCAAGCTCAGCAGTTATGATTTGAAGACATTCATAACTCGTCGGCTGAATCTGTTCGACCAGGGAACGGGCCTCACTCTCTTCAGTCAGCACACCGTGAAGACTCCGCCCCGGCAACGTCTCCAGCCCGAGCGCACTGCCCGCATTGGCCTGCGGATCGAGATCGATTAAAAGAACCTTGCGCCCGGCCTCGGCCAGACAAGCGCTGAGATTAACTGCAGTGGTCGTCTTTCCCACTCCACCCTTCTGATTGGCCACGGCAACAATTTTCATTCTTCAGCTATATCATAAGTATCATCCTCAGCCATGACGAAGGGGAAGATTAAAACTGTGTAAGAAAGCATTTAGAAGGCTGTGATAAACTTGACATGGGAGGCAAACCAATTTTCAACTACACTAGGCGGTTCTCTTTCAACCAACCGCTCCCTCCGTTTTATGATCGAAGTCGAAAACCTCTCCAAAACTTACTCCGGCTTTCGCGCCGTGCAGGGAATCAGTTTCCATGTCAATAAAGGCGAAATCGTCGGATTCCTCGGCCCCAATGGCGCGGGCAAAAGCACAACGATGAAAGTCCTGGCGGGCTACCTCCCTCCCACCGACGGAAAAATCCGTATCGCAGGCCACGATGTGGTCACAGACTCCATCGAAGTGCGCAAGCACATTGGCTATATGCCCGAGAACGTCCCGCTCTACACCGACATGCGGGTCAATGAATTCCTGCGCTTCCGCGCCGAGCTTAAAAAAGTGGGCCGGCGTAAAATCAAGGACCGGGTCGAAATCGTCAAGCAGCTCTGCAGTCTGAAGGACGTCGAAAATAAAATCATCGGCACGCTCTCCAAAGGTTATCGTCAGCGCGTCGGCCTGGCCGATGCCCTCGTCCATGATCCCGATCTTCTCATCCTCGATGAACCCACCATCGGGCTCGACCCCAACCAAATCCGGGCCGTGCGCGACCTGATCAAGGATCTGGGCAAGCATCACACCATCCTGCTCTCCACCCACATTCTCTCCGAAGTGGAATTGACCTGCTCGCGCGTGCTCGTGATCAATCGGGGGCGTATCGAGGCTTCCGACACACCCGCCAATCTCACCCGGCTGGTTCGCGGCGGCGGCTCGATCCACCTGGAAGTCAAGGCTTCGGCCAAGGACGTCACCTCCCAAATTGAGGCGCTGGCCAATATCGAAGACGTCGAAATCACCCTTCCCAGCGAAGGTGAATGGACTCAGGCCAAGATTTTCGCCAAACCCGGTGTTGATGTCCGCGAGGATGTCTACGGCGTTGTTCTTAAGAACAAATGGTCATTGCGCGAATTGTCCCGCGTGAAAGCCACGCTGGAAGAAGCCTTCGTCGAGTTGACACAGGACTAAGAGAACCCCTCCCCCTAAAAATTGAAATAACGTTATGGCTTTTTGGACCCTCTATAAACGCGAACTTACCACCTATTTCCAATCGGCGGTCGCTTACGTTGTCCTGTTTGGCAGCGCGGTGGCCCAGGCGATTCAATTTCTCTTCATCGTCAATGCCATCGTCTCTTCCAATTATAAGGAACAGAATGTCCTCCAGATTTTCTTCACGTGGCCGCTTTTCTGGCTCCTCCTTCTCGTGCAGGTGCCCTTGATCACCATGCGTGTTTTCTCGGAAGAATTTAAACTCGGCACCATCGAGATGTTACTGACGGCGCCGGTGCGCGAGTGGGATGTTGTCCTGGCTAAATTCTTCGGCTCGCTCACTTTCTTTCTCATTCTCTGGTCGCCGATCGCCCTCGATTTGACCGCTCTTCAGCTTTTTTCCAGCCCGCCTCCGCCCATTTACTGGAGCCAGATTGGCCTCACTCTGCTGACGCTGACCCTGGTGGGTAGCTTTTATGTCTCGATGGGCGTTTTCACTTCAGTCCTGACGAAAAACCAAATCATTGCCTCGGTGCTCTGCTTTGCGCTGTTGATGGTCGCGTTCGGTATTTCCCTGATCCACTGGATCCAACACACCAATGCAACCGTATTGGCGTGGGTTTCCTATGTCTCAACTCCGGAACACTTACAAAACTCCGTGCTCGGCCTTTTTGATTCCCGCCCCATTGTCTTCTACATCACCACGACCGCGCTTTTCCTGATGCTGACCAAGACCCTGCTGGAAGGCCGCCGCCTCAAGGGATAATTTTGCCATGAAAAACGATCCTACTTCCTCCCGCTCCTCCCGTCGCTCTGCTGGTTTGCAGAGCATCCTCAATTTACTGCTCTTCGCGGCCATCCTGGGCATGGTCAACTACCTGGGTTTCAAATTTTACGTCCACAAGGATTTTTCCCAGTCGCAGTTCTATACCCTTTCTCCCAAAACGATCGATATTCTCAAAAAAATTGATTCACCGATCACCATCACCACCCTGCTCAACGACAAGGATATAAACCACGCCGATCAAATCGATCGTCTGTTAAAGGAATATCAGCGCGTGGCGGGTAAAAATATTGTCGTTGAGAAAATCGATCTGGCCTACGACATGACCCGCGCTGCCGAACTACAAAAGCGGCTCCATTTTCAAGCGACCGATTTTCTTATTATTTTTGAATACAAAGGCAACAGCCGTTTCATCAAACAGGATGATTTGTATGAGACGAATCCCCTCACCGGGCAAGTCGGCTCCTTCAAAGGCGAACAGAAAATTACCTCCACCCTTGTCAGCATCCTTGAGGGTAAGACCTCCAAAGTCTATTTCACCGAAGGGCACGGCGAACATCCGCTTCAGGATAGCAACACCGCCTTGGGCTATGGCGCGGTGGGCGCCAGCCTCAAGCAAGACAACATTGACGCAGCCAATCTGAATCTTGCCTCAAAGGGCGAAGTGCCCGTCGATGCAGATGCCGTGGTTATCGCCGGCCCTTCCATCTCCTTCTCCACGATTGAAATTCAGGCCCTGGACAAGTACCTGCAAAACAATGGCAAACTGTTTATCCTGCTCGACCCCTATGTTACCCTCGGCCTGGACGATCTGTTGAAAAAATATGGCCTGAAATACGAAGATGACTTGGTGCTCTATCGGGGCATGACGGCCACCGGCGCCCAGATGACCGTTCCCCTGGCCTTGATTTACCAAGGCGGTTTTTCTTCCCACCCGATTACGACCAAGTTTGCCCAGGCCAATATCCAACTGCAAATACTCAACGCTCGCTCGATCACCCTTCTTCCCGACGAGAGAGGACAGGCTAATTCCAAAACTCAATTCCTTCTCCAAACCGATCCGGATGCTTTTGGCTGGGTCAATAAGAGCGGAGCCATGCCCCCCGATCTGAAACAACTGACTTACAACAAGACCACCGACATCGCCGGCCCTGTTATCATTGGCGCTGAATACGATGCAGGAACGACCACAGATCCAACAAGCCATGCCACTGTTCCCGCCACCCGCCTTGTCCTCGTGGGCTCTGCCAGATTCCTGGAAAACGACACAGCTGAAAGCACGGGGATCAATTTCTTCACCAACTGCCTTGATTGGCTCGTGAAAAAGGATGCCGTGCTCGATATCGCGCCCAAGACACCACAGGAATACGGAATTACGCTCTCTCCCATGCAGGCCCGCACCATAAGCTGGACCGCTCTTTTCTTCATTCCGGGACTGGCCCTTGTCATCGGCTTCTTCACTTGGTTCTCCCGTCGTAAATAATAGATTTTAAAGCTCGGTTATGTTTCGCAGCAACTCCACTTATGTTTATCTGGCCGTGGCCCTCGGGCTCGTGTGCTACCTCACGTTCATCGATAAAAAAATTCCGGGCACGCTGCAACGGGAGCAATCCGAATCCGAGCTGTTCAAATTCGACCGGGACGATGTCACCGGGCTCGAAATCAACAACGTCCACGGCGTCTTTATCTTCCAAAAGAACAATAACCATTGGGAGATCAAGAAACCGGTCAACGCTCTCGCGGATAATGCGACCATGGATGGAATCCTCAGCCAGATCGCCGCGACCCAGCCCCAGCGAATCATTCCCATCGATGCCTCCGATAAAAGCACCGAAGCCACGCTCAAGGAATGGGGCCTGACGCCTCCCGCGGAACGTGTGGTCATCCATACCAAAAGCAAAAATTACGAATTGTTGATCGGACGCAAGATGGCCATCAACGACAGCGTCTACGCCCGCGCTTCCGGACGGAGAAATGAGGCGGTCCGGATCCTTCCGCTCACGGTCAAAACCATCCTGCAAAAAGACCTTTCCGATTTCCGTAGCCGCAATGTTTTTGATTTCGAGGTTAATAAAGTAACCAAGGTCACCTCGCAGATCGCCAATACCGGAACCACTCCTGCCCAGGAATGCGAGATTGATCTCAAAGACGGTAAGTGGACTCTGCAAAAGCCCCTTGTGGCCCGGGCCTTCGAAGTCGATGTCCTGTCCCTTCTCAATAAAATCCTGTCCCAACGCGTCGTCGATTTCGTGACCGATGACGCCAGCAACCTAAGCCAGTACGGGCTCACTTCACCCAGCGCGACCCTGTCCCTTTCCATCAAGCCCGACGAGGATCAAGTGCTTCAAATTGGCGGGCCTGTGCCCAACAAGCCCGATCAGGTTTACGCGCAACGCCTCAAATCCAGCTCGGTCTTTACGCTGACCAAAAGCAATCTCGATGATCTTTTAAAAACCGTACCCAATGTGCGGGATCGCCATATTATTCCCCTCGATCCGTCCAAACCCACCGAATTGACCTTTTCTTTCGGTGATAAGAAAGGTGATGTTCGTAAAGACGGTGGTCTCTGGAATACGATAGGTGATTCCGAAGGTCGCGCCGATGTGGGTAAAATCACCGACATCTTCGCCCGACTCAGCCAACTCGAGACGACTCCCGTTCTCAAGGACTCGGTCACCGATTTAAAGCCGTTCGGTCTTGATAAGCCCCAGGGTAAAATCACCGTACAATCGCCCGAATTCAAACCGGAATCGACTGTTACCCTCTTTATCGGCAAGGCTGAAAACAAGCTTCTCTACGTCCGTAATTCCACAGAGTCTTTCATCTACACCGTACCCGATAATTCGTTCGATTTCCTACCCGCCAACAATCGCGAACTCCGTGACGCGCGGGTCCTCAATCTCCTCTTGCAACAGGTCAGGAGCATGACGGTTACGGTCGGTTCTTCCACTCCTGTTGTCTTGAACCGAAGCCTCGGCGGCACTTGGAGCGCCAGTAACGTGAAGGATCGCATGGTCGATTCCGTCAAAGCTGAAGCGCAGGCCAGTCTCATCTGCCAGATCCAAGCCAAAAACTGGCTCGGCCCAGTTCAGTCCTCCTACGGATTGAATAAACCGGTCCTGACCATCGCACTGCAAACCGATCAACCGACCCCCACGGTTCTCCGGATCGGAGCTACCCTGCCCGATGGCGGTCATGCGGCACAGGTGGAAGGCATGCCTGTCACCTTCGAAATATCCGATGGTGATTACGGTCAAATCAATGCCAGTTCACTGCAACTCATTCCCGGTGCGCTTAATGGCACCAACGCTCCCTCGGCCACTCCACCCGCCCATACGTTGCCCGCACCAAAATAAAGTTCTTGCGGCGGTGGTGATCGTAAATCACCACTTCGCAGGAATTTTCTGCGAAACAAGATTGCCAAATTAGCGATTGATTCGCATAACTCCGAAGATGGATTTCTCTCATTATTGGTCGGCGCGTCAGAAAAAAGTCGATGCGGCGTTGAATCACTACCTCCCCTCCGCCAGCACAAAACCGGCGACCATCCACAAGGCGATGCGTTACAGCATCTTTGCCGGAGGAAAACGACTGCGTCCTGTCATCTGCCTTGCCACCGCCGAAGTGCTGCGCGGCAAGCCCGATCTGGCCCTCCCGCTGGCCTGCGCCGTCGAATGCATCCATACCTATTCCCTGATTCACGACGACCTGCCCTGCATGGATAACGATGATTTTCGACGTGGCAAACCTACCTCGCACAAAGTTTTCGGCGAAGGCATTGCGGTATTGGCCGGCGACGCCCTCCTGACTATCGCCTTTGAAATTGCCGCTTCGTGCAAGTCGTGGCCACGCTACTCCCATGCCACCATCCTGCGCGAAATTGCGGTGACGGCGGGAAGCCAGGCGCTCATTGCGGGTCAAGTCGCCGATGCGGAAGGCGAAGGCAAAAAAATCAGCCCGGCGGAATTGCGCTACATCCATCATAATAAAACCGCCGCGCTCATCTCCTCCTCGATCCGTTTGGGCGCAATGTCCGCCAATGCGACTCCCAAACAATTGGCCCACTTGACGGAATTCGGCGAGAGCCTCGGATTGGCTTTCCAGGTCATCGACGACATTCTCGATGTGACCCAAACTACGGAAAAACTGGGCAAGAGCGCGGGCAAAGACATCGCCGCCCAGAAAGCAACTTACCCAGCCCTGCTCGGCCTTAAAAAAGCCCAGAAAGAAGCTGATCGCCTCACCGCCAAAGCACGCGCCGCGCTCAAGCCCTTCGGCAAAGACGCCAAGCCGCTCGAAGCCATTGCTGATTATCTCCTCAAACGGGAGAATTGATCCCTTTGTTTAGTTGGTGCCGTTGCTCTCCGAGCGACGGCACCAACTGAATCACCCCACCTTGGCAAAGGCGGCTTCGAGCAAAATCGCTTCGGCGGCGCGCTCACTGGCCCCCGGACCGCCCAGGGTAGCCACGACTTGCGCGATCCTCTCTTTCATCCACTCGCGACGCTGAACATTACCCAGCACATCGAGAGCCACACGCGTCACCGTCTCGGGCCGAAATTTTTCCTGGAGCAGTTCGGGGACAACTTCCTCATTGGCCAGAATGTTGACCATGCTCAGATGATTGACCTTCAGCAGTCTGCGTCCCACCGCGAAAGTAAGAGGATGAACCTTATAAACAACCACTTGAGGAACGCCGACCAGCGCACATTCGAGCGAGGCTGTTCCTGAAGCGACCAACGCCAGCGAACAACGGGAAAGGTGCGATGTAGCGTACCCAATGTTGGTTTCAAAATCAAAATTGGCGGCAGCGAGTTTCTTCAGCAACTGGAGCGAGTATTTTTGAATCTCCTTGTTCGGGGAAAGAAGGATGAATTTAAGCCCCGGCTTTTGTCGCGCCATTTGATGGGCCGCTTCCCAAAGAACCGGCAAATGCGAGGTGATTTCGGTCCTCCGACTGCCCGGCAGCAGGGCAATCCAATTGGGATGCGGTTCGATAGCCTCGATCTTCTGAATGCGATCGAGTAAAGGATGGCCGACCCACTGGACATTGAATTTGGGCGCGACCTTCGCGTACCAAGCCTTCTCGAACGGCAGGATGCTCAGCAGTAAATCGATATTGCGCTGCATCGCCTGAACACGGCCCGATCTTGAGGCCCAGACCTGGGGACTGACGTAATAGATGATGCGCGAACCGGGCAGGTCCTTCCGCAACTGCGGAGCCAACCGGAGATTAAAGCCGGAACAGTCGATCAGGATGACCGCATCGGGCCGCTCCTGTTTGGCCAGGTGGAGCACCTGGTTCTTGAATCCGCGAAATTTAAAGTAATGCTTGAAGACTTCGGTCAGCCCCAGAACAGCGTGGGCCGACATATCAAAAAGCTGCTCCTGTCCCGCTGCCGCCATGCGCGGCCCTCCCACGCCGATGATACGAACCAGCGGCTGCTGTCGCTTGATCGCGCCGATGAGTTCAGCGCCATGAGCATCGCCGCTGGTCTCCCCCGCCACCATCAACAGAGTCAGGGGCCGATCCGAAAGGGAGGAATCGGGAACGCGCATGACTGGAACAATGGTGGACTGCATCAGGCCGAACGTGCGTTTTGTTGTGCGATCTGTTCGGTGACCTGCATGGCGATATCCAGCGCCACGGCAGCCTGGGCTCCACCCACGCGGGGTGATTGACGGGAACGCACACATTCAACGAAGGCATCCAACTCGAGCTTCAGCGGCTCGTCCTTCTCAACCTTGATATTCTCCTTCACAATCTGACTGTCGACCTTGCGATAAATCACGCCACTCTGATCGTAATAGTCGAGCGAGAGGTAGGCGTCATCCTGGAAAACCCGGATCTTGCGCATTTTCTCAAAGCTGATGCGGCTGGTCGTGAGATTGGCCACGCAACCGTTCTCAAAACGAATACGGGCATTGGCAATGTCCTCGCCCTTGCTCAGGACGGCCGTGCCCACCGAGTCGATCGAGACAATCGGAGAACGCACCAGGTGAAGCACCACTTCGATATCATGGATCATCAGATCGAGCACAACGCCGATGTCGGTGCTGCGTCCGGGATAAGTGGAAAGACGGTGGGCCTCGATAAAACGGGGACGGGTCAGCTTTTCCTCCAGCGCATTCAGCGCGGGATTGAAACGCTCGATATGTCCGACCTGCAAGACCAGGTTTTTATTGCGGGCCAGATCGACCAGGGACTTGGCCTGCTCGGTGTTATCGGTAATCGGTTTTTCAACCAGGACATGCTTGCCATGGCTGAGAAATAATCCGGCAATTTCATGATGGGTATTCGTGGGAGTGGCGATGGTTGCCGCGTCGACTTCTTCCAGCAGGGCCTGCGCGGTGCTGAACGTCTTCACGCCATAACGCTGACCGACTTTTTGCGCGACCAGACCGTCCAGATCATATAGCCCCACAAAATCGACCCCGGGCAGATGCGAATAAATCCGCGCATGTTCCCGACCAATATGTCCGACTCCAACCACACCAACTCGTACATTACTCATAAATTTTAAATCTATTTTAAAAGTGATTCATCCGCCGCGAAGAGGCTGATGCCCCAGCGCCCAGCCTGTTCCAGCACCAGCTCACGATCCAAGAGAAGCGTGCGTCGCGCCTCGCAGGCCACGACCTTGACGGACGAATCGCGCGCCCGTTCCATCGTGCGCGGACCGACAACGGGAACATCGAAGCGAAAATCCTGATCGGGCTTGCTGACCTTCACCAACACGACATCCCCCTTCCCGAGGCGTCCGCCCCGCTCCATCGCCGCATCAGTGCCCTCGAAGGCTTCCACTGCGACAACCGTCCCCTTTTTTACCACGACGCTCTGGCCGATGTCCATGCGGCTGATTTCCTTGGCGATGCGAAAACCGAAGGCGACGTCGGTTTTTTGGCCTCGCGAGAGCTTCGGTCCGGCGATGTGTCCCGGTTCGGGCAGGCAATTTTCCAGAAAAGTCGTGGCCGGGAGAAGCTCGACTCCCGCTTTTTCCAGCTCGTCGGCAATGGCGCCAAAGATCGATTCGGCATTGCGTTCCTTGAGCTTGGCCAGAAGGAGAAGCGCTTTCATATCAGGCCTCAAATCGAAGAGATTTCCGGGGGTAATTTGGCCCGCCATGATGGCCTGTTTGACTTTGTTTTCGCGGAAATATTTACAAAGACCACCCAACTGCCCCACCCGCAACCGGGTATAGACATCAGCCAGCTTCTCGACTTCTGGATCGGTCTCGCCCGAAAAACCGGCAACGACCAGCCGCTTCACCCCACGCGCCCGCGCGGCATGCGCCAGCAAAATCGGATAACGACCATTGCCCGCGATGATGCCGATGGCGTCAAGATAAGAACTGGAACTCATATCCATCACGCGGATACCGCCTACAGCTTCTCCCGGGGCAGAAGCCGGCCCTTGAATTGACGCCGGGAGAGCCAAAGCATTCCGAGCAGGTCGATCGTGGCACGAATCGCTCGCTTGCCTCCCGCGACTTTGCTGACACCGGCATTACGATCGCGATGGGTCACCGGCATTTCTCCAATTTTAAAACCAGCCGCAAGCGTAAGAGCAGGCATAAAGCGATGCATGCCGTTCCAGGCCGGTAGACGCATGGCCGCTTCTCGACGCAGAACCTTAAGCGTACAGCCGGTGTCGCTGGTGTGGTCCTGCAATAACGCGGAACGAACCGCGTTGGCGATGCGTGAGGAGATGCGGCGCGTCCAGGTGTCATGTCGGTCCGTTCGGACGCCCGTGACCATATCGAGATCCTCGTCCACAAGCTTGCGCCAGAGCTTGGGCGCATCCATCGGATCGTTCTGTAAATCGGCATCAAGCAGGATGGTAAATTCACCCCGTGCCTCCTGCATGCCGTAATACATCGCCGCGCTCTGGCCGCTATTCTGGTTTAAATCGAGCCAAAGGATCGGAAAGGAAGGGCTGAGCTGTGGCCGGGCAAACCCATCCGTACTGCCATCGTTGACGAGAACAATTTCCGCCGGTTGCTCCAGGACGCGCAACATGGCGTCGATTTCGCGGATGAGCTTGGGCAGATTTTCGGCCTCATTATAAAAAGGCACGACAACGGAAAAGTAAGGTTCAGTGTTCAAGGGATCGGGCGCAAAGGCGGCAAAAAAATTGAACGCCAAGCATGGCGCTGACCAGGGCAGAGATCAAGACGATCCAGTCGCCCCAAGCTTCGTGGATCGTGACGTGGGCTGGATAGAACTCCAGCTTACGCGTGAAAACCCCACCTACATCGACCTCCGCGCCCGAACCGTCGCGAAGCCGGTCGATCACGGTGCCGTTCTGGTCGATCTCGCAGGAAATGCCGTTATTGGCACAGCGGATCATGGGCCGATCGTGCTCCACACAACGAAAGACGGCGTGGCTCAAATGCTGCCTCACTCCCCAGGCCGCACACCAGCCCTGGTACCAGCCGTCATTGGTGATCGTGATGAAAAAATTAGGATTAAGTCGCGTTGCCCGATCCGTCACCTCCGACAAGGTATCCTCGAAACAGATCAGCGGTGAAAAAGTCAGCGGCGGATTTTCCATCGTAAATTTTTTCGGCTCAAGCCCCGGCGTGAAATCCATACCCACACCGGCGAGTTTTCGCAGCCACGGAAATCTGTCGCCGAAAGGCAGAAACTCGCCCAGGAGAACGAGTCGGGTTTTTTGGTAATATTGATAACGATCCCAACCCGGACCGAAGAGATACGCGCAGTTGTAAAGCTGGTGTCTTCCGTTATCAAAATCCTGCGAACCCAATAGAAAATAACGACCAGATTCCAGGCAAAGGGCATGCACCGCATCATTAAGCGGACGATCCTGAAAAATGCCTTCGTCCACGATTGCCTCGGGCCAGATGAGGAGGTCGGGCTTGGAAGCAAGGGCCAGCGTGGAAAGCTGCTCTTCGGTTTGCAGCGCCTGATCTTCGCGATGCTGGAAATCGGGCCACGTTTCGCCCGCATTGTCGATTTGCGGAACGTTGGGCTGGACGCACGCGTAACTGAGACTGGGGAGGTGTGTTTCACCACGATGACGCAGAAGATGATGCCAGCTCACCGCAAAACCTGCCGCCACAATCAGAAGAGCGACCGCAAATGGAAACGACGGACGAACGATACGCTCTTCCCGAAATCTTTCCATAATTGCGAGAACGCCTTCCGCCCACAGGATGTTCACGACTACGAGAACAAACGAAATCAACGGAACGCCACCAAATGCCGCCAGTTGACGGAACACAATACTTGGAGACTGGGTAATGCCCAATTCGTTCCAATTAAAACCGGTCAGAAACCAGCTTCGCCACCACTCCAGCGTAATCCAAAGCGCGGCGGCGGCGATGGTTTGAAAAAGAATGTGGGGTTCGCTGGAACGCCGCAGGATAAGTCTATTCACCAGCAAAAACCAAACGGCAGGATAAAGCGCGAGATAAAGAATTAATACGATAGTCCCCACCACCGTGACATTTCCAATCCACCAGAATGTGCCCGCAAAATAAATCAGTCCGACGAGATAGCCGTAACGAAACGGGCGACGTCGCGCTGTTGCGCTACGCGTCATGACCCACCAGGCCGGAACCAACGCAATCCAGCCCGCCGTCGCACACGAGAACGGCGCAAAGCCCGCCACAAGCAAAAGCCCCGATAAGGCGCACCACCAGACACGGTAAATTTCAAACCAACGATCAGCCACGCTCCAAGCTGCCAAGAGATGTCCCCTGCGCCAATCGTTTAAACATCTTCAGAGTCAACTCGCCTCACAGTTAGGTCGCTTCTCACTTAAGCCATCCATCTTTTTACATGACTTTATTTAAAAAGTAGCTATTTAAGAGATTGTGCGTGTTGGACTTCCCCTCATGCTGGCTCTTTCGCTCGCCTTGCATCTCACCTTGGCGCTTGGAGTCGTCTCGACGTTTTTTTACTCTCATTCGTCACTGAAAACGTCTCCAGACGAGACGAAAACAACCCTGACCTTGGTTCCTTCCGAGGTTTCCACCAGCCTTCCACAATCAGCATCTGTCCACGCGCCCGCTTATTCTGGGACAACAAATCCATCCCAACTCGCCTCGTCTCTACCGACAGCCAAAAAAAATGATGCAGGTGTTGAAACAGGCGAACTTTCTTCCCAAGCCACCTCAACCCCGACAAGTGAAGCCAATCCAAACGCAAATGTTCCGCAACCCAAGTCTGATTCGCTTCTCTGCCCCGTCCCTCCCCCCGTACTCAACAGCAAAGATGCCGTTGTTTTCGTCCTCGATATTTCCGGCAGCATGTACGAACCCTACTCTGGCTCGACTCGACTGACATTCGCGCGCCAAGCCCTAAGTCGATGCATCCACGCGCTAAAAAACGGTAAACCTTTCGCCATTGTGATTTACGCCCAAACGGGGCGCAGGAGCGGTCCACTCGTTGCGGCCAGTGACGCGACTCGCGAAGCGGCGGTCCGGTTTATCATGGAAGATTTTAATTGTGGCGGCGGGACCAATCTGTCGGCAGGACTAACCACTGCCCAGGAACTTCATCCAGGGCATATCGTCATCGCCAGTGACGGCGACTTGAATGTTTCGCCCCGGGATTTACTGACCGATGCAGATCGGATTCTCAACTCGGAAAATCACAGCCCAGCCCTGACCATTATCGGCGTTGGCCCGCGTCCGAATACGAATGCCGAATCCATCCTGCAAAGTCTCGCCGAACAACAAGAGGGCAGCTACCTCGCAGCAGAGTTGGAAAGTTCGTCCAAACTTTTGACCGCGAATAAGACTGAAGTCAACATTCCTTGATTTCCTGCGAGATTCTCATCGCTTCTTATAGTTTCCCCGCCATCAGCGTAAGTCGTCGCCAGTACCAGACGATCTTGCCTTCTTCATGGCCGATCCTAAAAAGCTCCCGGACGGAAGGCGGCGCCTTCGCTAACATTTCGAGGACTTTCTTGCGATTTTCGGGCGGTGTATTGGCCACGTTGAAATACCAGTTCAAGTCGGGCTGTTTGAACGCCTCAACTTTGCTATGCGTAACCGTCATCCCGGCATCCACGCACCACTTGCGCCAAACGTTCGGTGTAATGAAACGGACATGACTGGGATCCCGCAGCTTTTCCACCTCGTTCATCCATTCATAGGCTTCCACTTGATCATCCGGAACGGTGCCATCGATCAAAACGAGATAACCGTAGGTTTTCAGCACCCGTGATGTTTCGCGAATGAAAGACTCGGGCGAACTGAAGTGGTGCGCCGCCACGCGACAAGTCACCAGCCCGAAAGCACCGTCTGGGTAGGGCAGTTTCTCTGCCTCATGAACATGGAAGTTGATGGAAAGTTTCTTCTCGGCAGCCAGTTGGATCGCCTGATTGAGCATTCCTTCTGAAATATCGCAGGCCGTGACGTGAAACCCTTTTTCAGCCAGACAGATCGCGGTGTGGCCATTACCCGTGGCGACATCAAGCGCCTGGGTACCCGTGCGAAGTTTGAGCTCAGCCAGCGCTTTTTCCACATCGGCCACGTTGGCCAGGATGTGGGATTTGCCGTACTGGTCCGCGCGTTCATTGAACTGATCGTGCGCGGCCAGTTGAATGTCATCAAACGGATTGCGAAAATTACCGGCGCGCATCCGGGTATACCAGGATTCGAGCATAAGGTTATTCTCCGGCAGGACCGTGGTGCCGGGGAAAACGAAATTTCCAATTACCCCGCAAAGTGCGTAATCGGCAAAAACGGGACGCTCTCCAGTTAAAAAAGGTTGGTGGGCGAGAATCTGCTCAAAAGGCTGGATCACCCGATAAAACGCCGCGATCAATTGATTGACGTTGCGATTCCATTCCTCGAGGCAACCGGCTCCGAATTTGCGCTCCTTATGACGCCGATGCATCCCGCGCTCAGTGTCGTTCTTCAGCCATTTATCGCAGAAGGCATCGCACACCTTGAAGGAACACGCTTCGCAGTCGTTCTCGATATAATTGATCAGAATGCGATGGATGCCCGACACTTCCTCGGGAAAGAGATTCATCAACGGCGCGATGTTCGCAATATAGCGGGGCACATCGTCACCCACCGGACTTTTGTCGTAGATCACCTCGTGGCTGAAAAGGTCTTCCAACACCGGCACCTGATAATACTCGCCCTTGGTCAATTGAACGACAGGAGTCGGATCACAGACGTGCAAATTCACTACATCGTAGGGAATGCCCGAATGGCGCAGGATCAACTCAATCGGTATGCAATATGGACTGTACGGATATTGATAAAGCCGGAGACGGGTGGGCGTGTCCATGGGACAAGTCTAGGAGTCGTTCAGCGACTGGCAAGAGGGTTCAATCCACATGGAATTGAAGAGCGGCGATAAGCGACTGCGGCTACACTGGCTAGAGGCTGTCCGAAAAACAGGCATAGGTCACGTGACGGGTCGAAGTCCTTTTGGTCCTGCGGACGGCAGTAGAAACTTCATCAGAATCTTACTGCCGTGCGCAACACCTCCTCGCCCCAAGGCAAAAATCCTTTCGGCGTGACCCATGCCTGTTTTTCGGACAGCCTCTGGTCATCGTGAAACCCTTACGCCCTCTTTTGCTCGATCTGAATCCGGAAGACTGGGATCTCGGTGAAGGCCCGGCTTATCGTCGCAAGCAAATTGCGGAATGGCTTTACCAGAAACGGGCCGGATCGATTGCCGAGATGAGCAATCTGCCCGCCCCCTTGCGGCAGCATCTCGAAGCAACCTACGATTTCAGCGCACTGAAGCTCACCCGCATGACCGGCTCCACCGATACGACCCGCAAGTTGCTCTGGGAATTGCGCGGCGGTGATTACATCGAGAGTGTGCTCATTCCCGCCTCACCCGATCTTTTCGGCGAACGGTCGGACCGCTTCACCCTCTGCGTCTCCACCCAGGTCGGCTGCGCGTATGGTTGTAAGTTTTGCGCGAGTGGACTGGAAGGTTGGAAACGAAACCTGAGCGCCGGAGAAATCGTCGCTCAAATCCTGGAAACGGAACGCGCGACCAAGGTTCGCATCAACAATCTCGTCTTCATGGGCATGGGCGAACCGCTGGCCAACTACGCAAATCTGATGCTCGCGCTTAACCTCATCAATGCGCCTTGGGGCGTAGGCATTGGCGCACGGCACATCACGGTCTCAACCAGCGGCCTGGCTCCGCAAATCCGCGAGTTGGCCGACCAACCCCTGCAAATCCGGTTGGCGCTTTCCCTGCACGGCGCCACCGACGACGTGCGGCAACAGATCATGCCGGTAAACCGCAAGTATCCGCTCAAGGAACTGCTCGAGGCCTGCGCCGATTATCAGGAGAAAAAACGCAAGATGATGACGCTCGAATATATTCTCATCGAAGGCGTAAACGACTCGACCGAGCAGGCCGCGCTGCTGGCCAAACATGCGCGTCGACTGCACGCCAAGGTGAACCTCATTCCCTATAATACGGTGGAAGGTCTCGAGTGGCGTCGACCCAACGATTTCGCCATCGATCGATTTGCCGCGGTACTGCACAGCGCGAAAGTCACCGCCACGGTACGGCGTGAAAAAGGCCACGATATCGATGCCGCCTGCGGCCAGTTACGGCTCAAGCAATTGAAGGCAGCCTAACCCTTCGGACGAAGAATTTTCCAGAGCCAACCGAGCGGATCGTAGAACTCATCCACCACGCGTTCCTTAAGCGGAATGATCGCGTTGTCGGTGATGGTGATATGCTCGGGACAGACCTTCGTGCAGCACTTGGTAATGTTGCAGTAACCGATCCCTTGGGCTTGCGTTAGTTCCGGAATACGGTCTTCCGTGTCGAGCGGATGCATTTCCAGCGCGGCGGTATAAACCAGATAGCGCGGGCCGACGAATTCGTCGTGCTTGTGGTGATCCCGCAAAACGTGGCAAACGTCCTGACAAAGGAAGCATTCGATACACTTGCGGAATTCCTGCACGCGATCCACATCGCCTTGCTCCATGCGCCAAGTGCCGTCCGGCGCGTCGGGAGCGCGCGGCTTGAACGGCTTGATCTTCTTTTTGACCAAAAAATTCCAGGAGACATCGGTAACCAAATCGCGCAGACGCGGAAATGCCCGCATCGGCTCAATCGTCACCGGCTTGTCGATCGGAATCATGTCGAGCCGGGTCATGCACATGAGACTCGGCTTGCCATTGATTTCCGCCGAGCAGGAACCGCACTTGCCCGCCTTGCAATTCCAGCGGCAAGCCATGTCGTTAGCCTGCGTGGCCTGAATCTTGTGAACGACGTCCAGCACCACCATGCCCTCGGAGACTTCCGTCGTATAATCGACGAGTTTGCCGCCGCTCGCGTCGCCGCGCCAGATTCGGAAAGTGACGCTGCTCATTTCATCTCCTCAATCACTTGTTTCAGTTCCTCCGGCATCGGGGGAATCGGTTCGCGACGCAATAGCATGGAGCCATCCGCACCCTTGGAAAGAATGATATTCATCTTTGCGTCCTCGGGCGATTTATCCGGGAAGTCTTCGCGGAAATGGCCGCCACGGCTTTCCTTGCGTTCCACTGCCGCACGGGTGATGGCTTCGGAAATGGTCAGGAGATGCTTCAAGTCGAGCGCCGTATGCCAACCGGGATTGTACTCGCGGTGGCCATAGACTGCTGCCCTGTCCGCACATTCCTTAAGTCTGTTCAGGTTCTGCAATGCCTGCTGCATTTCGCCTTCGTTGCGAACGATGCCAACGAGCGACTGCATCATGTCCTGCAGTTCGCGTTGAACCTGGTAAGGGCCTTCGGCGCTGGCTCCAGTTGTCGCCCCACGCTCGAATGGCGCCAGAGCCTGTTTGGCGGCGTCCTCGATCTGAGCGTCATCCAGATTTACGTCTGAATTTTCCTTCGCAAATTTTGCGGCATATTCACCGGCGCGCTTGCCGAAGACGAGAAGATCGGAGAGCGAGTTGCCGCCGAGGCGATTGGCGCCATGGAGACCCGCCGCACATTCGCCTGCCGCGAAAAGCCCCGGCACATTCGACATCTGGGTCTCGCCATTGACGCGCACGCCGCCCATGGCGTAGTGCGTGGTGGGACCGACTTCCATCGGCTCCTTGGTAATGTCGAGATTGGCGAGCTGCATGAACTGGTGGTACATGCTCGGCAATTTCTTTTTGATGTGTTCCGCCGCGTTCGGGATCTTTTCCTTGATCCAGGCGATGTCGAGGAAAACGCCGCCGTGAGGGCTCCCACGACCGGCTTTCACTTCACGGTTGATGCAGCGGGCCACGTGATCGCGGGTGAGCAATTCCGGCGGACGGCGGGCAGTCTTGTCGTTCTGCGTATAGCGCCAGCCTTCCTCGGGATCGGTCGATGTCTGCGACTTGTAATTGTCAGGAACGTCATCGTACATGAACCGCTTGCCGTCCTTGTTCCGCAACACGCCGCCTTCACCACGGACACTTTCCGTGACCAAAATTCCCTGCACGCTCGGCGGCCAGATCATGCCCGTGGGATGGAACTGGATGAATTCCATGTCGAGCAGTTCGGCTCCCGCGTGATAGGCCAGCGAGTGACCGTCCCCGGTGCCTTCCCACGAATTACTGGTGATTTTAAACGCGCGACCCAGCCCACCCGAGGCGACGACGACCGCCTTCGCCTTGAAAATCTTGAAGCGCCCACGCTCGCGATCATAGCCAAAGGCGCCGGCAATGCGGCTGCCGTCCTTAAGGAGAGTGACAATGGTCCATTCCATATGAACCGTGATGCCCTGATGGATGCCATGGTCCTGCAGCGTACGAATCATCTCGAGACCCGTACGGTCGCCAACGTGCGCCAGGCGTGGGTACCGGTGGCCACCGAAATTGCGTTGCGAAATCTTGCCATCCTTGGTGCGGTCGAACACCGCGCCCCATGCCTCAAGCTCATGCACGCGCGCGGGAGCTTCCTTGGCGTGAAGTTCCGCCATGCGCCAGTTGTTGACATACTGCCCGCCGCGCATCGTATCGGCAAAATGGACTTTCCAACTATCGCGGTCATCGACATTACCCATCGCCGCCGCCATGCCGCCTTCGGCCATGACCGTGTGCGCCTTGCCGAGCAACGATTTGCAGACGAGCCCGACTTTTACACCTGCCGCTGAAGCCTCGATGGCCGCACGCAGACCTGCGCCGCCTGCGCCAATGACCAGCACATCGTATTCAAAAGTTTCGTAATTGGTAGCCACAGTAAAATTCCCCTTTGTATCCTATAAAATGAAAAATCGGAAATCGTGCCAGATGCCCATGGCGCAAAGCCGAATATAAACGTCGGTGAAACCGACCCAGAACAAACTCAACCAAGCCCAAAGCATGTGGCGCTGATTGAGGCCACTTACGCAGATGTAACCTTTCGCGCAGAGTGGCGCTTTTGATTTTGAATCAAGAAACCCTCCAATCAAATGCCGGAGTGAATGACATCCGAGGGTGTAACCCGAGAGCAGCACGACATTCACGATCAATACGATTGATCCGACGGCGAGCCCGAAATGCCTGACCCCCGAAGCGTCGGCGAACCATAACGCATCCCACGCATCGCGCCCGAGAATGATAATGAACACCAGGGCCAGATACATGAAGTAGCGGTGGATGTTTTGAAGAATGAGCGGCAGGTAGCGTTCACCAAGATAACTTTTCCGAGGCTCACCCACGGCACAATTCACCGGATCGAGCCAAAAAGCCTTATAATAAGCACCGCGATAGTAGTAACAGGTAAAGCGGAAACCTGCCGGAATCCACATGATCAAAAATGCGGGCGAAAATGGCAGCAACGCGGGCCACCAGGAGGGCGTCACGCCAAAAATACCGGGATGCGGTGTCGAGCCGAATAAAGCGGGCGAATAAAACGGCGAAAGATAATTCGCTCCGTCCTGGCCATACCAATAATAACACTGGCTGCTTTGCGTTCCCTGAAGCGCAGCCCAAGTCGAGTAGACAATAAACGCAGAGAAACCGAGAAAAACCAGAATCGGCTGAATCCACCAGTGATCGGTGCGGGTCGTTTCACCAAACCGACGCTGCTCCGCAAGTGCACCCATATTAGCCATAGAGCACCACGTTAGTAACTCGCACGTAAAGCGTCAACGAAGGAGGTCAACTATAAGCGATTCGTTTTACCAAACAGAAACGCTTATCGTCCCTTGAGCGCCCTCACGACCGCCCAAAGATCGCGCTTGGGTCGTTCGATCTGCACCGTCTGCCAGCCGACTTTGCGGGGAGCTTCCACATCATTGCGCGAATCATCCCCCACACTGAGCAGTGTATTAGGCTGCCGACACATGACATCGGCCACATGCCGGTAAATGGCGGGATCCGGTTTTTCCCATCCGAGCTCCGCACTGATAAACCGCTTCGGCAAAAATTCCCCCAGACCGTTCCCGTCCAGAACGGAATGGAGACGACCGTCCCAGTTGGAGAGCACCGCCAAATCAACCGCGTGATCGCGCAACGCCTCCAGAACCTCGAAGACTTCGGGATAAATGCCCCACGCGTCTGCCTTGGCGTAAAAAAGATAGACCTCTTCAAAAAAAGCCTCAAAGGCGGTGGAATTGGGAAAGGCCTGCTCGGGTAAAGATTTCTTCACCACCTGCTTCCACCACAAGCGATCGTTGCCATCGCTGGGCACAGTGCCCTTGGTCCGGGGAGAGGAACTTTTCACCGCACGACTAAAAGCCAGCGAGGCAGCTTCCGCCGATATCTTGACGCCGTGAGCGCGGGCAAATCGCGCATAAGTCTCACCCACCGGATCGGCCGGGTAGATCAATGTCCCCCCAACATCAAAAACAATGGCGCGTATTGCCATGAGATTAGACTTTAGTGGTTGCTGCGAAGGCTTCCAGTCGTTCGTTCAGCCTATATTCTTCCGCATTCCCTTGCCGATGGGCAAGCATTTCCCCGACAAGAAAAAGCGAACCGGTGATGAGAATTAGCTTGTCAGGATCGCCGGGGAGGAGGTCACGCCACAGGCCCTCGACTGAATCTACCCGCGCACAAGGCAAGCCCGAAAAAGCTTCCTCCAAAAGAGCTGGTTCGGCGCCCCGTTCATGAGCCAGCCGCACCAACGAAACTTGCCGTACCAGCGGGCGAAGCAGTTGCGCCATTTCGGTGATGTCCTTGTCCGAAACAGAGGCAAAGACCAGGTGAGCTCGGGCTTTAATCTCCGATTCGCTCCATCCAAAACGGGCCACTAAAAAAGCGCGCCAAGTTTCGACCAGACTCTTCATGCCCGCCGGGTTATGCGCACCGTCGAGAACAATGAGCGGCCTCTCCGAAAGAATTTCAAAACGGCCCGGCCAGGTCGTTTTTGCCAGGCCACATGCCACCGCATCATCGGACAACCCAAGCTGCCTCATCGCACTCACCGCGCAGGCGGCATTATTAATCTGATGAGCACCGATTAATCCCAAGGAGAATTTGCATCCATCAATCTCCACTCTCTGTTCGTGATCCTGCAAACCAAGGTCCTTTATAACCAAGTCGCGATGCACTAAAGTCAGGGCGCAATTTTCAGCTTCAGCATGTTCGAGGATAACATCGCAAGCCTCGCCTGTTTCCACCGCACTGACGATCGGCACACCGGGCTTGATGATCCCCGCTTTTTCCGCCGCAATCTCGCGCAGTGTTCCCCCGAGATATTGCTGATGCTCAAGCCCGATGTTCGTGATGATGCAGACTTCCGGATCGACGATGTTGGTGGCATCAAGACGCCCTCCCAGCCCCGTTTCCCACACAACCCAGTCGACCTGCTCCCGCGCGAAAGTCCAAAGCGCGAGAGCTGTCATTAGCTCGAAGAAAGTCGCTTCATGATCCTGCATCCGATCGACCGCCTCGCGGACGATTTCCATGCCAACAGCAAAATCGGCTTCCGTA